>ERZ826613.3642-NODE-3642-length-12511-cov-8.999197_pt1 | contig 12511 bp, 9 predicted proteins | sample MGYA00519925_ERZ826613 | MGnify/ENA primary metagenome ERZ826613 (study PRJEB31778, sample SAMEA3449236) | human gut metagenome | biome: human gut; feature: human-associated habitat; material: faeces | place: United Kingdom | collected 2010/2012 ... | reverse complement strand
TAATGACATATCTTATATCAGTTTTTCTGTTTACACAAAACTTGAAACGCTCTCGGACCGACAGATATCCAGGTCATTTTTGGGATGGAATTTCTCCATCATGGAAAAAACATCACAGATTGTTTTCTCTTCAACGGCAGCTACCAGTGAGGGGATATCCTGGTAATGATTATAAAAGGTGCTTCTGGCGATACCTGCAGCTTTGATGATGTCAGATACTGTGATCTTATCAGGAGCTTTTTCTCGTGATAGTTTAAAAAAAGCACCTAAGATAGCCTCATTGGCCACATAATATCTTTCGTCAGGAACTGGATTCTGCATAGGCGCACCCTCCCTCTCTTCAATTATTCAACAAAATTATTCCTGGGAAAACTGATCCTTTCCTACAGAACACAGAGGACATTCAAAGTCTTCCGGAACATCCTCCCATTTCGTGCCAGGTGCAATTCCACCCTCTGGATAGCCCTGCTCTTCGTCGTATTCCCAACCGCAAACATCGCATACATATTTCATAAACAAATCCTCCTTATTAAATGATAATAATTACTGTTATTATGTAGAAATTATAAAACATTTCATAATATTTGTCAATATTTGGATGTGGCTTCGCTTGATAAATTATCTTGACAATAGAGGAAAGAAAGCATATACTGTTAACAATTAAAAATGTCAGGGAAAATATTTGTCTGACACTAATTGAATACGTATACACACAGAAGAGCGATGTTGTTCAGAACATGGCTCTTTTTTGTATTTATGCAAAACCCGTAAAAGGCTGTGCGTATATGCAAATATCAAAAGGGAGGACGTATATGATGGAGAGATTAAACGAAATTGTAACAAAAGTTGACGATTTTGTGTGGGGGCCGGTAATGCTGATCCTTCTTGTGGGAACTGGAATTTTTCTTACAATCCGGACGAAATTTCTGCCCTGGAGAAACCTTGGATATGCGCTAAAGAGCACGCTCAGCAAGGAAGCGCGTACGAAAAGCCGTGGAGAAGGAGATGTCTCTCCTTTTTCTGCACTGACTACTGCACTTGCTGCTACAATTGGAACCGGAAATATTGTTGGCGTTGCCACTGCTATGGTTTCAGGAGGACCTGGCGCTCTGGTGTGGATGTGGATTTCAGCTGCTTTTGGCATTACGTCCAAGTTTAGTGAATGTATGCTGGCAATTAAATACCGTGAAGTGAATGCCAAAGGTGAAATGAGCGGCGGTCCTATGTATACAATGAAAAAAGGACTGAAAAATAAGACTTTGGGAGTAATTCTGGCATGGCTTTTCGCATTTTTTGCAGTTGTAGCTTCCTTTGGAATCGGAAATATGACTCAGGGAAATTCTATTGCAAGTGCACTTCATGCTACATTTCATGTTCCGGTAAGGGTCTCTGGGGTTATTATAACAATATTAACATTATTAATTATTGTTGGTGGAATTAAATCCATATCCAAAGTATCATCTGTAGTTGTGCCGGTTATGGCAATTTTCTATGTGATCTGTGGACTTATTGTGATTTTTGGAAACATTTCCAACTTGCCTTCAGGACTTTCTATGATCTTTAAGATGGCATTTTCCGCAAAAGCTGTAGGCGGTGGCCTTTGCGGCAGTATTGTTGCTTCTATGATGAGTGCTATGCGATACGGTGTTGCGCGTGGAGTTTTTTCGAATGAAGCCGGCATGGGTTCTGCTGCAATTACGGCTGCGGCAGCGACTACGGATAACCCGGTTCGCCAGGGCTACATAAACATGACAGGAACATTTTGGGACACGATTGTGGTATGCACCATCACAGGTCTTGCAATTGCTTCTTCCGGAGTACTTGGCACTACTGATGCAGCAGGAAATCTGCTGACAGGATCTGATGTTACTATTGCAGCATTTGAAACTGTTCTTGGAAGTGCCGGAGGATGGCTGGTAACCATTGGAATTACATTATTTGCATTTTCTACCATTCTTGGGTGGGAATATCATGGAGAAAAAGCTTTCGAATATTTATTTGGAACACATAAATACAACATGATTTACAGAATCGCATTTTCTCTGGTAGTATATGTCGGCTGTACACAGACCTTGAGTCTGGTATGGAACTTTTCTGATATTGCCAATGCTTTGATGGCAATTCCTAATCTAATTTGTATGCTGTTGCTCAGCGGAGAGATAGCGAAAGATATTGAAGCATTTCAGAAAGAAATAAAGAAATGAAATAAATAAGAAATATTGTTATCAAAAAAGTCTCTTTACACCAGAAATAAGGTGCTAGAGCGTGTTTGAAAAATCATTCCCGCAATCTGCACGCCCCACTTTGCGGGAGATTTCACCCGAATTCGGTTGCCGTAGCCCGCTACGGCGCCCTCATCCGAGCGAAATCTCCCACAAATTGTGACGCACATCTTGCAGAAAGCCTTTTTCAAACACGCTCTAGGAGACTTTTTTGTAATATTATGAATTTGTCAGTTTTTTGAAATTCTATATTGGAAAATCTTATGCGGCTTTTTGTGCCTTCATTTTTTTATTGAAATGGATAAAAAACAAGGTATTCAATATAATTCCAACTGCTGTAGAAGCAGGCGCAGCCAAACCGATTTTGGTCAGGCTGGCATCAGGCTGAATACTCATATAATAGGACATTGGCAGACGAACCAAAAGGGTCTGGAAGAGTCCCTGAAGCATCACCCAAAGTGTCTGATTGTTTCCATTAAAATAGCCTACCATACTGAACATTATGGCAGTCAAAATGGTTTCAGGAGCGAAGCCCTTCAGATAATCATAGCCTTTCTGGATTACAGCTGTGTCAGTTGAGAACAGACCGGCAAGCACATTACCCTTAAACATAACCAAAATGAAAACCAGACATCCAAATACAAGTCCTACTCCAATTCCTGTAAACATGGATTTTTTTGCACGCTTCTGTTTTCCGGCACCAATATTCTGGGAAACAAAGGAAGCCATGGACTGCATCAGTGAACTTGGAATCAGCATGGCAAAGTTTACAATTTTGCAGGCAACACCGTAGCCAGAGGAAGCTTCAAGTCCCAGCCTGTTGACAAATGCGCAGAGAGCCAGGAAGGAAATCTGCGTAAGAAATTCCTGAAGTGCCAGCGGAAGACCGATTCCCAGAAATTTTTTGCACTGATGGTTAAAACAAAAATCTTCTTTTGTGATGGAAAACGGAAGCTTCTTTTTGATTAAAATCACAATGGCGCAAACAACGCTGATGGCCTGTGCAAAAACAGTGGCAAGTGCAGCACCGGCGGCATCCAGATGCAGTCCTGCAACCAGCAGCAGGTCTCCGAAGATGTTGACAATACAGGCTACCAGTACAAATAAAAGCGGTGATTTGCTGTCCCCGAGACCACGGAAAATAGCAGCAAGCAGGTTGTAGGCTACTATGAAGAAAATGCCGCTGCCACAAATACGCACATAGCTGGTAGTCAACTCAAGTGCCTCCTGTGGTGCTTGCATAAGCACAGAAATGGGGCGTGCAAAAGTCACCATAATTACGAACAGTGCAGCTGAAATTACAGTAAATACAACTGCTGCGCCTCCAATTACAGAACCAATCTGTTCCGGTTTCTTTTCCCCAAGGTAACGGGCAATGAGAACTGTAATTCCCATTGCAAACTGCGTTACTACAAAGGTGACCAGATTCAGTACCTGGCTTCCGGTGGAAACCGCGGAAAGTCCGGAGGTGGAGCCAAAGCGGCCTACTACCAGAAGGTCTACAGCACCGTAAGCGGCCTGCAGTACCAGTGCGCCCAGAATAGGAAGCATAAATAGGGCAAGCTTTTTCAGAATGCTTCCTTTAGTAAAATCGTTTTTTTCACTTGTCAATGGAAATTTTCCTTTCACACATAATAGTATAGAATTTTTCAATAGTGCGGATCATACATAGGGCATCTTCCTCAGAGATTCCTTTCACGCAGGAAGCCAATGCATGGAAATACTGTTCATTGTATTTCTGGTGCAGTTCTTCACCCTTGCCTGTAATGGAAAGATAGGTGACGCGGCCATCAGCAGGAGATGCAAGCTTTTTCACATAGCCTTTGGTCTCCATATCCTTGATGGTTCGGGTAACACCTGGTCTTGGAAGTGCCAGCGCATCGCTGATATCTGACACTTTCGCCTGAATCCCCCGGCAATTCAGGGAATGAATGACATCCAGATACTGAATGTAAGAGGAGGTCACTCCCTCCGGCAGTGGCGGCAGCATATCCCGGATTCTTTTCGCCTGATAAAAGGCATCCATCATTCGTTTTAACAGTTCAATGTCCATATAGATGCTTCTCCTTAAAAAGTAGTAGAGACTCATGATAAATAATTACCATAAGTAATTACAATTGGTAATTATAATGAGGAGAAGGGTAATTGTCAAGATACCTCTATCTTTTTTCAAACTAAAAAATCCTCTTGAAATGATGGGAGTGAATACCCATCAATCCAAGAGGATTTACAGCGTCTTTATTATTTTTCAGAGGACTTATATAAGCTTACTGGCTGATCAGTTCCTGTAATTCAGCATCATAATCAACTCTTTCTCCACTTGTGGTATCAAATACCATAGTAGATTTGTTATCATCTGTATAGGCGCTCCATGCTGGAACTTTATCTCCATTTGGATCTCCGGTGGTTGCAAAGTTTACCCAGGCACTTGCCATTACATCCTGCAGATCATAAGCGTCCTGACTTCCGCCATAGGAACCGGCTACTAAATCTACATTGTGGAATACAAATGGGATTTCTCCGCAGTGCCATAAGTTTACACCACCATCAATTGGAGATTCATAGGATACAACGTAGTCATAGTTCTTAGTTGCACCAGCTTCAACTCGCTTTGTAAGAGTTTTTGAAAATTTGGTACGATCTGCTACATAATAAGCATCACAAGCGCTCTTTTCAGGATAAGCTTTCAAGAAGGCTTCTTTAACAGCTTCCGCTTTATCACCATATTTTTCAGTTAATTTTGCGTCTACTTCTTCTTCTGTCCAGGAGTTTTTGTTGGTTTCATTTGGATCCAGAGCAGTCCAGCAATTCATTTCTCCAAATACAGAACCTACCATAACCGGAATGTCATTTGTCCATTCCTGGAAATTACTCTGAATATAATCTTCATCAAGAACCGGACGCCAGCTTAAAGAGGTTCCCAGTTCCTCGCCAACCTGTTTCATTGCTTCCGTTGCAGCTGCATCAAGAATATCATAAGGAACCTCTTTCAACTGCTCAATCTGGTTATCTGTAATTCCTAAAATCTCAAGGGTTTTTTCAGTTATTTTCTTAGCAGTATCTTTTTCGATATAACGCTCACTTCCACTTTGTACAATCGCCTGATTAAATAATCCTTCTGCCTCAGGAGAAGCTAACATGCTGATAACCTTACCGCCGCCGCCGGACTGTCCGAAAATAGTTACGTTGTCAGGATCTCCGCCAAAATTAGCAATGTTTTCTTTTACCCACTGTAAGGATGCAATCATATCTGCAGTACCGCAGTTACCGGAATACTGATAATCCTCACCGTATTCAGAAACATCCAGGTAGCCAAGTACGTTTAAACGATGGTTTACAGTTACTACAACCACATCACCATATTCGCTGAGATTCTTTCCGTCATATGCAACGCCTTCAATAGAGGAACCATTGGTGTATCCACCACCGTGGAACCATACCATAACCGGCTTCTTTGCATTGGTATCCAGATCCTGTGTCCAGACATTCAGATTCTGGCAATTTTCGCTCTGTGCCCAGTAACGATGAGGAATCAAGAAATCTCCACCATCCGGATCTGTCATTTTTGTAATAGGAGCGGTTGAACCATAGACAAGGCAATTGCGGATGCCGTCCCAGCTATCCGGAGCCTCTGGCATTTCAAATCTGTCAGCTTTTGCATAAGGAATTCCACGGAAGGTATAAGTTCCATCATCAATAAAACCACGAACCTTTCCATATGTGGTGTCTGTAATGCCTTCTGTTTTGCTGACTACAATACTTTCTGTGGATGCTGTGTCATCAGCTGCTGCAGCGGAAACGGTTGAAATTCCCATAGAGAAAATCATAGCACTGCTTAAAAGAATCGTTAAAATTTTTTTCTTCATTTTTGAAATCTCCTCCTTCGAAACAAGTGACTTTATTATAAAAAAACAGGTCTGCCAGTGCTATAAGTTTTTGAATCAGTCACTATTACTTTTTTGCTTGTTTGGGAAATCCGATTGAAAAACAATTTGATTGGTTGTACTATATTTACTATGAAAGTCCTGGATAGCAGCTGTGGGAGCGCCATAGGCGCGGAACAGCTGACTTTCATATATTCAATATGAAAAGAGAGTTCTTATGAAAAAAAATCTGAAGATGTTTTTATTAATTGCTGTTTGCGCCATGGCAAGCTGTTGTCTGTTATATATCAGAGAAGCGGATGAAAAGCAGCAAATTCACAGTGAAAAAAAAGAAAAGGAAAAACTGGTATTTCTTACATCTAAGAGAGAAACAAGACATATTTTTGAAAAAATCATTGCAGATTTTAATGAATCACAGGATGAGATATATGTAGAACATATGGCAGTACCAAATCCGGATCAGGAGTTACAAATACGGGCGGTTCAGGGAGAATTTCCGGATATTGTTGAATTTATCGGAATGCAGAAAGATGAACTGGGAAAATATGTAAAGGGTGGATATTTGCGGGCATTGGATACTTTTTCCGCAACTCATTGCGTAAATGAACACTTTCTGGAAAAGTTAAAGATTCTTGGTGGCACTTATGTACTTCCATTGTCTGTGAATTACAGAGGGATATTTTATAACAAAAAGCTGTTGGAAGAGGAAGGATATCAGATTCCTTCTACATATGCGGAGCTTATTGATACGATGCAGCAGATAAAAAAAGCAGGAAAGCTTCCGATCATTTTTGCAGATAAAGACAGCTGGACGATTCATCAGGGGTGGGATGCGATTGACATGTCCTCAAGGGGAAGCCAGGACGATTTTTTTCAGAACGTGTTGAATGGTGATGCTTTCTTATATGAAGATTCTATCGCGCTTGATTCTACCAGAAAATTTTTGGAAATAAGAAAATACGGACAGAAACAGACCGTAAATACAGGATATGACGAAGCTGTGAAAAAATTTGCAAATGGGGAAGCCTATATGTTTTTTCAGGGAAACTGGGCGTATCCTATGATAAAAAAAATCAATCCCGATATAGATCTGTTGTTTATGCCGTTTCCTGCATATCACGAAAACCAGGCAAAGGTTGTGGTGAAAATAGATGCAACACTGGGGGTTTCCGCTTCCTGTAAGCATTTAGAAGCAGTCGAACAATTCCTGGATTATGTTTTTTCAAAGAATGTCAGTGAATATTATGCAGACAAAGCGGGGGCATATTCCTGTATAAAATCTGTAGATGTAGAAGACAGTTATGCGAAGGCATTTACAGATAGTATCAGAAGCGGTGAGTTTTTTCTGGAGGAATTTGCTTACGAGACCGAAAAATCGGATGCGATAAATGCTTTATTTCAGAACTTTATCAGTTCCCCTCAAAGGGATACAGAAAAATCATTTTTGAAAGAATTGAATGATCTTTTGATTCAGCAGAAAGGAGACTGAGGATGAAGAAAATTGCAAGATTACCTGTATGGTGGCAGCTTTTTATTGGGTTAGCATGCAGTTTCCTATTTTCCTTAATCATAATTTGTGCTTCTTTTTTCATTGATGTAAGAGAGGCCGAAAAAAATAACTGGTCTTATCTGCACGGAATGAACAGTCAGTGGGAGATGGAGATTGAGACCATAACGAAGAATCTGGATTATTTGAAATATTTACCTTTAATTGATAAAGGTATCATGACAGATCTTCGAAATGATTATGAAAAACAATCTTTAAAAAAACAACTTTCGTCCAAAGAATATGTAAATGGTATTCTGGAAGATATCTGTGGAATTAATCCTTATATTTTACGTGCTGCGATTTTAACCCAAAATGGAAATGTTTATGGTAACTTTGTGGAAGATTCGCTGACACAGATTGAACAGGCACAAGACCATATTGTCTATTCGAAAGTCGGTCATAAAAGTGAAGAATACATTACAGACATATATGAAGGCGAAATAAATCTGCTTCCTTATAAATTATTGACAATTGCATATGCTATGTATCCGGTGGAATCGGATGAAAAGCTTGCTACTATTTATATTGATTTGGATTTTGAAGAAATAGAAAAAAGTTTTTCTGTGTTTTCAAACGATGAAATTGAATGCTGCCTTTTTAACAAAAATGGAATCATTTATTCTTCTGAAGAAGAAAACAATTTTCTTCTTGAGGATGTGAAGAAGATTTATGAAAATTCAGATCATCAGGGAATACTGAAAGCAGATGGTTCTGCCTGGAATGCATATGTTGTTAAAGTCGATGATTTGGACTGGTATCTGGTTCAATGCATGCAGCAAAAAAGCTTTGTATTCAAAAGTATGAAGAATATTATGCTCTTTTGTTTTTGGGCTTTGCTGGTTTTCGTTTTTTTACTGATGGGTGGAATGCTGCTGATCAGTCGTATTACAAAACCTATCTCTGAATTTTCAGATGCTTTAGATCAGGTAACCTTACACAAAAAGCAAAAGCCACAGCACATTCAATTAGAAGAGAATGTACCAAGGGAAATTTCCACAATGGTAAGTGGCTATAACGATCTTGTATCCCGTATTGAAGAGAATATTATTCTGGCATACAAGAACGAAATAAGCCAGAAAAAGACAGAGCTGCAAATGCTGCAATACCAGATCAATCCTCATTTTTTATATAACACATTAAATATTGTCAGTGCATTGGCGAAACTAAATGGGATTGATGAAATATCGGAAATTTCAGAATGTCTGTCCCATATTTTCCATTATAACGTAAAAGGGGGAAATATTGTGCAGCTGAAAAAGGAGCTTGAGAATCTTCAGTGCTACGTAAAAATACAGTCCATACGTTTTCCGGGAAAATTTGATGTAATATACAACGTAGAAGAGGATATGCTGACTTGCGAAATGTTAAAGTTTATATTGCAGCCATTGATGGAAAATGCAATGGAACATGGTGTTATTCCATGCAAAAGAAGAGGACGGATAGAAGTGACAGGAAAAATCACTTCCGATCATATAGCTGAGATCAGTATTTGCGATAATGGGAATGGAATAGGCGATGAAATGCTGCAGAGGTTACACCAGGAGCTGAAGAAGGACTTGCAGCAGGGCGTGAATCATAGTTCCTCTGGAATCGGACTTATAAATGTGCACCAGAGGATTAAAAACTATTATGGAGAAGAATTTGGAATTTCAGTTGAAAGTAATCAAGGGGAATACACTTGTGTGAAAGTTTGTTTCCCGGTATTGCGAGAAGAGGTGTGAAAATGAATTTTAAAATTTTAGTTGCAGATGATGAATATTATGCGAGAAAAGCACTTGTTATGATGCTTGAAAAATCAGAACTGCCGATTTCAGTGAATGGAGATTTTGAAGACGGGGAAGAAGTGATAGAATTTCTTCAGGAGAATGAGGCGGATATTATCATTACAGATATCCGGATGCCAAATACAGATGGCCTGGAACTGGCAAAATATGTGCAGGAACATATGCCGAAATGCTCGGTAGTAATAGAAACCGGATATGAAGATTTCCAATATGCAAGAAATGCGTTGCGCTATCAGGTAAAGGATTATTTGACCAAACCGATCAATGAATCAGAATTACTTAAGTCAATAAAGAATATTCTTGCTGAAAAAACACAGTCTGATAACCTGGAAAATATGAATAAATTAAAAGGGGTTGTTGAGAATCTGGATTTTGCACAATTGATACAAAACGAAAAATTGTTTGATGATCTGATGCCTGCTGATCTTTGGAATGTTCATTGCTGGTTTTTTATGGTGAAGGGAGAAGTTTCACATTCAGGATATCAGAAGATAAAAAACTATTTGCAAAATAAAAGAACTACTGCAGGTGTACAAAGCTGGTATTTTAAAAATAAAGGCGAATGCATATTGCTCTTTTTCTGCAATGAGAAAATGAATTTCAAAACATGTATTGGAGAAGCTGATTTTTTACAGTTAAAAAATAGTATAGACCCAAATTCCTGGTTTGGAATCAGTGGGATCCATAAAGAAAGAGCGGAAGTTGAAAAGGCGTACAGAGAGTGTATTTACGCAATCAATAACCGTATTTTAATAAATGAAAATCTGTTTTTCTGGAAGGAAGAACTGGAAATTACGGAATTACTGGAAAAGGATACTTTGGAAATATTCAGTAGGTTTATAGAATTTGGACGCATTCGTGAGGCAGAAAAGATCATAGACAAACTATTTGCCAAATGTATAAGAGAGCATGCAAACATTTACAGCCTTTATAATGCAATCATACAGCTTTTTTCTGTCCTCAGAAAAAACTATTACAACGGATGTCAGGTGCCCTCTGGAGAAGGGGGATATTTCCTGTTTGATTTTAAAATCGATCTGTATCAATTCCATACAGCGGATGAGCTGAAAGAGCATTTGCTTATGATTTTGAAAGAAGTCTGTGAGAAAAGCGAGGAAAATGAAAATGAACTTCTGATAGAAAATATTTTAAGTTATCTTGAAAATCACTATGCAGATGATATTACATTAAATGAGCTTGCAGAACATAAATATTTTGTAAGTGTGGGCCACCTTAGCAGAACATTTAAAAATAAAACAGGATTGACATTTTCCAAGTATCTGACAGAACTTCGCTTGAAAAAGGCAATAGAATTTTTGAAAAATACAGACTTTGACATTACGGATATAGCTACCTTTACAGGCTATAATGATGCTTCCTATTTTACTCAGATTTTTCGAAAATCCTGCGGCATGACGCCTTCAGAATATCGCATTCTGGAAAGAAAAAAAGCAAAGCAAAATAGTGATATTTAAAAAGAAAATAATTTATAGGATTTTTCTTTTGGGAGCCTTAAAATGAAGATATCAAAAAATGAATTTATCAAAAAAGGAGGCTCTGTTTAAATGAAGAAAAGGATGATCGTATTAGCTGCATTACTTACTTGCTCCACACTTTTGGGAAGTGTTCATGTATATGCAGAGGAAAATGAAAAGAACGTTGTTGAAACAGTGTACGGAAAAGTGCAGGGAATCAACAGTACGGATGAAAATTATCAGGAAGTTGTGGAGTTTCGTGGAATCCCCTATGCAGCACCACCAGTTGATGATTTGCGCTGGAAACCACCGGTAGACCCGGAAAAATGGGATGATGTTCTTGTGTGCGATACTTACAAAGATATCCCGATGCAGGTATTGGGCGGAGCAGAGGTGGAACCGTATAAAACGGATATTTATTACGATGGAGTTCCTAAAATGAGTGAAGACTGTCTGTATCTGAATGTAATGACAACAGAAGATTCACTTTCCTCTACAGAAAAGAAACCGGTATATGTGTGGTTCCATGGAGGTGGACTGAACAGCTGCTATACCTTTGAGCCGGAAGGAAACGGAGAAGCTTTTGCAAAGAACGGAATCGTTGTGGTAACAGTGGAACAGCGTCTTGGCGTCTTTGGTTATCTGTCATTGCCGCAGCTTAGCGAGGAACAGGGCCAGAGCGGAAACTATGGTCTGATGGATCAGATCAAAGCAATGGAATGGATCAAAGAAAATATTGCGAATTTTGGCGGAGACCCTGAGAATATCACAGTTGGCGGACAATCCGGCGGTACCACAAAAGCAATGGCAATGACTGCTTCTCCTAAAATGGATGTGGAAGTAGATAAATTAATCCTGGAAAGTGGCTTAAAGTACAATATGGAATTCCAGACTCAGGAAAGTGCAGAAGAAAAAGGAACTGCATATCTGGGAGATCTGGGACTTGATGAGGCTACGACACTTGAGGATCTGAGAAACATGGATGCTGAAAAACTGATTGACAGCACCAGCTCTAATTATCCGGGAAGTATGAATCTGGATGGCCTGTATGTCACCTATGAAAGCATTCAGGATTCTATTAATGACGGAGTGTTTGACGAGATTTCCGTATTGTCTGGAACAAATATGGGAGAGGGAAGCTATCCGAAGGTATCCACAGCAGATGATTTCTATGCACAATACAAAGAAGCTCTTGGCGATTTGTATGATAAGTACGATTTTGAAAATCTGGTAAAGGTTGATGACAATACAGCAGCTATGGTCAGCCGTCAGTTAGGAACTTATGGCCTTGGCACAAATGTCAGCAGAAGCCTTATGGTCAATCGACTGTACGGAAAAACGATGTCAGAAAGAACAGATGGAAAAGCAGTAAATTATACATACTTATTCAGCCATGCTACACCTGAGAGCATGTCAGATTTAGGAACAGACAGAGGCTGGGCTAACCAGTGGGCATGGCATACAGGTGAAATGTGGTATGCATTTAATTCTCTGCGTGAGGGCGTTCCGGCGGTAAGACAGTGGACTGACTGGGATTATGAATTAGCAGAAAAAATGAATCAGTATTGGTCAAACTTTATCAAAACCGGAGATCCAA
>ERZ826613.3641-NODE-3641-length-12514-cov-4.998716_pt1 | contig 12514 bp, 8 predicted proteins | sample MGYA00519925_ERZ826613 | MGnify/ENA primary metagenome ERZ826613 (study PRJEB31778, sample SAMEA3449236) | human gut metagenome | biome: human gut; feature: human-associated habitat; material: faeces | place: United Kingdom | collected 2010/2012 ... | reverse complement strand
CCTGCCGGATCTCATCTTCAATATTTTCCTGTAATCCAAGATACCCGGTTTCCCCTGTTACCATCTTATAGTTCCCGTCCGCTGACAGGAAATAAAAATCTAAAAAGCCTGCATCTTCCTGTGCTTTCTCTATATACTCACGAATTTCACTTTCATCGGAAGTGTTCTGCAGATATTCCCCCCATATATGGAGATAAGTCAGATTCTTATTTGTCAGCTCACTTAGCATATTATCAGACTGATGAAAAATTTCTGTCAGGTGAGAAACACTTTCCTCATAAACAGTCTTCGATACAAACCCCAAATATTGGAAAACAGTCAAAAGGATTCCAACAAATAGGGCAATAAGAACTGCTGCATTCCATCGTTTTCTCACAACCCGTTTCTTTCTGTTTGTATTATGATTCTTAACATCCATTCTTCTCACCTCAGAGTAATGTAGTCTTCAGGCTCTGCAAGAATGGCATTACCATCTGAAACATATGTTGTCCAGGTATCTTCCACAGAGGTATCCCCTCCATCAAATACAATATTTTCCTCTGCCGGATAAGCTTCCATATATTGTGGTGCTGCAAGGCAGGTCACAGTAAAAGTATCCTTGTCCTGAATCTGTTTTCCATTCTTTGAAACTTTACTCAATGTATAACCATTATCCGTTTCCCTGATTTCTACAGAAATACCACTGAACACAGGCAGAGAGCCACGGTTAAAGGGGATAAAGCCTCCCTGGTAGCCTTCTACGAAGTTTCTGACCGTTTCCTTCAGTTCTGCCCCGCTCATCTCACTGCTGTAAGCGGAAAGCTCGTTTGGCATAATCATGTTGCCTGCCATTTTTTCTGTATAACCGGCCTTCAGTACATTTCCTGTAAAGCTGTTTCCTGTTGCAATCAGCACATCCGTCCCATAAATACCGCGCAAAGTGTTTGCCATAACAGAATAGGCTTCATTGCCTCCGCTGGTATGGAAACGATTGGAATAAGTTTTCTTTGAATCCAACACAATATCCTCAGAAGTGGATTTTTCTTCAAGAAGCTGGGAATTAAATGACTGATAAGCCTGCTCTGCATTATATTCTCCTGAGATCATCTTAGACACCACATCCCTGGAAATGGAAAAAAAGTCATTTGACGCAATACGGATATACATATGGTTTTCTTCGATCACAGGTTTCACATCCTTCAGATATTCCGTAAGCCGGAAATCCACATCCTGGCTATAGCTTAACAGATCCTGCCCATCATAAATGATCCGGTTCTGCGCATCCTCTGAAAGCATTGTGTTCAGTACCTTCATTGCTTTCTGCCGACGTGTTTCATCCTTTGTCAGGTCACGGTTTAAAGCTATCTGGAAATATGGTGTAGTCATCAGCCACTTTTCGCCGTTCTGCTGAAAGAATGGCAGGAATGTTGTGTTAATGCCCTGATCCTGGAACATTTTTACACCGGCAGAACTGCCGAAATACATGGCAAGCTTACCACTTTTGTACATCTCAACCACATCATCATAATTCATATCCAGATCATCCTGGCTCAGCCCTGTATCCTGAATAAACTGCTCCATACGTTCAAAAGCCTCCGGCCAGACAATACTGTCCAGACCTTCTCTCTTTGCATTGTCCGGGTCACTGTAGATGGTACGCCACTTACGTCCATCCACAGAAGACAGCTCTGATGCAGACAGACCCTGCAGTGTTTCCATACAGGTATAATCATAGTAATAGTCTGCAGTAAACCCACGGATACCCACCTCATCAAATGCCTGGCAGGCAGAAACGAAGCTTTCATAATCCGTTGGAAGAGGAATATCATACTTTTCAAAAAGATCTTTGTTCACTACAAAGCCATGGGCATCTGCACACACAGGAAGCCAGTTTACGCTGCCATCCTGATTTTTGAAATTGTTAAGGTAGGTATCATAGACAGCACCTGCAGCATTGGTTGTGGAAAGATCCATCAGACTGTCCTTCAGGGGGCTTGCATCATGGAGGGAAAACCTGCAGCAGGTTATAATATCCGGCAATCCGCCGTTTTCATTCAGAAAACGATAGAAATCCAGATCATTATTGCCTACTACAAATTCAACGTTGATATCCGGAAGCTGTTCCTGGATGTATGGCGCATATTTTTCATACAGCTTTGTGCTCCATAAATACACTGTGATGGTTTCTGCATCTTCTTTTTCCGCACTTTTCCCGCCGCAGCCAGACAGAAGTGATACGGCTGTCACCATCGCCAAAAGCACAGAAACTAACTTGTTCCATTTTTTCTTTTTCATTATAACTTCTCCCTCTGATCGCGTTTTACTAACTCATTGATCACTTTTACTAATAATTTCCCATCAACAGGCTTGGCAATATGTTCATCCATTCCTGCTTCCTTTGCTCTCATTTTGTCCTCAGTGAACGCGTTTGCTGTCATGGCAATGATCGGTATCACTTTTGCATCCTCTCTGTCCAGAGAGCGGATCATCTTTGCTGCTTCATATCCATTCATGACAGGCATCATAATATCCATAAGAATAGCATCAAATTCTCCAGGTCTGTTTTTTCTGAATATGTCAACAGCCTTCTGTCCATTCCATGCTTTTGTCACCACAGCGCCTTCATTCTGAAGCACAAATTCTGCAATCTCCATATTCAGCTCATTATCCTCTGTCAGAAGAACATGGAGTCCATGGATAGAAGTTTCCGTTTTTTCTTCAGCTTCAGTCCTGTCCTTCATATCTGTGTCAATCCGGAATGGAATCCGGATCACAAATGTAGTCCCTGTGCCTTCTTTACTTTCAAAGGAAATGGTTCCGCTCATTTTTTCCACCAGTTTTTTTGTGATTGGCATTCCCAGCCCTGTTCCGGCGAATTTTGTGCGGCTTCCTGCATGTTCCTGTGCAAATGGTTCAAAAATGCGTTTCTGGAATGCCTCTGTCATTCCAATTCCGGTGTCTCTGCAGACAAATTCCAATGTGGGCATTGCTGTCTGTTTCGATGGGATTTCCCGACAGCTGATATAGACATATCCGTTTTCTTTGTTATATTTCACCGCATTAGACAAAATATTCATTAGAATCCGTTTCACATGCACCGGACTTCCAATAAGATTCCAGTGTGTAACTTCTTTCTCTTCCCAAATGATCCGGATATTCTGCTCTGTAGCCATATGTTCGATCACACCCAGTATTTCCTCAGAAATACTGTTCAGATTAAATGGGATTTCTTCCAGAACCACTTCATCTGACTCCAGCTTGCTCATGTCCAGAACCTCGTTTATCAGTTCCAGCAGCAGATGGGATGTCTTTTTGATCTTTGCCCTGCATTCCGTCTGTTTCTCCATATTGTCTGCATAATAGTCTGCCACATTGATCATGCCGCAGATTCCATTGATCGGTGTCCGGATATCATGGCTCATTCGCTGCAGAAACTCGGTTTTTGCCTCATTGGCTGCTTCTGCTTTTTTTGCTGTTCTCAGAAGTTCTGCTTTATATTTTTCATCTTTTTCCTGTTCCTGTTTCCGGTGTGCCAGATCCGCTCTGTAACCCCAGAAGCAGAATATACCAAATATGAGTAAATAAAGAAAAACGACAGCTGTTACACTTAGCGGCAGGTTACGGAATACTTCCGTATCCGGAAGATAGGCATAAATATAATAATCCCGCTGCTTCAGCATGATTCCGTAACCTCCGGTTCCTTCATTTTTTAAATGAAAAATATGCTGACTGTCTGTATGCTCTTTCATTGCCTGGACAACCTGGTTGCCGGCAGTATCCTGTCCCAGCAGGCTTTCATCGTTGCTAGCAACGATGGTTCCCTTATCTGCAACAATAATCGTTCCATCTTTCTGAGTGCTATAGCCATTTAAAAGGTTCTGTATTGTCAGGGTATAATTTCTGACAAATTCCGGAGATGTGTAATAATAAATTGCAACCATACCTGGTGCATCTTTTCTGGCACAGGCTGCAATGTCGATACGTGATCCGTCTTCTCGGTCAATCCGTTCCGAATAAGATCTTTCTTCATATCCGGTAAAATCCATGATAATGTCTTTTTGCAGATACTCCGTAATCTCATCGGTCAGAGACTCATCCGTACTGTATTCGCAGTCCGTCTTTCCCTCTGTATCCAGTACAATGATACCATCCACCCAGAGAGTCTGCAGGTTTTCTTTCAGGAACTCCCGGCTTAGATGACCGCCGTTTTCTTTTTCCGTTTTAATATTTGTACTCATCTGTCTGGCACTTTCAATAGCACGGAGGAGGCTTTTGGATTCCGAAGATTCATTATAATGGGTGTAGGTGGAACACTGCACTTTGACATAATTTACAATCTCTACCATTCTTTTCTCTGCTTCCGTTTTCTCCGCATGAAAGAAATAAAACAGAGAGACTACTGCCACACAGATTCCAATCATACCACCGAGCAGCTGGATTCGTTTTTCTTTTTTCTTTCTCTTAATATCCAAGATCATCCACCTCCAGATACTTCTGGGGATCATCCAGATATTTTTCAATAATTTTCAGGGATGTGCCATCCTGACGCATTTCTTCCAGAGTCTGGCTCATCTGCTCACAGATTCCTCTGTCATCATCTTTTGCAAAAGCGACACCTATTCCAGTAATCATCAAAGGTTCTTCCAGGATACGGAAGCTTGCATCATAATCCTTCATATACTGAACAATCGATTCCTCATGTGCAGCAACTGCATCTACATATCCTTTCCCCAGAAACGTATAAATCAACTCCCGGTGTCCGAGACTGATCAGATTTGCCAGTTTTGGGATTCTATCATCTGTCCGGTCCAGAAAAATGCCTTCCGGTTTGGTTGTGGACTGGACAGCCAGGTTCTTTCCCTCCAGATCGCTCAGTTTATAGATATCACTGTTCTCATTTACAGCGACCACCTGACGGCTTGCTATATACGGTCCTGCCCAGCGATAATCATCAAGACGCCCTTCCATGGAAAAACAGCCCATGATACAGTCAATTTCTCCACTCTCCACCAGTTCTTTTTTCTTCTCCCAGTTGATCTGGACAACATCCACCTGATAGCCCATTCTTTTGAAAGCTTCTGTAGCCAGTTCTACATCTATACCCGTCGGTACGCCATCTTCATTCAGATAATTATATGGTGGATAGTTATCGCTGCCGAGGGTAATAACAGGTTTTTCTGGTTCTTCTTTCGTGTTATCTGTGTTTTTACACCCTGCCAGGGTGACTGCTAAAAATCCCGCAAGCAGAATACCTGCAATCACTCTTTTTCCTTTCATTTTTCGTCTATCCTAACTATTCCTTTCGTTTTTTTTATATCTGATTCTCTGCCATTTGTTACTATTCTTTGAAATATGGGCATTCATACCAAAACAGAAGATATCTAATCTTTTTAGGAATAAATATCTTTTGCTTTTAAGTTAATGACATTGCTTATTTTCGCTCTAAGCATGCGACAGTTTCTACATGCACGCTCGACGGAAACATATCACACACTGCCACTTTTTCCAACTGATAATTCTCTTCACACAAAATTTTTAAATCTCTTGCAAGTGTTGCAGAATCACAACTGACATAAACAATGCGTTTTGGTTTCATCTGGAGCATAGTAGAAAGCAGTGTCTCATCACATCCTTTTCTTGGTGGATCTACCACGATAACATCGGCATATACTCCGTCCTTTTCGTATTTTTCCGGAAGCACTTCTTCTGCTTTTCCGACATAAAACTCAGCATTTTCAATTTTATTAAGTGCTGCATTTTTCTTTGCATCTTCAATTGCAGCCGGTACAATTTCCACTCCATATACCTGTTTTGCTTTCTGTGCTAAAAACAGGGAAATGGTTCCGATTCCACAGTATAAATCCCAAACCGTTTCATTTCCGTCAAGCCGGGCATATTCGAGTGCAGTCTGATACAACTTAACCGTCTGTACCGGATTAACCTGATAAAATGAAAGCGGAGAAATCTGATATTTGATGTCTCCAATATAATCCGTAATCGTTTCTTTTCCCCATAAAGGAAGAATCTCATCTCCTAAGATTACATTTGTCTGTTTTTTATTAACATTCAAGGTAATACTTGTCATACCTGAAATTTTTGCTAATTGTCTGCAAAGTGCTTCGGCATTCGGAATTGAAGTTCCATTGATAATCAGACAGACCATAATCTCTTTCGTTGTAAATCCATAACGAATAAGTACATGACGGATAAGTCCTTTTCCTGTGGTTTCATCATAAGGTTCTACTTTATTTTCTTCCATATAAGAAATGATTTCATTTAAAATCATTTCGTTAACTTCCACTCCAAGCAGGCAGTTTCGGTTTGGAATAATCGAATGAGTCCGTCCGGCATAAAATCCGGTTACAATATTTCCCTCTTTGTCTTTTCCAAATGGAAACTGTGCTTTATTTCGATAGCGCCACGGGTCTTCCATGCCGATTACTTTTTCAATCGTAAAGTTATCAAAACCTCCGATTCTGCGGAGGTTTGCTTCTACTTTATTTTTCTTAAACGCAAGCTGGGCTTCATAATTCATAAACTGAAGCTGACAGCCTCCACAGGCTCTTGCCTGCGGACACTTTGCTTCTACGCGGTCTTTTGACGGCTCTAACACTTTCATCAGTCTTGCAAATCCATAGTGTTTTTTTGTTTTCATGATTTTTGCTTCGACTTTATCTCCAATCACTGCATCTTTGATAAATAAAGTGTAACCATCTGCTTTTCCGATTCCGGCACCTTCATGACTCATATCTTCAATTGTCACCTGTACCAAATCATTTTTCTTAAATTCCATTTTATTTATTCCTCACCGCACTGTGTTTTTCTTAAGTTTGATTCAAAGAAACGGTTGTATCCAAGCCAGTCTTTATTGTCTCCCGCTGAACGGAAGATTTCTGTAATCGTTTCCATCTTGGCATCCGTATTATCTGCAAGGTTTAAAGCAGCAGCCTCTGCAAGTGCCGGCTTTTTCGGTGAACCATATTCAAGTTCGCCATGATGTGCCAGAATACAATGTTTTAATTCACTTTCTAATTTTGCCGGAAATCCCGGAATTTCCTTTGCCATATCATGAATCATCTCTGTACCGATCATAATATGTCCGAGTAATTGTCCGTCATCGGTATAATCATTCATCGGAAATGCACTTAACTCCACGGTTTTTCCAATATCATGAAGCATTGCTGCGGTAATCAGCAAATCACGATTTAAAACCGGATACGCTTTGCTGTAATACTGGCAAAGACGCACTACCCCAAGTGTATGCTCTAACAATCCACCGATAAATCCGTGATGTACAGTCTTTGCTGCTGAATTTCCCTTAAATGTCTTGATAAATTCTTCATCTTCCTCAAAGAATTTCACAAGCAGTTTATTTAAATAAGCATTTTTAATGCTGTGCACATATTTCAGTAATTCTTCATACATTCCGTCAATGCTTTTTTCACTGATTGGAAGATAGTTTCCAGGTTCGTATTCTCCCTCATGCGCCTTTCTTGCACGTTTAATGCTGACCTGAAGGCTTCCTTGAAAAGAAGTAACATCTCCGATGACATCAATATAATCAAGTGTGTCAAAGTCATCAATTCCCTGAGAATTCGGTTCCCAGATTTTTGCATCAATTGTGCCTGTCTTATCCTGTAAAATTACATTTTCATAAGGTTTTCCGTTTTTGGTAACTGCCGGCTGTTTATGCTTACACAGATAAATTCCTGAGATTTTTTCACCTTCACGCAGTTCATTAATAAATTTCATAATTCTCCTAACCTCTGGTCCTTTATTGGTCCTCTTTCTTTTTCTTTTTTTATAATGCTCCGAGTGTCACATCAAATGTAACCTCTACATATCCTTCTGTCGCCTGCCGCATTGCCTTTACTTTTATTGTGTCACCGCTGTTACATGCTTTTAGCTGTTGCTGGTATTCTTTCATGCTCTCTATTTTCTCGCCATTTACTTCTGTTATCACGTCCGCATTTTGAATTCCTGCCTGCATTGCCGGAGAATCCACTTCCACACTTTCTACAAAAACTCCTTTGGGAATTCCCTTTTTCTCGGAAATCTGTGGTGTAATTGTTTCTCCTGTGACCCCCATATAGACAATACTCTGATTGTTAGATAATGTTTCTATTAGTTCTTTTATCTGAGAAATAGCAAGTCCTGTCACCATGTTTTTAGAATCTCCCAAAGCAAAAGACTGCGCAATAACGCCAATCAGTTCGCCTTCGGTATTTAACAAAACTCCGCTTCCCTTTTCACTTCCAACAATATCAGTAGTCAGTATACCATACTCTGCATCAATTTTGGAAACAGAATTTGTCACAGAAGTCAGAATTCCAAAGCCAATGGAATCTTTATACTCCATCGGACTTCCGACTGCAATTACCGGTTCTCCCTGTTCTGCACTGTAAGAATTTCCAAGTACGGCCGTTCCGATTTTACTTCTTGTATCAGATTCAATCTCTGAATCTGATATCTTTAATATCGTAAGCCCGGTACTTGTATCTGATTTTAAAAATCTTGCATCAACAACCGTATCGTCACAAAACTGTACCTGAATTCGATCTACATTTTTCACAATTCCATACTGTGTCAGCACATAAAGTTCCTGCCCGTTATCCGCTACAATCACTCCCGACATCTGGCTTTCATAAGGAGTCTGAAACCAGTCTTCATCACTTTTAACCCCGATGACCGTTACCATCGCTTCTTTTATTTTATCTGCTTTTTTCAGTACTTCCTTATACATTTCGCTATAATTATCAATAGAAAGTCCGGACTGCTCACCTTCCTCCGATTCGCTTATGTCTTCTGTATCAATACCCGCATCTGTCTGTTGTTCCTCTTTTTTCTCTGTCTCTTCGTCAGTTGGAATTTCTACTTTCTGTTCCGTCCTCTTTTTATTTTCAACTGCCTGCGAAATCTGCGGCTCTACAACTGCAAAAACCAGTGCGGCTGTAAGTCCAAAAATCGCTCCTGCCCCTGCAAGAACTCCTGCTGCTTTCCACATTTTTTTCCTGTCTAATGGTTTTTTCTTAATTGTTTCTTTTATAAATTCATACGATCCGTCTTCCTTATTCTTTTTCTCGTCCATGTAGATTCCTCTGCTTTTTTGGTTTTTATAAAAAACTTTTTGAGAACACCCTGTCTCTCTTGGATGTCTTATTCCTAATCATTTTACTTTGGCATGGCATCATTTTAGCAGACACTTATGAACAATTTATGAATAACTCTTTTCATTTCCCCGGATTTAGGGTAGAATGATTAAAAACAATTGACAAAATAAAGGTGATCAAAATATGAATGAAAAAGCATTAAAAACTCTTGAATATTACAAGATTATCGATATGCTCGAAGCCTTTGCCACTTCTTCCATTGGCAAGAATAAATGCCGGCAGCTTCGCCCGCTCGATAATCTGACAGAAATAGAAACCATGCAGCAGGAAACCGCAGACGCCCTCTCCCGCATCTATCAGAAAGGCAGCCTTTCTTTTAGCGGAGTGAAGGATGTTCGCGGTTCTTTAAAGCGTCTTGAAGTCGGAAGTACCCTTGGAATCGGAGAGCTGCTTGCTATCCGTTCTTTACTGGAAAATGCAAGCCGTGCCAAAGCTTATTCCAGACGAGAGACAGAAAATGAGCATACGGATTCACTTGATAACATGTTTGAGTTAATCGAACCACTTTCTCCTCTTGCTACTGAAATCGGCCGCTGCATTCTCTCTGAAGATGAAATCAGTGACGATGCCAGTACCGGACTTCGTCAGGTTCGTCGTTCCATGAAACTGACAAATGATAAAATTCATACACAGCTTAGTTCCTTTGTAAGTGGAAATTCCAGAACCTATCTTCAGGATGCCGTTGTCACTATGAGAAATGGACGCTACTGTATTCCGGTTAAGGCAGAATACAAAAGTCAGGTTCCCGGTATGATTCATGACCAGTCTTCTACCGGTTCTACTATCTTCGTAGAGCCAATGACAATTGTACGTTTAAATAACGAAATGCGTGAATTAGAAATTCAGGAACAAAAAGAAATCGAAATGATTCTTTCTAATTTAAGCCAGCTTGCTGCCGAAAATCTTGACGCTATTTTTGATGACGTCAAACTTTTATCCGAACTTGATTTTATTTTTGCACGTGCCCAGCTTGCAAAATCCCAAAATGCAACCGAGCCTCGCTTTAACCGAGACAGAATCATTGACATCAAAAAAGCCCGTCATCCATTAATTGATAAACATAAAGTCGTTCCGATTGATATCCGTATCGGTGAAACCTTCGACCTGTTAATTGTAACCGGTCCAAACACCGGCGGTAAAACCGTATCATTGAAAACCGTGGGACTTTTAACTCTAATGGGTCAGTCCGGACTTCACATTCCGGCATTTGATAATTCCAGACTGAGTGTTTTTCGTGAGGTATATGCAGACATTGGAGACGAACAGAGTATTGAACAGAGTCTTAGTACCTTCTCCTCTCACATGACCAACGTAGTTCGTTTTATGGAAACTGCTGATTCCGATTCTTTAGTACTCTTCGACGAACTTGGTGCCGGAACAGACCCGACAGAGGGTGCAGCACTTGCAATTGCCATCCTTTCTACGCTTCACGAGCGTGGCATCCGTGCGATGGCAACCACTCATTACAGTGAGTTAAAAGTCTATGCGCTTTCTACTCCGGGTGTAGAAAATGCTTCCTGCGAATTTGATGTCGAAACTCTGCGCCCGACTTATCGTCTGTTAATTGGAGTTCCCGGAAAGAGTAACGCATTTGCTATCTCACAAAAGCTCGGACTTCCGCTTTCTATTATTGAGCGTGCCAAAGAACAAATCAGTCAGGAAGATGAAACCTTTGAAGATGTCTTAAGCAATCTCGAAGAAAGCCGTAAGACGATCGAATCCGAACGAGAAGAACTTGCTTCTTATAAGGAAGAAATCAAAACCTTAAAAGAACAATTAGAAGCAAAACAGGATAAATTAGACCAGCGAAAAGAACGGATTATTGCTGAAGCAAATGAAGAAGCGCACCGTATTTTACGGGAAGCCAAAGATTATGCTGACCAGACCATGCGTATCTTTAATAAAGCCGGAAAAGACAGCATGTCTGCAAAAGATCTGGAAAAACACCGTTCTGATTTAAGGAAGAAAATGGACAAGGCTGGAAAGAAAGTTGCCTTAAAAACACCACAAAAACAAAAATCTACCCTTCGTCCGCAGGATTTATCGCTTGGCGATTCTGTAAAAGTCATGAGCTTAAATGTAAAGGGAACAGTCAGTTCCAAACCAGATTCCAAAGGTATGCTGTTTGTCCAGATGGGTATCTTACGTTCCAAAGTCCATATCTCTGACTTACAGTTAATCGATGAACCGGTTATCACAGGACCTGCACTTTCTCGTACCGGAGCCGGAAAAATCAAAATGAATAAATCCGCTTCTGTCCGCACCGAAATCAATTTGCTCGGAAAGACCGTAGACGAAGCAGTCTCAGAACTTGATAAATACTTAGATGATGCCTATCTTGCACATTTAAGCAGTGTCCGTATCGTTCACGGTAAGGGAACCGGTGCCCTTAGAAAAGGCGTACACAATTATCTGAAACGTCTAAAATATGTTCAGGATTTTCACCTTGCGGAGTTTGGCGAAGGTGACGCCGGTGTTACAATTGTGGAATTTAAAAAATAGGGGTTAAATAAATGGTTTCAAAACAGAAAATTTTAATCGTCGATGACGACAATAACATTGCAGAACTGATTTCATTGTATCTTACCAAAGAATGTTTTAATACAATGATTGTCAATGACGGAGAAGAGGCATTAAATGCATTTGCCTCTTTTAGTCCGAATTTGATTTTACTTGATTTGATGCTCCCTGGAATTGATGGTTATCAGGTATGCCGAGAAATCCGTCAAAAATCCAATGTACCGATTATCATGCTTTCTGCAAAAGGTGAAGAAATAGATAAAATTCTAGGACTTGAAATTGGTGCAGATGATTATATGACAAAACCTTTTAGCGTAAGAGAACTTATTGCAAGGGTAAAAGCAAATTTAAGAAAAGTAGAGCAAAATGAATTTGATAGTAATAATCAAGGTCTTAGAGATAATAAAATAGTAGTAGGGGATTTGACTTTAGATTTAGATAAATTTGAAGTAGAAGTTAGAAACCAAAAGGTAACAGACTTAACTAGAAGAGAGTTTGAAGTTCTTAGATATCTTGCGCAAAAACCAAGCCAAGTCGTTACAAGAGAAGACTTATTAGAAAAAGTTTGGGGATATGAATATTATGGAGATATAAGAACAGTTGATGTTACTGTAAGAAGAATAAGAGAAAAAATAGAAAAAGATACATCAAGTCCTAAAATATTAATTACAAAAAGAGGAGTAGGTTATTATATAGAATCTAAATAAAACAAAGCAAAATGATGGAGGCAATTTGTGAAAAATTTTCAAATGAAAATTATTCTATGGATTTACACCATAGGAATATTAATAATTAGTACTATGGGAATAACATTCTCGAATATTATAGAAAAAGGAATAAAAAAT
>ERZ826613.3639-NODE-3639-length-12532-cov-3.699287_pt1 | contig 12532 bp, 10 predicted proteins | sample MGYA00519925_ERZ826613 | MGnify/ENA primary metagenome ERZ826613 (study PRJEB31778, sample SAMEA3449236) | human gut metagenome | biome: human gut; feature: human-associated habitat; material: faeces | place: United Kingdom | collected 2010/2012 ... | reverse complement strand
TGTACAGACAGGCAGAAGGAGGAGAATATGCCACTTGTTACATCCAAGGAAATGTTACTGAAGGCCCAGCAGGGAGGATATGCAGTTGGTGCATTTAATGCAGAGAATATGGAAATGGTGAAGGCTATTATTCGGGCAGCAGAAGCGTTGAAAGCACCAGTTATGATCCAGACAACCCCATCTACAGTGAAATATGGAACTTTAGAAACTTATCAGGCAATTGTTGCAGCAGAAGCTGCTAAGGCCTCCGTTCCGGTTTGCCTGCATCTGGATCACGGCAGCAGCTTTGATCTTGCGATGAAAGCCTTGAAGGCAGGATACACATCCGTTATGATTGATGGTTCCAAGCTTGATTACGAGGGTAATATTGAAGTCAGCAAGAAGGTTGCAGATGTAGCAGCATCTATGGGTATTCCATGCGAAGCAGAGCTTGGCAAAGTAGGCGGCAAAGAGGATGATCTGGTTGCAGTAGCTGATACCAATACAGATCCTATGGAAGCGAAAGAATTTGCAGAGCGTACAGGTGTTACCTCTCTTGCAGTTGCAATCGGTACTGCTCACGGATTCTATGTAGGAACACCAGTCCTTGATAAGGAGCGTTTAAGCGAGATCCGTAAGGTCGTAGATATTCCGTTAGTTCTTCATGGTGCTTCCGGACTTAGCGATGAGGACGTAATGGATTGTGTCAAGAGAGGAATCTGCAAGGTGAACTTTGCTACAGAGCTTCGTGCAGCATACTCCAAGGCAGTAAGAGAGACACTGGAAGATGAGAAGGTATTTGACCCGAAGGCATACGGCAAGGCTGGAATTGCAGCTGTGAAAGAGCTTGTAATGGCCCGTATGAAGGTTTGCGGCTGTGACGGCAAAGCTGAATAAGAGGCAGCCCTATGGCAGCGACGATGAAAGACATTGCCAGACGGACAGGTCTTGGTTTGGCAACGATCTCCTCTTATTTTAACGGGGGTAATGTAAGGGAGAAGAACCGCATCAAAATCGAAGAAGCCATCGAAGAATTACACTATGAAGTGAATGAGGTTGCCCGCGGACTGAAGACTAATGCCACGAAGACAGTGGGGGTGGTGATCCCGGAGCTGAATAACGTATTCTGCGCCGAAATCATCAGCGGCATGGAGGATATTCTGCGCAGTCATGGATATGCAGCCATTGTCTGTGACTGCAGGATCGATAAGAACCTGGAGAGGGAAGCTGTGGACTTTCTTACCAGGAAGCGCGTGGACGGAATCATCAATATGCCTGTGGATATGACAGGTTCCCATCTGAAAGAGTTTCAGAGAACTGGGAAGCCCATCGTGCTTATTGACCGTATGATCCAGGGACTTTCCTGTGACTGTGTGCTGGTAGATAATGAGATGGCTGCTGAGAAGGCAGTTACCATGCTGGTGGAGCAGGAGCATCATAAGATTGGGCTGATCGGCGGTCCGGATGAGATCTATACTGCCAGACAGCGTATGCTTGGATATATCAAGGCACTGAAGAAGCACGGCATTCCTGTTGATGAAAAGCTGATCTGTCACGGGGATTACACCATTCAGGGCGGCGTTCAGGCTGTGGAAGCCCTGGTGAAGGAGAATCCGGATATGACCGCAGTTTTTGTCACTAATTACGAGATGACTATGGGAGCTGTGATCGGATTGAATGAGATGGGAGTATCCCTGCCAGAGGAGATTTCCATGGTGGGCTTTGACAATCTTCCTTTTGCCCGGGCCTGTCGCCCGGCACTTACCATTGTATCCCAGCCCACAGAGAAGATTGCCCGCGAGACGGCCCAGCTGATGCTGGCACGCCTTGAGGGAAAGGAAGACCTTCAGGAGCCAGTGGTGCGGAAGCTTCAGACCGATATTTTTATGGGGAAATCCATAAGGAGACAAGGATGAGCAAGAACTATTTATTAGGAATTGATATTGGAACCAGTGCCTGTAAGGTGGCTGTGTTTGACAGAAACGGACAGGTAATGGCTTACGCAAATGGAGACTATCCTGTGTATTATCCCAGGGAGGGATGGGTTCAGCAGAATCCGGAGGAATGGTGGCAGGCTGTGTGCGGTGCCATAAAGGAATGCTTAAGCAAAGGAGAAATTTCCCCGGAGCAGATTGCAGGAGTGGGAATCGACGGACAGAGCTGGTCAGCCATAGCCATTGACAAGGATGGAAATGTGCTGACAGATACACCAATCTGGATGGACACCCGGGCACAGGAGATTTGTGACAGACTCAATAATGAAATTGGTAGCGAGAATATTTTTGAAGTTGCTGGTAATTCCCTTCAGCCTTCCTATACTACAGCGAAGATTCTGTGGTATAAGGAGAACATGCCTGAAGTATACAGCAGAATCTACAAGATTCTTCAGTCCAACAGCTTTATTGCCTACAGGCTGACCGGTGCAGTGACACAGGATCTTTCCCAGGGATACGGACTGCATTGTTTTGATATGCGCACTGGTACATGGGATGCGCAGATGTGTGAGAAGCTGGGAATTCCAATGGAATTTCTTCCGGAAATCGTTCCCTGCGATCAGGTAGTAGGAACGGTAAATGAGAAGGCAGCAGCCCAGTGCGGACTTGCAGCAGGCACTCCGATAGTAGCCGGCGGTCTTGATGCAGCGTGCGGTACACTTGGAGCTGGCGTGATCCATCCTGGTGAGACACAGGAGCAGGGCGGACAGGCAGGCGGCATGAGTATCTGCACGGATACCTACAAGGCAGACCCAAGCCTGATCCTGGGATTTCATGTAGTGCCGGGACAGTGGCTCCTTCAGGGAGGCACCACCGGAGGCGGCGGGGTTATGCGCTGGTTCGAGCGGGAGTTCGCAGATTTTGAGAGAAGCCGCAAGGAAGAGACAGGCAAGTCTTCCCTTGACCAGCTCAACCAGATTGCACAGGAAGTACCAGCCGGAAGTGAAGGTGTGGTATTCCTTCCTTATATGTCCGGAGAGCGTTCCCCAATCTGGAACCCATATGCCAAGGGTGTTTTCTATGGCCTTGATTTTTCCAAGACCAAGGGACATATGGTAAGGGCCTGTATGGAGGGCGTTGCATTTTCCCTTCGTCACAATCTGGAAGTGGCAGAGAAGGCTGGGGCTCAAGTGAAGGTGCTCCGTGCAATGGGCGGATCTGCCAATTCCCTTCTCTGGACCCAGATTAAGGCAGATATAACAGGCAAGGATGTAGTAGTGCCTGCTTCTGACACCGCGTCTACTTTAGGGGCTGCGATTCTTGCAGGAGTAGGTGTTGGATTTTATAAAGATTATGAGGAAGCGGTTTTCCTGACGTTCAAGGAGACAAGACGTCACCAGCCGGATCCTTCCAGGAAAGAAGTTTATGACAAGGCATACCGTACATACAGAGAACTTTATGACTCTCTGAAACATATGATGGTGCGGCAGTAAGGAGGTATTTTAAGATGAAAGCAGCAGCTGTAGTTGCAAATGAGGATGTTCAGTATCAGGAAGTGGAAGAGCCACAGGCAAAGCCAGGCTGGGTCAAAATTAAAGTAAAAGCTTCCGGTATCTGCGGATCCGATGTGCCGCGTGTACTGAATCACGGCGTTCATTTCTATCCTATCGTTCTGGGACATGAATTCTCAGGAGACGTTGTAGAGGTTGGAGAGGGCGTTACCAAAGTAAAAGTAGGCGACCGTGTATCCGGTGCACCTCTTCTTCCTTGTATGAAATGTGATGACTGCCAGAACGGAAACTTCTCCCTGTGCAAGCATTACAGCTTTATCGGCTCCAGACAGCAGGGAAGCAATGCGGATTATGTAGTAATTCCAGAGCAGAATGCCATTCCATTTGATCCATCTATTTCCTATGAGCAGGGAGCTATGTTTGAGCCTTCTACTGTTGCCCTTCACGGACTTCTTCAGAATGATTATCAGGGCGGACAGTGTGTGGCAATTTTAGGATGCGGCACCATCGGAATCTTCACTATGCAGTGGGCGAAGATTTTCGGTTCCAAGAAGGTTGTAGTGTTTGATATCAGCCAGGAGCGTCTTGACCTTGCGAAACGTATGGGTGCAGACGCTGTAATCGATACCACCAAAGAGAACTATATGGAAGAGGCTATGGCAATTACTGGCGGTAAGGGCTATGGTTACGTATTTGAGACAGCAGGACAGGTTCCTACCATGCATATGGCATTTGAACTGGCTGCCAACAAGGCTCATGTATGCTTTATCGGTACTCCTCATGCTGACCTTACCTTTACACCGAAGGAGTGGGAGAACATGAACCGTAAGGAATTCAAGCTGACCGGTTCCTGGATGTCCTACAGTTCTCCATTCCCGGGCAAGGAGTGGGATCTTACCGCACACTATTTTGCAACCGGACAGTTGAAATTTGACCCGGGATTTATCTATCGCAAGATGCCTATGAGCCAGGCACAGGAAGCCTTCCAGCTTTATAAGACACCAGGTCTTGTAAAAGGCAAGATTCTTCTGATGAACGAGGACTGAGCATATGATACTGACAGTAACATTAAATGCTGCAATTGATAAGCGCTATGTAGTAGAGGGCTTTCGCATCGGCGAGGTAAATCGTGTGAAAGAGTGCACCTATGTACCGGGCGGCAAGGGACTGAATGTGTCCAAGCCAGCTTCCATCTATGGAGCAGAGGTAGTGGCTACCGGATTTGCGGGGGGCCACGCTGGTGCCTATATTGAGGATGCACTGAAGCCTTTTGGAATCAGGAGTGCTTTTTACCATGTGGATGCTGAGAGCAGATCCTGCATCAATATCTGGGATGAAGTGAATCAGGTACAGACCGAATTCCTGGAACCTGGATTCACTTTGACAGAGGAGGATTTCGCTGGTTTTGAGGCGAAGTTTCGCCAGCTGGTTCAGGAAGCCAAGGTAGTAGCCATGTCGGGAAGTGTTCCCAAGGGACTGGACGGAACTGCATATCAGCGCCTTGTAAAAATTGTGAAGGATGCTGGAATTCCAGTGATCCTGGACACCAGCGGCAAGCTTCTTGAGATGGGAATTGAGGCTATTCCTACCATGATTAAGCCAAATATTGATGAAATCCGTATGCTTACAGGCAAACGCTGTGATGATATTTCCGAGATTATCGAAGCTGCCAGGGCAATCCACGAGAGAGGCGTGAAGATCGTGGCTGTTTCCCTTGGTGCAGACGGATCCCTTGCAGTGGGAGATGATGGAATTTTCCGTGCCCGTGTTCCGAAAATAGATGCAGTGAATACAGTAGGATGCGGCGATTCCATGATCGCAGGCTTTGCCCTTGGTTTGTCCAAGGGACTCCCGTTAGAGGAGACCCTGCGTCTTGCAAGCGCAATCTCCGCGGCAGCAGCCATGAGAGAAGAGACCGGATTTTTCGTAATGGAAGATATGGAGAAGCTGCTGCCTCAGATTGAGATTACCAGACTGTAATAATAAATATAAAAAATGTGCGAAATGTTAAGGAGGATAAAAAGATGACAATGATCGATCCGGCAATTGTTCCGCAGAGAACACTTTATACTGGCGCGAAGTTGCCAGCAGTAGGAATGGGAACATTTGGAAGTGACCATGCAGATGCAGATGCTGTTTCCGCAGCAGTGGCTGGCGCAATCCGTGTAGGTTACCGTTCCTTTGACTGCGCTGCCTGCTATGGCAACGAGGATATGATCGGACAGGTTTTTGCTGACGCGTTTGCAGAAGGTGTTGTAAAAAGAGAAGATCTGTTCATCGCATCCAAGGTATGGAATGACATGCATGGTGATGGAGATGTACTGATTGCCTGCGCTAAGACACTGAAGGACCTGAAGCTGGATTATCTGGATATGTACTATGTTCACTGGCCATTCCCGAACTATCATGCACCTCACTGCGATGTGGATTCCAGAAACCCTGATTCCAAGCCATTTACAGTAGAGCGTTTCATGAAGACCTGGCGTCAGATGGAGCGTCTGGTAGACATGGGCCTGACCAAGCACATTGGTATGTCTAATATGACCATTCCGAAGCTTGAGGCAGTTCTTCCTCTTTGCAGAATTAAGCCAGCCGCAATTGAGATGGAGCTTCATCCATGCTTCCAGCAGCCAGAGCTGTTTGAGTACTGCCAGAAACAGGGCATTGAAGTAGTTGGATTCTGTCCAATCGGTTCCCCAGAGCGTCCGGAGCGTGACAAGATGCCAGAGGATATTGCAGATATTGAGCTGCCAGAACTGAAGGCAATTGCTGAGGCACATGGCGTTCATCCGGCAGTAATCTGCATCAAATGGGCAGTACAGAGAGGCGTTTCTCCGATTCCGTTCTCTTTGAAGGAGAAGAACTACACTATGAACCTGAAGTGCGTAACAGAAGATCCGCTGACAGATGCGGAGATGGAGACAATCCGTTCCTTAGATAAGAACAACCGTCTGATCAAGGGTCATGTATTCCTGTGGGAAGGCGCCAAAGACTGGCACGACCTGTGGGATGAGGACGGCGTTATTGTGAAATAACGCACATCTTGCAGAAAGCCTTTTTCAAACACGCTCTAGGAAAACAATAAGATTTCATACAAAAGCTGCAAAGTCCTTGAAGCAAGGGACAACTTTGCAGCTTTTGCTGCCCAATAGCACGTTTCTCGATGCCAGGAAAGACAAATCTTCTTGTGTAATGCGCAAGAAGCAGCGCTTGCTACGCAAACTTAATTCTCGGGTTTTCTGTGAATTTCACATACTCTTAGTTGTTTGGTTTGCATAATGATATGGCATGTGATAATATGATATTTGGTAAATGTTTTGAGGAAATATGGTACAGACCGGCACCGGGGGGAGCCGATCAGATACATACGAATAACAGACAGAAAGGGAAAGCAAAAACTATGTATCGAATTTTACTTGTTGATGATGAAATCCTGGTACGAGATGCGATTAAGGAGAATATTGATTGGAAATCCATGGATTGCGAACTGGTGGGGGACTGCGAGAACGGGAAGCAGGCCGCTGATTTTGTGAAGACCCATCCGGTGGATATTGTTCTTACCGATATTCTCATGCCATATATGGATGGCATGGAATTAAGTCATTTTCTCCACGATAATTATCCGGAAATTGTGATTGTGATCTTCAGCGGTTTCGGGGAATTTGAGTATGCCAAGAAGGCAATCCAGTATAATGTAAGTGAATATATGCTCAAGCCGGTTACCGCCATGGAGCTTCGGGAAGTCATCGGTAAAATGAAGGAGAAGGTTGACCAGCAACGCAAAGAGAAGGAGAAATTAGAATCTCTGACCAAAACCTCTCAGGACTACCATAAGAATGCCCTCGTGATCCGCTCCAAAGCCATTGAGGCACTGGTTGGCTGTACCAGAGATGTTCAGAAAAGCCTGGATGAACTGGAAAAGATGGGGATTTACATGGACAGCTCCTCCTACCGGGTAGCTGTATTTGATATGGATCTGTTTTCTGAGATTCATGAGATTGATATGGAGAAACGGCAGGAAAGTGCCCTGATGGCATTTGTTCTGTTTAATGTGGCAGATGAAATCGTAACCGGAAGAGGAGCTGGAATTGCATATCAGGAAGGCAATAACCGGGTGTGCATTCTCTTTATGGGAGATCATTGCAGGGGATTTTCCCAGGAAACCTATGAAATCTGTGAAGAAATTCAGAATAAAGTAAAAGAAGTAATTGGAATCGAGGTTTCTGCCGGAATTGGAGGCTGGGTTAAAAATCCAGAAGAGCTGATCCATTCCCACGAGCAGGCAGAGAATGCAATTGGACTCCGTTACCTGTTAGGCGGTAATCTTCTGATTGACACAGAAGAACAAAAAGAGGAAAGAAGCCTTTCCCTACAGCAGTCATTAAATGAAATGACAAATGGAATCCGAAATGGGAATCTTCAGGCAGTAAACCATGCCCTGTCTGACATGAAAGAAAAAATTAAAAATGCAAGAGCAGACAAAAGCCAGGCATGTGTGTGCCTTCAGATGATCCTGCGTCATGCGGGAAGCTGCTGGGAGTCTGTGACCTCTGGCGGTGAAGACCTGTTTCACAAAAGAGAGCTGTTGATGGGCAAGGTGACCGAACAGAAGACCTTTGATGAGGCTTTTTTACTGGCAGAGAATTATGTGCATGAAGTATTTGAGAGATGTTTCTCCATGAACAGCTCCAGCGGACAGAAGCAGGCCGTGCTTGCAATGGAATACATCCGCGCACATTATATGGAACAGGAATTAAGCCTGAATGATATCTGTTCCTACCTGAACATCAGTACCAGCCATTTCAGTACTATTTTTAAGGAAGCCACAGGCGGAACGTTCCTGGAATTTCTCAGCCGCATCCGAATGGAGAAGACAAAGGAGCTTCTGGAGCAGACAACCTTGAAGAACTATGAGATTGCAGAGATGGTAGGATTTTCCGACCCTCATTATTTCAGTATTTCCTTTAAGAAAATGACAGGCAAGACACCGACAGAATATGCAAGGGAAAAAAGATCTGTATGAAAAAATGTTTGGTGATGATAGCTGGCGTGTGCGTATGTACACTGATCGCAGCGGCAGGCTTGTATCAGAATTACAGCAAAAATGAAAAATACCAGAAACAGCTGTTTGCCATGGACACTTATATGGAGTTTACCGCATATGGCAGGGGCGGTCAGCAGGCAGTAGAAAAGGCAGCAAAGGAAGTACAGAGACTGGATGCACTTTTATCAGCACAAAATGAAGAAAGCCAGGTATATGCCCTGAATCAGCGGGGCAGTCTTGAGGTTTCAGATGATCTGGCAGAGATTATCCAGCGCGGGAAAGAAATCTTCCAGGAGACAGACGGCCTTTTTGACGATACGATTTATCCTCTCATGGAGCTTTGGGGCTTTCCTACTGGGGAGTATCATGTTCCATCCGGGGAAGAGATTGAGAACCTTCTTCCTGATGTGGATGGAGGAACGGTAGAAATAAGCGGCAATACCGTAACTCTTGGAGAAGGCCAGCAGATTGATCTTGGAGGAATTGCCAAGGGCTATACAGGAGAAAAACTGACCGAAATTTTTCAGGGATATGGAGTTTCTTCTGCGATGGTGTCCCTGGGCGGAAATATCCAGGCTATAGGGACGAAGCCAGATGGCAGCAGCTGGAGAGTGGGAATTCGTGATCCAAAAGGAGGACAGGCAGACTACATAGGGGTTATTCAGGTGCAGGATGAAGCGGTTGTAACCTCCGGAGGATATGAGCGGTATTTTCAGGCAAATGGTAAGACTTATATCCATATTATAGATCCCCGGACAGGATATCCGGTAGAGAATGATCTTTTGTCTGTGACAATTGTATCAAGAGACGGCACTCTTGCAGATGGATTGTCTACAGCACTTTATATTATGGGATATGAGGAGGCTGTCAGCTTCTGGCAGCAGCACCAGGATGAATTTGATGTGATTCTGATCACAGATGATGGGCAAATCCATGTTTCCAAGAAGCTTCAAAATAAATTTCAGTCGGAAAAGGGCTGGAGTACGATTTCTGGCAATGACGGAGAATGATGACTATGAATAAAAAGAACAGAAATTCAAATTTCTCAATAGGCTTCAAAAGTATTCAAAGTACGATCTTTGCGGCTATCTCTGCTCTGGTTCTTTGTGCCGTGCTTGCAGCTACCTTTGTATCTGTAAGATATACTAATTCTGCGATTTATGAAAACTCAGCGCTCTATACCAAAACGATTATCAAACAGTTAAATCAGAATATTGATTCATATATTACGTACATGGATAATATTGCTTCTGTTATTGCCAAGAGTCAGGACGCCTATCAGCTTTTATACCAGAAGATTGGTGAAGATGATGCTGTAAAAGAAGGGCATAAAAAGCGTCTGCTGGAACAGTTCAGCACTATTTTAAAGGGCCGTGAGGATATCTGTAATATCGGAATTGTCCAAAAAGATGGTGTTATGCTTATAAACAGCGGCTATCAGGCGACGAACCCGGATCTGGATCTGTCCACCCAGGAATGGTATACCAAGGCAGTTGATAATTATAACCAGTATAATCTTACATCCTCACATGTGCAGCATGTGATAAAAGGACAGCGGCCGTGGGTAATTACCTTAAGCAGGGAAGTCCATAATTTCTATGGTACAGGGAACAGTGACGGAGTGGTATTTATTGACTTGAACTACAGTGCAATCAGTGGTCTGTGTGATCAGAATAGTATTGGAAACAAGGGATATGTATTTATTCTGGATCAGGATGGCAATATTGTGTACCATCCCAGTCAGCAGCAGCTTTATAATGAACTGCAGACGGAAAATATTGACATTGTCCTGAATGCAGATTCTGACATTGTAGTTGCAGGAGAAGGTGATGAAGAGAAAATCTATACCTTTTCACATTCCGACATTACAGGATGGACCGTAGTTGGCTGCATGAATATGACAGAGCTGCTGAAAAGCAGCAGAGAGGCAAATAATATATACGTAATGACAGCCATTGTACTGGTCGCCATTGCAATGCTGATTTCAAGCTTTTTGGCACGAAGCATTACCCTTCCTATTCAGAAGCTTCGCGATTCTATGAAGAGAGTACAGGAGGGAGACTTTAAAGCAGCAGATATTGAGATCGCTTCTAAAAATGAAATTGGAAGCCTGACCACATCTTTTAATGTAATGACCCATAAAATTGAGGAACTGATGGCGCAAAATGTTCATGAGCAGGAGCTGAAGAGAAAGAGTGAGATGAAGGCACTTCAGTCTCAGATAAACCCTCATTTTCTGTATAATACTCTGGATTCCATTATCTGGATGGCAGAGGGGAAAAAGTATGAGGATGTTGTGCTTATGACTGCTTCTCTGGCAAGACTTTTACGCCAGAGCATCAGCAATGAGGATGAGACAGTTCTGATTGGCCAGGAAATCCAATACGTAAAAAGTTACCTTACGATTCAGAAAATGCGTTATAAGGATAAGCTGGAATTTGAAATTAATGTAGACCCTTCTATTAATAATGTTCACATTGTAAAGCTGGTGCTGCAGCCTATTGTGGAAAATGCAATCTACCACGGACTGAAATATAAGGAAACAAAGGGAATGCTTCGCGTGACCGGATACAGAAAAGATCCGGATGCCGTGATAGAGATTTCAGATGATGGAGTGGGCATGAATGAGGAAACTCTGAAGCATATTTTCGAGAAACATAAAGTAAATTATCATTCCAATGGCGTAGGTGTGTATAATGTGCAGAGAAGACTTTCCATGTATTATGGAAAGGAATACGGTCTTCGCTATAAGAGTGAGGAGGGCAAAGGAACTACTGTCACTGTAGTCATTCCGATGGAGCAGGAGGAACATCATGAAGAAGCGTAAACAATGGGTCTTGCTGCTTGGCATAGCTGTGGCAGTCTGTCTTGCGGCAGGTGCAATGCTGCACATCCGGCAGAAGAACAATAACAAAATATGGTCGCTGATCTACATTCCCAAAACAGAAGATGGAACAAATGATTTCTGGACCTCTTTAATTTCCGGGACAAAGATGGCTGCACAGGAATGTGGTGCATCTATTAAAATTCTGGCACCTGAGAGAGAGCAGGATGTGGAACAGCAGAATAAGCTTCTTGCTGAGGCAATTGAACAGAATCCGGATGCTATTTTATTTTCTCCATCCAGCTTTGATGCATCCGATAAGCTTTTGCAGGAAGCAAAGGAAAAAGGAATTAAGATCACATTTATAGATTCCTACACAGAAAGCAATGTTCAGGATATGACAGTTGCTACAGATAATCTGGAAGCCGGAAAGCTTCTTGGAGAATATGCAAGGACTCTTCTGAATGAGAATTCCAGGATTGCCATTGTCAGTCATGTAAAGGGCGTATCTACTGCTGTAGAAAGAGAACAGGGATTTCGGGAAGGGCTTGGAGATTACAATAAGAATGTGGTGGAAGTGGTATACTGCAATTCTCTGTTTGATAAGGCATCTCAGCTTACAGAGGCTCTCATAGAAAAGTATCCGGATCTGGAGATGGTTGCCGGCATGAATGAGTACTCTGCTGTCGGCGCGGCAAGAGCGGTGCAAAAGTGCGGAAAAGAGGGGGAAATTCAGGTGGTGGGTGTGGACAGCTCCCAGGAAGCAGTTCAGCTTATGGAAAAAGGTGTTTTCAAGGGAATTGTGGTCCAGAAAGCTTTTAAAATGGGATATCTGGGCGTAATGGAGACTGTGCGCATGCTTAAAGGAAAACCATATGATGAGAATGTAAATTCCGGCTGCCAGCTGGTAACACCGGAAAATATGTATTCCAGTGAAATCGAAAAGTTGATTTTTCCTTTCAATGTATTAGGGGCAGATTAAAATAGTATAACTGTTCATATTTTCCGTAAAAGGTTAAATATTTATGGCCATACCGTAAATATTTAACCTTTTTCTGTAAAATATTCTATTACAATTGTGCAGGATTCACGTTATTATATAGAAAACGCAGAGAGTGCGAAAACGTTGCTGCTCACAGATAAGGTTCGTAAAGCTTATGAAAAAGTGGACGGCAGCAAAAACTTAAGGAGGGTGAAAAGTTGGAAAAGTTAAAACAAAATCCAATTGTGAAAAAGCTCG
>ERZ826613.3636-NODE-3636-length-12535-cov-5.811058_pt1 | contig 12535 bp, 17 predicted proteins | sample MGYA00519925_ERZ826613 | MGnify/ENA primary metagenome ERZ826613 (study PRJEB31778, sample SAMEA3449236) | human gut metagenome | biome: human gut; feature: human-associated habitat; material: faeces | place: United Kingdom | collected 2010/2012 ... | reverse complement strand
ACGGGAAGCTGGACGAGGAGAAAATCAAACAGCTTACAGGCGGTGAGGAAATCTCGGCTCGTGCGTTGTATCAATCGGCTATCACCTTCAAGCCGCAGTTTACATTATGGTTATCCTGTAACGACCTTCCAATGGTGACGGACAAGAGCTTGTTCGCTTCCGAGCGTATCAAGGTAGTGGAGTTCAATCGTCACTTCTCCCCGGAGGAACAAGACACGCACCTCAAGGACGAGCTGTGCGAGCAATCCAGCATGAGCGGCATTTTCATGTGGCTGGTGCGTGGGTATATCCGCTACAAAGAGCGTGGTCTCACCATGACGGGCGAGCTTCGTGATGTAGTCACCAAGTACGAGCGAGACAACGACATTGTGTTGCAGTTCCTTGAGAACCGCTGTGAACGCAACGAATCCGTGACTATCAAGGCGAAAGACCTGTATCAAGCGTTTAAGATTTGGGCGAAATCAGAGGGCGCATACGTCCTCTCGGCGAGAAAGTTCAATGCTGAAATGGAGCGTCACCCGGAATGGTTCGACAGGAAATCGACTTCCAGCGGATTTGTAATCTACTGGGGAGTAAAGCTCAAGGAGGTATTATGATGAAAGTCACTAAATGCACTGGCGAAGGACAAGGCTCTTGTAAAAGATGTTCCGACAAAGGTAAGTGGAACAGAACGTGGTGTTGCTTTCTCTATAAAATCGAGGGCTACGAGGGGTGCTACTGTTCCGACTGTGTAAAAGAATTGAGGAGGTTAGTTAAATGAGTATGATTGAATATGCAAAATCCGAGCTGGAGAGAATCGGCAAGGACGAGGAAGGTATGCAAGATATGATGAATCGTAATATCCTTGAGATTATTGAAAAATTCAGCAATCAAGGACACAGCGGTTTTTCTGCAAGCTACGCTCTGTCGATTTTAGACAGATTACTTCGTTTCAAGCCTATTACCCCTCTCACTGGGGAAGCTGACGAGTGGAACGAGACATACAGTAGCAAGAAGGGAATCAAAACTTATCAGAACAAGCGTTGCTCAAGTGTGTTTATGGATAAGACCGAGAGCGGCGAGGTTATCAGATGTGAAGATATTGACGCTATTATTGTTTCTGATAATGGCGGTATCACATGGTTTTCAAGTGGCAGATTCAGAAAAGATGTGACGTTTCCATACACCCCTTCCGTTTACCCGGAGAAAGTATATATCGAATATACAGAAGATGTTCCTCCGGGGTTCACTGGTGATGAATACGAGGTCATTACCGATAACCCCGAGAGAATCAAAGCTCTTTACGAGAGAAAGCGCAAAGAGTTTGACGAGGGCGAAAAGTGAAGGTATTTATACTTCCCTTATTTTTCTCAATTTCTACCCAATAGCACTGTTCGATTTTGGATTAGAGGTGGAAGTCCGAGTTTTGTTTACAAATTATATTGATTAACACGAATCGGATTGATTTTTAATCAAAAACGACTGGTGGAAGTAGTAAAAGTAGTTCAAATTAAGTTTTTGCGTGTAACTTCCTCTATATGGAAAATCCCTACTATTAAAAGTTACCGTAAAATTTGATTTTCAACTACTTTAACTACTGCATGAAGAATAACAATAAGAATTTTGGAAAGGAGACTTCAAGCATGGATAAGAAGACTGTTTCTGACGAGAAGACTGTCGAGAGCAAGGAGACTGTTTCGGAGGAGATTGTACAGATTAGCCCTCGGACTGGCAAGCCGATTCAGAAGAAATACGCTCCGAAAAAGAAGGGGAAGCCCCGGGGTGGCAACTCCCCTGTGATTGGAGACAACGGACTGAACCTCGAAGCTGGCGATAACACAAAGTTTATGACGGTGAACATGACGCTGTTCAATATGCCCGACATAGATATGGAGAACGTGGAGGAGGTTCGGCAACGGTTGAATGATTTCTTTGCGTTGTACACAGAAGCAGACATGAAACCTACGGTAGCTGGTATGGCTATGGCGTTGAACGGTATGAGCAGACGTACATTGTGGGCTATTGTCAATGACGCTCCTACGGGTGGAGCTGGATATAAGACAGCGTTGCCGCCCGAGGTAGCCCGCTCCATAAAAAAGGCATATAAAATTATGGAAAATTTGTGGGAAACCTATATGAACTCCGGGAAGGTCAACCCTGTGGCTGGTATCTTCCTCGGCAAGAACAACTATGGGTATCAAGACAAGACCGAGTACGTCCTCACACCGAACGCCCGAGACGAGAGCGACTATTCGGCTGATGAAATCCGAGAGCGGTACATCGCCACAGGTCAGCAGAAGCGACTTGAGCAAGGCTCTGACGAAGATTCCACCAGCGACTAACGACTTTGCTTCTCCAACTCTCAAGGATAGCGACTTTCGACTATCGCCGAGCGACTTTCCGACTTTCGACTTTGCGACTATCGACTATCCCTTAGATTGGAGGAGCTTTTCACATTCTGCCACCCGGAAAATCTCATAGAAATTTGCACAGAATCCGCTCAGCTCTCTGTCACTTTACAGTATTAAAGCAAGGCGGCGCATGACGGGCGGCGGCTCTGCCTGTGCTGTGGGCGTGGCGGCGTTGCCCTCTGTGCGCTCCTCTGTGGCTCTGTGAGCCGCTTTTCTGCCTGTGGTGGTATTCCTGTACCCTTGCACCGTTTCGGCGGCTCTACGGGCTTTTTACGGTGTTCTGCGAGGTGTGCCGCTTGTATATATGCCGCTGTGGGCTTCTGTGCGGCTCTGTGGCGGCGTTTTATGGCGTTGGTGTAGTCCTATAAGGGTACGGGCTTAAAATCGCTCTACGGGGCAAATACGGGCGTTCTACGGGGTGCGGCGTTCCCCGGCTGTGCTGTGCCTATGGTATTCTGTGCCGCTGTGGGCGGCTCTGTGGCTCTCTGTGGGTGTAGTCCTCTACCCTGTGCCGCCTTGCGTGGCTCTGTGGAGCTTGTGCGGCGTTCTGTGAGTGGTGGACGCAATAAAGCCCCGGCGCAAGCTGTACCGGGGCAACGGAAAAGCCCGGATTTCTCCGGGCGTGTAGTCTTATTTATTCATTTTCAGTAGTTCGGCAAATACTACGAACGGGAAAACAAGAACGCAAAGTAAAATCATGTTTTCACCCCCTTTATACCACCGTAAACCGCTTATAGGTTGTCGGGGTGCTGTATTCCGTGAATAGTTCCGGGTATTCCTTCTTGAATCCGCTGGAATCGAAACGGGAGCTTGTAACGGTCTTATTTGTTGCCTTGCTCGCCCCCTCTATGACGGTTTCCCGGTCTCCCATAATGGCAAGAATGGCGGCTTTTATGCTGTCGTTCATGGCTTGCAGTTCCTCAATAAGCCGCTTATTTTCCCGGTATTCGGTGCAAAGATTTTCAAAATTCGTCATATTCTTCCCTCCTTAAAATTGCGGTGCGTCCGTGTCGGTTTCTCTCCAATTTGTGGGAGTGTAGCCGATGCCATGTAAAAACGCACTGTATACCATGTTTAATACGTCTATGCGCTGGCGCTTGCTCCCGCCTATTCTGCCAAAATCAATGCAAGTTTTGAAGCGTTCCTTTTCTTCCTCTGTCAAGCGTTCCCATGTCCACGAGTGGGAAATAACGCTATTGAAATAATCAAATACAGCGTTTTTAGTTTCGTCTGTCATGCGGCATAACCTCCATTCATTGAACAAAATTCTTTCAGCAGATTTTCAATATTTTCCGTTCTTTCCTCATATGGGCGGCTGTAATCGTCCATAATTTCACGGGCTTTCTTTTCATATTCCCCGATACCGTCAAGGCGTTTCCCCGGCATACCTCTATAGCCTGTACAAATCGTTATCCCGTACACCTCATAAACATCGAAATTCCAACCGTAAACGCCACAAGTGTAGGCAATCGGGCTATGATTATGTAGCAATGTAGACAAATCGCAATACCCGGCGCAACGGATATTATAAGAACCGTTTACAATGGCTTTTCTTGTAGTCTTTACTTTCATTTTCTTTCCCTCCTTACAAGCTCATGTATTCCGCTTTATTCAGTCCGCAAAATGCGGCTATGTGCCTTCCTGTGGTTGCGCTCCAACCCTCCCACAGTTTCACCAGTTCCCCGGAAACAAGCCGCTTTATAATCGGCGTGTTGTAGCTGTAAAGCGTTTCCGTTCCGTCCTGTGCCACTTCCACAATGGCTTTTCCGTAAAAGCTCTTGCGCCCATCGTGGGGAATCAATTCATATCGTTTCATGGTGTTTACCTCCTGTTTATCTGATTAAGATTGTTTCTTGTCCTTTTGTGATTATAATATAACACAAATCGGATAACTTGTCAATAGGTTTCGGATTATTTTTTAATCTTTTTTGTGTTATTTTTCAATCCTTGAATTTCGCCCCGGATAATACAAGAGCCGATATAATAACCCGGGTTTCTGCTTCTCCAAACTGGAAGCGATAGCGAAGCATTTCATACATTTCAGCCCTTGTCATTGACCCGTCATAATATGCTGTAGTGTCCTTGTATGCGGCGATTGTCTCCCGTTCCTGTTTCAATGTTCTTTTCATAGGGTTTGACCTCCTGTAAAATCTGTTTTTCGGATTTCTTGTTATTATTATAAATCTGAATTGCAGAATTGTCAAGGGGTTTTCAATCTTTTTCGGATAAAAATTTAATCCTTTTCGTGTTGGGCGGTTATCCTGTAAGAGTAGCCGCAAAACATAATCTTGATTAACCGCAAGTATGGCGGCGTGTTGGTGCTATGGTGGAGCTTTTCAGCCTGTGGGAGTTATGCCGGGGGCATATCCCCCCGGGGGATTGGAAGCCGCCGCACGAGGGGGAGGGAGTGCTGTGAGTACCCCGAAAAATCAAAAAGGTCTATATGAAAGATAAATTCTAATCCTATTTGTGTTGACAATTCTCATTAAAAGTGCTATACTACTATCGAAATCAATTCAGAAGGAGGTAAAATCCACATGGTTAGGAACAATATCGAGGTCGATGTGAAGGTGAAATGCGTTGAAGCCAACATGACCCAACAGCAAGTCGGCGAGACCATAGGCACGACAGGTCAGTATGTCAACCGTATCATCAAGAAGAAGGACGGTATCGTGAACAAGACCTTCGTTGAAATGCTGGAAGCCCTCGGGTATGACATTGAGCTGACTTACATCAAAAGGGAGGTGTGAAGTAGTAAAAGTAGTTGAAAATCGGTTTTTGCGTAAACTTTTTCTTATAGACCCCCTTATAGGCGAAATTCCCCGCAAAAATTGAAAAAGAACTACTTTTACTACTTCCACCAACACAACCAGCGTTAAAAGTTATCCGTTTCGGATAAGAGGAGGTGATTATCTCGTGAAGAAAGCGATTGGTTATATCCGGGTATCTACGGAGGAACAATCTGCTGATGATAAATACGGTATTGAAGTCCAACGACAGGCGATTCTCGCCTATGCCGCAGACAATGACTATGAAGTAGTCCACTGGCTGACCGATACAATCAGCGGTGCGAAGGACAACCGCCCCGAGTTAGACAAGATTCTCTATCAGTCCGACCAGCTCCCACAGCATGAAGCTGTGATTGTCTTCAAAAATGACCGTGTGGCTCGTGACACGAAGTTGTATTTCTACTACTTCTACACGTTGGAGAAGCGAAACGTGGCTCTGCTCTCCACCGAGGAGCATTTCTCGGAGGGAGACGATTTCGCCAACATTTACCGTTCTCTGCTGATGTTCGTTGCAGAACAGGAACGGAAGAACATCGCCTTGCGTACAGGCAGAGGTCGTTCTCTCAAGGCAAGGTGCGGCGGCTACTCGGGCGGCAACAAGCCTTACGGGTACTATGCTGTCGATGGGGTTCTCATGTTGAATCCGAAGGAGCGTCCTGTCGTGGAGATAACCTTCCGTGAGCATGACGAAAATCAAACCTCGTTGACAGACATTTGCGACCTACTCTATGACAAGGGCTATCGCACTCGTAAGGGAAAGCGATTCCAACCCTCCACCATTCGAGGGATTCTCGCAAATCGTCCATTTTACGAGGGAATGTATAAATACGGGGATATGGGTTGGGTTCAAGGTGTTCACACCCCTATCCTTCCATTGGAGGTGTGAAATGAAGAAGATACTGTCAATTTTGTGCGCCGCTGTGCTGGTGCTGTCCTTGACAGCTTGTGGCGGCGAAGAACCCGAGCATACGATTTCGTATGTAGAAGCCGAGCGAATGGAATTGCTCGACCAATATGATTGCATTGCGGTCTACACCCAATACACCAACGGAAGCTCCGAGACAGCTATTCCGGCAGACTGGGTAGAGGTGAAAGCGTTTCAGAATGGCGTTGAACTGGGTGTCCTTGTGCCGACAGGTGAACGAACCAACGGATATGTGCAATGCGATACCAGCGTACAGAGCGGTGCTGTCGCAGATGTGGTTTGGTTCTTCCAGTTAGACGATGATTCCGAGGTCTCACTTGAAATCACAGGGAATGACACCATTAAAGTTCCTCTGACGGAGGAGTGAGCCTATGGTTTTCATACCCGTATTGGTTGTAGCGTTGATTCTTTGGGTGTTTCTGAAATGGCTGAATGATTATGAAAAACCGAAGAATACAAAACGACAAGCTGATTTGAAAAATGCTCTTGAGGATTTCAAAAGTCAGTTGGATATTAGAAAATGAGAAAGGTGCGTTATCGCACAGAGAGTAAATCTCTGAACGGTAGCGCACCTTTTCTTTGTTTACGGAGGTATTTATGGAACAGTTACTTGAAGCGATTCTCGCTGAAATCAAAAAGACCCCCGAGGGCAGTCAAGCCTACGAGGATTTGTACCACATGAGCAAGGAAGCGATGAAGACCGATGAAGTTCTCGGGGTGAAGTACCTCAAGCTCCTATCGGCGTTCATTGAAAAGCAAATTCCGCTTTCCAAAACCGATAAAGAGTTGAGATTCCTGTTCGGTCTGCATAAGAAGGTGTTGCACGCCGCCGCTCCTTTCGATTTTGATTCCTATATGCTCTATGTGGAATGGAACAGAGAACCCGAGAAGAAATTTTATCCTCCTCGCAGAAAGGTTCTCAAACAGGTGGTGGACGCATTACAGGAGCTTGCAGACGATAAGCTGGATTTGCTCACTGTCAGTCTTCCTCCCGGTAGCGGCAAGACCACTCTTGCCATTTTCTATCTCACATGGCTCGCTGGCAAGATTCCGAACGAGCCTATGCTGACGGGTAGCCACTCGAACGCATTTATTCGAGGTGTGTATGACGAGTGCTTGCGAATTTTGGACAAGGACGGGGATTATCTGTGGGCTGACGTTTTCCCGGCAATCAAGGTCTCCAATACCAATGCCAAGGATTGTCGTATCGACCTTGGCAAGAGACAGCGTTTTGAGACGTTGGAATTTACCTCTATCGGTACGGGTAACGCTGGTCTGTATCGTGCGGCAACCCTCCTCTATTGTGATGATTTGGTTTCTGGTATCGAGGTAGCTCTCTCCAAGGAGCGTCTTGACAAGCTGTGGGAAACCTATACCACTGACCTTAGACAGCGTAAAATCGGAGACCATTGCAAGGAGCTTCATATTGCTACCCGTTGGTCTGTCCATGATGTAATCGGTAGACTTGAGCGTGAGTATATCGACAGTGATAGAGCGAAATTCATTGTCGTTCCAGCACTTGACGAGAATGATGAATCAAATTTTGACTATGCTTACGGGGTTGGATTCTCCACAAGGTTTTACCATGAGCAGAGAAACATCATGGACGATGTGAGCTGGCGAGCGTTGTATATGAACGAGCCTATTGAGCGTGAGGGTCTTGTTTACTCTCAAGACGAGCTTCGCCGCTACTTCGAGCTTCCAAAGGAAGACCCGGACGCAATTATCGGTATATGCGATACGAAGGACAAAGGAGCTGACTATGCGTTTCTTCCCGTTGCTTATGTCTATGGACAGGATTACTACATTGACGATTGCGTGTGCGATAATGGTCTTCCGAACATCGTTGACGCTCGCTTGACGGAAATTCTTGTGCGAGACAAGGTGAAATCCTGTCGGTTTGAATCAAATTCCGCTGGTAGGCGTGTAGCCGAAAAGATACAAGGCGAAGTCAAGAAGCGTGGCGGCATTACCAACATCACGACCAAGTTCACTACTGCCAACAAAGAAACGAAAATTATCGTCAACAGCGCATGGGTTAAGGAGCATTGTCTTTTCAAGGATTCCTCTCTCTATCAGAAGAAATCTGATTACGGTAAAATGATGGATATGCTCTGCTCTTATACTGTGGCTGGCAAGAACAAGCATGACGATGTTCCCGATGGCATGGCTATGCTGGCAGAATACGCACAGAGCTTGTCGGGAATGAGGGTCGAAGTGTTCAAGCGTCCTTGGTGATGGATTGGTTTTCCACATTATTTACAATATTATCAACATTTTGTGTATTGCTCTATTGACAAACACAATATCTTGTGGTATCATGTGATGTAGAAAACGAATATGGATTTTTATGTGGGTGCATGATTGCACGAGGTTTTTAGTCCTCGAAGCAGTTATGCACCCACTTTTATTTTGTCAGAAAGGAGGAGCAATCGTGGCAAATCAGATTGACGAGAGTAAGCCTTTGAGCGAAACAAGGCTTATGAGCGGTAGGCGTGTTATCAAGACCAGCGAGACGGAAATCACGGAAGCGAATGTTGTTGAAGTGCTGAACAAGGCGTTGGCGATTCATTCCTATAACCGTAGCGAGATTGATTACCTTTGGAAGTATTTCAAAGGAGACCAACCTATCCGCTACCGCAAGAAAGATGTGCGCCCCGAGATTTGCAACAAGATTGTAGAAAATCGTGCGAACGAGATTGTCTCCTTCAAGGTCGGTTATCTCTGTGGTGAGCCTATCCAATATGTGAGCCGGAATGGTGGCGAGGAGGTTGTCAACGCAATCAATACGCTCAATGAGTATATGTTCGCCGAGGATAAAGCCGCTCAAGACCAAGAGCTTGTCGAATGGCAGATGGTTTGTGGAACAGCTTATCGTCTTGTGCTTCCCGATGAACCGGGCGAGGAGGACGAAGCCCCGTTCGAGCTTTATACGCTTGACCCGAGAGATACCTTCGTTGTGTACTCGAACGAAATCGGCAATAAGCCCATGATGGCAGTCAAGTACAGCAAGGACGATAACGAGATTTTCCATTATTCCATCTATACCGAGAATCGTTATTTCCATGTTGACGGAGACATTCTCAACCATGAGAAGTGCAAGCCGCACGCTCTTGATATGATTCCGATTTTCGAGTACCCGGCAAATAACGCAAGATTGGGAGCGTTTGAGATTGTGCTTCCTCTGCTGGACGCTATCAATCAAGTGGACAGTAACCGTATGGACGGGATTGAGCAGTTGGTACAGGCATTTATCAAGTTTATTAACTGTGATATTAGCAAGGAGGAATACGAGGAGTTCTTACAGCTCGGGGCAATCAAGGTTAAATCTGTCGATGGACAGAACGCCGATGTAGGTGTGGTTACTTCCGAACTGAATCAGACACAATCGCAGACCCTCAAGGAAGACATTTACAACGCTGTTCTTACGATTTGCGGTATGCCGAACCGTAACGGTGGTTCTTCCACCAGTGATACAGGCTCGGCGGTATTGCTTCGTGATGGCTGGTCTGACGCAGAAGCTCGTGCCAAGGACAGTGAGAATGTGTTCAAGCGTTCCGAGAAGAAAATGCTCAAGCTGGTTCTTCGTATCTGTCGAGACCTTGGAGAACTCAATCTCTTTTTGAAAGACATTGACATGAAGTTCACTCGGAGGAATTACGAAGCGATTCAGAGCAAGTCACAGGTGCTTATTTCCATGCTTCAAGAACCGAAGATTCACCCACAGCTTGCTTTCCAGCACAGCGGTATGTTCTCTGATTCCGAGAGTGCTTACACCATGAGCATGAAGTATTACGAGGAACAGCAGAAAAAAGCGGAAGCTATTGCACAGAAAACCAAGCCTGTTGAGGGCGAGGACACTGACCCCGAAGATGATGTTTAAGCGGTTCGCCGCTTCAAATATGGCGGTAGAGAAACCGCCTTAACAAATCGCAGAAAGGTAGAGAAACCTTAAATCGCAAACACGGTCACAGAAGACTTGAAAAGACAAGGAGGACTTTTACATGGCAAAGATTGATGTTGCTCAAATCGAGGGTTACGAAAACATGACCCCGGAACAGAAAATTGCCGCACTGGAAGGGTTTGATATGCCCGAACCGGATTACAGCGGCTATGTGAAGAAAGATGTTTTCGACAAGACCGCTTCTGAACTGGCTGACAAGAAAAAGCAGTTGCAAGCGAAAATGACCGAGGACGAAGCCGCCAAGCAGAAGGAACAGGAGGAGCGAGAAAAGCTCCAAAAGGATTATGAAGCGTTGCTTCACAAGACTACAGTTTCCGAGCATAAGGCAAAGTTTTTGGCTATGGGCTATGACGAGAAACTGGCTGATGAAACCGCAGAAGCTATGGCAAACGGTGACATGGCAAAGGTTTTCGCTAACCAGCAGAAGCACCTCGAAGCATACGGAAAGAAAGTTCGTGCGGAAGCCCTTAAAGATACACCGAAGCCTACCCCCGATGGGGATAGCAAGACCATGACACTCAAACAGCTTCGGGCTATGTCTCCACAGGAACGCTATCAGTATTCCGTGGAACACCCGAGCGAGTACAAAGAATTATACGGAGGTAATGAATAATGGCACATACAATTTATGACAATTTCTACCTCTCTAACGAGGTGGAAGACCAGTTCAACTCCCACTTGAATCTGCAACAGTTCTGTACTGTTGATAATTCTCTTGTGGGTACTGCTGGTATGGTTCGTAAGATTAACGTCTATCGGGCTACCGATGGTACGGAGAAGCTGGCGATGGGCGAAGGTAACACCAAGTCCATTGAGGTTTCCTACACCCCGGAGGAGTACCGTATTTTGATGGCGCAGAACAAGTTCCAGTATTTTGACGAACAGGAAATGACCGACCCCATGCTCGTTCCTGTCGGCACTCGTCACATGGGTACGGATATGTTCAACACCGTCAATGCGGATATTTTCGCAGAGTTCAATAAGGCTACGCTGACAGTGACTACCGCAAAGGTGGATTTCGGGGCGTTCGCTGACGCTGTGGCGGCACTGAACATCGAAAGCACTGACAATGACCCGGCACAGGTCGCTCCTATGACCTTCGGTTTTGTCTGCCCTTCCGATATGGCACAGCTCCGTAAGAATCTCGCCGAGGATTTGAAGTACGTTGAATCCTTTGCCCGTAGCGGCTATGTCGGTACTGTGGCTGGCGTGAACCTCTACACCAAGAAGGACGCTGTAAGCGGTACTATCATCGTTGCCACTCGACAGGCAGTTACCCTTTTCAACAAGAAGGGTGTGGAGATTGAACAGGAGCGTGACGGTGATATTCGTCAGAATACCATCTACTCTCGCAAGTATTACCTTGCGGCTCTGACTGACGCTACTAAGGCAGTCAAGATTACTGTCTCCGCTGGCTAATGATAGGAGGTGGATAGCATGAGCGAGGAGGAAAAGCTGATTGCTCTTAGGGCTATGGTCGGTGGCTCTGACACAGACGAAGTGTTATCCACTTACCTCAAGCTGGCTGGTCGAAAGATTATAGCAAGAGCATACCCGTATGACCCGAGCGTGACGGAAGTTCCCGTACAGTATGACACTCTCCAATGTGAGATTGCCGCATATATGCTGAATAAGCGAGGTGCAGAGGGTCAAACCTCTCACTCCGAGAACGGTATATCCCGTTCTTACGAAAATGCCGATGTTCCAGCGTCCATGCTCAAGGTAGTTACTCCGCATTGTGGGGTGATTAAATGAGGACGATGTTGAGAAATAAAAGCAGTTTCTATTATGCACTGTACGAGAGCAAGGTTGCAAAAATGGACGAGTACGGAAATGTAACAGGGGAATACGATGTGATTCACGGAAACCCGGTAGAGTTCGCCGCCAATATATCTGCCGCCAAGGGTGAGACCACCACAAGGCAGTTTGGTGAGAGTGAATCCTACGATAAGGTGATTGTCATGGATAATGACGCTCCACCGATTGACGAGTACACGATTCTTTGGGTCGATAGAGTTCCACAGGTTGATGAAACCGGGGCTTTGACTACCAACGAGGAGGGCGAGGTTATCACCCCACACGATTATATTGTGAAGAAGGTAGCCCGGAGCTTGAACAGCGTGTCGATTGCGATAAGCAAGGTGAACGTCAGTGGGTAAGCGAAAAATCACCTTCGGATTATCCGAGCAGAGCATTGAAGGAGCAATTAGGGAACTGGCAGATTACAAGCAAGAGATTCTGAAAAAGACAGAACTCCTCCGAGACCGAGTAGCCGAGCGGCTGGCTGATGAAGCAAGGAAAGGCTTTACCGGGGCTGTGGTGGACGATTTGGTTCGAGGAGGGCAACGCTACGCACAGGTCGATGTGTCGGTAGACAATCGAGGTTCGGTTACGGTTGTAATCGCAAGTGGCGAAGACGCTGTGTGGGTTGAGTTTGGTGCTGGTGTCTATCATAATGGCTCTCCCG
>ERZ826613.3627-NODE-3627-length-12580-cov-2.820519_pt1 | contig 12580 bp, 9 predicted proteins | sample MGYA00519925_ERZ826613 | MGnify/ENA primary metagenome ERZ826613 (study PRJEB31778, sample SAMEA3449236) | human gut metagenome | biome: human gut; feature: human-associated habitat; material: faeces | place: United Kingdom | collected 2010/2012 ... | reverse complement strand
ATTTCGCCTGCGTTGGTCTGGCGCAGTTCCCGTGTCGGGAAGTAGAGTATCACGGCCTTCTTTACCCAGTCGTTCACCTTCCAGCCTCCTTCCCCGTCCGGTTCGGCGGTACGCAGTTCGCCCTTGTCGAGCAGTTCGACCACTTCGTTCACCGCAGCCTGCGTTTCGAGGTTCCGAAGGAGCGTATGGTCTTCCCATACCTTCTCTATCAGCCCCTTCAGCTCTTCATGGCCTAAGTTTTCCATAATCATATCTTCTTTGAGATAAAACGATATTCGGGTGTAAACAGGTGTAAAATTAGCCATTTTTTCCGTCCCGCAACCATTTTCTCGTAAAGAAGGGCCGAATCGGGGAGGCAAGTCCCGATAAGTTTTGTATTTTTGTTTGCCGTACCGGTTCCTTTCGGAAGCATTTCATGAACTTAAAAAGATAACCGATGAAGAGAATCCCGTTTTATGTCGCGCTGGCGGTACTGTGCCTCGCAATGACAGACTGTACCTCTAAGAAAAAGATGGAGATTAAGATGAAACCCTATCCGCAGACGGCGAAGGTCGATGTCTCGGATAACTACCACGGCACGGTGGTGGCTGACCCCTACCGGTGGCTGGAGGACGACAATTCCGCCGAAACGGCGGCATGGGTTGCTGCCGAGAACGAGGTGACGTTCGATTACCTTTCGCAGATACCCTACCGTCCGGCCATAGACGAACGCCTCACGGAGCTGTGGAACTACGAGAAGATAGGGGCGCCGACCAAGGTGGGCGACCGCTATTTCTATTTCCGCAACGACGGACTGCAGAACCAGAGCGTCCTCTACATGCTTGACAGCCTCGATGACCCGCAGCCCGAGGTCTTTCTCGACCCCAATGCCCTGTCGGCCGACGGGACCGCCGCCCTCAACAGCGTTGCTTTTTCGGAAGACGGGAAATATATGGCCTACGGTATCGCCAGGTCGGGTTCCGACTGGGTGGAGATATTCGTCAAGGAGGTCCCCACGGGCCGGGTGCTCGACGATGTCATCCGCTGGGTGAAATTCTCCGGTGCGAACTGGTCGGCCGATTCCAAGGGGTTCTATTACCGCGGTTACGAGGAGCCGGCGAAAGGTTCCGAGCTTTCGGGCCAGAACCAGTTCCAGAAGGTTTACTACCACAGGCTGGGTACGCCGCAGTCCGAAGACGAAATCATCTATGCCGACCCGCTTCACCCGCTCCGCTATTACGACGGTTTCGATGACGGCGATACGGGCAAATACCTCTTCGTAAGCGTTTCGGAAGGAACGTCCGGTACGCAGCTGATGTACAAGCGCACAGGTGTGCGCGAGCCGTTCCGTGTCATCCTCAAAGGGTTCGACCACGAATATGCCGTGGCCAAGGTCAGGGACAACATGCTCTACCTCTACACCAACGAAGGGGCGCCCAACTACCATCTGCTCCGGCTGGATGTCCGCTTTATGCCTTCGCCTGCCGAGAAGATACTGCCCGAGGACCCGAACATGCTGCTGCAGTCGGTGCATTTCGTGGGCGACTACATCTTCGCCATCTACATGAAGGATGCCTCCAGCCGCGTTTACCAATATACACTCGACGGCGACCTGGTGCGTGAAGTCGCTCTCCCCGGTATCGGTACCGTAGCCGGTTTCGACGGGAAGGACGATGCGACAGAGACGTTCTATACCTTCTCCACCTTCACCGCGCCGCCCGCCGTGTACCGCTACGACCTGGTTACCGGAGAGTCCACGCTCTTCGCCCGGCCGGAAGTGAAGTTCAATCCGGACGACTTCGTGACCGAACAGGTCTTCTTCGCCAGCAAGGACGGCACACAGGTGCCCATGTTCCTCTCCTATCACAAGGGGTTGAAGAAGAACGGCAAGAATCCCGTGTACCTCTACGGTTACGGCGGTTTCAACGCCCCGCTGACGCCCGGATTCAGCCCCACGAACATTGCCATGATGGAGCAGGGTGCCATCTATGCCTCGGTCAATCTGCGCGGCGGCAACGAGTACGGCGAGGAGTGGCACAAGGCGGGCATGCTTGCCAACAAGCAGAACGTCTTTGATGACTTCATCGCGGCGGGCGAGTATCTCGTCAGGAACAAATATACCTCCAGCAGGAAACTCGCCATATCGGGCGGCTCCAACGGCGGACTCCTTGTGGGCGCCTGCATGACGCAGCGTCCCGACCTCTTCGCCGTGGCCTTCCCGCAGGTGGGCGTGCTCGACATGCTCCGTTACCACCTCTTCACCGTAGGTTGGGGATGGGTGGTCGAATACGGTTCGAGCGACGACCCCGAACAGTTCGAGTACATTTACAAATACTCCCCGCTTCACAACATCAAGGAGGGGGTATGTTATCCGGCGACGATGATAACCACCGGTGACCACGACGACCGTGTGGTACCGGCCCACTCGTTCAAGTTCGCGGCTACGCTCCAGCAGGCGCAGGGGTGCGACAAGCCGGTGCTTATCCGCATCGACACCAATGCCGGCCACGGTGCCGGGAAGCCGACCGCCAAACGCATCGCCGAGGCGGCCGATATCCTGTCGTTCTTCTTCTGGAATACCGACACCGACTATCGGCCGGTAGCCGAATAGCGGCGGACGTTCCGCAGCAGGACTGCGGCGATATATCCGAACGTATCTCTAAGTCTTCCGCCCGGCGGGGGACTTAGATTTCGTTAGGGCGCGGGGAAGCGTGCGGCCGGTATGCCGTACGTGCCTTTCGTCCGACTTGGGAAAAGACCCTACATAGAGAAAATAATATGGACAATATGAAAGTGTATAAATTCGGCGGCGCGTCGGTAAAAGATGCCGCCGGAGTACGCAACATCGCCTCGATAGTGGGTGCCGAAAAAGGGAGGCTCTTCGTCATCGTCTCCGCCATGGGAAAGACGACGAACGCGCTCGAGGGGTTGCTCGATACGTTTTACGACGGGAAGACCGCCCTGGCGTTGGAGCGCCTGCAGAATATAGTCGATTTTCACAACCGGATAATCGCGGAGCTCTGGGGCAGGCCGTTCCTGCCCGACCGGGTGGCCCGTTTCTATATGGAACTCGAGGAGACGGTGGCTTCTTCCAATCCTGCCGTGCGTGAATACGAGGTGTGGTACGACCGTATCGTGGGATACGGGGAGCTCATCTCTACTTCCATCGTGTCGGAATACCTCGCTGCGGTCGGTATCGCCAACACGTGGGTGGACATGCGGGAGTGTTTCGTGACGACGGCGCGCCACAAGGATGCGAATGTGGATTTGGAACGGTCGGCCGAGCGGCTCGTTCCACTCGTGGAGGCTGCCGATTCGCGCGTCTATGTCGGCCAGGGATTCATCGGGGCTACCGAGGACGGAGCGCCTACCACGATAGGGCGCGAGGGTTCGGACTATTCGGCCGCGGCGGCGGGATATATTCTCGGTGCGGAGAGCGTGACTATCTGGAAGGATGTGGAGGGTATTCTGAACGGCGACCCGAAGCGGTTCGACGATGTCCGCCATATTCCGGAGATGAACTACCTCGATGCCATCGAACTCGCTTACAGCGGGGCGCAGGTAATCCATCCCAAGACCATCAAACCGCTCCAGAACAGGAATATTCCTCTCCATGTGCGCTGTTTCCTCGACCCTGCGTTGCCGGGCAGCGTCATCCGCGCCGGCGTGCAGAAGAACCGCGAGATACCCATCCTCATCGTCAAGCCCTCGCAGGTGCTGCTGACCGTCCGGGCCAACGACTTCTCCTTCATTCTGGAGGAGCGCTTCGCACAGATATTCGCCCTGCTCGACGAGTATATGGTGAAGGTGAACCTCATCCAAAGTTCCGCCGTGAACCTCGACCTTTGCATGGACCGCACGCGGCATCTGGAGGAGCTCACCGAGCGGCTCCGGCAGGAGGGGTACTATACGCGCTACAATACCGATATGGAGCTCATTACCATCCGCAACTATACGCCTCAGCAGCTCGCCGCGCTGGAGGGGGCGCAGGATGTCTATCTGGTGCAGCGGACGCGCCGCACACTGCAGGCGGTGAGAAGAAGGGAGGAGTAGGACGATGGAGATACTGAGACAACAGTTTCTGAGACATATCGGCCAGACCTCGCCTTCGCCCATGCTGGTGGAGGTGGCACGTGCCGAGGGGGTGTGTTTCTTCACTCCGGAGGGAAAACGTTATTACGACATCATCGCGGGGGTTTCGGTGAGTAACGTGGGGCACGGCAATCCGGCTGTCACGGAGGCCGTGTGCCGTCAGGCCCGCGACTACATGCACGTGATGGTCTACGGAGAGCTGGTGGAGCGCCCGCAGGTGCGCTATGCCGCCCGCATCGCGGAGTACCTGCCTGCACCGCTCGATGCGGTCTATTTCGTCAATTCCGGTGCGGAAGCGGTGGAAGGGGCGCTGAAGCTCGCCAAGCGCTTTACGGGCCGCCGGCGCATGGTGGCCTGCCGCAATGCGTACCACGGCTCCACGCACGGAGCGATGAGCGTCATGGAGAGCAGGGAATTCTCCGACGCCTACGGCCCGATGCTGCCCGGTGTGGATTGGATACGGTTCAACGAACCGGAGGATTTGGGTCGGATTACCGAAGAGACGGCCTGCGTGCTCGTGGAGCCCGTGCAGGGCGAGGCGGGGGTGCGGATTCCGCAGGAGGGGTATCTGGAGGCTCTGCGCCGTCGCTGCGACGAGGTGGGTACCCTGTTGATTTTCGATGAGATACAGACCGGTTTCGGTCGGACGGGGGAGATGTTCGCCATGTCGAAATACGGTGTGACACCCGATATCGTCTGCCTGGCCAAGGCGCTTGGCGGTGGCATGCCCCTCGGCGCCTTCGTCTCTTCTGGCCGGATAATGGAGTGCATTTCGCATGACCCGGCCCTGGGGCATATCACCACCTTTGGCGGTCATCCCGTCTGCTGTGCGGCAGGGCTTGCTGCCATGGAGTATATTATTGATGAAGGGCTGTTGGGGAGCGTCGAACGCAAGGGGGCGCTTTTCGAGACGCTGCTGGGCGGTCACCCCGCCGTGAAGGGCATCCGTCGCAGCGGTCTGCTGCTGGCTGTGGAGCTCGGCGAGAGCAGGAAACTCTACCGGATAATGGAGCATTTCAAGGAGAGCGGCATCCTGAGCGACTGGTTCCTTTTTTGCGATACCGCCTTCCGTATCTCTCCGCCGCTGACCATCACCGACGAAGAGGTGGCGGAGGTATGTCGGATAGTCGTCGATTGTCTCGACCGGCTGTAAGGGCGGAATTGCCTGCCCTGTTGCACGGTACTTTTCCGTTTGTCCGGAAGGACCGGTTGCGGAGATGACGTTTCGGACAGGAGAGCCCGGCCGCACCATGGTGCGGCCGGGCTTCTCTATTTTTCGGCTGCCGGTTAGCATATGACGGCCGTCGTGTCTGCCTGCGGACGAATTTGTGTGTATCCGTGCATTTTGTCCGCTTTCCGGAAAGGAACGGCACAATAATGGCATGGCGAATCCTCCGAAATGAATTCTTTGTCGGATTTTCAGCATGATATTCATCCGTTTGGTACCGTGCGATTGAATATGCGCAGTGGCATTCTGTCGTTTTTTAATCCGGTAAACATAGTATAGAGGCGTACGGGGTACTTCCGAGGCAGGGGGCCGTGACGAACTGCGGCGGCGGAAGCGCTGCGGCAGCCTCTGCGCGTTTTTGCCGGCTTTCGGCGGAGAGGTTCGGGCGGAGCCTATTCCAGCGGCCCGGCGGCAGGCGAGGAGGGAGGAGGGCCGGTATGAATAATTAGAAGATTGACTTAAATCGATATATTGATTATGAAAACTGTTATACATCTTTATAATCCGTCGGAGAACGGAGTCGTGGAGTATGGGTTTATCGACTCTCCGTTCGGGAGATGCCTTGCGGCTTTCAACTATTCCGGCCTCTGTTCTTTCGAATTCGTGGATTCGGAAGAGCGGGCGGCTGCTGTGCTCCGGCGGGTGTGGGCCGATTCCTGGGTGGGCCGCAACCGCGCTTTCGACAGGATATCGTTCAAGGAGCTGTTGTATGACGGGAAGAATCCTTTGCCGCTCTGTTTCAGGGGCACGACGTTCCAGTCGGCGGTATGGCAGGCCCTGTTGCGGATAGCTCCGGGAGAGACCATGACCTATGCCGAGGTCGCGGCGGCTGTCGGGTGTCCCGGGGCTGTCCGGCAAGTGGCGTTGGCCATCGCGGCGAACAGATTGGCCGTGGCCGTACCGTGCCACCGCGTCGTGTGCGGCGACGGCGGTGGCGGCGGTGGCGGCGGATACCGCTGGGGCCGGGAGCGGAAGAAGGCGATAGTGGATTGGGAGCGGATGGCCATGTAGGAGGGATAACGGCGCTGCCGCAGCAAGATGCGGCGAAAACCGCCGACGGTTTGTCCGGTGTCGCGGGATTGTTTATTTTTGTGCGCCCGGAGCATGTTGCGGTGTAGGTGTGTGGCTGTCCGGGGAGGAGTTGCGGGCGATGTCCGTGACGAACGGAAAGAGATGCACCTGATTATGGTACGTTGGATAAAAGGTATTGTGGCGGTCGCGGCCCTCGTGTTCACGAACGAAGTGGCGGCGCAGGAGAGACGTTGCCGTGCGGAATTTGGCGGCGGCGCAGATATAGTAAGCAATTACATGTGGCGGGGACTGCGGGAGGCAGGTGTCAGTTTCCAGCCTTCCCTGTCGTTTTCCGTCGGGGCGTTCTCCATCGCTGCCTGGGGGTCCACCGATTTTGCAGCCGCCTCCTACCGGGAGATGGACCTGACGCTTGCTTACGGGGTCGGTCCGGTAGACCTGTCGCTCGCCGACATCTATTGCGTCTCGCCGGCAGGAGAAAAGCGGGATAGCTACGGCTATTTCAGTTTCGGCAAAGGGTCGCCCCACCGTATCGAAGCGGGCATTAGGTGGCGCATTTCCGAACAGGTTCCCGTCACGCTCGCATGGTACACGACGCTGTTCGGCGGTTCGGATTACAATGCCGCCGGCAAACGGGTTTTCGCTTCCTATTTCGAGATTTCGTATCCTTTCACCTTCAAGGGCATCGACCTGGAGGCGGGTATCGGTATGGTGCCGTGGAATGCCTACGGCGTTTACGGTATCGACCGCGACTTCTATGTGCAGGATGTCCACTTCAATGCCGGGCGAAGCTGGCGTTTCGAGGGGCTTGCCGGACTGGAATTCGGTATCTTTACCTCCGTAAGCTGGAACCCTGCTCTGGAAGATGTCAATTTCACGGGCGGTCTCTCTTTCCGCATGTAATTTCCAGGTCGGTCTCTTGCCGCGGCGGCGGATTCCCGAATGGCCGTTTTCCGCAACGACATACGCAAGGTGAAAAATAAAGGTTGTCTTCTGGCGGAGTGAGGTGCCGGAGCGCCTGCGGCTCTCAGACCGGGTGTCGTGGCTTCCTGTCGGGGTCCGTGTCGGACGTATCGTGACGGCCGGCCGTTTCCGGCAGTGTGTGCCTTCTTGTTGCCCGGCGGATGTGTCGTGTGGCGTTTTCGTAGGCTGCTCATCATGTATCGTATCACCGGGAGTGTGACGTCGTCGATGCTCGGTGGTTGCACCTTGTCGGACGAATTGTCGCCGGGCCGACCGGGTAATACGGTGGACGGCAGAAGCGGTTCGTTCCGTTGCCTGTGGCAGGTGTCGTGCGTGGGAGAGCAGAGATACCGGACGGATGTGGGACAAAATAATACGGGCCCCTTCAAGGGGCCCGTATCGTTTCGGAACGACAGGGTTTATTCCGCTGCGGTTTCGGGCGTCATGAGAATCTCGATGACGTCGCCATCGGCGAGAATCTTGGCGGCCAACTGTTTGAAGTAGTCGGACGTAAAGCCGTTCACGGTCTCCATGTAGTTCGTATCGAGGTCGTAACCGTAGAGGTGGTAGTTCACGAGGGTACCCAGCCAGTAACCGTTCTGTTTGATTTGGTCGGGATACTGTTTGGTGAAGTACTCCTTAATCTTGCTGAGGTCTTCCTCTTTCACGCCCTCCTCGGAGAGTTTCTGAATCTCGTTCACGATATCCTGCTTGAGCTCGTCGGCCATAGCCGGGTCGGTGTTGAAGATGGTGAAGAGCATGTAGGTCTGTACCGGAGCGAACGATGCGTCGCCGCTGGTCTGTACGCCGTAGGTACCGCCCTTCTCCTCACGCAGGGTAGCCGTGTAGCGGATATCGAGTATCTGCGAGAGGAAGTCCATGGCGAGAATGTTCTCCAACGTGTAGGGCATTTCGCCGGTGAAGATGGTCAGGACGCTGGTCTTGGGCATCTCCATGGCGGTCGAGAAGTGGTTCGTCACCTTGCCCTGCGGATACCGTACGCCGTCGTCTTCCCACGAATAGCCCTGTTTGGTGCTGGGCAGTGAGCCGATGTACTTCTCTACGAGTGGTTTCAGCGTTTCGAGGTCTACGTTGCCCACGATGGTATAGGTGAAGTCGTCGGCATTCCGGTAGAGCTTGTCGTAAATCTGCTGCATCTTGGCGAAATCTATCTGGGAGAGATTGTCGTAAGTGAGCATTTCACGGCGCGGGCTGTGGTTGTAGAGCGTGCTGGTCAGCGTGTCCTGCAACTGGAACATCGGGTTGCTGGCCATGTTCTGGTAAGCCGACTGGAGTTTGTCCATCAGTACGTTGAAGTCGCTCTCGTCGAACCTCGGAGAGGTGAACGACAGGTAGAGGAGCTGGAGCATGGTTTCGAGGTCCTTGGGCGAAGCCGAAGCATAGAAACCGTTGCTGTAGTTACCGATGAAGGGGCTGACGCTGGCCATCTTGCCGGTAAGCTGCTTGCGCAGGTCGCTGGCATTGAACTTGCCCAGACCGGCCATTGCGGTGTAGTCGGGCAGCACGGTAGCCGAAAGAATCTCGTCGTCGGCGAGTACCGATTTACCGCCCTTGGAGATAACCTGCATGGTCACCTCGTCGGCCTTGAAGTCGGTAGGCAGTACGACGATTTTAGCGCCGTTCTTGAGGGTCCATATCGTTGCGCCGAACCGGTCGGTTTCGGTCGTCTTCACCTTCGAGCCTTTGAGTTTGGTCTTGGCCGGAATGAGGGGCTCTATCACGAAATCTTCGATGTTCGCTTCGAGTTCGGCTGCGCGTACCTTGCCGATGGTCTCCTCTATCTGTTCCGCGGTGGGTACGACGGCATCCGCTTTCTCCGGAGCCATTACGATGATTACCTGGTTGGTCGGGGTGAGGCGCATCTGCTGTACGAATTGGTTGAGCAGGTCGAGGTTGATTACCTGCAGCAGGTAGTTGTTGAATTCGTATTCATCCTCGGCGCTCATCATCGGTGCGTTGAGCATGTAGTTGTAGATGAACGGCCACATGTCGCGGCGGTCGTACTCCTGCTGTATCTGGCGTTCGATTTCGGTCTTGGCGCGGTCGAATTCCGACTGCGTGAAGCCGAAGCGTATCATCTTCTCCACTTCGGTGTACATGGCGTCGAATGCCCTCAGGGCTTCGCCGTCACGGGCGTTGGCCTGCACGAGCGTCACATCCATGGCGTTGACCATATAACCGCTGTACATTCCTCCGGAGATGAACGGTGCGTCGGGTTTCTGGGCGATGTCGCTGAAGCGTTCGTCGGCGATGGTCATCATGAAGCGGTCGAGCATGTCGAGCATGGCGACATCCGGTGTCTTGTTGTATTCGGTGGGTATCGGTTCCCTCTTGATATAGAGCGTCACGTTGGTCCCGGTGAGTTCCGGGTCGGTGATGATGCCTACGATGGGTTCGTCGTTCGGGGCAATCACGATTGTCTGCTTGGGTTCCGGGTTCTCTACGGCGGGAATGTCGGACATCAGGGCGATGACCTTCTGTTCCATCATGTCCACGTCGAAATCGCCGACGATGAAGAGCGCCTGCATGTCGGTGCGGTACCAGCGGTGGTAGAAGTCGCGGAGTTCCTTGTGGTCGAAGCTGCGGAGGCCCTCTTCACTGCCGATGATGTTGCGGGTCGTGTAGCGCGTATCGCCGTAGAGATAGGGCCTGAGTTTCTCATTGGTCCGCCAGCTTGCGTTCTGACGGGTGCGGAGCTCCTCGACGATGACACCGCGCTCGTTGTCAATCTCGTCGCCGTCGAGCGTGATGTAGTACGCCCAGTCGTGGAGGATGAGCAGGGCGGAGTCGATGACGCCTTCGCGGGTGACAGGCACGTTGGACATGTTGTAGCAGGTCATCTCCTGTGCGGTGAAGGCGTTCAGGTTGGCACCGAATTTCACGCCGATGCTCTCCAGGTAGTTAATCATGTTCTTGCCCGGGAAGTTCTCGGTCCCGTTGAAGGCCATGTGTTCGAGGAAGTGTGCGAGTCCCTGCTGGGAGTCCTCCTCCTGCAGTGCGCCCACATTGTCGAAAATCCAGAATTCTGCCTGATTGGCGGGTTTGTCGTTGTGGCGGATGTAGTAAGTCATCCCGTTGTCGAGCACGCCCTTGCGTACCTCGGGGTCATCGGGAAGCTCCTGTGCGAACAGCCCCGTAACAGCTACGAGTGTCGCGGCTACCGTTAAATTTTCCTAATCATAACATTAACTTTAAGAGTTGATTGAACTTATGTGTAATTGTCTTTCATCGCGTGTCACTGCTGTCTGCCGGGGCGGAGCCCCTCCTCCGGTTACTCCGGGTCCGGTTCGTCCGGGCGGTATTCGATGATGTCGCCGGGCTGGCACTCCAGAACGCGGCATATCGCATCGAGCGTCGATATCCGGATGGCCTTGGCTTTGCCCGTCTTGAGTATCGACATGTTGGCCTGTGTGATATTGACGCGTTCGGAGAGTTCGTTCAGCGACATCTTCCTTTTGGCCATCATAACATCTATGTTGATTATAATCGCCATGCCTCTCAGTCTTTCTTGTATGCTTTCATGCGTGTCATAGGTTCCCGGTCAGATGGTGAGTTTCTGTTCTTCGCTCAGCGTGGAACTGATGGAGAATATCTCCGCGATGATGAAGATGAGTACGCCCATGATTATCTCTCCGAAGTTGAACGGGAAAGCCGTGTTTATCGCATAGGGACTTCCTGCGAAATAGGGTGCGGCGGCCCGCGCTTCGAGCCAGCTCATCAGCGAGAAGAGCAGCGAAGCGGCTATCAGCAGGATGCCGATGGCCCGCGTAAGGGCGATGTTCGACTTGCGGAACACGTCGTCATTGCGGATGCTTTTCCGCAGGGAACCGATGATGACGAACAGTATCACGAATATCGCGGCATAGGTCATCATGGCCAGCAGACCGTAAACGATGCTGTAGGAGTTGAAGGCGGAGGTGCCGGAGGAACTTCCCGCCGGCATGACGGCCTCCAGGTCGAGGAGCGACGGCCGGGCATACATCGTGACGCTGTCGGCGGCATTGCGGTATATCGGTATGTCGAAACCCGTGGTGCTGGTGGCTACCCGCAGGTCGTACATGAGTTCGACGTTGCGGCCGTCGGCCATCCGTGCGGCGGCCACCATGCGGCGGGCGTCGTTCCGCCCCGTATTGAAGTCTTCGCCGGAAAACCGGGAAACCGTCCGCACGATGCCGAAGGCTATCACGACGAAGAACACGACGTACAGCGTGGTGATGCGGCGCAGTATGGTCTTTTTGGACTTCATGATTCAATAACAATTTATCGTAATTCGATATGCAAATATACGGCTGTTTTCCGGAAAAACAATAGTTTTTTATTGTTTTTCGATATATTTTTATTCTTAGCCCTTTGTCATGCCGGCAGGCGCTTGCCGTTTCGCGGGATTATGCGTATCTTGGTAGTGGCCGTACATGGCGTGCCGCAGGAGGTAAAACTGTGGCAAGTTAATAATTATTACCGGCTTATGGACAATAAAAGGGAATATATTTACAGAATAGAACCGGGAGATGCCGATTTCATGAAACGGGCTACGCTCATGTCGCTCGCCGATTACATCCTGCACACGGCGGGGGAGGATGCGGACCGGGGCGGGTTCGGCGTGCGCGACCTCAACCTGCATAACGCTTCGTGGGTATTGACGCGCATGGCGCTGGAGGTGGAGCGCATGCCTGCCGAGTACGAACGTATCCGTGTTACGACGTGGGTGAGCGCCGTGACCCGTGCCATGACCACCCGCAACTTCGAAGTGTTCGACGAGAAAGGCGTCAGGATAGCGTGCGCCGTTACCAATTGGGCTATGCTCGACCTGTCGGCCCGGCGCATGCTCGACCTGCACCTGCTGCCGGCCTACGACTCCATGACGCAGGATTTCCCGCTGCCGGCCGCACTGCCGTGCCGTCTGGCTCCGCTTTCCGGCGGCCGGGAGTACGAACATGCGGTGGTTTACAGCGACCTCGATTTCAACTGCCATGCCAACAGCGTGAAGTATATCCAGTGGGCGGTCGATACGCTGCCGCTGGAGCTGTTGCAGCAAAAGCGCTTCGCCCGGACGGACATCAATTTCATTCGGGAGGCGCGTTACGGGGAGCGGCTGCGCATCGTGGCGGCGGAGGAAGCCCTCGCTTTCGAGATACGGAATGCGGAGGGAGAGGCCGTATGCCGTATCGCTTTCCGGATGGAGTGACTTTCGGTGCCAGATGCTGTTCGCGTACAGAATTTTGCCTGCCGGAAAACGATTATTTCCTGCCGGAAAGCATGGCGGGGACG
>ERZ826613.3626-NODE-3626-length-12591-cov-13.284541_pt1 | contig 12591 bp, 9 predicted proteins | sample MGYA00519925_ERZ826613 | MGnify/ENA primary metagenome ERZ826613 (study PRJEB31778, sample SAMEA3449236) | human gut metagenome | biome: human gut; feature: human-associated habitat; material: faeces | place: United Kingdom | collected 2010/2012 ... | reverse complement strand
AGAACGGCCGCAAGGTCATCAATGCTCGCCGTGCTAAGGGCCGCAAGAGCCTGACCGTCTGATCCCGCTTTGCCAGGGATCCGGCGCAGAATTGAACATGCGCACAAAAGACTGCTGATCCTGAATTGGCGGTCTTTTTCTTATTTTGGACGTTCTGCGCGCGGAATGACTAAAAATTTGGCAAAAGATTTGGCACAAAAAACGCCCGGACAGCCTTTTCATGTCGGCGTTTTTTTGCTATACTGAATTTTGAACTTTGCCTTTAGGGAAGTTCTGCGATTTTTTAACCGAAAAGGAGGCGACGGAGCAGTGCGCTATCGTCCCATCCGCCGCAACAGCGAGTTTGGCCGCGTGTATGCCCGCGGCAAGTCCTATGTGAACCCGGCGCTGGTGTTGTATGTGCTCAAGACCCGCGGCAAAAAGACCCGCGTGGGCCTGACAGCCACCAAAAAGATCGGCCATGCCGTCCAGCGCAACCGCGCCCGCCGCGTGATGAAGGCTGCCATTGATGAGCATCTGGATCAGAACATCGGCGGCTATGATCTGGTGTTCGTGGCCCGGGGCATGACCCCCCGCCTGAAGAGCTGGCAGCTCAGCGAAGTGGTGGCCAGGCTCTTTGCCCAGGCTGGCCTGCCCGACAAGGCAAAGCAGCCGGGCGCAAAGCCCCCTGCCACGGTCCCGCCCGCAGACCGGGCCGCAAAACAGTGAATCCCGTCTCCCGCGTCTGCCGGAATGCGCTCTGTGCGCCCATCCGGTTCTACCAGCGCTTTATCAGCCCGGGGCTGGGCCGCAACTGCCGCTTTACCCCCACCTGCAGCCAGTATGGCATAGAAGCCATCCAGACCCATGGCTGCATCAAGGGCTTGCTGCTCACCGCCTGGCGCATCGCCCGGTGCAATCCGCTTGGCCGGTGGGGCTTTGACCCGGTGCCGCCCAAAGGCCGCTGGGTGAGCCCGGAGCGGAGACTGTCCCCGGCAAAGCTGTTCCGGGGGCGGCACGGTTAAGCAGCGTGCTTATGATACACGGCTCCTTTGTACAACCTCTCCGTCATTGCTTCGCAATGCCACCTCCCCTGGTAGGGGAGGCTTTGGCAGCCCGATCCAGTTGACGGTTTTGCCAAGGGCTCCCCTATTAGGGGAGCTGGCAACGCCGCAGGCGTTGACTGAGAGGTTTATCCGCTTTTTTTGCTTCTTGTGACGCTCCGCACTGTGGGCGGGGTGTCCTTCTCATAAAAATCTAAACGTCCCGCACCACAGGCGGGGCAGAATGGACGAAACTATGAATCCTTTGTACATCCTGGGCTGGCCCTTGGGCTATGTAATGGAGTGGATCTACAAGCTGATCCCCAACTACGGCTGGGACATCATCCTGTTCACCCTGCTCATCACCGTGATCAAGATCCCCCTCCAGCTCAACCAGCAGAAGAGTATGGCCCGCATGAGCGCTTTCCAGCCCATGGTGGCCGAGATCCAGAAAAAGTACCGCGACAAGCCCGAAAAGCAGCAGGAAGAGCTGATGAAGCTGCAGGAGCAGGGCTACAAGCCCACCGCAGGTTGTATGCCCATGCTGGTCAACTTCCTGGTCATGTTCGGTGTTATCGAGGTGGTGTACCGCCCGCTGCAGCGCATCTTCCACATTGGTGCCGATGCCCTGACCGCCGCAGGTGAGGCCCTGACTGCCATGGGCATCAGCTTTACCACCGTGACCCGCGACACCAATATCATTGCGCAGGTCATTGCAGGCGAGAGCACCGTTTCCTCCTGCTTCACCCCGGATCAGGTGGCTACCATCACCGAGTTCGGCCAGCACATGGATTTCTTTGGCATCGACCTGACCCGTGTGCCCCAGTACAGCCTGGCTGCAGAGAACCTGCCCCTGCTGATCCTCCCGGTCCTGGCGATCGTGACCATGTTCCTGTCCACCCACATCAGCATGAAGGCCAGCGGCCAGGAGATGCAGGGCAGCATGAAGCTGACCATGTATATGATGCCGCTGATGTACGTCTTCTTCTGCTTCACCGTGCCCAGCGCTTTCTCTCTGTACTACGTTGTTTCCAACATCCTGATGACCGTGCAGAGCCTGTTGATGAAGAAGATCTACGACCCCGAGAAGATGAAGGCAGAGGTCGCCGCCGAGATGGCTGCCCGCAAGAAGGAGCAGAAGCGCGGTGTAAAGAGCACCACCATCAAGGTCACGGATGAAAAGACCGGCGAGGTCGTGGAGAAAAATATCTCCGCCAGCGAAATGAACAAGCGCCGCCTGGAGTATGCCCGCAAGCTGGATGAGGAGCGCTATAAGGACGAGCGCACCGTTCCGCTGAGCGAGCTGGAAAACAAGAAGGAGGATTGACGGTTATGATCCGTACTCAGGAAGCGACCGGCAAGACGGTCGATGAAGCCCGCGCAAAAGCCTGCGCCCTGCTGGGCGTGCAGGCCGACGACCTGAATGTGAGCTATGAAGTGCTCGAAATGCCCCAGAAAACCGGTTTTCTGGGCCTGAAGACCACCCCTGCCAAGGTGCGTGTGAGCGTGGAAGAGCCCGATGCCCCGGCCGCTCCCGTAGTGGAGGAGAAGGTGGAGCCTGAGGTGAAGCCTGTTGTGGAGGAAACTCCCGCTGAGGAACCCAAGGCCGAAGAGCCTGCCGCTGCCCCTGTGGCAGAGGAGGCCGCTCCCGTTGAGGAGGCTGCTGACCCCGCCGCAGAGGGTGAGGAGCCGGAAGTTCCCATCAACATCGAAGAGAACGCCAAGGTCAAGGCCGCTGTGGACTACCTGAAGGAAGTCATTGCCCTGATGGGCGTGGAGAATGTCACCTTCAGCGCCGTGCAGAAGGGCGAGGCTACTATCATCCGTCTGGATGGCGAGAAGCTGGGTGCCCTGATCGGCCGCCGCGGCGAGACCATGGAGAGCCTGTCCTATCTGGCAAGCCTGGTGGCCAACCGTCTGGAAGGCGATTACATCAAGCTGGGCCTGGATGTGGCCGGCTACCGCGACAAGCGTGAGAATGACCTGACTGTGCTGGCACAGCGCATTGGCAACAAGGTGCGCAAGACCGGCCGCAGCTTTGCCATGGAGCCCATGAACCCCTATGAGCGCCGCATCATCCACTCTGCCATCGGCAAGATGGAGGGTGTGCGCAGCGAGAGCAAGGGGGAGGGCCGTGACCGCCGTGTGGTCATCTACTCCACTGCTCCCGATGCCCAGACCGACAACACCTATGGCGAGCGCCGCCCGCGGGGCAATGGCCGCCGCCCCGGCGGCAACCGCAATGGCGGCTTCCGCGGCGGACGCGGCAGCAGCCCCCGGAATGGCGGTCCCCGCAATGGCCGCCCCGCAGGCAGCCGCGGTCCCCGTCCTTCCAGCGTGCCCGAGCGCACCTATGCTCCCCGTGACGCAGAAACTGCCGCACCCGTGGCACCCAAGCGCACCGAGCGCGTGGATGATTTTGCCGATTTCAGCTTTGGCAAGATCGAGCTGTAAACTCCGCTGAGTTTTGCACAATGCTGCCCCCTTCCGGTGGAAAACTGGAAGGGGGCTTTTTGTCTCTTTCCTTTTTCGTCGCTTCGTGATACAATAATTCTGATTTGAGAGCGGAGGGAGAGCACCAACATGGAACATTCAACGATCGCGGCCATTGCAACCGCGCCCGGCGCAGGCGGCATTGCCGTGGTGCGTCTTTCCGGCCCGGAAAGCTATGCTGTGGCGGCAAAGGTGTTCTGCCCGGCCAACCCGGCAAAGCGGGTAGAAGATGCCAAGGGCTACACCGCCCTGTTTGGGCATTTCATGGAAGGGGAGGAGGCCTTTGACGAGGGCGTGGCCCTCTTCTTCCGGGCTCCCCACAGCTACACCGGCGAGGATGTGGTGGAGCTTTCCTGCCACGGCGGCAGTGCGGTGGCCCGGCGGTTGGTGGAAAGCTGCATCGCAGCCGGTGCCGCCCCCGCCGCCCCCGGTGAGTACACCCGCCGCGCCTTCCTCAACGGCAAGCTGGGGCTGACCCAGGCCGAGGCCGTTATGGACCTGATCTCTGCCGATGGCCGACAGGGGGCGGCGCTGGCCAATGCCTCCCTGAACGGCGCGCTGGCGAAGAAGATCGGGGCTGAAAAGGATGCCCTGACCGCCCTGCAGGCCCATCTGACTGCTTGGGTGGATTTCCCCGAGGAGGACGTTCCCGCGCTGGAGGATGCCCAGCTGGTATCCACCCTGACTGCCGTGAAGGGGGAGCTGGACACCCTCATCCGGAATTATGATGCCGGTGCTGTCCTGCGGGAGGGTGTGGACTGTGCCATCGTGGGGCGGCCCAATGCGGGCAAGTCCACCCTGCTCAATCTTCTGGCCGGGTTCGACCGGGCCATCGTCACCCCCGTGGCGGGCACCACCCGGGATGTGGTGGAGCAGGCCGTCCGGCTGGGGGACATCCGGCTGAATCTGTTCGACACGGCCGGTCTGCGGGAGACCGAGGATGCGATCGAGGCCGAAGGCATCCGCCGCAGCTGGAAAAAGCTGGACGAGGCGGGCCTGATCCTGGCGGTGTTCGATGGATCTGAGCCCCTGACCCGGGAGGATCTTGCGCTGGCGCAGCGGTGCGCTGGTCGCCCGGCCATTGCACTGGTCAACAAAGAGGACAAGCCCACTCAGTTTGACGCAGAGATCATTGCAGGCGATTTTGCCATGGTGCTCCCGGTCTGCTGCCAGGAAGAGGGGAGCCGCAGGGTGATCGCTGCTGCCGTTGCCCGCCTGCTGGGCACCAACAACATCGACCCCCACGCTGCCAGCCTCTCGGGCCAGCGCCAGCTTGCCGCCGCCACCCGTGCGCGGGATGCAGTGGCCGGTGCGCTGGATGCGGTCAGCAGCGGGTTTGGGCTGGATGCCGTGTCGGTCTGTGTGGACGATGCGCTGGATGCCCTCTGTGACCTCACCGGTGAAAATGCGTCGGAGAATGTCATCAATGAAGTGTTTGAGCGGTTCTGTGTGGGGAAGTAATGAGGAATGTTCTCTTTTGCGTGCCAAAAGAGAACCAGAAAAGCACCCGCTACTTTCGAAGCGCGGGAGGCACGAACTAGGGGCTGCTCGCCCCTAGTGACCCCAAAGAAGTGAGCTCCAAACAAAAATGCTGGAGATTCGCGCTTCCGCGCGAAGATCTCTTAACCGCATTTTTGCTTTCCACCGATTTGAAGTCGCTGCGCGACGGGCTGTGTAGGTACAGTTTCGATTGTTCCATTGACAATAGAGGGAATCCGAAAAAGTTATGAACCATTTAGGAGATTATGATGTGATCGTAATAGGCGCGGGCCACGCTGGCATTGAAGCAGCCCACGCTGCTGCCACGCTGGGTGCCAAAACGGCGGTGTTTACCATGAGCCTGGATGCCATTGGCAACATGCCCTGCAACCCCAGCATCGGCGGAACTGCAAAAGGAACGCTGGTACGCGAATTGGATGCGCTGGGCGGTGTGATGGGCCTTGCGGCGGATGCCACCTACCTGCAGAGCCGGATGCTGAACAAGGGCAAAGGCCCTGCCGTTCATGCCCTGCGCGTTCAGACCGACCGCAAGCGCTACCACGAATATATGAAGCACGCCCTTGAGCTCACACCCGGCCTTGCCATCCATCAGGCCGAGGTGGTGGGCATTGAGGTGGAGAACGGCCATGTCAAGGGCGTTGTGACCCAGCTGAACGGGGAGTACAGCGCAAAGTGTGTGGTCATTGCCACGGGCACCAACCTGGGCGGCAAAATTTTTGTCGGTGATGCGTGGTATGCTTCCGGCCCTGACGGAATGCACGCCGCCAATGCCCTGACCGAGAGTCTGAAAGCCGCCGGTCTGCCCCTGCGCCGGTTCAAGACCGGTACCCCTGCCCGTGTCCACCGGAGAAGCATCGACTTCTCCAAGCTGGAATGCCAGCCCGGCGACCCGGACAGCGAGCTGCAGCCCTTCAGCTTTCTGACGGATGCACCCATGCACAACAAGGTCGAGTGCTGGATCGCCTATACCAACCCCGAGACCCACAGGATCATTCTGGACAACATCCAGCGTAGCCCGCTCTACGGCGGCATGATCGAGGGGGTTGGCCCCCGGTACTGCCCCTCCATTGAGGATAAGGTGGTGCGCTTTGCGGGCAAGGACCGGCATCCCATCTTTGTGGAGCCCTGCGGCGAGAACACCGAGGAGATGTATCTGCAGGGTGCGTCCAGCAGCCTGCCCGAGGATGTGCAGAACGCCTTTTACCGGAGCATTCAGGGCTTTGAACACATTGAGATCATGCGCCCGGCCTACGCCATCGAGTATGACTGCGTAGACCCGACCAGCCTGGAAGCCACGCTGGAGAGCAAGGTGGTGCGGGGCCTGTATGGCGCGGGCCAGTTCAACGGCACCTCCGGCTACGAGGAAGCTGCCGCGCAGGGTCTGCTGGCCGGTCTGAACGCCGCCCGCAGCGCAAAAGGGGAGAGTCAGCTGATCCTGGAGCGTCAGACCAGCTATCTGGGCACGCTGGTGGATGACCTTGTCACCAAGGGGGTCATGGACCCTTACCGCATGATGACCAGCCGGAGCGAGTACCGCCTGACCCTGCGACAGGACAACGCCGATCAGCGGCTGACCCCCATTGGCCGGGAGTACGGTCTGGTGCAGGATGACCGCTGGGCAAAATACCAGCACACCCAGAGCATTCTGGAGGCGGAGCGCCGCCGCCTGCACGAGACCCATCTGCGCACTGCTGACCTGCGCGCTGCCATGGAAGCAGCCGGGCTGACCCCTGCCGCGGAGGGCGGCATTGCCGAGGAGCTGCTCCGCCGCCCTGAGATCAGCTACCCGCTGTTGGCGGGGGTGATCGGCTGGGGCGAGGGCATCACCCCCATGCTGGCCGAGCGGCTGGAGACCGAGATCAAGTACGCAGGCTACATTGCCCGGCAGGATCGGATGATCCGTGACGTGGCCCGCCACGAAAAGACCCTAATTCCCGCAGATTTTGAGTATGCTGACCTGACTGGCCTGACGCTGGAGGCCCGTGAGAAGCTGACCCGCATCCGCCCGAAGAATCTGGGGCAGGCGGGCCGCATCCCCGGCGTTTCACCCTCCGATGTGGCGCAGCTGAGTATTGCTTTAACAGTGAGAGAGAAAACCTGATGCACTGACGGAGAGGTTGGACGAAGGAGGGCAGAACCTCTGTACAACCTCTCAGTCGCCTGCGGCGACAGCTCCCCTGATAGGAGAGCCATTGGTAGAAAGATAAAAGAATTGCCTAAAACGAAAAGGGACAGATAAATGATCGACAAGAACAGATTAGAGCAAAAATGTTCCATGTGGAACATTGCGCTGACCGGGGACCAGCTGGATCAGCTGGATGCCTTTGCGCAGATCCTGGTGGATTACAACCAGAAGGTCAATCTGACCGCCATCACCGACCCGGAGGGCATTGAGGACAAGCACTTCCTCGACAGCCTGCTGTTTGCCAGCCAGCCCGAGGTAGCAGGGAAGATGGTGGACGTAGGTGCCGGTGCCGGATTCCCGGGCATCGTGACAAAGATCTACAAGCCTGAGCTGGAGCTGACCCTGATGGAGCCCACCGGCAAGCGGGTGGAGTTCTTGAAGTATGCCTGCGCTCAGCTGGGCCTGACCGGGGTGGAGTTTGCCAAGGAGCGCGCCGAGGAAGCCGCCCGCAAAGCATGGCGGGAGCAGTTTGATCTGGCCTCTGCCCGTGCGGTGGCGGCTCTGCCCATGCTGGCTGAGTACTGCTTACCGCTGGTCAAGGTGGGTGGCAGTTTCCTTGCCATGAAAGGCGCTTCCGGCGAGGAGGAGCTGGCTGCAGCCCGCGGTGCCATCCGGAAGCTGGGTGGAGAGTATAAGGAGACCCGCACCCTGCATCTGCCGGGCGGCGATACCCGAACCCTCATCCTCTGCAAAAAGATTTCGCAAACTCCGACAGTCTACCCCAGAAACGGTGGAAAGATCGCAAAGTCTCCGCTGAAATAACGCAAAATCGCAAGATAAATGCCAAGCCCTGCCGAACGATTCTTCTGGCAGGGCTTTTTGATTTCTGGTACACTGGAACTGCAATGAGTGAGTTTTCCACCGTTTCCCGGGAAACAGTGGAAAACTGTGTCACATTTCAGCGAAAGGGGAAAGAATCATGTTTGAATGGAAGAAATCTGCCGGAAAGATCTACACCCTGCCTGTGGAAAGCATCCGTCCCTCGCCGTTTCAGGCCCGGACTGTTTTTGATGAAAAGGAGCTGGCGGGGCTGGCTCAGAGCATCCGGGAAAACGGCCTGCTTCAGCCCATCTCGGTGCGGAAGGTCGAGGGTGGTTACGAGCTGGTGGCAGGGGAGCGGCGGCTCCGTGCCTGCAAGCTGGCCAAGATGGAGACCATCCCGGCCATCCTCTGTGACTGCGGCGACCAGCGGACTGCGGCGCTGGGTCTGCTGGAAAACATCCAGAGGGAAGACCTGAACCCCTTTGAGCAGGCACAGGGGCTGCGGGATGTGATCGCCCTTTGGGACTGCACCCAGGCCGAGGCGGCCAAGCGGCTGGGCATGGCACAGCCCACCCTTGCCAACAAGCTGCGGCTGCTGCAGCTGACCACCGACCAAAGGCAGTTCGTGCTGGACAATGGCCTGACCGAGCGCCACGCCCGGGCTGTCCTGCGCCTGCCCGAGAACCGGCGGAGCGAAGCCCTTATCACCATTGCCAAGCGGCGGATGAATGCCCGGCAGACCGACCTGTACATTGAGCAGGTGCTCAATGCCGCCGCCCCGGGCAGACACCGCATCTCCATGGTCAAGGATGTGCGCATCTTTGTCAACACCATCGACCATGCCATCCGGCTGATGACGGACAACGGTGTGCCAGCCACGGCCCACAGGGAAGAGCGGGACGGCTATATCGAATACACGGTGCGCATTCCAACCGCAGCCGCGCAAAGATAAAACGCATCGCAATTTTCACAAAAAATGCAATTCCACAGGGTTTTTACGCAAAATAATCAGGAAACAGGTTCAAAAAGCCGCGCTGATGTGCTATACTAGTCTTTGAAGGGGCTTTGCTGGTGGGAAAACAGCGGGGCCCGGCCTCGAATGTTCCACGTGGAACAAATAATTTTCCCGGGAGGAAACAAAGAGCGTGGCTAAAATCGTTGCAATTGCAAACCAAAAAGGCGGCGTGGGCAAGACCACCACGGCCGTGAACCTTTCGTCCTGCGTTGCGGCTCTGGGCAAAAAGACGCTCATCGTCGATCTGGACCCGCAGGGCAATACCACCACCGGTTACGGCATTCCCAAGCGGAGTGTCGATGTGGGTACTTATGAGCTGCTGATCGGTGAGGCGGAGGCAAAGGATGCCATCCGCAAGACCGAGTTCCGCACCGATGTCATCGGTTCCAACACCCGGCTGGCGGGTGCGGGTCTGGAAATGATCGATCTGCCGGGCCGCGAAAGCCGCCTGCGCAAGGCGCTGGCTTCGGTGCAGAAGGACTACGACTTCATCTTTGTGGACTGCCCGCCCAGCCTGGATCTGCTCACCCTGAACGGTCTGTGCGCCTGTGACAGCGTACTGATCCCCATCCAGTGTGAGTATTACGCACTGGAGGGCCTGTCGGAGCTCATCAGCACCCTCAAGACCATCCGCAAGAAGTACAACCCCTATCTGGACATCGAGGGCGTGGTGTTCACCATGTTCTCCGGGCGGTTCAACCTGACGCTGCAGGTGGTGGATCAGGTCAAAAAGTATTTTGGCTCCAAGGTCTACAAGACCACCATCCCGCGCACCATCCGGATCTCGGAAGCGCCCAGCTACGGCCAGCCCATCAATTTCTATGAGCCCAAGGGCAAGGGCAGCGAGGCCTATATGGATCTCGCCATTGAGTTCGTAAAGAACAACCGCCCGCATGAGCCGGCACGCCGCCGCGCAAAAGGGAACAGTGCCCCCGCCGAGCAGAAAAGCGCACTGGAACAAGTGAAGCAGGGGGAAGCGTAACCTATGGCAAAAAAAAGAGGAGGACTGGGCCGGGGCCTGGAAAGTCTGTTTGAGGACACAGCCCCCAGTTTTGAGTCCGATAACCGGATCGAGACGCTGCCCCTGCGGGAGATCGAGCCGGACCCGGCTCAGCCCCGCAAGACCTTTGATGAGGAAACGCTGGCAGAGCTGGCGGCCAGCATCTCAGAGCACGGCCTGCTGCAGCCCATTGCGGTGCGGCCCCACGGGGTGGACCGCTATCTCATCGTGGCCGGTGAGCGCCGCTGGCGTGCCTGCCGGATGGCGGGCCTGACCGAGGCACCCGTCATTGTGAAGGATGTCACGGATGAGCAGGCCATGGAGCTGGCGCTGGTGGAAAACCTTCAGCGCGAGGATCTGGACCCGGTGGAAGAAGCACTGGGCATCCGGGAGCTGATGACCCGCTGTGACCTGACCCAGGAGCAGGCTGCCCGCAAGCTGGGCAAGAGCCGCAGCGCACTGGCCAACAGCCTGCGTCTGCTCAACCTGCCCGAAACGGTGCTGGAGCTGCTGAAGGGCGGTTTTCTCACCACGGGCCACGCAAAGGTGGTGCTGGGCCTGCCCACCCCGGAGCTGCAAGAGCAGGCGGCACAGATCATTGCCGACCATGAGCTGAACGTCCGGCAGGCAGAGGCCCTGTGCAAGAAGCTGGCCAAGCCCCCAAAAGAGCCTGTGGAGCCCGCCCCGCGCGGCACCCTGCCTGTGGAGGTGGAGGAGAGCTTGAAGCAGGCGCTGGGCAGTGAGGTCAATGTGGCCTACCACGACGGCAAGGGCAAGCTGACCGTCCACTTCTACTCGGATGAGCAGCTGAAGGCTTTTGCAAACTTATTAGGGCAATATCAGGTTGAGGATTAAATCTCTCCGTCATGGTTGTTGCCCAGTAGGAGAGGCCTTGGCAGCCGATGGAAGCTTTTCGTATACGCCAGAGGCTCCCCTACCAGGGGAGCTGGCGGGCGCAAGCCCGACTGAGAGGTTGTACGAAGGCAAGCCTGCCCGAGAAGAAAAACATAGCGATCTAAGGCGCACGCCGCCTTTGAACGGCATGGGAAAGGGCTTACCCGCCCCATGCGAACCGAAATAGAGTAAGGAGAGTAAATCATGCTTGATATCAAATTTGTCCGTGACAACCCGGATGCTGTCAAGGAAAACATCAAGAAGAAGTTCCAGGATGCCAAGCTCCCTCTGGTGGATGAAGTCATCGAGAAGGACGCAAAGTACCGCGAGTGCCTGAAGGAAGTTGAGAGCCTGAAGGCTGCCCGCAACAAGCTGAGCAAGGCCAACGGCCCCCTGTTCGGTCAGCTGAAGAAGTGCACCGATGAGGCCCAGAAGGCCCAGCTGCAGGCACAGATCGATGCCAACAACGCCGCCGTCAAGGCCGACGCGGACAAGATGGCAGAGCTGGAAGCCGAGGAAGCCAAGCTGGCTGACCGCATCCAGGAGATCATGTACACCATCCCCCAGATGATCGACCCCAGTGTGCCCATCGGCCCCGATGACACCTACAACGTGGAGGCTCAGCGCTTTGGCGAGCCTGTGGTGCCCGATTTCCCCATCCCGTACCACACCGAGATCATGGAGAGCTTTGACGGCATCGATATGGACGCTGCTGGCCGCGTTGCCGGCAATGGCTTCTACTACCTGCTGGGCAACATTGCCCGCCTGCATGAGGCTGTGCTGGCTTATGCCCGCGACTTTATGATCGACAAGGGCTTCACCTATGTCATTCCTCCCTTTATGATGCACGGCAACGTGGTGCAGGGCGTGATGTCCTTCCCCGAAATGGATGCCATGATGTACAAGATCGAGGGCGAGGATCTGTACTTGATCGGTACCAGTGAGCACACCATGATCGGCCGCTTCATCGATCAGACCCTGGACGAGGCTACTCTGCCTCTGACCCTGACCTCCTACAGCCCCTGCTTCCGCAAGGAGAAGGGCGCACACGGCATCGAGGAGCGCGGCATCTACCGCATCCACCAGTTCGAGAAGCAGGAGATGATCGTGGTCTGCCGCCCCGAGGAGAGCGCCGACTGGTACGAGAAGCTCTGGAAGAACTCCGTGGAGCTGTTCCGCAGCATGGAGATCCCCGTGCGCCAGCTGAACTGCTGCTCCGGCGATCTGGCTGACCTGAAGGTCAAGAGCTGCGATATCGAGGCCTGGAGCCCCCGCCAGCAGAAGTACTTTGAGGTCTGCTCCTGCTCCAACCTGGGCGATGCACAGGCACGCCGCCTGCACATCCGCGTCAAGGGCAAGGACGGCAAGAGCTATCTGGCCCACACCCTGAACAACACCTGCGTGGCTCCTCCGCGTATGCTGATCGCCTTCCTGGAGAATCATCTGCAGGCTGATGGCTCCGTGACCATCCCCAAGGTGCTGCAGCCCTACATGGGCGGCCTGGAAGTTATGGTTCCTACCCACAAGAAGGGCTGAACCTGAGCTTTTCCACAATGCGCTCATAAAATGTTGAAAACCCCGCCGTCCGCGTGATGCAGACGGCGGGGTTTTGTTGTGTAGAAAAAATAAAAAGAAAAAAGCTCCTGATTTTTCAATCAGAAGCTTTTTGGTGACCCGTACGGGAATCGAACCCATGTTACAGCCGTGAAAGGGCCGTGTC
>ERZ826613.3624-NODE-3624-length-12596-cov-3.008213_pt1 | contig 12596 bp, 10 predicted proteins | sample MGYA00519925_ERZ826613 | MGnify/ENA primary metagenome ERZ826613 (study PRJEB31778, sample SAMEA3449236) | human gut metagenome | biome: human gut; feature: human-associated habitat; material: faeces | place: United Kingdom | collected 2010/2012 ... | reverse complement strand
CGTTACTTTATAGGTAACGGCACATAACACAACGCAAATATAGCTGTTTTTTGCAACCGCGCAAAATAATAGTTGTTTTTTTTATTATGTGGCGATAAATCAATGTATTCAAAACAAATGCGGTACTATGGAACAGAAATCGTTATTGCAAACGCTATCATCTATCATACAGGAGCTTAAAGAGAACGGACAATGGGGTACGGCCCACGTCTACCAAAGCGCGTACAATTCGTTCGCCCTGTTCTCCTGCTGCCGGGATATCCCGTTCAAGAAATTCACCCCGGCGCTCCTGAAGGATTTCGAGATATACCTCCGCAAACGCAAATGCAGTTGGAACACCGTCTCCACCTACATGAAAGTGCTGCGGGCCACCTACAACCGGGCCGTGGACGAAGGCTACGCCAGCTATGTCCCACGGCTCTTCCGGCACGTACAAACGGGGGTCTCCTCCGAGCGGAAAAGGTCGCTGGAAGCCTCCGACATGGGAGGGCTGATGAACGGCAAGGGCGAGGAACTCTCCGCAGGAATGGAGCGCACGCTGGCCATTCTCCAGTTGATGTTCATCCTGCGCGGCATCCCGTTCGTAGACCTCGCCTACCTGCGCAAAAGCGACATCCAAGGCAATATATTAAGGTACAGGCGACGCAAGACGGGCAGACGACTCACCGTAATACTGACACCGGAGGCCCTGAAGCTCATCGACACCCTGTCGGATAAAAGGGAGGAATCGCCTTATCTGCTGCCGTTCCTCACCAGTCCGGAAGGGAGCGAGGAGGCTTACCGTGAATACCAGCGTGCGCTGCGGAGTTTCAACCGGCAGCTCGCCGCGCTCGGGGAACGGTTCGGCGGCTCGACACCCATCAGCACCTACACGATACGGCATACATGGGCTACCATGGCCTACTACTGCGAAATACATCCCGGCATCATCTCCGAGGCGATGGGACACTCCTCCATAGCGGTCACCGAGACCTACCTCAAACCGTTCCGGGACGACCGGATTGACGAAGCCAACCGGGAAGTGATATCCTATGTAAAAAAACAGGCCCGGAAAAACTCCGGCCGATAAACGTTCGGCCCGGTTGCCGGAGCCGCCTCCCCCCGGCTGCCGGAAACCGGATACGAACAAATCCGCGACTTTTCTCAACTGCGACGGTCGGTCCGGGGAGATGCGTTTCCCCGGACAGGCTGTCTCTGTCCGTATGCAACCGTACCACGACCCCATATCCGAAACGGCCTCCGGTGAGGATACAGGGACATGTGCCGTTACCTATAAAGTAACGGAAAACACACGGGGATAATTGAGCCAACCGCTGACAAGGCCACATTTTCTTTTTTAAAATTTATAAATTTTAAACTTTTGTGTCATGAACAAAAAATTTCTAAGCTTATTTCTGTGCGGGGCATTGGTGTCCGGTTCGGCAGGGATGTTCGTGTCCTGTAAGAATTACGACAGCGACATCGCCAGTCTGGACGACCGTATCACCGCTGTCGAGAAATCGGTCAGCGAACTGAAAGCGCAAATCAGCGCCGGCGCTGTCATCACCGATGTGACTCCCACCGAAAACGGTGTCAAGGTAACGCTGAGCAACGGCAAGACCTTCGAACTTACGAACGGCAAGGATGGTGCCAACGGCACCAACGGCTCGAACGGAGCCGACGGTCAGGACGGCAATCCCGGTTCGGTAGTGACCATCGGCGACAACGGCAACTGGTTCATAGACGGTGTAGACACCGGTTACGCATCCAAGGGTGACAAGGGCGACAAGGGCGACAAGGGCGACCAAGGCGACCCTGGTGACAAAGGTGATAAAGGCGATACCGGAGATAAAGGTGATAAAGGTGATAAGGGCGATACCATTTACTATTATCCGGGCACCGAAGGCGAGGAGAACGGCTTTTGGGTAGAGGTGACCCGTGACGGCGTTACCGGCAACGAAACGAAACGCATCCTCACCGAAATGTGGCTGCCGCTCGGTACCGTAACCGCAGTATGGGACAGCGAAAACGGTTACCTGACGCTTTACAACGTGGATGGCGCTACGGAAGAGGAACCCGTACGCATCCCGCTCTATACCCATCTGCAGTCGATTGCTTTCGTGCCGCAGGTTATCGACACGAAACTGGGTATGGGCGTGATTGACTTCTACACCATCACTCGGGCAGGTGAATTCATCGCTGCCAACGACGCACAGGTCACCTACCGTCTGAATCCGCAGAACGCAAAGGTTTCCGATATCGAGTGGTCGTTCATCGACCGCACGGTTGAAACCCGCGTTGCAGGCGACAACGCCGACCTGCTCACCATCGTCTCCAGCGAAGCGGGCGAACTGGGCGGCATGAACTTCACCGTCAAGGCCAACGACGCGCTGAAAAGCCTGAAGGAGAATCAGGAAGCCATCGTAGCCCTGCAGGCCCTCAATACGGAGAACGATACGGAAATCGTCTCCGACTATGCAGCGGTGAAGGTGACCGAACTGAAAGATTTCGTCATCATCAACAAAACGAAGCTGAAATACGACGAGCAGCAGAAGGTGGACTATGACGAATCCGACATCGTAACGCTCGGCAGGACTACTCCCGCCTTCGACGAAGCTGCCGATGCCTATTTGAAATACGATGCGTCAATCGACCTCCACACCGTCGTGGAAACGTATGCCAAGGAGATTGAGAAGGTACTCACCGATGCGACCGTACGTTTCGAACCCATCTACGAGTTCCGTAAACCCGCCTCGTACATATCGCCCGATGACGGCAATACCGACCAGCAAAAGTTCGTAACGCTCGACGAGAAGACCGGCATCGTGACTGTGGACAAGGAGTACCGCAGCGGTAGGCCGTACCCCCATATTCGAAGTATACGCGTTCGTGAATGACAAGGCAATCGCCAACGCCTACATCAAACTCGAAATAACCAAAGACGACGTCGCTCCGGAAGACAAGGAGGACTTCGAGAAGACCTGGAACATCAACCACGGAGAGGCCATCGAGTATGCGGACATCGATCCGAACACGGGCTATACCGAACACTACGACTGGGCTACCTTCAACGCCGAAATACTCGATGTACTCGGACTGACGATGGAAGAATTCTCCACGAGGTACAACGATGCCGAGGTAAAATACATAGACCCGGTAAACGGTCCTACGACGCAAATGCCCGACGGCGTAACCATCGACTCGAAGAATCCGGCGGATGTCAATACTTCCACCGAGCTGGCAAACATCCTCATTACCAACAAGGCGAAATTCGGCGAGAAGACCTTCACCCTCACGTATCCTGCGAAGAACAGGAAACAGGACCCGAATATCGTCATCACGCTCGACTACAATATCGAACATGACCTGAGCCACATGCCCGCACTGAACCCCGACTACCTCATCGCCGGTGCAGACCAGACGGTACAGGTTAAAGGCCGGGAAGTAGCCGGTGCATGGAAGCTCGAAGCCGAAATGAAGGAATTCTGCGAAAACTACCTCAACGGTTACGACGTACTCGCAGGCAACCATACCGGTCTCTCCTTCCGGTTCGAGGACAACAGGCTCGAGAACGAAGGTGCCGAAATTACCGGTACGGAGTGGTCCGACCAGGTAATCTCGCTGACCACTCCGCTGACACAGAACGAATCGTACAGGGAGTACAAAGTCGAGATGGTTGCAACCTGCCAGAACGGCGAATGGTGCGAAAAGAGCTTCACCGTACGCTTCGTAAGGCCCTTCAACGCGACGATAACCGCCGTCGAGCTCCGGACGCTTACCGCTACGGCTGACGAGGCAGACATCGCCGACCTGGTAGTCATCAAGGATACGGACAACAGGGTAGTATACCAGAACGGCGAACTCACGACGCTCGGTACGGATACCTACAAGCTGAATGCCGCAGCCCTGACGTTCGAATACTCGCTTGAATACACGGCCGACAGCGAAGCATCCTTCGGCGGCGGGCTGACGATTGACCCTGCAACCGGCGCACTGACGTGGCTGAACAAGGGCGGCGACCTGCAGACCGACAAACACGCTACCGCCGTAGCCGTTATCACGATACCCGACCTCGCCGCAATCAAGGCGACCGGCACCGTGACGGTACTCTCCACCGAGAACAGCAAAGAGTAGGCAATGACGAAAAGGCTATGGTTGCATAGTCCGGTTTTAGGATAATTAATGTTGGTGCCGGGGTCCCCGTTTCGGGGACCCCGGTTTTTTCATCCCCGCAGCTCGAAGTTCGTTCCCGGCAGGGCGCCTTGCTCCGCGAAATAGGGAGCGAACAGACACGACAAGAGCGAACAGACACGACAAGCGCAGGGCGCATACTCTTCGGTATGCGCCCTGCACTGTCATTTCTCTTTGCAACAAGCAATCTGCGGAGCTATTGCAGTCCGTTGGCGTACATCTTCACGTCATCGACCGTTATCGTATTCTCGCACAGGATAACGAGGCGCTCCACCACGTTGCGGAGCTCCCTGATGTTCCCCGTCCAGGGCAATTTCTGCAGTTCGGCCAGCGCTTCCGCTTCTATCTTCTTGACAGGCACGTTGTATTCGCCGCATATCGTCTCCAGGAAATGGTCCACCAAGATGGGAATATCGTCTATGCGCTCGGCCAGCGTCGGCACACGGATGATGATGACGCTCAACCGGTGGAAAAGGTCTTCGCGGAACTCGCCGCGGGATATTTCGCGGGGAATGTCCTTATTGGTCGCGGCCAGAACACGCACATTCACGTCGATGTCGCGGTCGCTGCCGACGCGCGTTATCTTGCGCTCCTGCAACACGCGCAGCACCTTCGCCTGCGCCGGCAGGGACATATCGCCTATCTCGTCGAGGAACAACGTTCCGTTGTGGGCCTGCTCGAATTTGCCCTTGCGCTGCTTGACGGCGGAGGTGAAGGCCCCTTTCTCATGACCGAACAGTTCGCTTTCGATAAGTTCGGAAGGGATGGCGGCGCAGTTTACTTCGACGAACGGTCCGTCGCGCCGGCGGCTCTTCTCGTGCAGCCAACGCGCCACGAGCTCCTTGCCCGTCCCGTTGGCTCCCATGATAAGTACCCGTGCATCGGTCGGGGCGACCTTGTCAATCAACGTGTTCAGACGCTTGACCGGAACCGATTCGCCCACTATCCTGCCGACATGCGACCGCGCGGCACGCACACGGCGCACCGGGACAACCTCTTCCGGGACGGATTCGGCCTCGTCCGCCGCATCCGCCACGGCGGCAGGCGTCTTGGCCAGCCCCTTGCGCACGGCATCCAGCAGCCGGTTCATGTTGATGGGTTTCGTGACGAAATCGACAGCACCCTGCTGCATAGCCAGAACGGCGCTTTCCGGGCTGCTGTCATGCGACAGCCTTATCCACGGCGTGGAGGTTCTCAGCGGGGAATCGGGCTGTCCGCACAGCAACAGGTCGAAATGCCGGTTCGCATAGACGGTCATGCCGGAAATCGTGTCTTCGGCGACTTCCACCGCATGGCCCTCATACTCCAAACGCTCTTTCAGAGTATTGCGCATGCTGCGCGAAGGATCTATTACCAGTATATTGGCCATAGTCGGAGGTTAAAATGTTACAGCAAAATTTGATTTCCCCAAAAAATCGCATTAACTTTGTACAAAGTTAAGTAATTAGTTTTTCTTGTCAAAAGACATGCTGTTATTTTTCTCCTACCTATCAGCATTTTGACCTCCTGATTTCACATATTTTACCGGACGGATGTCCTACCGAGGAACGGAGCCGGTCATTATCGTGAACAGGCGGTTGCCGTCTTGCGGCAGCGACTAATGATTCATTTTATGGAAAAAAACTATAACATCTACAGGAAAAACCTGCAGCTGCCGGAGTACGGCCGGCACATACACCAGATGGTGGACAACCTGATGGCCATCGAAGACCGCGATGAACGCAACCGCAAGGCACGGGTGGTGATAAACGTGATGGGTAACCTCAACCCCCTCCTGCGGGACACCCCGGAATTCACCCACAAACTCTGGGACCACATGTTCATCATGTCCGATTTCAAGCTCGACGTGGATTCTCCCTATCCCATTCCCACCTCGATGACGCTGACACCCGTACCGCGCCGCATGGACTATCCCGACGAAAAGGTGGGGCTGAAACATTACGGCAAATATGTCAAGAAGGTCATCCGTTCGCTCGAAGGGGTACGGGACCAGGAGACCGTACAGGAGGTGTTGGGCGACATTGCCCGCTACATGCGCACCAAAAGTTACGAATACAATCAGGAGCACCCCAACAACGAGGCCATCATCAAGGAGATAAAGCGGATGTCGGACTACCGCATCAGCGTGGACGAGGATGCCCTGAGTTTGATAAAGAGCGAATACAAGCAGGCGCCGGTACGCAGCAAGAAACCGCTCTACGCCAACAAGAAGAACGGCAAGAACAACAAGGGCCCCCAGCGGCACAACTATTCCAAATAAGACGCACAGGGCTGCGGCTGCGGAAACCGGCACGTAATATCGCGCCGTTTTTCGCGTTTTCCTATCAATCGGGTTATCTTTGTACCCCAAACCGACACGTATGAAACACTCTCTTCTTGTACCCGCCCTGGCGGTATGCGCCGCAGCAGCGCTCGCCGTCTCCTGCGACAGCAACAGGGCGAAAGTGTCCGGGCGCATCGCCGGCCCCGAGCGGTGCATGGTGGTGCTCGAACAGATAACGGCCACAGGCGCCGTATCGGTGGATTCGACGGCCACGAACCGCAGGGGCAACTTCCGGTTCAACATCGAACTGCCTCCGAGCGGAACGACATTCTACAATCTCCGGATAGGCGAAGACAGAATACCCCTGTTCGTATCGCCGGGCGAGAAGGTCACCATCTCGTCGATGTACGGCAACCCGGGCGACTACATCATACGAGGGTCGCGCGAATCCATCCTCGTCAAGGAGCTCAATGACATGATGAATGCCGGGGCCGGAAGGCTCGATTCGCTCTCCCGGCTCATCTCCACGACCGACCGCAACGCCGCACGCCGGACAGAGTACATCAAGGAGTACGGCAGGGAGTACAGCCGTCTGAAACGCGAACAGATAAAATTCATCGTAACCAACAGCCGGTCGCTTGCGGCGCTTTACGCCCTTTACCAGCGACTGCCCGACGACAAGACGCTCTTCAACGGCAATTCCGACATCATCTACTACCGGCTCGTAGCCGATTCAGTCTCCAAATACTATCCCGATTCGCCGTACGTGGCCGCGCTCCGATCGCAGGTCGACATGGCCGACGCCAACGAGGAGCTCGCACGCATGGTCAGCGAAAGCATTTGCAATCCGGCTCCCTATCCCGACATCGCCCTGCCGGACATGTACGGCGACGTCCGCCGGCTCTCGTCCATCGGGAACAAGGTCATTCTACTCGACTTCTGGTCGGCCGCAGCACCGGAGGCGGCGATGTACAACGCCGAACTCAAGGAGATTTACAGCCGATTCGCCGGGGAGGGCTTCGAGATATACCAAGTGGGAATAGATACCGACAAACAGGTGTGGATAAACGCCGTACAGGAACAGAGGCTGCCCTGGATTTCGGTATGCGACTTCAAGGGGCCGGCAGGTATCGCCCCGCGCGTGTACAACATCGACAAGGTTCCCGCCAATTACCTCATCGACGGCAACGGCGAAATCGTGGGGCGCAACATCCCGACCGACAAACTCGCCCGCGAAGTGGACAATCTCGTAAGGAGACTGAAATAAAAGGGAGCCATGTACTACTTCGCATCGGACATGCATCTCGGACTGCTACCGGCGCAGGAGTCGCGGGAACGCGAAAAACTGCTCATCGGATGGCTGCGGAGGGTTGCCGCCGATGCCGAAGCCATCTTCCTCGTAGGAGATTTGTTCGATTTCTGGTACGAATACCGGCGCGTCGTCCCGAAAGGTTTCACCCGGCTGCTCGGCACCCTGTCGGAGCTGACCGACCGGGGGGTGGAAATCCACTTCTTCACCGGCAACCACGACATGTGGGCCTACGGCTATCTCCAAACGGAGTGCGGAGTCCATGTCCACGACAAACCCCTCGAAACCCTGCTCTACGGCAAACGATTCTTCATCACCCACGGCGACGACATCACCGCCCGCGAACACGGATTCCCGACGCGGCTCATGAACCGGACTTTCCGGTCGCCCGCCGTCCGGTGGCTCTTTTCCCATCTGCTGCATCCCGACACCGCACTGCGCTTCGGATACGGATGGTCGTCGCACAGCCGCAAATCGAAGGCCGTCACGCACCGCTTCCTTGCCGAAGAGGAACCGATGGTGCGCTTCGCCCGCCGCTACTGTGCCCATGAACCGGTCGATTACTTCGTATTCGGCCACAACCACTGTGCCGAAATCTATCCGCTGGGCAACGGCTCCACCGCCGTATTCCTCGGCGAATGGATAGAACATCCCACCTATGCGGTACTCGACTCCACAGGCAGAGTCAGCCTCAAGCGATATCCCGACAGCGGAGAGACACAACAGGCCCGGAACACCCCGCAGTAGCAAGGAGATATCATCCACCCTCTGCAAAGACCGCACACGGCCGGACGGGGAGACAGTGCCTCCGGCGACGGTACGGAAAGAAGGCCCAATCCGACATACTACAAACCGAGTACACGATATGGCAAGCCCCGGCAAAACTGCGGGTAGCGCCGGATACGGAAAAAACGTCCCCGGCAGCGATGCGCAAAGAAAACCGCCCGGCAGCCGCCACAGACATGAAAGCCGAAAAGGGAAGGATTGAAATCCTTCCCTTTTCGGCTTTCGTATCGTACCCTTTCCCAATACGGCCTCGACCGACGGGACAGGATACCGGTATCTCACTGGGCTCCCTTGCCCTGGATATAGGCGTCGATAGCCGCGGCCGCCTTGCGTCCCGCTCCCATGGCAAGAATAACCGTAGCCGCGCCCGTCACGGCATCGCCGCCGGCAAACACGCCCTCACGGGTAGTAGCCCCTTCGTCGTTCGCAATCAAACCGCCCCAACGCGTCGTCTGAAGCCCCTCCGTCGTGGAGGCGATGAGAGGATTCGGTGAGGTACCCAGCGACATGATGACAGTATCGCACGGAATTTCGAACTCGGAACCCGGAACCGCTTTCGGGGAACGGCGCCCCGACTCATCGGGTTCGCCGAGCTCCATCCGGATGCAGCGCACGCCCCGCACCCAACCCTCCTCGTTGCCGAGAATCTCGAGCGGATTGGCGAGCATCACGAACTGTACCCCCTCCTCTTTGGCATGGTGTACCTCTTCCAGACGGGCAGGAAGCTCCGCTTCGGAACGGCGATAGACGATATAGGCATCGGCCCCCAACCGTTTGGCGGTACGCACGGCATCCATGGCGACGTTGCCACCCCCTACGACCACCGTCCGTTCGCCCACATAGACGGGCGTGTCGGACTCCTCCAGATAGGCTTTCATCAGGTTGTTGCGCGTCAGAAACTCGTTGGCAGAGAGCACTCCGTTGAGGTTCTCGCCCGGTATCCCCATGAATTTGGGCAGACCGGCTCCGGAACCGATGAATACCGCCTCGAACCCTTCGTCGCGCATCAGGCCGTCGATGGTCACGGTACGTCCGACGATGGTATCGGTCTCGAACCGGACTCCCAGTGCCTTCACCTTCTCTATCTCGCGGGCCACCACCTTGTCTTTCGGAAGGCGGAATTCGGGAATGCCGTATTGCAGCACCCCGCCGAGCTTGTGCAGCGCCTCGAACACCGTCACCTCATACCCCATCTTGGCCAGGTCGGCAGCACATGCCAATCCCGAAGGACCGCTGCCGATTACGGCGACCTTGTGCCCGTTGGAGGCGACCACCGCCCGCTGGCTGCTGCCGTGTTCCAATTCCCAATCTCCCACGAAACGCTCCAGTTTGCCGATAGCCACCGGCTCCCCTTTAATGCCGAGCACGCACGCTCCTTCGCACTGTGCCTCCTGCGGACAGACACGGCCGCACACCGAGGGCAGCGAAGAGTCCTCGGCAATGACCGCTGCGGCACCGGCCAGGTCACCGGCCAGCACCTTGGTAATGAAATTCGGTATTTTGATGGAAACCGGACAATGCGCCATGCACTGGGGCTTCTTGCAGTTCAAGCAACGCGAAGCCTCAAGCTGCGCTTCGTTCAGGTCGTATCCGTAACAAACTTCGTCGAAGTTCGTCGCCCTTACTCGGGGATTCTGTTCCCGCACCGGGACGCGGGGAATCTTGTTAGCCATACTCTTTTTTTAGATATATTTATGCGGGCCGTACCCGCGTTATCCCTTCTTCACTCCATCCGGCGGAAAACCGCCGCACATTTTCGGTTTCCGTCATCCCCGACCGATACGGCAACGGTGGTCGGCGACCGATTCCTTAGACTTGTACATCCGCTGACGACGCATCGCCTCGTCGAAATCTATCAGCGACGCATCGAACTCCGGACCGTCCACGCAGGCGAACTTCATCTTGCCGCCGATGCTCACCCGGCAGGCTCCGCACATGCCCGTTCCGTCTATCATCAGCGTATTGAGGCTTGCGATGGTCCTGATGCCGTATTCACGCGCCGCAAGGGCCACGAACTTCATCATTATCATCGGTCCGATGGTGACAATCTCGTCGTAGCGTTTGCCGCGGTTGTCGATGAGGTCTTTCATCAGCGCCGTGACATTGCCGTGGAAACCCGCGCTTCCGTCGTCGGTGGACAGATAGAGGTTACCGGCCACTTTGCGCAGCTCATCGGTGATAATCAACATCTCCCGGTTACGGGCTCCCACGATGACATCCGCCTCGACGCCGTGTTCATGCAGCCATTTCACCTGCGGATAAACCGGCGCCGCACCCACGCCTCCGGCGATAAAAAGGAACTTCCTGGCACGCAGAGCCTCCGGAGTTTCGTGTATGAACTCCGACGGCTGACCGAGCGGGCCGGCGAAATCGGCCAAAGCGCCACCCTCTTCGAGGGCCACTATCTTACGGGTGGAAGCACCGACAGCCTGTATCACGATGCTGATTGTCCCCTGCTCCCTGTCGTAATCGGCAACCGTCAGCGGTATCCGCTCCCCGTCGTCGGTACCGCGGACTATCACGAACTGACCGGGCTGGGCCGCCTTGGCTACGCGCGGCGCTTCGACATTCATCAGCCAGATATCCGGCGCAAGCAGCCTTTTTTCTACTATCCTGAACATAATTACGTATTTGGTTATACTTCCATTGCAACAATTCTCCGGAGCCGGAAGCCGTTGTATCAATAGACATCGGCCCCCAGCCGCACCTCACGGAAAGGACGCGCCGGGTCGTTCACTACGAACGAGACCCCGCCCGACTCCGTACCGTAAGCCTCCTCGCTTATCTTCAACGTCACCGGCACGGCCAGCGACGTTCCGGGACGCACGACCGTCCCCGGGGTCAGCGGACACTCCGTACCGCGCCGGAGCGACACGCTCCGTACAATCAGGTCGCTTTGCCCGCTGTTCGAGATATTCACCTCGAGCGTCAGCTCGCTTCCCGGCCGGACATCCCCGAAATTCCGGTACATCGGCGACACCTCGCAACGGGCAGCCCGGGAGATATCCGTAGCGCTGAAATCATCCACCGCGATGGCATTGGCCGTAAAGGGCAGGCCCGCCTCCTCGCCGTCCACCGAGAAATAGACCCGCTCGGCCAGCAGACCGTACACCGGGTCCCCTTCGGTAAAATCGTAGGTAAAGGTCACCAAGCCTCTCTCTCCCGGTGCGAGCCGCTCCGGAGCGGCTATCGTCAACCGGCCGCTCCCGTAACCGGCCCTCACAGACAACACGGTTTCGGTCTCCCCCGTATTGACGACACCGACGGCAACGGACTCGGCACTGCCGTTCTCCACATATCCGAACGCCACATGCATGGCCTCGGCCCGTACTCCGCCCGCCAACGCGAACGGATACTCCTCCTCCACACTGCGCGGACGCCCTATCACCGTCCCCTTCACCGTAAGCAGATTTCGGTTGCCGTTGCTGTAGACGGTCACGCTCTTCGAGAATTTACCCGAATAATTCGCCGGGTCGAACACCACCTCCACGGAACCGCGCCCGCCCGGCTTCACCGGTTCGCGGCTGTAATCGACTGCGGTACAACCGCAGTCCACCTTGATGCGCGTAATGACCGCCGCACCCGTACCCGTGTTGGTGAAGGAGAAGAGATGGCTGACCGGGCCGTCCACTTCACGCAGCGTACCGAAATCCCATTCGTATTCGTCGAAAACGAGCGCGGAGATGCTGTTCTGTGCCCACCCGGCCGCACAAACCAACAGCGCTGCGGTCAGCAGCACCGCCCTTTTCGCTATTCCGTACACTTTCATAACAATAAAACCCTGCAAATCTATAAAATATTCATGTAACGAGGAACGCCGTATTCATAATAACAGGTATATCGGAGTACCGGCCCGTCAAAAACAATTCGGAGAAACCCTGCACCGTCTCCGTACCGGCCCACCGACACCTCCCGTACGGTTCGTCCCCGCAAGAGACAAACGGACATCCGAGAAATTGTCATGCAGTTTTCCGAAAAAATTTTGCACAAAAAAATATTTGCTATATATTTGCATCCCGAAACGGGAACCCGCCAGTCGAAGACTTACGAGAGACTTCCGTTTCAAAA
>ERZ826613.3619-NODE-3619-length-12609-cov-4.119325_pt1 | contig 12609 bp, 9 predicted proteins | sample MGYA00519925_ERZ826613 | MGnify/ENA primary metagenome ERZ826613 (study PRJEB31778, sample SAMEA3449236) | human gut metagenome | biome: human gut; feature: human-associated habitat; material: faeces | place: United Kingdom | collected 2010/2012 ... | reverse complement strand
TCCATTCGTCACTCTTTTTTTAATCTCTGTAACACATCTATTGTAAACCTACAAAATACTTTTTAAATTTTTAAAATTAACAGTGGAAATCGCACCTGCAATGCGTTATAATATAAAAGTATATGTAAAAAGACGGAGACGGAAAAATGCGAATTGTAATAAAAATAGGAACATCAACGCTGGCGCACCCCTCGGGGCTGCTTAATATAAAGCGGGTTGAAGAGCTTTGCAAAATTATGAGCGACCTGAAAAACGCGGGGAACGAAATAATACTTGTGTCCTCGGGCGCCATTGCTATGGGCGTGGGTAAGCTGTCGCTGCATGAGAAGCCGCACGATATACCCACACGTCAGGCAGCGGCGGCGGTAGGGCAGTGCGAGCTTATGTACACCTACGATAAGCTTTTTGCCGAGTACAACCACACCGTAGCGCAGATACTTATAACCGGCGACGACGTGGAGCACGAAAACCGCAGGCATAATTTTGAAAACACAATATTAAGGCTTTTGCAGTTGGGCGTGCTGCCTATTATAAACGAGAACGACACCATTTCGACCGACGAAATAGTTATAGGCGATAACGATACCTTGGGCGCGATAGTGGCAAAGGCGGTAAGCGCCGACCTGTTTATACTGCTTTCGGATATAGACGGGCTTTTCACCGCCGACCCGCACAAGGATGAAAACGCGCGGCTTATAGACGTAGTTGAAGAAATAACGCCCGAAATAGAAAAAATGACGGGCGGTGCGGGCTCAAAGCTCGGCACGGGCGGAATGACCACAAAATTAAAGGCTGCCGCAACCGCAAACGCCGCGGGAATAGATATGGTAATAGCAAACGGCAAGAACCCGAAGCTGCTTTACGATATTGTGGACGGCAAAAACGTGGGAACAAAATTTTTGGCAAAAAAGGCGTGAAAAAAGAATGACTACCATAGAAATACTTAAAAAAGCAAAGGCATTGGAGCTTTCCTCCGCTCCGCTTACGACCGAGCAAAAAAACACGGCGATTATGCTTTGCGCCGACGCTTTGTGCGAAAACGCGGCGGAAATTTTAAAAGCTAACGCAAAGGACGTTGAAAACGCCCGCGGCAAAATAAGCGAGGTTATGATAGACCGCCTAAGGCTTGACGAAACGCGAATTTCCGCCATGGCGGACGGTATGCGCGCAGTGGCGCAGCTGCCCGACCCCGTGGGCAGGGTGCTTGAGGATATTAAGCGGGCTGACGGGTTGGATATTAAAAAAATATCGGTGCCTATGGGCGTGGTGGCTATAATTTACGAGAGCCGCCCGAACGTTACGTCCGACGCGGCGGCACTCTGTTTTAAATCGGGCAATATTTGCATATTGCGCAGCGGCAAAGAGGCATACGGCAGCGCCCGCGCAATAGTTACGGCGCTTAAAAAAGGACTTATAACCGCCGGACTTTCCGAGGATTATGTAAACCTGATTGAAGACACCACGCGCGCCAGCGCAAACGAGCTTATGACGGCGGAGGGGTATGTAGACCTGCTTATTCCGCGCGGCGGCAAGGGGCTTATTAAAGCCTGCGTTGAAAACGCTACCGTGCCCTGCATTGAAACGGGAACGGGAATTTGCCACATTTACATTGATAAATCGGCAAATATTGAAAAGGCGCTTAAAATAGTGAACAACGCTAAAACCTCCCGCCCGTCGGTTTGCAACGCGGCTGAAGTTTGCCTTGTGCATAAGGATATTGCGGCGGAATTTTTGCCGAGACTGGCGGAAATATTTAAAGACCGTGTGGAAATTCGCGGGGATAAAGCGGTTTGCAAAATTATAAACGCCGTTCCTGCCGCTGAGGAAGATTTTGACACCGAGTTTTTGGATTATATAATGGCGGTAGGTATAGTTGACAGTCTTGAAGACGCCGAGCGGCACATAGCCCTGCACTCCACCCACCACAGCGATTGCATTGTAACAGAGGATATGGCGGCAGCGGCGCACTTTACCGCGCGGGTTGATTCGGCGGCGGTTTATGTAAACGCGTCCACTCGGTTTACCGACGGCGGCGAGTTCGGGCTGGGCTGCGAAATGGGAATATCCACCCAAAAGCTGCACGCAAGAGGACCTATGGGGCTTTGCGAGCTTAACACTTATAAATATGTTATAAACGGAAACGGTCATATAAGATAAACGGGGGAAAAATAAAGATGTCAGAAGTTAAATTCGGATTTATAGGCACGGGCAATATGGGCTCAGCAATAGCGCGGGCGGTAAGAAAATCGCTGCCCGGGCACGAGATACTTTTATCGGATAAAAATGAGGGTAAGGCGCAGTCATTGGCAACCGAGTTCGGCTGCCGCACAGCCGACACAAAAACCGTGGCGCGAGAAGCGCAATATGTGGTTTTAGGCGTAAAGCCGCAGGTTTTGCCCGCGGCGCTTGCAGAGCTTAAAGAGGAGCTTGCCGCGCGGCGCGACCGCTTTGTTATAGTAACAATGGTGGCGGGCGTACCCATAGCGCGCTACACCGAGCTTTTGGGGCAGGAATACCCCATAATAAGAATAATGCCGAACACGCCCGTGTCTGTAGGCGAGGGCGTTGTGGTTTTTGCCGCGTCCGACGGGGTGTTTATGGATGAAATAACCGAGTTCTGCAACTGTATGCGCCACGCGGGAACGGTTGATAGAACCGACGAAAAGCTGATAGACGCGGTTTGCGCGCTTTCGGGCTGCGGACCTGCGTTTGTGTATATGTTTGCCGATGCGTTAGCCTCAGCCGGCGTTGAGTGCGGGCTTGCGCGCGATAAGGCGGAGGAATACGCCGTGCAGACTATAATTGGCGCCGCGCGCCTAATGCAGGGCAGCGAGAAGCACCCCGATAAATTAAAGGACGAGGTTTGCAGCCCCGCAGGCGCTACAATAGCGGGCGTTCATTCGCTTGAAAGGGCAGCGTTCAGGGGCACCGTTATGGACGCGATAACCGCCGCCTTCAACAAAACAAAAGGACTGTAATTTACCTTGAAAATACTGGCGATAGGCGATGTTTGCGGCAGTCTCGGCTGTGAGGCGGTAAGAAAATGGCTGCCCGCGCTCAAAAAAGAAAAAAAGATTGATTTTACCGTTATAAACGGCGAAAACTCCGCCGACGGCAACGGCATTACGCCAGAAAGCGCCGAAATGCTTTTCGCCTGCGGGGCGGACGTTATAACGGGCGGAAACCACTCTATGAGAAGAAAATCGGCGTATAGTATGCTTGATGAAAACTACTTTGTGCTGCGCCCCGCAAATTTAGAGGGTGACGCTGCGGGCAAGGGGTATTGCCTTGCGGACCTCGGCTACACCTCGGTTGCGGTTATAAATCTTTTGGGCAGGGTCTACCTTGACCGCGTTGCCGCCTCTAACCCGTTTATTGCGGCAGACGAGCTGATACAAAAAGCTCGGGCGGACGGCGCTAAAATTATTATTGTGGATTTTCACGCCGAGGCGACCAGCGAAAAAAGGGCGCTCGGTTTTTATTTGGACGGTAAAGTTTCCGCCCTGTTCGGAACGCACACCCATGTGCAAACGGCGGACAGCCAGATACTGAAAAACGGCACTGGGTATATAACCGACCTTGGAATGACGGGGCCCGCCGACTCCTGCTTAGGGGTGAAAACCGAGATTATTATTGACAGGCTGAAAAACGGGGGAGCGGCGCGGTTTGAGCAGGCAGACGGCAGAAAAATGCTTAACGGCTGCATTTTTGAAATTGACCGCGCGAGCGGCAAAACCGTAGGAGCAGAGCGAATATATATTGAAGAAAGGAATTGAGGCGCTTGAAAAGGCTTAAAATAACGGCGATTGTTTTATCGGCTTTAATATTCTTAAGCGGCTGCCGCGCAAAGCCCGACAGCACCTCTTCATCGGCAGAGCCGCCGACGGCGGTTTCGGCTGCGGGCAGCAGAAATTATTTAACCATGCTGTACTCCGCGGCGGATACCTTTAACCCCTACACTGCCGCGACGGATATTAACCGACAGTTATGCCGCCTTTTATACGAGCCGCTTTTAAAAACCGATAATTCATATAATATAAGCTACTCATTAGCGCAAAGCGCCGAGGTAAAGGGCAAGGAATGTACCGTAACCCTTAAAAGCCGCTATTTTTCCGACGGCTCCGCCCTTACCGCAGACGATGTGGTTTATTCTTTCAACCTTGCAAAAAAATCAAATACCGAGTACGCCTACAAGCTGTACGAAGCGCTTTCCGCCACGGTAAGAGACAGCAAAACGGTGGTTATAAAGCTTGACCGCGCCGACCCATACTTTGCAACCACGCTTGATTTCCCCATTATTAAAAAGGGGTCGGATACCCGAACCGATGCAGACGGCGTTACCCACCCGCCGATAGGCTGCGGCAGGTTTAAGCTTAACGACAGCGAGGATAAGCTGATAACAAACGAGCACGACCCCGGCAAAGACCGTGCGATTAAAGAAATAAGGCTTATAAACGCGCCCGACAGCGACGCCGTGGGGCACTATGTGGAAATAGGCGCGGCGGATATGTACTACAGCGATATATCCGACGGAAATATTCTGCGAATGAGCGGAAAAAAGGTGAATATAAACTTAAATCACTTAATATATATAGGTGCGAACCTATCCGACGAGCAATTGTCTCTTAACGCCCTGCGGCAGGCAATTTCCTCGGGGCTTGACCGAAAGGAAATATGCCGCGACGGTTATTTTAACAACGCTTTGCCCGCAAACGGCTTTTTCAACCCCGCGTGGGAGGCGGTAAAATCGGTTCAAAATATAAATTTACAGGCAAATAAAGAAATAACTGTTGAGAATTTAGAAGAAATAGGATATAATAAGTTAGATAGTGCAGGTGTGCGCACAAACGGCGCGGGCAAAAAGCTTAAATTCGAGCTGCTTGTGAATAAGGAAAACCGCCTGCGCGTAACCGCCGCAAGGATAATTGCTAACAGGCTTTCAGAGTACGGCATTTCCGTTAATGTGGCGGAAAAAAGCTTTGCGGATTACACCGCGGCGCTCTCGTCGGGCAATTTTCAGCTTTATTTGGCAGAGGTTGCAATAACGCCGAATATGGATATTTCAAGCCTTATAACCGAGGGCGGCAGCGCTGCCTACGGAATAAAAAAGCCTGAAAAAAAGGAAGACGGGAAAAAAGCGGACGAAAAAACGGAGCAAACGGGCAGCACCGAGAGCACCGCAAGCGAGGCTGAACAAACAGAGGAGCAAAGCCTTACCGCGGCAGAGCTGGTAAGCGGCTTTTACGCAGGCACAAACACCCTTGCCGATTTAAGCAGCGTTTTGCAGACCGAAATGCCGGTAATACCGCTTTGCTACCGAACCGGCGTACTTTTTTACAATGATAAGATTGAAAACGTAAATAATTCTTCATGCAGTGATATTTATTTTTCAATTGACTCATACAGCGTGGGCGAATAAATCAACCTGCGCAATATTAAAGCAAAATAGGAGGATATGTTATGATAGCTTATGAAACAAGACTGGGAAAGATAGATATAACCGAGGCGTATCTTTCCAAGCTCATAGGTCATGAGGTGACGTCCTGCTTCGGCGTTGTTGGTATGATACCCAGCGACAGCCGACAGAAAGTTTTGGGAATGCTTTCAAAGGTAAGAAGAGCCGATACCGGAATACGCGTTATCGGAAACGCCGACGCAATATCGGTTGAGCTGCATATCGTTGTGACATACGGTATGAATATCAACGCAATAGCGGCGAGCATTACCGAGAAGGTAAAATATGCCGTTAAGGAAATTGCGGGCATTACGGTTGACCGCGTTACCATTAAGATAGACGGCATTAAGGAATAAGCCTTAAGGCTTGTAAGGAGTGTTTACTTTTGTTTAACGGCGATACTTTACGCGACGCTATAATTTCCGCCGCGAATAATCTCACAAATAACCGCAAGCAGATAGACGATCTGAATGTTTTCCCCGTGCCTGACGGCGATACGGGAACAAATATGTCTATGACCCTTGCAAATTCCGCAAGAGAGCTTGAAAAGCTCAGCGGCGCTACTGCGGGAAAGGTGGCTTCGGTCAATGCGTCCGCGCTGCTCCGTGGTGCGCGCGGCAACTCGGGCGTTATTACCTCGCTGCTTTTCAGGGGCTTTGCAAAGGGGCTTGACGGTGCTGAATACGCCACCGCCGAGAATATTACCTCTGCCTTTGCTTTGGGCGTTGAGGCAGCCTATAAGGCGGTTATGAAGCCCACCGAGGGCACAATACTTACCGTGGCGCGCGTTGCAAGCGAATACGCTGCCGATGCTTTGAAGGACGGGAAGGACGCCTTAGGCGTTTTTGAAACGGCTATTGAGGGTGCAAAAAAGGCGCTTGCCGAAACCCCCGAGCTTTTGCCCACGCTTAAAAAGGCGGGCGTGGTAGACGCGGGCGGTAAGGGCTTTGTTACAATACTTGAGGGTATGCTCTCGGTATTTAAGGACGGTGTTATGATCCGCTCCGAGGTGACCGCAGAGGCTGAACCCGCAAACGAGGGCGGCTCTGTAAATGCCGCAGGCGAATACGAAACCGAAATAACCTTCACCTACTGCACCGAATTTATAGTAAACCGCGACCCCGAGTGCGAAAAAGAGCCGCACGAATTAAGAGCTTACCTTGAGTCGATAGGCGACTGCGTAGTGGTGGTGGACGACGAGGAAATTATTAAGGTTCACGTTCACACCGACCACCCCGGCAACGCTATTGAAAACGGTCTTACCTTCGGTCAGCTTGTTCACCTTAAAATAGAGAATATGCGCGACCAGCACGAAAGAGCCAAGCACGACGCGGAAAACGCGCGCAAAAAGCCGCCGAAGAGCGCCGACCTTACCGAGACCTTTGAGCCGGTAGAGCCCACAAAGCCCGTAGGCTTTGTATCGGTTTGCGCGGGCGAGGGCATTGCCGCTTTGTTTAAGGATTTAGGCGTTGACACCATAGTTTCGGGCGGTCAGACCATGAACCCGAGCACTGATGATATTTTAAAGGCTATTGAAGCCACCCCCGCCGAGACGGTTTATGTGCTGCCCAACAATAAAAATATTATTATGGCGGCGGAGCAGGCTATTCCGATAAGCACCCGCAAGGTAATAGTTATACACACCCGCACCATTCCGCAGGGCATAACCGCAATGCTTTCTTACGACCCCGAAACGGACGACGAGGCAAACGCCATTGAAATGCAGAACGCCACCGAGCGCGTTGCCACCGGTCAGATTACCTTTGCCGCGCGCGATTCCGATTTTGACGGTCATAAAATAAAGCAGGGCGAGCTGCTTTGTATGGTAGGCGGAAAAATCGCCTTTACCGATACCGAGCTTGACCGCAGCGTTATGAGACTTTTAAAACAGATGATAAAACGCGACAGCGCTTTCCTTACCGTTATGTACGGCGAGGACGTAACCGACGAGCAGGCTGCGGCGCTTGAAGAAGAAATACGGAATAAATACGGCGCCAAGACCGAAATAACCTTTATAAAGGGCGGTCAGCCGGTTTACTACTATATTATTTCCGTTGAATAAAGGAGAAAAATTATGCTGACGGCTTCCACCGACATAAGGTTCCTAAAGGGCGTGGGTGAAAAGCGGGCAGAATTATTGCAGAAAAAGGGCATCGATACCGTCGGTGCCCTTTTGCGCTTTTACCCGCGCGCATATCTTGACTGGCAGAATATAACCCCTGTTTCGGAATGTCCCGAGGGCGAAAACGTGTGTGTAAGGGCAGAGATAACCTCCCCCGTTAAAACGGTGAATATCCGCCGCGGTATGACCCTTTATAAATTCGCCGCCGCTGACGACAGCGGCGTAATTGAAGTAACCCTTTTCAACCGGAAATACCTTGCTGAAAATTTAAGGCAGGGGCGCAGCTACCTGTTTTACGGCAAATTGGGCTACGGCATAACGCTCAGGCAAATGTCCTCCCCCGAAATAATGCCCGCGGAATATATGGGCATAGAGCCGGTTTATGCCGCAACCGAGGGCTTAAGCTCCAAAACGATTGAAAAAATAATGAAAAACGCGCTTGTTTATGCCGACGGTATGGCGGACGTAATACCCCAAGGCATAAGGGAGAAAAACGGACTTTGCGATTTTAAAACGGCGCTTAAAAGCATACATTTTCCGCTTGAACGGCAGGCACTTGAAAGCGCAAAGCGCCGCCTTGTTTTTGAGGAGCTTTTTGTTCTGCAAACAGGACTTTTGTTTTTAAAGCGCCGCCGCAGAGCCCTTGCGGGCTGCACCGTTAAAAACAACCTGCTTGAAGAATTTAAAAAGACCCTCTCCTTTAGGCTGACGGGCGCGCAGGAAAGAGTCATAAACGAGTGCCTTACGGATATGATGTCGCCGCGCCCCATGAACAGGCTGATTCAAGGGGACGTGGGCAGCGGAAAAACCGCGGTTGCCGCCGCGCTTATGTATATATCGGCGGGAAACGGATTTCAGTCGGCTTTAATGGCGCCCACTGAGCTGCTTGCCGAGCAGCACTTTAAAACGCTTTGCAAAATTACCGAAAACAGCGGCATTAAATGCGCGCTGCTAACAGGCTCGCTTACCAAAAAGCAAAAGGACGAGGTAAAGGCGGAGCTTAAAAGCGGTGAAATAAAGGTTGCGGTAGGCACCCACGCGCTTCTTACCGACGGTGTGGAGTTTGAAAATTTAGGGCTTGTGGTAACCGACGAGCAGCATCGTTTCGGTGTGGGTCAGCGCGGCAGGCTCTCATCAAAGGGCAATAACCCGCACACGCTTGTTATGTCCGCCACGCCCATACCGCGCACGTTAGGGCTTATAATTTACGGCGACCTTGATATAAGCATAATAGACGAATACCCCGCAGGCAGGCAGAAAATAGCGACCTATTGCGTTGACTCCTCATATAACGCGCGGGTTTATAATTATATAAAAAAATTCATCGCCGAGGGGCGGCAGGCGTACATAGTCTGCCCTCTCGTAGATGAAAACGAGGCTTTGGGTATAAAATCGGCAAGCGAATATTATAAGGAATTAAGCGAAAATCAGTTCAAAGGCTATACCGTAGGGCTGCTGCACGGCAAAATGAAGCCGAAAGATAAAGATGAAGTGATGCAGCAGTTCAAGGCCGGGGAGCTGGATGTGCTGGTCAGCACCACCGTGATTGAAGTCGGTGTGGATGTGCCCAATGCAACCGTAATGGTGATCGAAAATGCAGAGCGGTTCGGCCTTTCGGCACTGCACCAGCTGCGCGGCCGCGTGGGGCGCGGTGCGGCGAATTCCTGCTGTATCCTGATTTCGGATAACGAGGGAGAAGCGGTACGCCAGCGGCTACACTTTTTGTGCCGCACATCGGATGGTTTTGCCGTTGCCAAGTATGACCTGGAAACCCGCGGCCCCGGCGACTTTTTCGGCGAAGCACAGCACGGCCTGCCCACCCTGCATGTGGCGGACCTTGTGCAGGATACCCGCACCCTGACCGTTGCCCAGCAGGAAGCCAAAGCCCTGCTGGCCCTGGACCCCAACCTGGCCAAACCGGAGCACAAAGCCCTTTCGGACGAAGTGGAGCGCCTGTTTGCCACAGCCGGGGCCATGAATTAGTCTTGACATCTTTATTTCCAATAAAAAACTGCCCAAATTATTTTTGATTTTTTTGTATAATCTCTTTTTTTTGCAGAAAGAATTTGCTATACTAAGGTTTAACCTGTATTGACACATAACTTTACAGGTTGGGCCGACAAACCAAAAAGGACATGCCATGAAACAATTCCTGTCTGCCTGCCTTGCGGTACTGCTGCTGGCGGTGCTGCTGGTCCTGCCCGCCGCAGCGGAGGAAACCGCCGATGCCCCCAACCTGACACCGGGATTTTCTGTTACCGCAGAGGCAGCCTATGTGGCTAACACCGATACGGGGCTGGTTATTTATGAAAAAAACAGCGAAACCCCCATGGCCGCCGCCAGCCTGACCAAGCTGATGACCATGATCCTGATGCTGGAAAGCTACCAGGACCAGCTGGATACCATCAGCATTACAGCGCCGGGCTATATCTATGATTACCTGTACGGCAAAAATGCTTCCACGGCGGATATCTGGAAAGACGAGACCCATACCCTGCGCAGCCTGCTGTATGCCATGCTGCTGCCCAGCGCCAACGAGGCAGCGTATATCGTGGCAGACTATATGAGCGGCAGCAGCATTGATAACTTTGTGGCCATGATGAACGATGAAGCTGCCCGCATCGGCTGCACCGGCACTACCTTTACTGACCCCTGCGGGCTGGATCCCGGCAACGTGACCACCGCGCGGGATGCCTACCTGCTGGTGCGGGTGGCTATGGGCTATGATGCCTTTGCCCAGGCGGCAGGGGAGGAAAGCTACCAGATGCCGGCCTCCACCAAGCATGATTCGCCCTATACCATCCTGACCAGTGATAAGCTGGTTTCGCCCAGCAGCAACTATTACCGCTCTTACACCAAAGGCGGCAAAACCGGCAGCCTGGATGACTGGCAGAATTTTGCGGGCTGGCACACCCAGGACGGCGAAACCTATGTCAGCGTGGTGCTGCACAGTCCCAAAACGGACGAAGACCCGCGCCCGGCGCTGACCGAAACCGCCGAGCTGATGGATTGGGCGTTCGCCACCTTTACCGTAACCGCGGCGCTGGATACCACCCAGCCCATCACCGAGCTACCTATTGTGTATTCCTCCCAGACGGATACGGTAATGATCTACCCGGCGGATGATATGCAGACCCTTTTGCCGCGGCAGGGCGGGGCAGAGCTGACGGAAAAGACCTTCAATGTTCCGGAGCACCTCTCCGCGCCCATCAAGCAGGGCGATGTGGTGGGTACCGTTACCGTTACCATGCAGGGCGAAACCGTTGGCACGGTGGACCTTTTGGCCGGCAGCAGCGTGGACCGCAACGAGCTGTTGTATACCATGGCGAAGGTAAAGGCTTTCTTTTCAAGCACTTATTTCAAGGTCGTTGTTGTGCTTTGCATCATAGCGGCTGTTGTCTATGCGGTTTTGTGGGTGTATGTTATGCTGCTTACGGTGCGCCGTGTGGAGCAACCGACCCCAAAACGCAAAAATAAACCGAACGATTGGAATAAGGAATAATGGCGGGCACCAGCCAGCCATAAGGGGGTACATTGTACTATGTTGGATGTAAAACGCAACCTGACAACCATGACGGATTTTTATGAGCTTACCATGTCGGCCGGCTACCTGGACGAAGGGTATAAGGATAAAATTGCCGTCTTTGATATGTTCTTCCGCAAGGTGCCGGACGGCGGCGGTTACGCCATTATGGCCGGCCTGGAGCAGTTTATCAACGCAGTGGACAGCCTGAAATTTACCGAGGAAGACATCAATTATCTGCGCTCCACCGGTGCTTTCAATGAGCAGTTCCTGGACTATCTGCGCAACTTTAAGCTGCACTGCAATATCTGGGCGATTGAAGAGGGCATGCCCATCTTCCCGCAGGAGCCCATTGTGACCGTAGAAGGCCCGGCTATTGAGTGCCAGCTGCTGGAAACCCTGCTGCTGGTCACCTTTAACCATCAGTGCCTGATTGCCACCAAGGCAAACCGCATCTGCCGCGCTGCCGCTGGCCGCCCGGTTATGGAGTTTGGTGCCCGCCGTGCCCAGGGGTATGACGCCGCCTACTTTGGCGCCCGCGCTTCCTACATCGGCGGCTGCAGCTCCACCTCCTGCGTGATGGCTGCCCGTGACTTCGGTATCCCGGCATCCGGCACTATGGCACACTCTTGGGTGCAGATGTTCCCCACCGAGTATGACGCATTCAAGAAGTATGCCGAGATGTACCCGGACAACTGCGTGCTGCTGGTGGATACCTACAACGTTCTGCGCCATGGCGTGCCCGATGCCATCAAGGTGTTTGACGAAGTGCTGAAGCCGATGGGCAAGCGCCCCAAAGGTGTGCGCATTGACTCCGGCGATATTGCCTACCTTTCCAAAAAGGCCCGCCAGATGCTGGATGCCGCCGGTTACCCGGACTGCACCGTCTGCGCTTCCAACTCTCTGGATGAATACATCGTGCGCGACCTGATTTTGCAGGGTGCCCGTGTGGACAGCTTTGGTATTGGCGAGAACATGATCACCGCCAAGAGCGACCCCGTGTTTGGCGGTGTGTACAAGCTGGCCGCAGTGAAAGAGGATGATGGCAGCTATACCCCCAAGATGAAGCTCTCCGAATCCGTGGAAAAGATGACCATTCCCTGCCTGAAAAAGGTATGGCGTATCTATGATGAGGACGGCAAAGCCCAGGCAGACCTGATCACTATGGCAGACGAAGTGGTGGATACCAAGAACGGCATTACCCTGTTTGACCCCATCGAGACCTGGAAGGAATGCACCTATGTCAACAGCACTGCCCGCTGCATTTCCACCCCGATCTATGAGAACGGCAAGCGCGTTTACACCAACCCCAACCTGGCTGATATCCGCAAGTTCTGCAAAGCCCAGGTGGGCACCCTGTGGGACGAAGTAAAGCGCTTTGAAAACCCGCACCGCTATTATGTTGACCTGAGCAGGAACCTGTGGGATACCCGCAGCGAACTGCTGAAGAAGCTGTCCAAATAAAATGCTGTAAATCTATTACAAAACGGTTACAAACTGCACCCCCTG
>ERZ826613.3618-NODE-3618-length-12613-cov-7.537665_pt1 | contig 12613 bp, 13 predicted proteins | sample MGYA00519925_ERZ826613 | MGnify/ENA primary metagenome ERZ826613 (study PRJEB31778, sample SAMEA3449236) | human gut metagenome | biome: human gut; feature: human-associated habitat; material: faeces | place: United Kingdom | collected 2010/2012 ... | reverse complement strand
TCATCTTCTACATCCCCAACATCCTGTCGGTGGTCGTCATCTCCGGCATCTTCTCTGCCATCTATAAGCCGGAAAACGGCATGCTGAACAGCATCATCGGCCTGTTCCGCAACATGAGCGACCCCATCCTGTGGAAGGGCGAAAAACTGGTCATCCCCTCCATCATCATTGCCATGGTGTGGCAGGCCATCGGCTACTACATGGTCATGTACATGGCCTCCATGTCTGCCGTGCCCATCAGCCTGTACGAGAGCGCCAATCTGGACGGTGCCGGGCGGCTGACCCAGTTCTTCCAGATCACCATCCCCCTTATCTGGACGAATATCCGCACCACTCTGACCTTCTTTATCATCTCCACCATCAACATGGCCTTCCTCTTCGTCAAGGCCATGACCAGCGGCGGGCCCAACGGCGCATCGGATGTGGCGCTGAGCTATATGTACAGCCAGAAAGACGCTGGCCTGTATGGTTACAGTATGGCCATCGGCGTGGTCATCTTCCTGTTCTCGTTTGCCCTGTCCGCCTGTGTCAACAAGGTCACCAACCGCGATACGCTGGAATTTTAAGGAGGGAAGAAGATGCAGAATACCACCGAAAAATCTTCCCGCTCTGCGGAAGGTCTGTACAAGTTTTTCATCTATTTTGTGCTGGTTCTGCTGGCCGTTACCATCATCGTGCCGGTGGCATGGGTGTTCATGGCCTCCATCAAGCAGAACGCCGAGTTCTACGGCAACCCCTGGGCACTGCCCGCCGGGTTCTACTGGCAGAACTTCGTCAATGCGTGGAATGGAGCCAAGATGGGCGAATATATGCTCAACTCCGTTCTGGTCACAGCACTGGCTCTGGTGCTGTTGCTGGTGATTGCGCTGCCGGCGGCTTACTGCCTGTCCCGTTTCCGGTTCAAGGGGCGCAAGCTGCTGAACACGCTGTTTATGGCAGGTCTGTTCATCAATGTCAACTATATCGTAGTTCCCATCTTCCTGATGCTGCGTGATGGTGATGTGTGGCTGAAAAACCATATTGGTAGCGGCTTTTTGCTGAACAACCTGTTCATTCTGGCTGTCGTGTATGCAGCTACGGCACTGCCCTTTACCATCTATCTGCTGTCGGGCTATTTTGCCACTTTGCCCCACGACTTTGAAGAAGCAGCCTACATCGACGGGGCCAGCTATTTCTCTGCAATGACCCGTATCATTTTCCCAATGGCAAAGCCGTCTATCATCACCATTATTCTGTTCAACTTCCTGTCCTTCTGGAATGAGTACATCATCTCCATGACCCTTATGAGTTCCACCAGCGCACCCCGTACTCTGCCGGTGGGTCTGCTGAACCTGATGCAGGCCCGGCAGAGCGCCGCCCAGTACGGTACCATGTACGCAGGCCTTGTGCTGGTGATGCTGCCCACCCTGATTTTGTACATCTGCGTGCAGCGGCAGCTGACGCAGGGCATGACCGTGGGCGGCCTGAAAGGTTAAGGTGACAGACGATGAAAGCATATTGGAAAAACCATCCCGCCCTGCGCATGATCCTGATGCTGGTGCTGTTCGTACTGGCACTGGTGCTGGTGGTATCCGGCTGGAAAATGACCGGGCAGCTGGCTGGTCTTGGCATCATGCTGGTGGGCGTAGCGCTGCTGCTGGCTGTGCTGGCCATCTACAATGCGACCTATCAGGATTGAGGATAAGAGAGAGGTAAAGGAGAATCCCTATGGATGAAACAAGAAAGTCCGGGCGCGTGACCATCCCCACCGACTTGGACGTGGTGCCCGAAACGCTGGAGATCTTAAAAAAGTGGGGTGCAGACGCCATCCGCGACTGCGACGGCACCGACTTTCCGCAGCAGCTGAAGGATGCCGATGCAAAGATCTACTCCACCTATTATACCACCCGCAAGGACAACGCATGGGCCAAGGCGAACCCGGACGAGGTACAGCAGTGCTACATCATGACCGGCTTCTACACCGCTCCCGGCGACACCGTGACCATCCCGCTGATGAAGGGCATCAGCCCGGAGCTGATGCAGGTGAACACCAACGACGACATCACCCGCTGGTGGGAGGTCATGGACCGAACCACCGGCCAGCCCGTGCCGCCGGAAAAGTGGAGCTATGCGGACGGCAGCGTGACCGTGCAGGCCGTGCCGTTCCATGAATATACGGTCAGCTTTCTGGCCTACCTCATCTGGGATCCGGTACACATGTACAATGCCACCACCAACGGATGGACGAACTTTGAGCATCAGATCACCTTTGATGTCCGTCAGCCCAAGACCCACAAGTATTCGATGGAACGTCTGCGGAAGTTCATCCAGGAGCATCCGTATGTGAACGTCATCCGCTACACCACCTTCTTCCACCAGTTCACCCTGATCTTCGACGAGCTGAAGCGGGAGAAGTTCGTGGACTGGTATGGCTACTCTGCTTCGGTCAGCCCTTATATCCTCAACCAGTTTGAGCAGGAAGTGGGCTACAAGTTCCGCCCGGAGTACATCATCGATCAGGGCTACTATAACAACCAGTACCGGGTGCCCAGCAAGGAATTCCGGGATTTTCAGGCCTTCCAGCGCCGCGAGGTGGCAAAGCTTGCCAAGGAGATGGTGGACATCACCCACGCGTGCGGGTGCGAAGCCATGATGTTCCTCGGCGATCACTGGATCGGCACCGAACCTTTCATGCCAGAGTTCAAGACCATCGGCCTGGATGCCGTGGTGGGCAGCGTGGGCAACGGCTCCACCCTGCGCCTGATCTCTGACATTGAGGGCGTGAAGTACACCGAGGGCCGTTTCCTGCCGTACTTCTTCCCCGACACCTTCCACGAGGGCGGCGACCCGGTGCGGGAAGCCAAGGAGAACTGGGTTACAGCCCGCCGCGCTATCCTGCGCAAGCCCATCGACCGCATCGGCTATGGCGGCTATCTGAAACTGGCCTTGCAGTTCCCGGAGTTCGTGGACTACGTGGAGAGCGTCTGCAACGAGTTCCGCGAACTGTACGAGAACATCAAGGGTACCACACCCTACTGTGTCAAGCGAGTGGCCGTGCTGAACTGTTGGGGTAAAATGCGGGCTTGGGGCTGTCACATGGTGCATCACGCCCTCTATTACAAGCAGAACTATAGCTATGCCGGTGTCATTGAGATGCTGTCCGGTGCGCCCTTTGATGTGAAGTTTATCAGCTTTGAGGATATCAAGAACGACCCGCATCTGCTGGATTCGTTGGATGTCATTATCAATGTCGGCGATGCCGACACCGCACACACCGGCGGCATCTGGTGGGAAGACCCGGAGATTTCCTCCGCTATCCGCAAGTTCGTCTGGAACGGCGGCGGCTTTATCGGCGTGGGTGAGCCTTCCGGTCACCCGTATCAGGGCCACATTCTCCAGCTTGCCACTGTGCTGGGCGTGGAGGAAGAAAACGGCTTCACCCTGAACTACGACAAATACAACTGGGAGGAGCACCCCGACCACTTTATCCTGCAGGACGCCGACCAGCCCGTGGACTTTGGCGAGGGCAAAAAGAACATCTACGCCCTCGAAGGCACCGAGGTGCTGGTGCAGCGGAACAAGGAAGTGCAGATGGCCGCCCACGACTTTGGCAAGGGGCGTGCCGTGTACATCAGCGGCGTGCCGTACAGCTTTGCCAACAGCCGTACCCTTTACCGCGCTATCCTGTGGAGTGCCCACAGCGAGGAGGAACTGCATACATGGTTCAGCTCCAATTATAATGTAGAAGTTCACGCCTACGTCAAGAACGGCAAGTATTGTGTGGTGAACAACACGTACGAGCCGCAGGACACCACCGTTTACACCACAGACGGCAGCAGCTTTGCTCTGCATCTGGATGCCAACGAGATCAAGTGGTATGAGATCTAAGTTCTCCTTTTCATAAACGAACACAACGGGCAGCTCTGTTACCAGAGCCGCCCGTTGTGTTTGCTGTATCTGCCGATAACTCAACCTGTGTCAATCGAACGCTGCAATGGAGATGGCTGGAAACGCAGAAATTCAGTAATGCAAGCGTAATAGACCTGCAGAAAAAAGAAACTGCCCGTGCGAGTATGCGTAAGATGGTGAAACACTTACTGAAAAAATTTAAGTATCCACCGGTGGCATATGATACGGCAATCAGCACGGTCATTAGCCAGTGTGAGATGTGAACTGACAACATGGTAGTATGAATTGTATGAAATGTCGTTGATTTGTGCTTGACAATCGGATTCCTTTTCTGTAAAATGATTTTAGAAAATACTATTATTGAAAATACGAAAGGCTGTTTTATGGGAAAGATGATCTTAGATGACCTCTGCAAGCGTCTGGAACGTCTGGACGAAGATGCGGATCTGATGATCGATAACAATGACCGCTATCAGATGGTGATCGTAGGCGGCAGTGCGTTTATTTTGCTGGGCAAGCTGACCCGTGCTACCCATGACATTGATGCCTTGAGCGTTCCGAAAGAACTGTATGGCTTGCTCGGCAAGTACGACATTAACACCGATGTGGAAGCCTACATCGACAATTTTCCGTACAACTTCCAAGATCGGCTCCAGCCGCTGCCCTTTGGTGGCACAAAGGTGCAGTTCTACACACCCAGTCTGGAGGATTTGGTGATTGCAAAGCTCTGCTCGTTCCGGGATACTGACAAGGCAGACGTAGAGAGCGAAGCTGTGCGGAACTCTTTGGATTGGGACTTGCTGGAACACCTTGCAACGGATGAAGATGAACTGAAAGCCAGCATCTTGAACGACTGGCGATATCGGGATTTTTATATCCGCTATCAGGAGTATGTGGAGAGGTGGAGACCATGCGAAAGCTGACATTCGAAGGCTTTTTGAAGCAGTATGTGGCAGAGCTTTCCGGAGTTCAAACGGCAAGCGTCCATAAGCTGGCAGATCGTATGGCTGAAAATCCCCGCCTGAAAGAACCGCTGTTTCTCTATGCGCTGGCCTTTAATAAAGTAGATTTGTTGCTCCGCTATACTGCAACCAGCGCTGTTGCTGCGGAATATGAGCAGCTTTCCAATCTCTATTCGCTGGAGCAAATGCTGGTGCTTCTGGAAAAACAGTCACCTGAACTGCCAGAGGGCTATCGGAAAGTCTGGCGCAGCTATTGTTCGGTGCGGGATGCCGCCCTTGCGGACAATGACACGAAGGAACTGATCCATCGCCGGGTATTGGAACTTCAGCAAAAAAAGAAATTGACGAATTATCGCCTTTACACAGACTTGAAGCTGAATCCGGGCAATGTGAATGCATGGCTCAAATACAACGATTCCAGCAAAATGAGCCTCGACTGTGCACGGCAGATCTACAAGTATGCAAAAAGCTACCCGTCTGTTCGATAAGAAAAAGGAAGTGAGTCTATGACTGCCGTAATCTACGCCCGCTATTCATCGGACAACCAGCGCGAAGAATCCATCGAAGGGCAGATTCGGGAATGTACGGCTTATGCGGAAAAGAACGGCATCACGGTCATCAAGCACTACATTGACCGTGCATTCTCTGCAAAAACGGACAATCGCCCGGAGTTCCAGCAGATGATCAAAGACAGCGGCAAGAAGCTGTTTGATGTTGTTCTCGTCTGGAAATTTGACCGCTTTGCCCGGAATCGTTTTGATAGCGCAAACTATAAGATGATGATCCTGAAAAAGAACGGTGTCCACCTGATTTCCGTTATGGAACCCATTGCCGAGGGTTCACAGGGCATTCTGGTGGAAACCCTTCTAGAGGGTATGGCAGAATACTATTCGGCAGAGCTGTCCGAAAAAGTGATTCGTGGTCAGACCGAGAACGCCTTGAAGGGTAAGTGCACTGGCGGTACGGGAACCATTGGCTATAAAATCGACGATGCCAAGTTCTATCATCTTGACCCGTTGACTGCTCCGCTGGTGCTGGAAGCCTTTCAGCGGTATGACAACGGCGATAAAATGGTGGAGATCGTAAACTTCCTCAACGACAAGGGTGTCCGCAATATGCTGGGCGGAAAAATGACCCACAGCAGCGTGAACACCATGTTGAAGAACCGCCGGTACATTGGAGAATTGTCTTTCCGGGACATCGTTGTGCCGGATGCGATTCCGGTTATTGTTCCGAAAGACCTGTTTGACCGGGTGCAGAAGCGTCTGGATAAGAACAAGCGTGCCCCTGCCTGTGGCAAGGCAGACGAGGAATATCTGCTGACCACCAAGCTGCTCTGCGGCAAGTGTGGTGCGCTGATGTTCGGCGAAAGCGGAACCAGTGCCACCGGACGCACCTACTATTATTATAAATGCGCCAACGTCAAGCGCCGCAAGGGCTGCAATAAAAAGACCGTGCAGAAGGACTGGCTGGAAGATCTGGTCGTCCGGGAGACCATGAAGCTGATTCAGGACGATGCGATGATCGACAAGATCGTTCAACTGGTCATGGATGTCCAGAATCAGGAGAACACCACGATCCCGCTGCTGGAAAAGCAACTGCGAGAGGTCAACAAAAAGCTGGACAACCTGATGAAGGCAATCGAGGACGGCTTGTACACCCGGACAACGAAAGAGCGTCTGGAAGCGCTGGAAATCCAGAAAGATGAACTGACTGTAAAAATCGCAGATGAAAAATTGAAGAAGCCCAGCTTCAATGAGGATTTCATCCGATTCTGGCTGATGAAATTTAGAAAGTTCGATATTTCGCAGAAAAAACAGCGGAAAGCGCTGATTGAAATTTTTGTAAATGCCATTTTTCTGTACGATGACCGGATGCTGCTCACGTTCAACTACAAGGATGGCACCCAAACCGTCCGATTTGAGGACGCTTTGACGGTTGATGGGATAGAAGGAAAAAGTTCGGATTTGTCCGGCTCTGCTGGACCAAGAGCCAGCAGATTTATCTGCTGGCTTTTTTGCTGCAACAAAAGGCCGGGGCAGGGGAGAACCCTCTGTCCCGGCCTTTCTGCGCGATGCGGGGGCCGTCAGCCCTCCATCTTGCGCTCCACGAAGTCGCCCACCATCTTGTCCAGCTGGCTCACAGCGTGCTCGGCACCTTTGGCGATCTTGCGGGCGGTGCGGCGCATCTGGCGCTGGCTTGTGTTGGTGGCCATGACGCCGGCGGCGCCCAGTGCGGCACCGGCGGCCATGCCGATCAGGAGCGGGGCAGTGGAGCTTGTGTGTTCGTTTTTCATAGGAGGCACTCCCTTCGAATCAAAATTTTTGGGCTGCGAGGATAGTATTTCCACCAAAGGATTCACTATACGCTTTTTTTGTGCAGGAAAATGTGGTATACTGTATGATATGCTGATAAACTGGGCCGGTTATGGGCTGGCTTGGTTTATGGGAAAAGGCATATTCTGCGAAGGAGGTTTCTTTTTTGCTGAAGATAACGGAACCGAAAAAAGTTCTCTGCATCCATGACCTTTCCGGTGTGGGGCGCTGCAGTCTGGCGGTCATCCTGCCGGTGCTCAGCGTCATGGGCATCCAGCCGGTGGCACTGCCCACGGTGGTGCTCTCCACCCACACCGGCGGCTTCGGGACACCGGCCCGTCTGGACGGCTGCGCCTACGGCGAGACCGCACTGGAACATTACCGGGAGCTGGGGCTGAGCTTCGACTGCATTTACACCGGCTACCTCGGAGGCGAGGAGCAGGCCGCGCTGGCCGAAAAGGCCTTTGACCTCTGGCCATCGGCCTATAAGGTGGTAGACCCCGTGATGGGCGACAACGGCAAGGCTTACTCTACCGTGACCCCGGCCTTCATCGACCGGATGCGGCAGCTCTGCCGCCGGGCCGACCTCATCCTGCCCAACGCCACCGAGGCCGGCCTGCTGCTGGAAAAAGAGCTGTCCGCCCAGCTGGACGAGGAAAGCGCCCGGGCGCTGGCCGACGAGCTGGCGGCGTCGCTGACCCCCAACGTGGTGGTCACCGGCCTGCAACTGGACAAGTACATCGCCTGCGCCGGTGCAGGCCGCGACCGCTTCGTGGTCAAGAAGCTGCATATTGCCCGCAGCTTCCCCGGCACGGGCGACCTCTACGGTGCGGTGCTCATCGGCTCGCTCATCCAGGGCAACGCCCTGAGCGCGGCGGCAGACAACGCGGCAGAGTTCGTGGCGCTGGCCATCCAGAAAACGCCCTGCGACCAGGACACCCGCTTCGGCGTCTGGTTCGAGCCGCTGCTGCCCCGCCTGTGTCCGATGCGGGAGGAGTAAAAAGCGATGAGTGAAAAACCGACCCTGAACATCGTTCTGGTGGAGCCGCGCATCCCTCAGAACACCGGCAACGTGGCCCGCACCTGTGCCTGCACGGCCTGCCGCCTCCATCTGGTGGGGCCGATGGGCTTTGCCATCGACGATAAGAAGCTCAAGCACGCCGGGCTGGATTACTGGCACTATCTGGACATCAGCTACTACGACAGTCTGGATGACTTCTTCTCGAAGAACGATGGGCCTTTCTACTACTTTACGACCAAAGCGCCCCAGCGCTACACCGACGTCGCCTACCCGGACGGGGCATACCTCGTGTTCGGGCGGGAAGATGCCGGTCTGCCGGAAGCACTGCTGGCAGCCAATCAGGAGCACTGCATCCGGATGCCCATGCGGGACACCTGCCGCAGCCTGAACCTGTCCAACAGCGTGGCCGTGGGCGTGTATGAGGTGCTGCGCCAGTGGGATTTCCCGGAGCTTCTGGACCACGGACATTTACGAGACTACGAATGGAAATGAGGTTACTATGAGCAAGATTGCGATCCTGACCGATTCCTCCTGCGACATCCCGCAGGAGATGGCCGAGAAATACGGCATCGACATCATGAGTTTCCACATCCTGCTGGACGATGTGGATTATGTGGAGCGGGAGAGCTGCACCAACACCGAGTTCTACGACAAGATGCGTCTGGCCAAGGGGGTACCCTCCACCGCCGCCATCACGCCCATCCAGTTCTGTGAAAAATACTGCCAGTATGTGGACGAGGGCTATACCGATGTGATCCATGTGCCCATCAACAAGTCCGGCAGTTCCACCTACAACAACGCCCTGATGGCACAGGGCATGCTGCGGGAGGAGCGCCCGGAGCACCATATGAAGATCCACCTGCTGGATCCTCACACCTATTCTATGGTGTTCGGCTGGTATCTGTGCGAGATGGCCCGCAAGCTGCAGAACGGCGCGGAGCTCCGCCACGTCATCAGCGAGTTTGAGACCCAGATGAACAAGATGGAGGTCATCCTCGGACCCTACAGCCTCAAGCAGATGAAGAAGAGCGGCCGCATCTCCGCCGCTGCCGCCGTCATGGGCGAGCTGATGGGCATCCGCCCCATCATCACCCTCATCGACGGCAAGACCAAGGTGGAGAGCAAGGTGCGCGGCGACGACAAGGTCATCCCCGCCATGATCGACCTGTGCAAAAAGCGCACCGAGGGCGTGGAGGACTTCGATTATATGATCGGCCACACCTCCATCCCCCAGGCCGCTGAGCTGGAAAAAGCCTGCCGCAAAGCCTTCGGCAAGGCTCCGCTCTCTACCTTCAATCTGGGCGGCGTCGTTTCGGCCAATACCGGCCCCGACACCCTTGCGCTGGTCTATGTGGGCAAGCCCCGGGACTGAGCATATCACGGAAAGACTGCTGCTGTGCGGCAGTCTTTTTTCGTATCGCCGTTGCATTCCGGCCCAAACTATGGTATAATTTTTCACGCTGTGCCTGCGGGTACGGCTCCTTGAAGAGCAACTTAGGATTTTAGGCTCCCCGGCGTGTCTCGAACCATGCCGGGCCAAACCCATAGGGCTGGCGGTCCCTGTGCGGTCAAAATTCATCCGCCGGAGTATTGTTATGAATCAGAATTTTACTGTCCGCAAACTGGCCCGCTGCGCTGTGGTCGCAGCTCTCTATGTGGTGCTCTGCATGGCGCTGCAGCCGTTCTCCTACGGTGCGGTGCAGGTGCGTGTTGCCGAGGCCCTCTGCCTGCTGCCCGTGTTCGGTGCCGAGTACATCGTGGGCGTGGTGCTGGGTTGCTTCCTGGCAAACCTGCTGGGCTCCACCATTGTAGACGTTATCTTTGGCACCCTGGCCACCCTGCTGGCCTGTGTTGTGACTTACAAACTGCGGAACGTCCGCTTCAAGGGTCTGGCCATCGTGCCTTCCCTGCCGCCCGTGCTCTTCAATGCTGTCATCATCGGCATTGAGATCGCCGTCATGTTCCCCGATCCTTCTTCCTCCGCTCCGCTGTGGCTGGCCTGCATCACCAACGGCATCTCCGTCGGCATCGGTGAGCTCATCAGCTGCACCGTGCTGGGCGTGCTGCTGGTAAAGATCGTGGAGACCAACACCTCCCTGCGCAAAGTGTTCCTGGAAGCCTGATCGAGCAGGCAGACAAGACAGATTCATAAGGCAAAGGCTTTTCCGTTGCTCGGCCTTTTTGCCCATAATATAGAAAGACCTCCTCTGGCCGTTTTCCAGAGGAGGTCTTTGTTTTTATCCGATCACTTGTGCTCCTGCAGCCAGCGCAGGGCCATATAGGCATAAGCCGCGCTGCCTTCAAAGAGGACGCTGTCATCAAACTTCACCTTGGGGTGATGCTGGCCATAGGTGTAACCCTCGTTGGCGTTGCCCGCCGTCAGGAACATGCTCACGGTGGGCACCTCATGGCTGACGAACGCGAAATCCTCGCTGCCGCCGCCGGGCTTGCCGCCGGTCATCGGGGTCATATCCATTGCACCCTTGCCCAGCAGCTCGCCCATATAGGTCAGGGCGTTGCCGGCAAGCTCCTTGTCCACCACCATGCAGGGGCAGTAATCATTGAAGGTGATCTCGGCGGTGCAGCGGTAAGCCGTGGCCACCCCCTGCACGATCTCGGTCATCCGCTTGTGCAGCAGCTCCGTCACCGCGCCCTCGGGGTCGGTGGTGCGGATGGTGCCCCACATCTCCGCGCTGTCCGGGATGACATTGGAGGCCGCGCCTGCCTGGAAGCGGCCGGTGGTGAACACGCCAAAGCTGTGGGCATCCAGCTCCCGGCTGTTGATCTCCTGCAGGGCAATGTGGATGTGCGCCGCCGCCGTGATGGGGTCGATGCACTTTTCCGGCATGGAACCGTGACCGCCCTTGCCGTGGACGATGATGTGATACTGCTCACAGCTTGCCATGGTGATGCCGCCGCAGGCAGGCACCAGCACCACACCGGCGGGAATGGGCATTCCGCCCAGCACATGGAACATGACTGCCGCATCCACGCTGGGGTTTTCCAGCAGGCCGTTGGCGATCATATCGGGCGAACCCTGGAAGATCTCCTCGGCGGGCTGGAACTCCAGCTTGACGGTGCCCTCGATCTCATCCTCGTGCTCCTTGAGCAGCTGGGCAGCACCCAGCATCATTGCCGTGTGCATATCGTGGCCGCAGCCGTGCATCTTGCCCGGCACCTCGGAAGCGTAATCCACGCCGGATTCCTCCTGAATGGGCAGGGCATCCATATCGCCCCGCAGCAGGATGGTCTTGCCGGGCTTTTTGCCGCCTGCCAGCGCAATGACACCGGCCTTGCCGCAGTCCTTGGGCTCGTAGCCCATCTCGGTCAGGGCCTTTTTCACCAGTGCCCTGGTCTGGGTCAGATCAAAGCCCACCTCCGGGTGACGGTGCAGGGTGCGCCGCCACTCCACCAGCTGGGGTTCCAGCGCCTGGGCACGGCCCAGCAGTTCTTTTGCAGTCAACATATCAGTCAGCTCCCGTTCTGTTTGATTTTCAGCCTGCATGGACAGCCTGTTCAATGGAATTTTCCACCAGACTGTTCAGACTCATATTGTGGGCCATTGCAAAAATGACCGCCTGCTTGTGCAATTCCGGGGAAATGCGGACATTGAAGCTTCCCTTATAGGCACGTTCCGGTTCGGTGTGTTTCTCCTCGCACAATGCCAGATAATCATCCACTGCACCGTGGAAATCATTTACCAACTCTGCAGCGGTGCTGCCCTCGTAAGAGATCAGAGCCCGGATCCCCATGACCTTGCCATAAAACAGGCCATCTTCCTCCGAGAACTCCACACTGCCAACATAGCCCCTGTACTCCATCGTGTTATTCACAGAAGTCCCTCCTGTTCCAGAATTTGAATCAATTGCTTGACCTGATATTCCAGCAGTTCTTTTCGGGGATGGGGTTTATGCATCAAGATCGGTGGATACTGTTCCGATACGAACACAATGCGGGAACCGCTGGTACGGCCCTTGTTGGAGCGCTCATACCCAAAATATCGCAGCAGGCTTTCGGCATCATCAAAGGTAAAAGTCTTTGGCTTGGCTTTCAGCCGCTCGATCAGCTTTTCTTTCTGCCCCATATCCTCATCCTACTTCCAGTATAGCACGTTTTTCTTTATTTGCAACTATTTTTAGTTACTAACTCAGTTTTCCCCGCCGTTGCTTCCTTCGGGGTGATACTGGGCGCAGGTGCATTTTTTCCACTTGAGGCCGCTGCCGCAGGGGCAGGGGTCATTGCGGCCGATCTTGATGACCCGGACAGGCTGGCCCTTGGGGGCACCCTTGACACCGGGCGCGCCGTTGCCGGGTACAAAGCCCTCACCGGTGGGCTTGGCCACCTGCTCCCGTTTGGGGGCTGCACCGGCCTGCCGCACCTCGATGGTCAGCAGCATCTTGATGCTGGACTCCCGGATGGAATCCACC
>ERZ826613.3609-NODE-3609-length-12654-cov-3.240178_pt1 | contig 12654 bp, 15 predicted proteins | sample MGYA00519925_ERZ826613 | MGnify/ENA primary metagenome ERZ826613 (study PRJEB31778, sample SAMEA3449236) | human gut metagenome | biome: human gut; feature: human-associated habitat; material: faeces | place: United Kingdom | collected 2010/2012 ... | reverse complement strand
GGAGGTCAGCGCGCCCAGCTCCACACCCCAGAATACGCCCGGGCGGCCGTGCATCCAGAAAAAGTCAAAGAAGTTCATCTCCGCAAAGCCGCCCAGCAGGATGCTGGTGGTATCCCCCACCAGCGTGGCTGCGCCCTGCAGGTTGGAGGACACCGCAATGGCAATGATCACCGGAACCGGCGAGATCTTCAGCTTGCGGGCAATGGCCAGGCCCACCGGTGCCACCATGAGCACCGTGGCCACATTGTCCACAAATGCACTGATGACCCCGGCAAAAAGTGCCAGCACGCACACAGCCCACTGGGCATTGGGCACCCGGACGATCAGCTGCTCGGCCAGGCGGGCCGGCATCCGGCTCCGGATGAACAGCGACACGATCCCCATGGTGCCAGACATCATCAGCAGCACATTGTAATCCACCGCCCCCAGCGCCGCCGAGAGCGAAAAATCATACACGCCCAGCTGTCCCAGTGCCATGAACACCGCCGCGCTGCACAGGGCCACCCACGGGCGCTCTTTGGGCAGTGCCAGCATGAGCAGATAGGTGACAGCAAAAATTACCAGTGCAGGGATCATTCGCCCACCTCCGCAGTCTGGCGGCTCTCCGGGTCCTCGTCGATCATGCGGTAGCCCACCCCCAGCTCGTTGAGGATGTAGGGATTGCTGCCGGGGCGGCTGCCCAGCTTTTTGCGGATATTGGCCATGTTCACCTGCAGCTTTTTGGTGCTGCCCACATCGGTATCGCCCCAGATGGCCCGCACGATGGCGGCGTAGGTCATCACCCGGCCGGCATGCTGGGACAAAAAGGCCACGATGTTGTATTCCGTCTGGGTCAGGCGCACCTCCTGCCCTTCCACGAACACCTTGCGGCGGTCGTAGTTGATGCGCAGTCCCTGAGCCTGGAACTCTCCGCCGGATGCGGCATCTCCGGTGCGGCTGTAGCGGTTCAGGCGCAGGGCCACCCGCACCCGGGCCAGCAGTTCCCCGGTGCCGAAGGGTTTGGTGATGTAATCGTTGGCACCCAGATCCAGCGCTTCGATCTTATCCATCTCGTCGGTACGGGCCGACAGCACAATGATGGGGGTCATGTACTTCTGCCGCACGGTACGGATCAGCTCCAGCCCGTCCCGGTCCGGCAGGCCCAGATCCAGGATCACCAGATCCGGGTTGTGGGAGGCGAACAGGGTCAGGCCCATGGTGCAGGTGTGCGCCACCAGCGCCTGATAGTCGTTCGTGGTCAGCAGCGTTTCAATGAAGCTGCAGATGTTCGCCTCGTCCTCCACGATCAGCACCTTATATTTATTATTGCTCATCCTCTGCGTCCTCCAGTTCGATTTTCTCCGTCTCCAGCCAGAAACGGATGGTCGTGCCCTCGCCGGGGCGGCTCTCTGCGTCGATCTCGCCGCCGTGGGCCTTGATGATGGCGGCGCACACCGACAGGCCAATGCCCATGCCGTGCTTGCCGCTGTCGGCCGGGGCGTTGGGGTCCGGGCCGCCGGTGCCGGAGAACAGGGTGCGCAGACGCTCTTTCGGGATGCCGCAGCCGTCGTCCTTCACCTCAAACACAGCCCGGCTGCCCAGCGTGAACACCCGCAGCGTCAGGGTGGTCATGCCCTCGGCGTGGAGCACCGCGTTCTCCAACAGGTTCATCAGCACCTGCTGGATCAGCATAGAGTCCATGGGGATCATAACAAAGTCCTCCGGCAGCTCCAGCTGTATCGGAACGTCCGGGCAGCGCTTTTTGAATTTGACCAGCACCGTGTCCAGCAGCTCTTCCAGCACGGTGGGGGTCTTTTGCACCGTCACCTTCTCGCTGTCGATGCGGGTGACGGAAAGCAGATTCTCCACCATGCGGGTCAGCCACTGGGCATCACTGCAGGCCTCCCGCAGCAGCTTGAGGGCCTGTTCCTTGCCCAGCGAATCGTAGTTTTCAGTCACGGTGGAGCAGGCCCCGTAAATGGAGGTGAGGGGCGTGCGCAGGTCGTGGGAGACCGCCCGCAGAAGGTTGGCGCGCATTTTTTCCCGCTCGGTTTCCATGCGCAGCTGCTCCTGTTTTTTGACCCGGGTAGTCAGGGTACTGGTCATGATGGATACGGCCAGCATCACAAGGCCGGAGAACAGATTTTCCGGCAGGGTAAAATTGAAGGCAAAATAGGGGGTGAAAAAGGCAAAGTTGACCGCCAGCACACTTGCCAGCGAGGCCAGCACGCCCCAGAGATAACCGTCGGTGTACATGGAGGTGACAAACACGGCCAGCATGAAGATCAGCATGGCCACGCCGTCGATGCGGCCGGTGATGCGCTGCACCCATACCACCGCCACCCCGGCGACGCACAGTGCGGCAAGCATGACCAGAAGGTCGCGGGACCAGGTACTTTTTTTCATAAACGGTTCACCCCTCCTGATTTTATTCTGTCCCAATATAAGATTATACCACACCCCTGCTAAAGAATCAGCAAAAACGCTGCCACATTGACGGTGTGCCGGTTCCGGGCTATCCTGGAACCAGCATCCCATACCGCCCGGAAGGAGGCCTTGGCAGCAGCAACTACTTCGGGGCGCAATTCCGACAGCATTTTGGCTGTCCGCCCTCTGCGCTTTTTTCCTATTTGACAAGCCTGCGGCCGGGGGTTACAATGGATGCATCTGAAATATAGGAGCGTTTTTATGCTGTACTTTGAAAATGACTACTGCGAGGGTGCCCATCCCGCCATCCTGCAGAAGCTGACCGAGACCAACTTTGAAAAAGTGCCCGGCTACGGTACCGACCCCTACTGCGCCAGCGCACGGGAGAAGATCCGCGCCGCCTGCGCCTGCCCGGACGCCGACGTGACCTTCATCTCCGGCGGCACCCAGACCAACGCCATCGTCATTGCCTCCATGCTGCAGCGCTGGCAGGGCGTGCTGGCCGCGGCCACCGGCCATGTGGCCGCCCACGAAGCCGGTGCCATCGAGTACACCGGCCACAAGGTGATCAGCCTGCCGGCCCACGAGGGCAAGGTGTCCGCCGCCGATGTACGGGACTGGTGCGCCACCTTCTATGCCGACGCCAACCACGACCATATGGTGTTCCCTGGCATGGTGTATATCTCCCACCCCTCCGAGTACGGCACCCTGTACACAAAACAGGAGCTGGAAGATCTGCACACCGTCTGTCAGGAATACCGGATGCCGCTGTTTCTGGACGGTGCCCGGCTGGGCTACGGCCTGATGGCCGAGGGCACCGACGTGACCCTGGCCGACATCGCCCGGCTCACCGATGTGTTCTACATCGGCGGCACCAAGGTGGGTGCCCTGTGCGGCGAGGCCGTGGTGTTCCCCCACGGTGCCCCGGCCCACTTCATGACCATGGTCAAGCAGCAGGGCGCCCTGCTGGCCAAGGGCCGTCTGCTGGGCATCCAGTTCGACGTTCTGTTCACCGATGATCTGTACACCCGCATCAGCCGGAACGCCATCGAGACCGCCGACCGTCTGAAGGAGGGCCTTGCTGCCAAGGGCTACCGCTTCTATATGGAGTCGCCCACCAATCAGGTGTTCCCCATTCTGGAAAACAGCCAGCTGGAAGCGCTGGAGCCACTGGCAAAGTTCGGCTTCTGGGAGAAGTACGACGACACCCACACCGTGATGCGCATTGCCACCAGCTGGGCCACCCGCATGGAGGAGATCGAGCAGCTGATCGACCTGATGTGATGCTGCCAAAGATTTTTGGCGGTTTTATGCGGGATACCAATTGCAATTCCTTTCACAATGTGGTATCTTTTGGGTATACCAATGGGTTGGAGACGGTGGGCCTTGCAGGACAGCGTTCCGGCCGGCTGGCTCTATGAAATGATCGGAAAGAAGGTATTTTAACATGGGCTTTTTTGATAAGCTGTTCGGCGGCAAGACCGAGCAGGAAGAGACTGTCAAATTCTTCGGTCAGAGCAAGACCGTTCTGACCCCCATCCGCGGCAAGGTGCTGGCACAGGCCGACATCCCCGACGAGATGGTGGACGTGCAGGCCCAGCAGATGATGGAGAACTTCCAGCAGCAGCTGGCCGCCCAGGGCATCCCCTTTGACCAGTATCTGAAGATGACCAACACCACCGAGGACGACTTCAAGAAGCAGGCCCATGAGCCCGCCCTGCAGCAGGTCCGCATGGATCTGGCCGTGGCCGCCCTGGTGAAGGCCGAGGAACTGGAGGCCACCGCCGAGGAGATCGAGGCCGAGATGAAGTCCGTGGCCGATAAGTACGGCATGGATCTGGATACCATCAAGAAGTATCTGCCCGAGGCCGACGTCCGCGAGCAGGTCCTGCGCAGCAAGGCCATCAAGGCCGTGGCCGACGCCGCCGTGGCCGTGGCTCCCGTTGTTGAGGAGACCAAGGAAGAAGCCAAGCAGGAAGAGGAAAAGAAGGACGAGGAATAATTTTTCGTCCCCTGCTTGAGATACCCACCGGGCGGGTATAATTGGGTTGAGTTTCATCTATTTGTACAGGAGGTCATTTCTATGAGTTTAGTCCCTTATGTTGTGGAGCAGACCAACCGGGGTGAGCGTTCTTATGACATCTTTTCCCGGCTGCTGAACGACCGCATCATCTTCCTGGGCGAAGAGGTCAATGATACCACCGCCAGCCTGGTGGTGGCCCAGCTGCTGTATCTGGAGGCCCAGGACCCCGACAAGGATATCCAGATGTACATCAACAGCCCCGGCGGTTCCGTTACCGCGGGTATGGCCATCTACGATACCATGCAGTATATCAAGTGCGACGTGTCCACCATCTGCATCGGCATGGCTGCCAGCATGGGCGCGTTCCTGCTGTCCTCCGGCGCACGGGGAAAGCGCATCGCCCTGCCCAATGCGGAGATTATGATCCACCAGCCCTCTGCCGGGACCCAGGGTAAGGTCACGGATATGGAGATCGACGTGGAGCATTTCCTGAAGCTGAAAAAGCGCCTGAACCAGATTCTGGCCGACAACACCGGCAAGGATCCCGAACAGGTGAAGCAGGACTCCGAGCGGGATCACTGGATGCTGGCCGAGGAGGCCCGGGAATACGGCCTGGTGGACAAGGTCATTTACAAGAGGTAACCAATGGCAGACGATAAGAAATCCCTGCGGTGCTCCTTCTGCGGCAAGGCGGAGAATCAGGTGCACCGCATGATCCAGGGCCCCGGCGTGCGCATCTGCGACGAGTGCGTCCAGCTGTGCATGTCCATTCTGGACGACGGGTATCAGCCCGGCCCCGAGGCCGGGTACGAGACCCCGGACCAGCTGCCCACTCCCCGGGAGATCAAGGTGGTACTGGATCAGTACGTCATCGGTCAGGACGCCGCCAAGGTGGCCCTGTCCGTGGCGGTTTACAACCACTATAAGCGCATTTTCTTCGGCGGCGGCGAGGATGTGGAGCTGCAAAAGAGCAACATCCTGATGATCGGGCCCACGGGCTCCGGCAAGACCCTGTTTGCCCAGACCCTGGCCCGGGTGCTGAAGGTCCCCTTCGCCATCGCCGATGCCACCACCCTCACCGAGGCCGGTTATGTGGGCGACGACGTGGAAAACATTCTGCTGCGGCTTCTGCAGGCGGCGGATTTCGACGTGGAGCTGGCGGAGCACGGCATCATCTATGTGGACGAGATCGACAAGATCGCCCGTAAGAGCGAAAACACCTCCATTACCCGGGACGTGTCCGGCGAGGGCGTGCAGCAGGCGCTGCTGAAAATCCTGGAGGGCACCGTGGCCAACGTTCCGCCCCAGGGCGGCCGGAAGCATCCCCACCAGGAGTTCATCCAGGTGGACACCCACAACATTCTGTTCATCTGCGGCGGTGCGTTCGACGGTCTGGAGAAGATCATCGAGCAGCGCACCGACCGCAAGGGCATCGGCTTCGACGCCGTTGTGGAGAGTAAGGCAGAGCGCCGGACCGGGCAGCTGCTGAAGGAGGTCCAGCCCCATGATCTGCTGAAGTTCGGCATTATCCCCGAGCTGGTGGGCCGTTTGCCGGTGATCGCCGCTCTGGACGGCCTGAACCGGGAGGATCTGGTCCGTATCCTGACGGAGCCGAAAAACGCCCTGGTCAAGCAGTATCAGAAGCTGTTTTCCTATGACGATGTGAAGCTGGTGTTCGAGCCGGATGCTCTGGAGGCCGTGGCCGACAAGGCCATCGAGCGCAACATCGGTGCCCGTGGCCTGCGGGCTGTCATGGAGGGAGTTCTGACCCCCATCATGTACGATATTCCCTCGGACCACACCATCGAACAGGTGACCATCACCGCCGGGGCCGTCAACGACGGCGCAGCGCCCGTGATCCTGCGGGATCCCAGCCGCGGCACCAAGAACGCGCCGGCGTCCTGAAACAAGCACAAAGGGGAGAGACGCGTGCGCCTCTCCCCTCTTGCCCTATTGTACTTTCCCTATCGCAAAGGAGATACCCTTATGACCACACAAAATATGCCGGTGCTGGCCCTGCGGGGGCTGACTGCCTTCCCGGGCCAGACGCTGAGCTTCGACGCGGAGCGTGAGATATCCATCCTGGCCCTGGAAAACGCCATGGAGGGCGACCGGGAGCTGCTGCTGGTGACCCAACGGGAGATCGGCGTCCAGGACCCCCAGGAGGAGGACCTGTACGAGATCGGCACCGTGTGCCGCATTTTCCAGATCGTCAAGACCTCGGATACCGGGGTACGGGTCATCGCCGGGGGCCTGCACCGGGCGGCCCTGCGCCGCCTGTGGCAGACCAAGCCCTTCCTGCAGGCCAATGTGGAGCTGCTGGAGGACCAGAGCTGGCGGGCCTCGGACCGCACCGAGGCTCTGACCCGGCGGACATACGCCCTGTTTGGCCAGTATCATGAGCTGGTGGGGAATCTGTCCGACCAGCTGGTGGCCTCCGTGCTGGACATCCGGGACCCGGGCCTGCTGGCGGACACCATCGCCGCCAACATCAACCTCCGGCACCAGGATCGCCAGCGGGTGCTGCAGGAGCTGCATCCCGCCCGGCGGCTGCTGGTGATGAACGAAATTCTGGTGCATGAGGTGGATATCGCCGTCCTGGAGTCGGATATCGACCAGAAGGTCCGCCAGCGGGTGGGCCAGGTCCAGCGGGATATGGTCCTGCGGGAGCAGCTGCACGTTCTGCAGCATGAGCTGGGCGAGGACGGCGACGACGAGCTGTACGAATACGAGGAGAAGATCAACCGCTGCCGGGCCGGTGACGAGGTGCGGGAGAAGCTCATGAAGGAGCTGCACCGCCTGTCCAAGCAGCCCTTCGGCAGCGCCGAGGGGGCCGTCATCCGGAACTATCTGGATGTGTGCCTGGACGTGCCCTGGGGTGTGGAGACCCACGACCGGGCCGACGTGGAACAGGCCCGGAAGATCCTGGACAAGGACCACTACGGCCTGGAGAAGGTGAAGGAGCGGATCCTGGAATTCATCGCCGTGCGGCAGCTGAACCCCCAGGCCAAGGGCAAGATCCTCTGCCTGGTGGGCCCCCCGGGCGTGGGCAAAACCTCCATCGCCCTGTCTGTGGCCAAGGCCATGCACCGGAAGCTGTCCCGGCTGAGCCTGGGCGGCGTCCGGGACGAGGCGGACATCCGCGGCCACCGGAAAACCTACATAGGGGCCATGCCCGGCCGCATCATTGACGCCGTCATCCGCAGCGGGTCCATGAATCCCCTGCTGGTGCTGGACGAGATCGACAAGCTGGCCAGCGATATGCGGGGCGACCCGGCGTCAGCCCTGCTGGAGGTGCTGGACAGTGAGCAGAATCATGCCTTCCGGGATCACTTCCTGGAGGTGCCGGTGGACCTGAGCCGAGTGATGTTCATCACCACCGCCAACACCCTGGACACCATCCCCCGTCCCCTGCTGGACCGGATGGAGGTCATCGAGCTCACCAGCTATACCGATGAGGAGAAGCTGCAGATCGCCAAGCGGCATCTGCTGCCCAAGCAGCTGAAGGAGCACGGCCTGAAGAAAACTCAGCTGCGCATCACCGACGACGCCATCCGACGGGTCATCGCCGCCTACACCAAGGAGTCCGGCGTCCGGGTGCTGGAGCGCCAGCTGGGGAAGCTGTGCCGGAAAGCCGCCATGCAGCTGGTGGAGGGCGATGTAAAGCGGGTTGACATTACAGAGAACAATCTGAAAGACCTGCTGGGAACCCAGCAGTACAGCGAGTCCATCCACAGCGACCGGGACCAGGTGGGCGTGGTAAACGGCCTGGCCTGGACCCAGGTAGGCGGCGAAATTCTGGAAGTGGAGGCCCAGGCCCTGGACGGCAGCGGAAAGCTGGAGCTTACCGGCAATCTCGGCAGCGTTATGCAGGAATCCGCCAAGGCCGCCCTGACCTGCCTGCGCAGCCGTTGGGAGGAGCTGGGCCTGCCCCGGGACTTCTATAAGACCAAGGACGTGCATGTCCACTTCCCGGAGGGGGCCGTGCCCAAGGACGGACCCTCGGCGGGTACCGCCATCACCACCGCTATGCTGTCGGCGCTGACCGGACGGCCTGTCCGGGGCAGCGTGGCTATGACCGGCGAGGTGACGCTGCGGGGCCGGGTGCTTCCCATCGGCGGTCTGAAGGAAAAGACCATGGCCGCCCTGCGAAACGGCGTACATACGGTCATCATCCCCCGGGACAATGTCAAGGATCTGGAGGAGATCGACCAGGCGGTCCGGGCCGGACTGCACTTCGTCCCCGTGGACACCGTGGACCAGGTGTTTGAAGCGGCGCTGGCCGCACCTCGGGGCGAGCACGCCGCCCCCCGTGGCCGCGTATCGGTGGAATCCCCCGCCGCGCTATCAGTGTAAAGGAGGAATGCTTGCCATGGCGATCAACTATAACAAGGCGGAATTTATCCGCTCGGCGGTGCGCCCGGAGGCCTTTATCCGGGACGGACGACCCCAGGTGACCTTTGCCGGGCGCTCCAACGTGGGCAAATCCTCCGTCATCAACCGCCTGCTCAACCGGAAGAACTTCGCCCGGGTGGGCGCCACCCCCGGCAAGACCACCCAGGTGAACTATTTCCTCATCGACAATCGGGTGTATCTGACCGACCTGCCCGGCTACGGCTATGCCAAGGTCAGCAAGGAGGAGCGGGACCGCTGGGGACGGCTGATGGAGTCGTATTTCCAGGAGCCGGGCCTCATCTCCCTGGGCGTTCTCATTGTGGACGCCCGGCACAAGCCCACGGCGGACGACGTGACCATGTTCCAGTGGTTCCGGGGCACCGGATGCCCGGTGGTGGTCGTGGCCAACAAGCTGGACAAGCTGAAAAAAGGCGAGATCGAGCCCAATCTGCAGCTGATCCGGGACACCCTGGAGCTGGAGGAGCAGGACTGTCTGGTCCCCTTCTCCGCCGAAAAGGGCACCGGGAAAAACGAACTGCTGTCGGCCATCTCCCAGCGGCTGGGCATGTGAATCCGCCCCCCCCCGCAATTCTGCCATCTTTTGCCAAAAACTAACCTTTGGTTAATGGTATTTTATCTGAGTCCACTGTACAATGGATGTACAGTGGACTCATTTTATCAAGGAGGAAAGAACCATGCGAAAATTCAGCATTCTCTTGCTTCTGTGCACCCTGATGCTGTGCCTGGCCGCCTGCGGAAATCAGGGGACAACGGACGACGACATCGTCGGCGACGACTGGCGCACCTGGGGCACCATTCAGGACACTGGCACCCTGACCCATGACGGCCAGATGATCGACGTGTGCATCTGCATCACCGACACCGGCGCCGACCTCTACTATGACAGGGTTGAGCAGGAGCTCTACGCCACCGTGCAGTTCCCGGTACCCCTCGACTCTGCCGCCAGCCGCTACCAGGGAACGGACTACAGCGATCTGGACGGCGACGGCAACAGCGACCTGCAAATGTCCTTCGACCAGGACGGCGAATATGAGACCTACGTCTGGTACTGGAACACGGTCCGGGGCGAGTTCATGGACACGCTGGCGGACTGAGGAGGCTGCTTCATGAGAAAAACGCTTTGGCTGGCGGCTGTGCTGGCGCTGCTGCTGTCCCTGACGGCGTGCAGCGGCGGCGGGGAGGCCCCCTCCCCTGCCGTGCCGGAGGATCAGCGCCAGGTGACGGACGCCAGCGAGCTGGAGGGCAAGTGGTCCTCCCCTTCCGGCAACATCCTGTATTTCGTGTCCGACGAGGGGTGCTATTACTACCAGACCTTCTCCGGCCGCACGGGACAGGGCCGCTATGACACCTCCGGCGACGTGCCCATGATCGACTTCGACAGCTTCCTGTACGATTTCATCCTGCGGGATGACGGCGTGCTGCTGCCCAACCAGAACGGCAGCGGCGACGCGGAGTCCTTCGACCACTTCACCTTCACCCGCAGCGACGCCCGGGTGGAGATCTGGGACATTGCCCAGCTGGACGGCGTGTGGCAGAACGCCCTGGGCGAGACTCTGGTCATCGACTCCCAGCGCATGGAGTATCTGAGCTACCCGCCTGTCCGCCGGCAGCGGGACCGTTGTGGACGCCGGGGACGGCAAGGGCCCCTATCTGTCCATGGACGGCTTCCATGCGTACATCTCCCCCGGCCTGGAGGCGGATCGCTTCGCCCTGCTGCCGGATGGGGAAACGAACGGCGACTTCTCCGGCGTGTTCTACCCCTATGGCCAGGTGGCGGCCTATACCGGCCTGCCGGGGGCCAGCTTTGAGCTGGACGAGGACGACCTGTGCCGCTGGTACAGCGACGGACACGACGCCTTCTACATCACCGGCAGCTACACCCTCCACGAGGACGGCCTGGCCTATCGGCAGGACGGGCCGGTGTACGCCGCCGGTTTTGACCCGGTGGATTACGACCCCGCCGAGGACTGGGGCGAAAACTGGATGAACAACTGGGGATAAGATGATGAAAAAACATATTTGTCCTATGTGCGGCGAGCCGCTGAAAAAAGGCTCCACTGCGTGCTCCTGCGGCTATAAGGAGTCCCTGGCGGACCGGGAACTGCTGCGGCGGCTGGCTCGGTGGGACCGGCTGCGGACGGTGTGCTCCGTCATGCTGGTGCTGGGCTTTGTTGCGGGCGGCGTTGTATGGTGGAAGTCCGGCGATATCCGCTGGGGCCTGCTGGCGCTGTTTATCCTGCTGGCTGTGGGCATCATCGGCCTGTGCCGGTGCGACAGCCGCCAGCGGAAGCTGATCTGGGAGCAGATGGGGGACTTTTTCCGGTCGGAGACGGAGCAGGCCTTCGGCCCGGACACAAAGCTCCCGGAGCTGTTCATTGACGAGGCGGGCATCCGCCGCAGTCAGATGATCGACCGCCGCTGGGAAGAATGCCGGATCAAGAATTACCGCCAGGGCGTCCATCAGGGCGTCCGGTTCGGCGCGGCCAACGTGGAGCTGACCCACAACTTTGAGGAGCACGTGGGCCGGGACGTCAACGACACCATGACCCGGTCCGTGAAGGCCTTCGGCGGTGTGTGGCTGATCTGTGAAACGGACCGGCAGGCCCCGGAGGGCGGCTATCTGTACCGCCGGGAGGACCAGGCATACGGGCGCGATGCCCTGGAATTGGTCCCCCTGCTGGAAACCCTGGGCCGTCCGGCGGCTGTCCGCTGGACGGGAAACCGCCTGGAATTGGCGCTGGAATCCACGCTGCCGGTGATGGACCTGCCGGTGGATATCAACGTGCGGGACCTGAACGCCCTGCGCCGCAGCTATCTGGTGTCCCTGCGGTATCTGCAGGGGATCATCGAGGCGCTGCGCCGGTGCGGCGCGTTGTTCGCGGAGCATGAAAAGGAGCAGGAAAATGGATGACAATGTGCAGAATATACGCAGCGGCCGGGCGCTGAAGGGATTCGGAAAGGTCCTGTCCGGCCTGGGCCTGGTTATTGCGGCCATCGGCGCAATATTGGGCGGTGCGGTGCCCGTCATCGTCGTGGGCGTCGCCCTTCTGATCATCGGCGGACTGATGAGCTCCGCCGGCGGCAAGAAGCTGCAGGGCGCAGCCCAGGGCGGTCTGGCCCAGGCGGCTATGGAGCAGGTGCTGGAGGAGGCGGAGTACCGCCCCGGTTCCTGCATCGACGGCGGAAAATTCGCGGAATCCGGTCTGGGCCTGCCCAGTGCCGACAACGTAGGCGGCAGCGGCCTGGTCTGCGGCAAGTACCACGGCCGCCACCTGGAGATCAGCAATCTGGAGCTTTCCAACACCCAGGCGTACCAGAATCCCGAGACGGAGGTCTGGGAGGACCGGGAGCTTCCCATTTTCAAGGGCCAGTGGATGGCGGCGGACCTGGGGCGCACTCTCCCCTGCGATGTGCAGGCAGCGCCCAAGGGCAAGCTGGCCCGCCTGCTGGGCCGGGAGGGCTTCACCTCGGAAAATCCGGAGTTTGACCGGCGGTTCAATGTCCGGTGCGAAAATCCCGCCGCCGGACAGTCCCTGCTGTCCCCCCGGGTCATGGACCAGCTGCTGAAAATGGGCAGCGTCTATCTCAGCGTCAAGGCCGACGGCCGCGTGTTTGCGGCCATCCAGACGGACGACCTGCTGTTTGACGCCGGAAAGGGCCGCCCGGAGGGTCTGACCCAGCGCTTTGTGGACCAGCTCCGTGTGTTCACGGACCTGCTGGACGCGCTGAAGGGGTGATGGTATGCCCTTCTGGGGTGCGGCAGTGGTATTCGTCCTGGCTGTGGCCGGGTTCGTCATCGGTGCGCTGCG
>ERZ826613.3606-NODE-3606-length-12660-cov-27.673384_pt1 | contig 12660 bp, 9 predicted proteins | sample MGYA00519925_ERZ826613 | MGnify/ENA primary metagenome ERZ826613 (study PRJEB31778, sample SAMEA3449236) | human gut metagenome | biome: human gut; feature: human-associated habitat; material: faeces | place: United Kingdom | collected 2010/2012 ... | reverse complement strand
AACGGCAGCTTATTTGCTTCGGAAGCGGCGCGCTCATCGGCGTACCGCTTTTCTTTCTGCTCAAGGGCAGCATCGGCACCAGCCCCGCCGCAATGGTAATGATGGTGGTGATGATCCCGGCCATGCTGTTCGCCATGTATGAAAAGAACGGTCAGCCGTTGGAGGTCGTCATCCGCAACATCTACCGCGTGTGTTTCCAGAGGCCGAAGCAGCGCCCGTATAAGACCAACAATTTCTATGCCGTTTTGGAGCGGCAAAACCAGTTAGACCGGGAGGTGTATCAAATTGTCCGAAAAGAAAAAGCTGACCCGCGCCGAACGAAAACAGATCGAAGCCGCCATCGCAAGAGCGAACCGAACGGATAAGAAAGAAAAATCGGCGCAGGACAGCATCCCGTATCAGCGTATGTGGCCGGACGGCATCTGTCGTGTGACCGACACGCGCTACACCAAAACGATCCAGTATCAGGACATCAACTACCAGCTCTCGCAGAATGAGGACAAGACCGCCATCTTTGAAGCGTGGTGCGATTTTCTGAACTACTTTGACAGCTCCGTGCAATTCCAGCTTTCCTTTGTGAACCTCTCGGCTTCGCAGGAAACCTTTGCACGGAGCATTTCTATCCCGCCCTGCGGAGACGAATTTGACGGCATCCGCGCCGAGTACGCCGGTATGCTGCAAAACCAGCTTGCCCGCGGCAACAACGGCCTGATTAAGACCAAGTATCTCACGTTCGGCGTTGAGGCCGACAACCTCCGCGCCGCCAAGCCCCGTTTGGAGCGCATCGAAACCGACCTTTTGAACAACTTCAAGCGGTTGGGCGTTGTGGCTGCGCCGCTGAACGGCTTCGAGCGCCTGCACGTTATGCACGACATCCTGCGGATGGACGAGCAGGAACCGTTCCGCTTCTCGTGGGACTGGCTGGCTCCCTCCGGGCTGTCCACCAAGGACTTTATCGCGCCCAGCTCCTTTGAGTTCAAGACCGGCAGGATGTTCCGCATGGGCAAAAAGCTGGGTGCGATCAGCTTCGTGCAGATTTTGGCACCGGAGCTGAATGACCGGATGCTGGCCGATTTTCTGGATATGGAGAGCAGCGTCCTTGTCAATCTCCATGTGCAGTCCGTGGATCAGGTCAACGCCATCAAGACCGTCAAGCGCAAGATCACCGATCTCGACAAGTCCAAAATCGAGGAACAGAAGAAGGCCGTCCGCGCCGGGTACGACATGGACATTATCCCGTCCGACCTCGCCACCTACGGCGCAGAGGCCAAGAAGCTGTTGCAGGATTTGCAGTCCCGCAATGAGCGAATGTTCCTGCTGACCTTCCTCATTCTCAACACGGCGGACACACCCCGGCAGCTCGACAACAACATCTTCCAGACCTCCAGCATTGCGCAGAAGTATAACTGTGCGCTGACCCGGCTGGACTTTCAGCAGGAGGAAGGACTGATGAGCAGCCTCCCTCTGGGGCTGAATCAGATCGAGATTCAGCGGGGCTTGACCACCTCCAGCGTAGCGATCTTCGTTCCCTTCACCACGCAGGAGCTTTTTCAGAACGGTTCGGAGGCGCTGTACTACGGCATCAACGCCCTTTCCAACAACCTCATCATGGTAGACCGGAAGCTGCTGAAAAACCCCAACGGCCTGATTTTAGGCACTCCCGGCAGCGGCAAGTCGTTTTCGGCAAAACGTGAGATCACCAATGCGTTTCTCATCTGCCCCAAGGATGACATCATCATCTGTGACCCGGAGGGCGAATATACACCGTTGGTGGAGCGGCTGCACGGTCAGGTCATTAAGCTGTCGCCCACCGGCAAGGGCTACGACGGTTCGCCCTGCTACATCAATCCGATGGACTTGAATCTGGATTACAGCGACGATGATAACCCGCTGAGCCTGAAATCCGACTTCATTCTGTCGCTGTGCGAGCTGATCGTCGGCGGCAAGGACGGGCTTGCCCCTGTGGAAAAGACCATCATCGACCGCTGTGTGCGCATCGTCTACCGGGACTACCTCAATGACCCGAAACCGGAGAATATGCCGCTGCTGGAGGACTTGTATAACGCCCTCCGTGCGCAGGATGAAAAGGAAGCGCAGTACATCGCCACCGCCCTTGAAATCTACGTCACCGGCTCTCTGAATGTGTTCAACCATCACACGAACGTGGATGTGAATAGCCGCATCGTCTGCTACGACATCAAGGAGCTGGGCAAGCAGCTTAAGAAAATTGGGATGCTCGTTGTCCAAGACCAAGTGTGGAACCGCGTGACCATCAACCGCGCCGCCCATAAAACGACCCGCTACTATCTTGACGAGTTCCATCTTCTCTTGAAGGAGGAACAGACGGCTTCGTACAGCGTCGAGATCTGGAAGCGCTATCGCAAATGGGGCGGCATCCCCACCGGGATCACGCAAAACGTCAAAGACCTGTTGTCCAGCCGCGAGGTTGAGAACATTTTTGAGAACAGCGATTTCATCTATATGCTCAATCAGGCCGCTGGCGACCGGCAGATTCTCGCAAAGCAGCTCAACATTTCGCCGCATCAGCTCTCTTATGTGACCCACTCCGGCGAGGGCGAGGGGCTGCTGTTCTACGGCAACACGATCCTGCCCTTCATTGACCACTTCCCGAAGGACACCGAGCTGTACCGCGTCATGACCACCAAACCGCAAGAGGTGGCGTCGGCATGAAAAGAGAACCGCGTTTGCAGTTTTCCGACGCCGATCTTGCCGAGCCGAAGCTGGAAAAGCCCATCAAGCGGGTGAAAAAAGCGGAGGCCAGGGCGGATAAGGCGCAGGCGAAAATCCCCAAGAAAACCGTGGTCAAAAAGGAACGCGGCTTTGATCCTGCCACCGGCAAGGTCAAAACGCAGCTCCGTTTTGAGGAAGTAGATAAGAAAAAGCCGCCCTCAAAGCTGACCCATGCCGTGCAGGATGCCCCCGCCAACTTTGTTCTCTCTCAGGTTCACCGGGAGGTGCGGCAGAGCGAGGACGATAATGTGGGCGTGGAGGCTGCGCACAAGGTAGAGCAAGCCGTGGAGAGCGGCGGGCGGCTGGTACAGTCTGCCCACCGCGCCCATCAGCTCAAGCCTTATCGCGCCGCCATCCGTGCAGAGAAAAAGCTGGAACGAGCCAATCTTGACGCGCTCCAGAAGAAAGCAGAGATCGACAGCCCCACCAGCAATCCCGTTTCCAAATGGCAGCAGAAGCAGGCAATTAAGAAGCAGTATGCCGCTGCCAAGCACAATCAGGCGGCGCAGACTACGGCAAAGGCGGCAGAGAATACCGCCAAGGCCGCGAAAAAAGCCGCTGAAAAGGCTGAGAAAGCGGGCAAATATGTGTGGGAACACCGGCGCGGCTTTGCCATTGCCGCCGCAATTCTGCTGATGCTGGCATTTCTGCTCAACGGCCTGTCCTCCTGCTCGGTGATAATGGATGGCGTCGGCTCCGGGATCGCGGCCAGTACCTATCCGTCGCAGGACGCCGATATGCTGGGTGCGGAAGCGCAGTATTGCGAAATGGAGGCAGAGCTTCAGCGCTACCTCGACACCTACGAAAGCACCCATGACTACGATGAGTACCACTTTGATCTGGACACCATCGAGCATGACCCCTATGTACTCATTTCCATGATTACGGCGCTGCATCAAGGGGAATGGACGCTGGATGAGGTGCAGGGTACGCTCCAGATGCTCTTTGACCGCCAGTACATTTTGACCGAGGATGTGGTGGTGGAAACCCGCTATCGCACAGAAACCGACACGTGGACGGACGCGGACGGCAACACCCATACGGACACCTATCAGGTGCCGTATGACTACTACATCTGCACGGTCACGCTGGAAAACTTCAATCTCTCTCATGTTCCCGTCTACATTATGAGCGAAGAACAGCTCGGAATGTACGCCACCTACATGGCGACCCTCGGCAACCGTCCCGACCTGTTCCCCGGTTCGGGCTACATCGGCAAGTATGTGGAGGGCAGCTATACCGACTACGACATTCCCCCGGAGACGCTGGACGATGAGGTATTCGCCGCCATCATCAAGGAAGCGGAAAAGTATCTCGGCTACCCCTACGTTTGGGGCGGCAGCAGCCCCTCTACCTCATTTGACTGTTCGGGCTTCGTCAGTTGGGTCATCAATCATTCCGGTTGGGATGTGGGCAGGCTGGGCGCGCAGGGGCTATGCAATATCTGTACGCCCGTACCCTCTGCCAATGTCAAACCGGGCGATCTGGTGTTTTTCACCGGAACGTATGATACCCCCGGCGTCAGCCATGTGGGTATCTACGTCGGCAACAATATGATGATCCACTGCGGAGATCCGATCTCTTATGCAAACTTAAATTCAAACTATTGGCAGTCCCATTTCTACCGCTATGGGCGCTTGCCGTAAAGGAGAGTGAACGATATGAACCCGAAAATTATGAAGCTCCGTGGAGAGCTGGAGAAGAACAAAGGCAAAATTTCCGATCTGCAAGGCCGCAACCGCGAGCTGGAAAAGCAGATTCGTGAGTTGGAGGACACCGACATCATCGGCATGGTGCGCGAGAACGGCATGACGATGGAACAGTTTGCCGAGCTGTTCCGCCGTATGCAGGCCGCGCCTGCACCGGCCACTTCGGAAAAGGAGGCGTTGAACCATGACTAAAAACACACCGCGCATTTTTATCAGCCTGCTGCTGATGCTCCTGTGCATCGGGATTTTCCCCGTTTCCGCTTTTGCCAGCAGCGGCGACTATCCCGATGATGCGCTGCCCGCCGCCGAAAGCAGCGCCGCAGATGCGCAGGAGACAAAACAGATCGGCACGGTCACGACCAACGGCGGCAACCTGAATGTCCGCACCGGCGCGGGGCTGGACAACACCGCGTTTACGCAGCTCCCCAACGGTACGGTGGTCGATGTGATCGGCAGGGACGGCGATTGGGTGAAGATCCTGCTGCCCGCAAGAGTTGGCTATGTGTACGGCAGCTATCTGACCGTCACCGACGCCGCCGACAGTACCGTGAGCATCGGCGGCATTACGCTTCCGTTTGATGAAAAAGAGCTGGCCGATCTCTGGCAGCTTCTTCTCGGCAGCATGACGGGCGGCAGCGATGCGCTGACACCGGACGGCAACCTGACGCTGATCGACGATATTGGCACCAGCACCAAGGCAGGAAAACAGTTCATTACGCTGGAAAGCAAGAACGGCAATGTGTTTTACATGATTATTGACCGTGACGATGAGGGCGAAGAAACCGTCCACTTCTTAAATCAGGTGGATGAGGCCGACCTGATGGCGCTGACCGGCGAGGAAGAAACGCCCGCCACTTGCTCCTGCACCACCAAATGCGTGGCCGGTGCGGTCAATACATCCTGCCCCGTCTGCGCGGTCAACATGACCGAGTGCGTGGGCAAGGAGGCAAAGCCCGAAGTCCCCGCTGAGCCGACAGAACCCGCCGCCGAGGAACCGGAGAAAAAGAGCGGCGTGGGCGGCATCCTTGTCGTTCTGCTGATCGTCGCGCTGGGCGGCGGTGCCGCGTTCTACATTTTCAAGCAGAAAAAGGCCAAGCCGCAGACCAAAGGCAGCGCCGATCTGGACGATTATGATTACGGCGAGGACGAATACGAGTTTGAGCCGTATGAGGACGAATCGGAACGGGATACTACGGAGGATACAGACGCATGAGATATTTCACCAACAATCCGCTGGAACGCCTGATGATGCAGAAACCGAAAGCAGCGCGGGAGGACAGCCCTCCCGACGCTGCCAAGGAACACTTCTGCTACGGCTGCAAGCGCTTCGGACAGAGCTGCATCCGCCCCTGCTACCGTGACGTAAAGAGAATGGAGGCTGCACCATGCGCCTTGTGATCGCCGAAAAGCCCTCCGTGGCGCAGAGCATCGCCGCCGTGCTGGGTGCTAAATCACGGCATGACGGGCATCTGGAGGGCGGCGGGTATATCGTGTCGTGGTGCTTTGGGCATCTGGCAGAGCTGGCCGACGCCGCCGTTTACAATGCCGATGATGCAAAATGGACGCTGGCGGCGCTGCCCATCATCCCTATCTCGTTCCGCTTCATTGTCCGCTCCGATAAGCAGAAGCAGTTTGACATTCTGCGGGAGCTGATGCGCCGGGAGGATGTGGCAGAGGTGGTCAACGCCTGCGACGCTGGGCGCGAGGGTGAGCTAATCTTCCGCACGGTTTACTGCCTTGCGGGATGCTCCAAGCCGATTCTGCGGCTTTGGATTTCTTCAATGGAGGATGATGCCATCCGCAGCGGCTTCCAGCAGCTTAGGTCTGGGCGCGACTATGACGGCCTGCATCAATCCGCCCTGTGCCGTGCCAAGGCCGATTGGCTGGTTGGTATCAACGCCACGCGGTATTTTTCCCTGACGTATGGACGCACATTGAACATCGGGCGCGTCATGTCGCCCACGCTGGCGCTGTTGGTACAGCGTGAGGCGGAGATCTCCGCATTTGCGGCAAAACCGTTCTACACCGTTCAGCTCGATTGCGGCTTTCCCGCCGCGACAGGCCGAATGAAGGACAGAAAGGATGCCGACGCCATCGCCAACGCCTGCAAGGGCAAGACGGCAACGGTCAAAAGCGCGGAACACAAGGAAAAGTCTGAGAAAGCGCCCGCGCTCTACGATTTGACCTCCCTCCAGCGCGACGCCAACCGCGTTCTCGGTTATACCTCTCAACAGACCCTCGACTATCTCCAAGCCCTCTACGAAAAGAAGCTCTGTACCTACCCGCGCACCGACAGCCGCTATCTGACCGACGATATGGAGGGCAGCGTCCCCGGCCTTGTCGCCGCCGCTGCCGCTGTCTGCGGCATGGAGAAGCCGCCGACCATCTGCGCCAAGCAGGTATGCAGCAGTAAAAAAGTCACCGATCACCACGCCATTGTTCCCACCATCAGCGCGGAAAAGGTAGATATAGCCTCTCTGCCGCTGGGCGAACGCGAGGTGCTGAAGCTGGCGGCAAGGGGCTTGCTTCGTGCGGTGGATGAACCACATCGCTACGCAGAAACGGTCATTACGGTGGACTGTGCCGGTCAGAGCTTCACCGCCAAGGGCAAAACCGTTCTTGCTCCCGGCTGGAAGCGCTATGAGCAGGAGCAGACGGAGGCAGCGCCCGCGCTGCCGGTGGTGACGGAGAATCAGACGCTTTCCGTATCTGCCGCATCGGTCAAGACCGGAAAAACCACGCCGCCCAAGCATTTCACCGAGGATACGCTGCTGGCGGCGATGGAGAACGCGGGCAAGGAGGATATGCCCGACGATGCCGAGCGCAAGGGCATTGGCACCCCGGCGACCCGTTCCGGTATCATTGAAAAGCTGGTGTCCTCCGGTTTTGTGGAGCGCAGGAAGTCCAAGAAGATCACAAATCTGCTGCCCACCTCCACCGGCACGGCGCTTATCACCGTTCTGCCCGAACAGCTCCAATCTCCGCAGCTCACCGCTGAATGGGAACACCGCCTGAAAGAGATCGAGCGCGGCGAAATCGCCTCGGCCAGTTTTATGGACGGGATCGCCGCCATGCTGAATGAGCTGGTGCAGACCTACAAGCCCATCCCCGGTGCGGAAGTCCTGTTCCCCTCCGGGCGTGAGGTAGTCGGCAGGTGTCCCCGCTGCGGGGCCGAGGTAACGGAATCGCAGAAGGGCTTTTTCTGTGAGAATCGTTCTTGCGCATTTGTCCTCTGGAAAAACAGCCGATTCTTCGCCGCCAAGAAAAAGGCGCTGACGAAATCTCTTGCCGCTGCGCTTTTGAAAAATGGCCGCGCCCCGCTGAAAGGCTGCTACTCCGAAAAGACAGGGAAAACCTATGATGCCAGCGTTCTTTTGGAGGACGATGGACAGCGCACGGGCTATAAGATGGTGTTCGACAATGGCTGATGCGCCGCGTATGGATCACAAGCAGCTCCGCCGCGCCAAGAAGCTCATTCGGAAGCTCTGCTGTAATTACGATCACGGCAACTGCCTCGCGCTGGATGATGGAGAGCCTTGCGTCTGCGTACAGGGTATTTCCTACTCGCTGCTGTGCAACTGGTTCCGAAACGCGGTGCTTCCCGCCGACCATGAGCTGCTGGCCGACGTGGTGCGGGAAAGGCCGGGAAAGCGCTGCGCCGTCTGCGGTAAGCCGGTCTATTCTTCCTCCAATCGCGCCAAATATTGCCCCGCCTGCGCCAAGCAGGAACGCCGAAAGCAGGACGCCAAACGAAAGCGTGAACAATACTGGAACCTCCGCAAATAGAGGGCGTAAAAGCCCCATGCTGCAAGGTTTTTTTCGTGCCGGATTGCAAGCGGCTGCGTCATTCTATCCGCAAGCGCAAAAACGGCCTCTATCTGCGGAGAATCGCCCCTGTGCAGGATGTGTTTTCTTCTGCGCAGGGGCGCTATTTTTTCTGAAAGGAGATCATCATGGCTGAAAAACAAACCAGCAAAGACCGGATGCGGGAGATCGTTGACAGCATCGAAAACGGCATCAAGGAGCTGTTCGAGAGCGATAAGTACCAGCAGTATCTCTCCACCATGAGCCGCTTTCACCGCTACTCGGTCAATAATACCATGCTCATCTATATGCAGCGCCCCGACGCCACCCATGTGGCGGGCTTCAACAAGTGGCGCGATCAGTTCGGCAGGAACGTCCTGAAAGGCGAAAAAGGCATTCGCATCATCGCTCCCACTCCCTATAAGAAAAAGGTCGAGGAAATCAAGACCGACCCGGAAACCAATGCGCCGCTGCTGGACGCGGACGGCAAGGCCATCATTGAGGAAAAGGAAATCCGTATTCCCATGTTCAAGGTGGTGTCCGTCTTTGATGTGTCACAAACTACGGGAAAGCCCTTGCCCCAGCTTGCCGCCGATTTGAGCGGAAATGTGCAGCAGTATGAGGTTTTCATGGAGGCGCTGCGCCGCGCTTCTCCCGTTCCGATGGAGATAAAGCCCGTTGCGCGGGATACGGACGGCTTTTTCAGCATTAAGGCGCAGAGCATCACCATCCGCGCCGGTATGAGTGAGGTGCAGACGGTATGCGCCGCCGTCCATGAGATTGCCCACGCCAAGCTCCACGACTACGAACACATGACGGAGCTTGCGGACGATGGTGAGACGATCCTTGTCCCCGGCGAAAAGAGCCGCAACACCGAGGAGGTCGAGGCCGAAAGCATCTCCTATGCGGTCTGCCAGTATTACGGCATTGAAACGGGCGAAAACAGCTTCGGCTATATCGCCACATGGTCAAAGGGCAAGGAGCTGAAAGAGCTTCGCGCCAGTCTGGAAACCATCAACAAGACGGCTTCCGAGCTGATTACGGACATTGACCGGCACTTTGCGGAGATTTGCAAGGAGCGCGGCATAGACCGGGAGAATTTGGCCGCTGCGGAGCAGCCAAGCGTGGAAGCGCCAGAGGCGGAAAAGCTCTACATGGTGGACAACGACAAATACATTCACGTTCAGCGCAGCGACACAGGCATTGATTACACCATCTATGACGCCGGTTCCGCAAAAGTGTTGGATGGCGGCGTACTCGACGGCACCGAACAGCAACTGCCCACAGCGGCTCTTGAAATTTGCAAGCTCCACAACATTGGCGGTGCTGCGCCGATCCGCCTTGCGTCGCTGGAGCTGTTGAAAGACTTGCAGGAGGCAAACGAGCTGCCCCTCGGTGCTGGGGAACAGATCACCGGCGCAGTCGCTGTTCCCACCGATGCGGCAGATAATATGCTCCCGGAGCTGGAACAGGCCGTCCCGATGCCTGACCCCACGCTGACGGTGGACGATATGCGCAGCTATGGGTATCTGGATAGTGATATGCTCCCGCTTTCCAAGAATCGGGCAGTGGAGCTGCTGGAACATGACATCACGGTTTATATGCTCTATCCCGACAACGCCGAGGAAATGGTCTTTGAGGCCGAGGACATCATCAAGCACGACGGAATGTTCGGGATCACAAGACCGGATTGGGATGCAGTCAAAGGCCATATCCCGCCCCGCGATGTGGAGCAGCGCTTTTTGAACAGTCCCACCGATTCTATGGCGATCTACCAACTGCGCCGGGATGCGCCGGTCGAGCTGCGTTTTGCCAATCTCGGCAGTTTGGCCGCGCCGCCTGACCCTGCCAACTATGAAGCAGTCTATACCCGTGAGGTGTACCCGGACGATGATACCGGCAGAATCCTTGAAAACTTCTACTACATTTTCAACGATGAGCGCCCCGGCGATTTTGTGGGACACAGCCTCTCCGTCAGTGACATCGTTGCGCTGAAACAGGACGGCAAGGTATCCTATCACTACTGTGACAGCATGGGATTTCAGGAGCTGCCCGCCTTTCAGAAACCGGAGAATTACCTGAAAGCCGCCGAAATGTCGATGGAGGACGATTACGGCATGATCGACGGCATTATCAACAACGGCCCCAAACAGCCCACCGTCGCCGACCTTGAAGCACAGGTCAAGGCCGGTATGTCCATCTCCTTGATGGATTTGGCAGAGGCGGCACACCGGGAAAAGAAGAAACCTGTGCTGGAGCAGCTCAAAAGCCAACCGGCCCAAGGACGTCCACACAAAACAGCGCCCAAAAAGAGCGCAGAAAAGGAGCTTTGATATGAATATCACCTTTGAAGAACGCCAGCTTATGAGCCTCTACAACACCGGCACCCGTACGGGCTTGATCGCGGCGCTGGAGGAAATGCGCGGCTACCTCGCTGCGGATGAAACGGAGCTGCGGGAGCTGACGGACAGCGCCATCGCAAAGCTGCGCAGGATGAGCGACGCGGAATATGACGCGCTCGACCTGTTCCCCGATTTTGAAAAGGAGGATATGGATGCCGAGTAAAGTACAGCTCTATGCGCAGATGGCAGACCGCACGGCGGAGCAGATCACGGGAAGCTACCAGAAGTGGACGGCATTTCTGGCCACCGCCGCAAGGCTGTATAAGTACCCCTACAACGAGCAGCTCATGATCTTCGCCCAGCGCCCGGAAGCCACGGCCTGCGCGGAATACGACCTTTGGAATAAGCAGATGCGCCGCTATGTGCGGCGAGGCAGCAAGGGCATCGCCCTTGTGGATACCAGCAGCGACCAACCAAAACTCCGATATGTATTTGATGTTTCTGACACCAGCGGCGGCGAGAACTCTCGCCGCCCTTATCTTTGGGAATACCGGCAGGAGCATCGTGAGGTGGTATCTGCGGCACTGGAGCAGCGCTTTGACGTTTCCGGTGAAAACGGACTTGCCGATCAGATGGAGCGTGTGGCGGCGCAGCTTGTAGATGAATACTGGCACGACAACTGGCGCGATATTGTCGGCATCGTTGACGGTTCCTTTCTGGAAGGTTATGATGATTTCAACATCGGAGCCGCTTTTCGGAACGCCGCCGTTGTCAGCACCACCTATACGTTGCTGTCCCGCTGCGGGATGCAGCCGGGAGATTACTTCGAGCATGAGGATTTTCTGAATGTCTTTGATTTCAACACCCCGCAGACCGTCGCCGCTCTTGGGACGGCCATCAGCCAGTCCAGCGAGCTGGTGCTGCGGCAGATCGAAATCACCATCAAGAATTATGAGCGCGAGAAAATCGCGGAAAGGAGCGAAAGCCATGAGCGAACTGACCTACACCCGCAGCGGGGATTATCTGATTCCCGACCTGAGCCTGACAGAGCAGCCGCAAGCCTCGCTGGGCAAGTACGGCAGGATGCGGAAGGATTACTTGAAGGAGCATCGTCCGGTGCTGTGGAACAGCCTGCTGCTGTCCGAGAGGCTGTACCCCCATCTGCGGGAGATCGACGAGGCAGCGAACAACCGACTGGAACAGATGATGCCGGAGCTGATGAAGTCAGCGGGCGTGACGGAAGCGCTGAAAGCCAGCGACCCGATGAAGTGGGTAGGGCTGATGAACACACTGAAAGCGCAGGCCGAGGAAACGATCCTTACGGAACTGGTGTTCAGCTAAATATGTTCGATGCCCCTGCCGGGGCGCAGATGTCCTTCTTCCCCTCAGAGGCAGAACAAATTCAATCCATCGCAGAAGCGGAGAGTGTAACACCCTCCGCTTTTTCTATGTTCGTTTCTCAGGATGATATTGACCACATCCTGCGCACGGGCGGTAATGCGGATGCAGCGCGGATGAAAATTGCTGCGGAATTCTCCAAGCAAAAGCCTTTAGGGGATCGCGCGGTATTTCTCAAAAAGCTCTACTACGGCGGCAACGGCCTGATTACGGATAACGGCAGGTTTTCCGCATGGTACGGGGACGATGGTATCCATATTGCAACCGGAGATACCTCTCGCTATCTTCGCTCTGCACAAGTGATAGGCTGGGCAGATGCGGCGGAGCGTATTGAGGAACTTCTGGACGGCGGCACATTTGCCACCAATCTTGAAGTCACAGAAGCCCCGCGCTATGAGCGGCTGGGTATTGCTGTGGATGTCTGGAATCTTTATCACGATTTCTCGGATGAAGCAAAATCGCTGGGGTATCTGTCCTGCTTGGGCAATACCCATAGCACCAGCTTTCCAGAGGAAACGGAGCGCCTGACGGATGATCTGCTGAATCCGGAGTTTCGGGAAAGGCTTCTGGCAGAACACAGAGTATTTCTTGACGCATACCGTGAGAACCGGGAGCTTCTGCGTTTCCATTTCCACCGTCCGCAGGCGCTTCTTACA
>ERZ826613.3600-NODE-3600-length-12677-cov-2.399303_pt1 | contig 12677 bp, 7 predicted proteins | sample MGYA00519925_ERZ826613 | MGnify/ENA primary metagenome ERZ826613 (study PRJEB31778, sample SAMEA3449236) | human gut metagenome | biome: human gut; feature: human-associated habitat; material: faeces | place: United Kingdom | collected 2010/2012 ... | reverse complement strand
ACATTGCAATTTTGGGTCATGGTGTCGTTGGCTCGGGTGTAGTAGAGGTATTGGCTATCCATAAAGACAGCATTTTAAAACGCGCGCAAAATGAAATTAACATTAAATATATTTTAGATTTAAAAGAATTTCCGGACAGTCCTTTTGCAGACCGCTTTACTAAAAACTTTGATGACATTATCCAAGATGATGATGTGAAAATTGTGGTTGAGGTAATGGGAGGATTGCACCCTGCATTTGAATTTGTAAAACAGTGTTTGGAAAAAGGTAAAAGCGTTGTTACCTCTAACAAAGAATTGGTTGCTTCCAAAGGCGCAGAGCTGTTGAAAATAGCAAAAGAAAAAAATGTAAACTTTTTATTTGAAGCAAGTGTTGGCGGAGGTATTCCTATTATTCGTCCTATCCATCAATGCCTTGCAGCAAATGACGTAATTGAGATTGCAGGTATTCTAAACGGTACCACCAACTTTATCTTAACAAAAATGATTCGTGACCAAATGTCTTTTGAAGACGCATTGGCACTGGCTCAAAAACTGGGCTATGCAGAACGCAATCCTGCTGCAGATATTGAGGGTGATGATGCTTGCCGTAAAATTTGCATTTTGGCTTCGCTTGCCTTTGGCAAACATGTTTATCCTGACCAGGTACATACAGAAGGTATTACGAAGGTTACATTAGGTGATGTAGAATATGCAGAAGCCTGGGGCGGCGTAATTAAACTGATTGGCAGAGTAAAAATGATGGATGATCATAGAATTCAAATTATTGTTTGTCCTATGCTGATTCCAAGAGAAAGTCAGTTAGCAAATGTAGATGATGTATTTAATGGCATTATGGTTCGTGGAGACGCAACAGGAGATGTAGTATTCTACGGAAAAGGTGCAGGCAAATTGCCAACAGCGAGTGCTGTAGTAGCAGATGTGATTGACTGTGCAAAACATATGCATGCAAGAAAAAATCTGTTTTGGAGCGATAGTGTAGATAATTATGTTCAAGACTATTTGGACGATATCACTGCTATGTATATACGTGCAACTGCTGATGACATTGCAGCTGCAAAAACAGAAGCAGAAGCATTATTTGGAACTGTAGAGCTATTGGTACAAAAAAATGCTCCAAAAAATGAATTGGCATTTGTCACAAAACCAATGAAAGAACGCGATATTCAAGATAAAATTGGTGTATTAGAGAGTAAAGGCGTAACCGTTGCATCTACAATTCGTGTTGGTGATTTGTAATTTAAGCAGATAGGAAGAACAGAATGATAAGTATTAAGGTTCCCGCGACCAGCGCTAACTTGGGTTCTGGTTTTGATTCACTGGGAGTTGCCCTCAATTGGTATAATTATGTCTGGATGGAGGAGTCTGACCGGATTGAAATCTCATCGAAAGACAATGTAGAAATTCCCAAAGGAAAAGATAACTTAGTATATCAGGCAGCAGAGTTTGTATATAATGCATATGGGAAGAAAATGCCCGGCTTAAAGATTATACAGGAAAATAATATTCCTATGGCAAGAGGAATGGGAAGCAGTTCTGCATGCATTGTAGCCGGTATTACCGGTGCAAATGAATTATTAGGAAGGCCGTTTGACCAAGATACGTTAATCAATTTTGCCTGTAAAATTGAAGGACATCCGGATAATACAACACCGGCTATTTTAGGAGGATTAACGGTTTCTGACATGGATGCAGGAAGAGTATACAGTGTTGGAACACAGGTATCTGATAAATTTAGATTTGCTCTGTTAATTCCTGATTTTCAGTTAAAAACAGAACAGTCCCGTGCTACGTTACCAATGCAATACAGCAAGCAGGATGCGGTATATAATCTATCACGTAGTGCGCTTATGGTGGCATCTTTATCTTGTGGAAAAGCAGAAAATTTACGTATTGCGGTACAGGATAAGTTGCATCAACCGTTTCGAGTGGATTTGATTGAAAATTGTGCCGAAATTTTTGAGTTAACTTACCAAAACGGTTCACTGGGAACTTATATCAGCGGAGCAGGACCATGTATTATGTCCATTATCGAAAGTGGAAATACAGCATATTATAATCGTATGATAAAACAATTGGAAGAACACGGCATCGTCGGCTGGAAATTAGAAGTACTGGAGACTGATAGGGAAGGTACCAAAGTTCTCCCAACCATATAAACATAATATAAAGGAGAAATGATTTATGAGCTTAATTGTCCAGAAGTTTGGTGGTACTTCTGTTGCAAATACTGAGCGTTTGAAAAATGTTGCTGATATCATCACAAAAACATATGAAAAAGGCAATGATGTTGTCGTTGTTGTATCGGCACAAGGAGATACAACAGATGAGTTTATTGAAAAGGCACGCCAAGTGAATCCGAATCCTTCAAAACGAGAGATGGATATGTTATTAACCGCAGGCGAACAAATTTCAGCTTCTCTGTTAGCAATGACCATCGAAGAAATGGGCTATCCGGTGATTTCTTTATTAGGCTGGCAGGCAGGATTTTTTACAAGTGCAAATAACGGCTCAGCCAGAATAGAACGTGTAGATCCTGCTCGTATCAAGCGTGAACTGGATCAAAAACGTATTGTGATTGTGACCGGTTTTCAGGGAGTAAATCGTTATCAAGATATGACCACATTGGGACGCGGCGGCTCTGATACCAGTGCGGTTGCAATTGCTGCATCCATGCATGCTGATTTATGTCAAATTTATACCGATGTGGAAGGCGTGTTCACAGCGGATCCAAGAAAGATAAAGGATGCACGCAAATTAGATGTTATTTCTTACGATGAAATGTTAGAACTTGCAACATTGGGTGCACAAGTATTAAATAACCGTTCAGTTGAGATGGCGAAAAAATATGGAGTAGAGTTGGAAGTGCTTTCCAGCTTAACAAGAAAACCAGGCACAATTGTAAGGGAGGCAAATAAAATGGAAGAAATGTTAATCAGCGGTATTGCAAAAGATAATGAAGTAGCGCGCGTGTCAATTATTGGAGTTCCTGATAGACCGGGACTTGCATTTAAAATTTTCACAAAGCTAGCTGCAAAAGATATTAATGTAGATATTATTTTACAGTCCATTGGACGAAATAATACCAAAGATATTAGTTTTACCATTCCTGAATCTCAGCTGGATGAAACAATGGGAATTTTAAGAACTTATGTTGAGACCATTGGTGCTGCAGATGCTGTCTATGATGGTAATGTTTCTAAAGTCTCTGTGGTCGGTGCAGGTATGGAAACTCATCCGGGAGTTGCAGCACAGATGTTTGAAGCACTTTTTGACGCCAATATTAATATTCAGATGATTTCTACCAGTGAAATTAAAATTTCTGTTTTGATTTCACGTGACGATGCCGACCAAGCAGTTACAGCAATTCATAAAAAGTTCTTTTCAGGAAAATAATATTGCATAAATCGCTGTAATATGGTTTAATAGTAACAGTAAAATAAATAATAGCCAGCAATCTGTTTCAGTTGTTGGTTTTATATCCGGGTGTAGCGCAGTTGGTAGCGCACTTGACTGGGGGTCAAGGGGCCGCAGGTTCAAGTCCTGTCACTCGGACCAGTCGAGAGCCTCGACGCGCAAGTCGCGTTCGGGGCTTTTGCTTTAAAACGGCTGTGTGCTCGCGTTTATGGAGGGTGTCTTTTTTGTAGCGTACCCTCAAAAAACGCTGCAAGTAAAAAACGCACTTCACTTTTGTGGAGTGCGTTTTTTCTGCCGGAAACCGGTTTGGCAAGTGGATTAATTTCTTTTGCAGTTTCATAGTTATTGCGTTAATTATGAATCAGTTACTGATATACTGTATACTTGGCTGTTTATCAAGTAAAAAGCCTGTATTTTATCGAGCTGATTTTGTCTCTCCGGTACAATAGGAAAATATTAAACCGGAGGCATGCCAAATGAAAAACAAAATCATTCAGGAAAGCATGATACTGTCCTACGAGACAGCGCTTTGGGAGGCGGAGAAAAGTGAGGCGACGATAGAAAAATATCTGCACAGCGTGCGGCAGTTTGCCGTGCATTATGCGGGACGGAATATCGACAAAGGGCTGGTGCTGGAGTACAAGGCAGCGCTGAGAGAATCCTATGCTCCGTCCAGCGCCAATGCAGCGCTGGCGGCGGTCAACGGATTTCTCCGCTTCTGGGGGTTTGAGGGCTGCTGCGTCAAACCGTTTAAGGTGCAGAAAAAACTCTACTGCCCGGAGGAAAAAGAACTGAGCAGGAAGGAATATGTCCGGCTTGTCAAAGCAGCCAAAGAAAAAAGCAACGAGCGTCTTGCGCTGCTGCTGGAAAGTATCTGCGCCACCGGAATCAGGGTGAGCGAGCTGCTGTATATTACGGCGGAAGCTGTCTTGCAGGGAGAAGCCGTTGTGACCTGCAAGGGGAAAACGCGGACGATTTTTTTGCCTGTCGCTCTGCAAAAAAAGCTGCGACGGTATATGCAAAAGCGTCATATCTGCACCCGGACGGGCAAGCCAATGAACCGCAGCAACATCTGGCGAGAAATGAAAGCCCTGTGCGAGAGGGCGGGCGTACCGCCCAGCAAGGTGTTCCCGCACTCTCTGCGGCATTTGTTTGCAAGGACATTCTATGGGATTGACCATGACGTGGCGAAGCTGGCGGATATACTCGGCCACAGCAATATTAACACTACCCGCATTTATATTGTTTCTACCGGGGCCGAACACCGCCGGAAAATGGAGACCATGCGGCTCATCCTCTGAAAAAGGAAAAAAATAACCGGCGTCTAAACGCCGATATACATCTGATTACAGAAGATTCATTCTGTTGTAGAAAGAGACATATTAAATCTCCTGTCACGAAGTAAGATATGTCACAGAAAATTAAATATATTGTAAAAACAATATCTACACAAATTTTTTTATATAATATAGCATATTTCGGCAGAAAATACAAGTGTTTTGCTATTTTGGTGCGACAAAGAAACCCTTTCGGCATAATTGTGCTGAAAAGGTTTTTTTGTCGTGCCTTTTTTCTTTATAGCCGGATATACAAGACTTATGTCGCTTTCTGTTTGGAAAAAGCGCAATAAAAGTACAACAGAATGAATCTTCTGTTGTAGCCTTGGAAACGGAGGGTATGGGAAGCGCCAGATTTGGCGTCTATATTACTTTTGCCAAAACCACAACCAATCGCACAGGTAATCAATACAAATTGGCTAAAGGGAAGGGGATGTCCTGAGTTTAAAGGAAGCAACTGTCCCAATCAAAAAAGCACGGTTTATGAGCTGTTTTCCGACTTTACGCGCGGTGCAAGGGCAGGATGAAAAAGTTTTTTGAAGCTGCTTGCCTCAAACTAGGACAGAGGTAGGGATGGGCTGACGCGACTCTTACAGCAATAAGAGTCGTAAGGTTACGGAGCCGGAGAGGAGAGTGTTGTTTTTGCGTTTTTGATTATCTGTAAAAGGATAAAAAAGCTAAGTATTAGAAAGTAAAGGAGAGTATATCTAAAATGAAACTAAAGAAATTAAGGCAAGGAACAGGCATATTACTGTTAGCAGTGACAATGACGGTGATGATGACCATCTCACAGTTTGGCACGCTGGTTCATGCGGCAGAACTGCCGGATAAAACTCAGTTTGCAACTGCAGATGAATTAAAGACTTTCAATACCGACTCCACAGACGGAATAGATGATTCGGCTCTGGTTTATTTTGGAGACGATGGCTATGGTGGCGACCAGTGGTGGTGGATTGTCGGAAGTCAGGGTGGCGACACTATGGTATTATGGCCCTATGAGCCTAGGTCGGATAACGGACCGGGCGGTATGGAAGTCAACTTTTTCCCAAAGGAAGTTGACCCTACAACTGGCGTCTATGCAGATAGATTTTATGAGGGGAAATTAGTTGGGATGTCTCATTATGGAGCAAGTGAAGTCAGAAAAGCCATACAGGTTTACGAAACAAACTGTTTTACTAGTGCTGAGCGAGCGCTCATGAATGATACTACGTTTTATACCGAAGATACAGTAAATAACGAAGTCTATGCCATAACCTCTAAACTGTATCTTGGATTTGGATTCAAGGGCAGAGGTTATTTTACAGTAGGTAGAAATACTGCGGATGATGTGTATGCAGGACTTCGTGTTGATGAAGCTTATATTGGAAATGCTCCGTTTTGGTTAAGCTCTGCGGACAGAAATACGAATAGTTATCATGGTGTGGTAGTATGGAGTTCGTATGCTAATTTAAGCGGCGGTATAGTTCAAACCCTCATAGGAAACGGCAATATGGCATTAATGCCTGCATTTGAGTTCAATTTGTCAACAGTTCTTTTCGGTTCTACGGCTTCGAAAGCTACGGCAGAGGGAGCATTGACTGCGCGTGATGCATTTACCTTGCGGTATGCGGCAGATAACTTGGGAAGCGCCGTGGTATCTATGGACAAAAACCAAGTGAGCCTGAAGGATGTTCCAGCCGGCACTTATCTGGTAGCTCAGAACAGTGCGGGAACACAGGCAGTGCTGACAGACGGCAAGACGTCTGTCCAGGCAGCCGATATGGGACTGGACAGTTTCACTAACTGTAAGGTGTGGTTGGAAACAACCAATAGCACAGAGAACAAAACCTACGCCACAATGGCGACAGAGCGTAATGGTTATACATTTGAAGTGCAAGTTGGGCAAAATATGACGGTAACAACAGGCAATAACGTACAGACAGATGTAAATGGGGCTATTACAGATGTTACTATAAAAGCCAACGATGGCTATTATCTGCCGGAAAACTATAAAGACAGTGTGATACTGCCGGCCGGATTCACCATTGTGCAAAATGGAAATGAGATCACGATTTCGGGAACACCGACCAGCGATGTAGTGATTGATTTACCTGACGCTGCCATGATTGCAACAGATGGAACTAATCCGGAACAGCCGGGTGAAACTCCTCCGGGAACAATGGATGAAACGAATCCGACAAATCCAGATGGAAACAATATGAGTGATGTTCCTCAAACAGGAGACAACAGCAGCTTTGTTTGGGGCTTGACCGCTGCATTCATAAGTTTGGCTGCGATTCTCATTTTACTGCTGCTGCGGAAAGAAAGACAGAAAGCGAAACACCTGCGCCGGTAAATAAGAATCTGCCTCTTGACATTTTTTAAACGCTTTTTATTCAACATGAAAAAGGAAAAAGCCATACTATCACAAACAAAATATGCGACCCGGTGAAATGGGTACTATTATGGCACCTGCAGTTCTGCAGGCGGCGGCTTATCCTTCTAACCGGTACGTTTATTTGGCAGATAGGCAGAAAACAGGACTTCCATTTATGTAAAGAGAGGATATATGAACGAGTATTTTAACGGCGAAAACAAGGACTTTTTTGCAAAGAATGTTACGCTGGAAGAATTTCTTCTCCAAAAAATGTTTCTGTGACTGCATTATCATACGGACGTCCGATTTGAGAAAAAGAGCATTCTATTCTAAAACGATATTTCTAAATGTTCAATGGGTATCTTTTTTGTAACATGATCCCAAAACAAAAACCGCGCAACTAGGAGAAATGGCTTAGTTACGCGGTTTTCCTTATATTAATTGGATAAACTTAGAAAACAACCTTAAAATCTGTAAAAATACAACACAGATTTTCTTTTATACATTTACAGTTCTGAAAAGTAGTCTAGAACCTTTTGAATCATTTTTTTGTTTTTAGTTATCTAGTGCATGGATACAAATTTTTTGCGGTGTTTCTCGAGATTTCTATTGGTATTATCATTATTATTTTGAAGGTTTTATTTTATATTTATTCTAAAATAAAGAAGTACAATAAGAAAATTGGAAATAAATAAGGCTTAGATGCTACGTAATTATTTGCATCTAGGCCTTGTTTTATGTGTTATAAAGGATAATTGCCGTATCAGTAAAATTAGAATAAACTTAACTGTTCTGCAGGTTGTTCACGGCGTTTTACAGTTTCTCTTTTTATGGTGTTTGGCAGCTCGGATAAAAATGAAGAAGGTTCGGCTCCACAGGTAAGAATTAATTCCTCACGGGCTCTGGTCATTCCTACATAAAATAAGCGTCGTTCTTCTTGAATATCTGAAGGGTGCTTTGTAGACTCTAATGGCAATATTCCGGACTTGATTCCGGACACAAATACAGCAGGGAATTCAAGACCTTTACTGCCATGTAATGTCATAAGATGTACAGCACCTGATTTCCAGTTTTTTGCGGTAGTGCGGCTGATATCAGCTTCTTGCCCAAGAACCAGTGTATTCCATAATTCATCCAGATTGGAATGAAACACGGCTGTATTTTTCAGCTTTTCCAATGCAGAGGAAGAACCGTATGTTTCTTCCCATTGCTGCACCAATTTCCATGGCTTTTCTTTTTGTATTAGCGGAAGCCATGAATCTATTCGTTCTAACATTTGAAGCAGTATTTCGTACTCTTGAAAATCATGTTGCAGAGTTTCTAGGTTCCATTCTGTCTGATGAGAGCATATCTTCTGAGCATATTCTATTAAATCAGAAGGACAGTTCCACAGTAATTTTAAAGCAGTTCGGAGTGCTGCAATATCTCCTGGATCTTGCAAACAACGGAAAAACGATAGGAGACCGCGTACATCATCTGCATTTAAAAAGTCTTCTCGACCACTTATAATACATGGTATGTCGTCATGCCGCAAACATTTTTCTATTAATTCTAATTGTCTGTGAGTGCGGCAAAGAACTGCAATATCAGAAAAAGAACGCATGTGCTGTGTATGTCCCAAAGACTGTGCTTCCAGCATATCTACGCCTCCTGTTATACGGCTGATTTCTTTTGCAATCCAAATACCTTCTGAAAAATCGTCTGCGGTCTGTACCAATCTTACTGCAATACCTGATGTTTGATTCGGAGTTAATAAACGTGGTTTGCCGGGATTATGTTCAATTACAGGTACCGCTGTTTGCAGAATTTCCGGAGAGGAACGATAGTTCTGAACCAAACGAATGATATGGATATCAGGAGAATCCTCTTCCAGCCGTTCAAAGCATCGTCCGCTGGAGCCGCGGAATCCGTAAATAGATTGGTCAGGGTCTCCAATTACAAAAAGATTTTTTCCGCTTTCATTCCATTTTCGAACCAACTGATATTGCATATCATTGATATCCTGAAATTCATCCACCAGTAAATGAGTGAATTGTTTTTGGGCGGTGATAGTTTGTTTTTGGGCTTCTAATAATAAATCGTCAAAGTCAAGTACACCCAATTCCCGTAAACGAGAACAATATGAAATATATAGTTCCTCGGATAATTCGGCTGTTTCAAATGATGCTCCGTTTTTTATCCGAGACACTGCTTGTATCAATTGTTTAGCACTTTCTTTTCGATGTTGCGCTTGTAATATTTCTTCCGCTATCTCTATGGCTTCACCTTCGCTGATAAGGCGTACATCTCCCAAAAGCTTCAGACAGATTGCATGAAAAGTTCCAATGGTCATACGTGATATGGCACGTTTCCCTCCCAAACGCTGTTCCAATCTATGGCGCATTTCCGTTGCTGCTTGGTTGGTAAAAGTGACTGCGGTAATTTCTTCCGGTTTTACACCTTGTTCTTCTATCAGATAAGCAATACGGGATACCAGCGTTTTTGTTTTTCCTGTGCCGGGCCCTGCAATTACCGCTACAACCCGTTGCAAATCTGATACGGCTTGTTGTTGTTCTGTGTTCAAACTGTCACTTGGTATTACAATAGGAGTTTCTTCAGGTGCGGGGACAGTTGTTTTTTGTATTTTACTTTGCTGTTTGGAAGTCTTTTTCGGAACGTCTGCTCCAAATAAAGAGATTTGTCCGTTTAATTGCTCTATTTCAGATGGATTCAATAGAGAAATCACACCGTATTCTCCGTCAAAGCCCGGTTTTCGCTCTACTTGTCCAATGCGTAAACGGCGAATACCTTCGGCAATACATGGGCCTGCTGTCCGTTTGATATCTTCAATGGGAGCTTGACGTAAAATATAGAACTCAGCACCTAAAGATTGCAGCATTTCTTCATATTGCTGCTGTGTTTTTTTACTTGCAGCAGATTTTCCTGTGCAAGCGGCGATGACTTCCGGAAGAGGAGCCAGACTTTCAAACGGTTTGGCGTTTTCAGGACGATAGCCAACCGGTCGGTCGGCCAACTCTTCTACGCGGTGTTCTACGCCAATGGTGATTTTTTTGCCGCATACAGGGCAGATACCGCCTAACTGAGCAGTTTCGGCAGGAGTAAGACAAACATTGCAGTTACGATGTCCGTCTAAGTGGTATTTTCCTTCTTCGGGAAAGAATTCTACTGTGCCAAGAAAACCCTCTCTAGTCCGAATTGCATGAACCAATTCGGGGTAGGTAAGCCCGGTATCGAGCAGATTTGCTTCACGTCCCAATTTTGATGGAGAGTGAGCGTCTGAATGTGATACCAATGTAAGGTTGTCTAAAGCAGAAACACGCCAGTTCATAGGAGGGTCTGAAGAAAGTCCTGTTTCTACTGCGTGAATATGAGAGGTTAAGTCTCCAAAGCAGGCTTCTATGCTGTCAAAACCTGAAAAAGCACCAAACATAGAAAAATGCGGTGTCCAAATGTGTGCGGGAATAAATTCTGCATCCGGACAAGTTTCTAGGGTGATTTCCAGTAAATCTCGACTGTCCAGTCCTAAAATTGGACGCCCGTCGGAATGAATATTGCCGATTGCTTCTAATTTGGCGGCAAGCTCGTCGGCTGCTTCTAAACTGGGCAGTACAATTACATTGTGTACTTTTCTGGTTTTTCCATCTTTTTTGTAGATGGAGCTAATTTCGCCTGTTACTACAAAACGAGGTGTTTCTCCCAATACTGCATTTGGAATTCGCAAATCTTTTTTTAAGGTATATACGCCTTCTCCGGCAGGAACAAGCTGTTCTTTCAGTTCAGCACGCCATACAGGGTGTGTAAAGTCACCTGTGCCCAAAAGTTGAATTCCTTTGCGTTGTGCCCACCAATCTAAGTGAGGAATGTCACAATCTTTACTGGTAGCGCGGGAAAAACGAGAATGGATATGTAAATCGGCAATATACATAATGTCACCTTCTGTCTATCAAGATTAGACTCATTATAATCTTTTTTGACATACTGCGCAATAAGGAAGATTTTTCTATAGATAGAAAAAGTTTGATTTTTAGTCTTGTCATACGATAAGATATTTTTCATAAAATAAATATAGCAGGAATGGCAAATATATTTTATAAACAATACGAAACATTGTATTTTGTACTGCTTAATTTTTCTGTTGACATTAGTATGGTTATCTCATATAATATGTTACAATACATAGGAGAAAGGAATACACTGATTATTATGGACGACGCCGACAGTAACGACGCTGACCAAGTTTTGATTCGTATTCATTTTTATTATTATTTATGTAAATTACAGGCATGACTTGCGCTCTTTTTTAGAAAGAGCAGCAGGTTATGTCTGTTTGTGTTTTTACTGAGTTTGTCTTTCAGACATTCAGAATATCAATATTTTATTAAGAAAGGTGTGGTATATCCAATATGGATACTCACAAACAAATGCCTTGGCACACAAAAAAGTTGGAAGAAGTTTATCAGGTAGTAAAGACTTCTGACAGAGGATTAAGTGATACCGAGGCTACAGAAAGACTCAAACGAAATGGAAAAAATGAACTTCGAGCCAAACCGCCCAAAACACTGCTTCAAATGCTAAAAGAGCAAATTTTAGACCCAATGGTGTGCATCTTAATTGTTGCGGCTGTTATTTCTGCCGTTTTGCAGGAATGGACGGAAGCAGGTGTAATATTTGTTATTGTGATTTTAAATGCAGTCATTGGCATTGTACAGGAGAAAAAAGCACAATCTTCTTTAGAAGCGTTACGAGATATGAGTGCGCCCACTGCACGCGTATTACGCCAGGGAGAAGAAAGTGTGATTCCCGCTGCTGAATTGGTAGTCGGCGATATTGTGTTGCTTTGTGACGGAGACATGGTTCCCGCAGATTTACGATTAATTGATTCTGCAAACTTAAAAATACAGGAAGCTTCGCTGACCGGTGAATCGGTGCCTGCGGAAAAAGATGCAGACGCGGTATTGCCGGAAACATGTACTTTGGGAGACAGAAGTAATATGGCATATTCATCTTCCATTGTAATATATGGGCGTGGTACCGGTGTTGTAGTAGCCACAGGCATGAATACGGAGGTGGGTAACATTGCGGGAATGCTGGATAACCAAGATGAATTGGATACTCCGTTAAAACGTAAGTTAAACGCAGTAGGAAAAATACTTACCATTGTAGGTTTGATTGTTTGTATATTGATTTTTGCGATAGGTGCAATTTATCAACGCCCTTTGATTCCGCAGCTTTTGGTTGCAATATCTTTAGCCATTTCCATTATTCCGGAAGGTCTGCCGGCAACAGCAACTATAGTCATGGCTTTGGGTGTACAACGAATGGCAAAGAAAAATGCTTTGATACGAAAGCTGCCTGCTGTTGAAACTTTGGGAAGTGCTACTGTGATTTGCAGTGATAAAACAGGTACATTGACAAAGGCTAAACCAACAGTTGTAGATGTAATACCATTTAATGACTTTAATGCAAATGAACTTTTAAGAATAGCAGCTTGTCTTGAGGAACATTTCCCTCATTCTATGGCTAAGGCAGTTGTAGATAAGGCTAAGGAATTAAAACTTACTCATGAGG
>ERZ826613.3592-NODE-3592-length-12689-cov-35.649675_pt1 | contig 12689 bp, 10 predicted proteins | sample MGYA00519925_ERZ826613 | MGnify/ENA primary metagenome ERZ826613 (study PRJEB31778, sample SAMEA3449236) | human gut metagenome | biome: human gut; feature: human-associated habitat; material: faeces | place: United Kingdom | collected 2010/2012 ... | reverse complement strand
TTTCTTATTTTTTGTAGTTCTTTTCTATGAGAAACGTTCCCCGATTCAGGGTTGATTTGTCATGAATTGTCGATTCTGATTTTTGAAAAATTATTGAAAATTATCTTTTTAAACTTGAAGATATATAACAGTCTCTCTGATAGACCATCATCTTTGGATTTATACTATCATGTATTCACTAAGACCATAAATCTCCATAGCCGCCTTATATGTAATCTCGTGTAAATACATACGTCGTCCTATATCCATTCTTTCTTCTAAACTGTGCTTCATGTGACACCTCCATGATTCCATTATTATATAAGTGACTACCTTATAAAAAATGGTACTCTTATATATAAATAATGTCTATAATAATTGGGTTGGTGTCTACTTTTAGATTACCACTTCATTTCTGCTCCTTTTGGACTTCCTCCTGCCCCCCTCCACCTCAAAGTCCAATCCGCCGCTATTTCTCACTCCACCACGCAAAAAAAGGCGGATTGCTTTGCAATCCGCCAGTCTCAATCAACCAGTCTAAACCTCCATCAGCCAATTCCTCCAAGTAAAGCACCTGCAATAAGTGCAACAAGTGAAAGTGGGACAAGGACATATTTGCCAAGTGGTACAAACCACTTTCCAATAGGCTTATCTGCACCTGCATTAACAGCATCAACAGCAAACTTCTTTCCTGCAACCCAGAAGAACATAATTGCTGCGAGCATTGCGCCAAGTGGGCAGATATAGATAGATACTGCGTCCATCCAGCCTGATACAATCCCCTGTATTACAAGTGACACAACACAGCCAGCCACTGCAATAATTCCAACAGATGCAACACGGTTAAGCTTAAGCTTCTCCTGAATAGTTGCAACCGGAGCTTCATACAGATTAACAAGTGAGCTCATGCCGGCAAACAGAACACATACATAGAATACAATTCCTACAATCTTACCACCCGGCATACCATTAAATACATTTACAAGATAGATAAACATAAGTCCGGGACCACCTGAAGATAACTCGGCACCGCCTGCTGCCATACCTGGAATAATAACAAATGCAGCTAATAAAGCAGCAATAGTATCAAATACAGCAACATTTCTTGCTGAAGTAACAACATTTTCCTTATCACTAAGATATGAACCATAGATAACAGTTCCGTTACCTGCGATAGACAGTGACAAGAACGCCTGACCAAATGCATATATCCAGAGCTTTATATCAAGAATTCCCTTAGGATTAAGGGTAAAAATGTATTTATAACCTGCACTTGAACCAGGAAGCGTGAAGATATATATTCCAAGTCCTACAAACATGATGAAAAGCAAAGGCATCATGACCTTGTTTGCTTTCTCAATTCCGCCTGCAATACCAAGTGCCATAATAACAGCAGTTACAACCATCGCGATTATAAGCCACATATTATTGCCAAATGAGCCTGCTGTACTTACAAACATACCACCAATAGCTGACATATCATTGCCCATTGCTGAAAGCTTTCCAGAAAATGCAAGATAAGTATATTTGAATATCCAGCCAACAACTACAGTATAGCCCATTGCCAAAGCCAGTGAGCCAAGCACAGGAATAAAACCAATTGCCTCACCTGCTTTTCTCTTTCCTGTACGCATCTGCATACAGTCGCCAAATGCTTTAATAGGTCCGCCCTTAGTCGCACGGCCAAGTGCCATCTCCTCTATAACACCTGTTGAACCTATCAGTATTACAAATATTACATAAGGTATTAAAAATGTCATACCACCCCATGCAGATACCATATATGGAAAACGCCATATATTTCCCATTCCTACTGCCGAACCGATACAGGCAAGAATAAAACCTGTACGGCTCTTAAAGCCATCTCTTTCCAATTCAATTCCGTTATTTCCCATAACTTTAGTTCCTTTCTTTCTCATATTGTGAATAGCCACATTTACTATACATTTTCCTGCAAAGATATCTTATACACAAAAAAGCAAAGAAACCATTACCCCTTCCGGGTCATGGCTCCTTTGCCTTTGATGTCTGTATAATATACCATTGTGTTATTCCTGTAAAATACATGTTGGTTATCTAACCATAACCAAAAATAATAGTTAAACTACATAATCCACATCTGCGCCAGATACATCACAACTGGCATCGTAATAATTGAAAACAGCGTTGACAGGCAGACCATACATACCGCCCGCTCATAATCCTGCCCGAATTTCTGTGCAAATATTGCCGTACTCGTTCCAACTGGTGTTGCCGCAGCAATCAGTGTAATCATTCCAATCTGACCATGTCCCACCGGTATAATATAAAGTACAAGCAGTGTAAGCAACGGAATTATTATAAGCCTGACAAACGATGCCAGATACAGGGATGGATTAAGCAGTAAGTCACAGATTCTGACACATGACAGATAATATCCCAGTACTATCATGGCTGCAGGTGTATTAAGTGCTGCAACTCCAGCCATCGTGCTGTTTATTACACCTGGCAGTTTAATTCCCGTAATAAAAAGAAACAGTCCTATAACAAGTGATATTGTCACAGGATTGACAAATACCTTTTTTATATTTATCATATCCTTGCGGCGGGTTATTATCACAATACCGTATGTCCACTGCAACAGATTAAGAATACTTGCTCTTTCAGAAGATGCTGCGCGTGCTGTCAGTGAAAGTCTTGGAGATGCCGGCGAAATAAGGCTCTGTCTCCGCTCAAGTGCAGTTCTTGTCAGCAATGTACTTAAAGATTTTATCCATGAGCACCCTCATGTCAGCTTTTCAATATCTTCTGAACCAAAAGGGTGTGACCTGCTGATTGACTCTGTCTCATCAGCTTATGATATTCCATACAATGCACATCTTCTTATGACAGAAGAAATCTGCCTTGCCGTTTCATCATCACATCCACTTGCCCTTACCGGACACATATCAGTAGAACAGATGATGGACGAGAAATTCATTGACCTTGCAGATACTCCATCTTACGCCGGAGTGTTCAATTCAATATTCAGTAAATGTAAGAAAACTCCTCAGATAGCCTACTCATGCAATGATTACATATTACAGGGCAAGCTCATAAGTCTCGGTCTTGGAGTATCATTTGTTGCCTCTGTAACATGGACAAGCAGCAGCCTTCCTGAAAACATAAGCCTGCTGCATATAGATGACTGTCCACATTTCAGAAGCATTTATTATCAGCCGCTTGGCTCATTCTGCTCAGAAAATCAGCGAATCTTCGAGCACCAGCTTGAAGAATATTTCAAGAAATTGAATAAATAATGCACCTGTGTATTTTAATGCACTTCTAATGGTGTGTCTTCACCGGCTGCAAACTGCACAACACTCTTAACTGAAGACTCAACCATGTCAGACACAGCCTGATCTGTGAAAAATGCAATGTGAGGTGTGACAATAGTATTCTGGAAAGACTTAAGTATGATGTAATCGTGATTAACAACAAGGTCATCATACTTACGGTCTGTACGGATAAAATCATCTTCACCCTCGCAGCAGTCAGTTCCAACTGAACCAATCTTGCCACTCTCAACAGCCTCAATCAGATCCTTTGTATCAACAAGTGCACCTCTAGCCGCATTTATAAGGATAACGCCATCCTTCATCTTTGCAATTGAATCCTTATTAATCATATGATATGTCTCATCACTTAAAAAAGTATGAAGCGAGATAATATCTGACTTAGCGTACAATTCATCAAGCGTTACATATTCAACATTTTCAAGGTCTTTTGCAGGGTATGGGTCATACGCAATAATCTTACATCCAAATCCTGAAAGATTCTTAATTACTGCCTTTCCAATTCTTCCTGTTCCGATAATACCTACTGTCATATTCTGCATTTCTCGTCCACATATAGGACCAAGTGAATAATCCGCTGTGTGCGAACGCATCATTACATACAAAGCCTTGCGGATACACATAAGCATAAGCATTACTGTATAATTGGCAACTGAATATGGCGAATATCCGCTGTGTGCAATACGGATTCCAAGGCGCTTTGCTGCCTCAAGGTCAACACTGTTATATCCGATTGTCCTGAAACCGATATACTTAACACCTTCTGCTGCAAGCTTTTCAAGAACAGGTGCTGACAAGTCACACATGCCATCGCACACCGACATAGCCTCACAGCCTTTGACACTTTCTATATCATCTGCTGTAAATCCGCTTCTATTAATCTGTAATTCCACCTTGTATACATTTGCAAATGTATCAAAATACTGTTTTTCATCTGGACGAACGCTGAATGCTGCTATCTTCATAATGTTTCACTCCTCCTACTTAATCCACTCGTATGTAAGTTTTCCAAGAATCTCGATTCCCTTAACAATCTGTTCATCAGAAGGTGTCGAATAGTTAAGTCTGAATCCATTAGATTTCTGGTTCTCATCTGCTAAGAACGCTGCTCCCGGAACTGAAAGAACGCCTCTGTTAATGGCCTCCCTTACAAATGGTGCAGAATCCATTCCATCTGGCAGGAATGCCATTACAAAAAGTCCACCCTCAGGGTGACCGAAGGTTACTGAAGGATGGAATTCCTTCTTCATGCACTCCATCATGAGATTACATTTATGCTCATACACCTTTCTTGAATCCTCGAGATGCTTGTCAAAATCATAGTTATTAATATATTCATTACAAATGTACTGGAAAAGTACAGTTGAATGTACATCTGTGCACTGCTTTGCAACTGTAAGCGGTCCTGTGAGCGACTTGTTGAACACAAGAAAGCCAAGACGGAATGCAGGTGCCATTACCTTTGAGAAGCTTCCTGCATATATAACCCTGCCCTCTGTATCCATTGATTTGATAGTTGGCACATTTTCACCTGCAAATCTTAATTCACCGTAAGGATTGTCCTCTAATATTGCGATATCATATTTGCAGCAAAGCTCATACACTTTTTTTCTCTTCTCAAGAGAAGTTGTGATTCCTGTAGGATTCTGAAAAGATGGAATTGTGTATAAAAGCTTTGCATCAGGATTAGCCTTTAAAGCCTCCTCAAGCGCATTTATATTCATTCCGTCCTGCTCCATTGGGATTCCTACAAGCTTTGCACCGTAAGAACGGAATGTATTAAGGCAGCCTACAAATGCAGGCTCTTCAGTAAGCACAACGTCTCCTTCATTAACAAGTGCCTTAGTTGTAAGGTCTGCACACTGCTGTCCGCCTGACACTATGAAAAGCTCATTATTCTCGAAATCAAAGTCTTCCTTCTTCTCAAGATATTTCTTCATGGTATCACGCAGAGGTGTATAACCTTCACTCAGTCCATACTGTAATAAAGAGACAGGATTCTCGCTGAGTCCCTTTGCTGCTATCTCTTCTATCTCCTTGCATGGGAATGTCTCTGCTGACGGATTGCCACCACCAAAAGATATAATATCCTTGCTTGCTCCTAACTTAAAAAGTTCTCGTATCATCGAACCATGTACACCTGATAAACGATTAGAAATCTCGTATTCCATATATATATTTCCTCCTTCAAATACTTGCTAATGTAAAAAAGGGGCCAGAATCCCCTAAAGATTTCCGGCTCCTTTGCCTTTGATAATGGTATCATAACCCCATTTGTCATTCCTGTAAAATAAATGTTGGTTATTAAATCATAAATCGTAGTAATAGTTATTCTTTTCAAATATTATAAAATTATCAGATAACTTTTCACTTACCCCAGCTTCCCTCTTTTCTTAAGATATACGAATGCGGCAGCGCATATCACAACCGATAACACTGAACCTGCCGGTGCAGCAAGTCCCCTGTGGTTGGCAATCATCGTTATTATAATGAACGTAATCTGAATACAACCATCCTGTATTGCAACCGGAATTAGTATTCCAAGTCGCCATAAACAATTATTTTTGTCAACCTGCGTCGCCCAAGTCGCCAATATTTCACTTTCCACGTCGCCAATAATTAAATATGGCGACTTGATGGCAGCGTGCAGCTATTTTTACACCAAATCCAGAGCATCTGCTTCTAATATACTTAAATATTTTTTACAGATAGGACTTCCGTTCGAAGCCAAAAAAAGAATCCATGCCTTTCCCGCATGAATTCATTTTATCGTTCCTTACGCATCCTTATATTCTATTTTTAATGGTGTATGGAATCAATATTTTCGGCTGTACAGAACTCTCATCATACACAATTATCTTCTTTTGAATAGCATTTAAATCTGTGAAATACGCTAAATACAGACTGAACAATTTCCAATATGTTTGATCCCAAATCAAAGCCTTTTCTTCACTCGCTTTTATAATACGTGGAAAAACATAATTTGTAGAAATCATTTTTTATTTGTGCTTTTTATTTCCGCTACCAGTTCTTCATACTTACGTTCATCAATAATATATTTCCGTTTAATCAGTATATAAGCAGCTCCTATAGAAATTACCGGAACAGCTACAATTCCAAGACGCAATATAAATCTTTGTCCGGCATCTGCTGTCTGAATAAATTTATCTGCCTGTACAATTACATTTTCCGAAGTAAGTTCTCCTGTACCAGCTTTTATTTCTAATCCGGATATTTTCTGACTGATTGCATAAATATTGCTTATAATCAGTATTAACGCAACAACCGCCTGATTAACCGCACTGGCCAGCTTTGTTGCAAAAGATCTTACTGCTGAGATAATACTGTCATGTCGTTCATGAAACCGGACTTCATCATACTCTATGGTATTATTTAACATGACAATCATCGTCATATTAAATGCTCCTTGTGAAAAGAAGATCAGAAAACCGATGATATTCAGTAAAACAACACTCTTTGGTAAAATGTAGCCTACACTCATAAAAAGCATATACCCAATGACCGTAATGATGGTAGCTGCAGTTATAATCTGATTTCGTGTGAATTTTGAGGAAAGCCACGCAAAAGATGCCTCTGATATCAGCGTTCCTAATCCATACATAATTGTAAACCAAAATACAAGACTGCCACCTACAGAATATCCAAATTCAAAATAAAAGAAATTCATTCCAATCATAATCAGAAGACCATTTCCGATTTGGAATAATAAACATGCAATTCCAATCACTATCAACTGATCATTTCTCAGGAATATATGAAACATATCTTTTAATGACAGTGTTCTCTTCTTTTCCGGTCGTTTTCTCTCTTTTACTCCAAACACTGTAAGTAGCTGGAAACCAATAAAACAAAAAGCAATCACAATCGCAGCCGTCCGATATGCCATAATCGCATTTCCAGCTACCATATCAGGGAGCAGACCTGCAACAGAAAACTGTCCGATACAGATAAAAATTCCCTGTACGGTTACCAGCCAGTTCCGTTCTCCAGGATCTGATGTAAGACTCGGCAGCATTCCCCAATAGGCAATATCATTCATTGTGTAAGTCATTCCCCATAAAAGATATCCCACTCCAAAAAATGCAACAAATCCCCATCCTTCCGGCCTTACTGTAAACAAGCAGATAATTATCAGGCTGTTTAAAATTACTCCTATAAAAATCCAAGGTTTAAATTTTCCGGCTTTCAAATGCGAATTTTCAATAATAATTCCCATCATTGGATCATTAATGGCATCCCACAGCAGACACACTACCATAATTGCTGATATTACTGCATATTGGGCAACTGTCAGTTTCATCGTATATTGAATATATGTAAGAAGAAACATAGAGATAAGCGCATACGCCATATCTCTTCCGGTTGCTCCTATACAATAGCTCCATTTTGTGCGTTTATCCAATTTATTGTTTTCCATATACGACTTCCCCCTCTCTCTATTTCTTCAGCAGTCTTTTAAAAGCCTGCAGATATTTTTTATTTGCATTGTAAACTAACATATCGATTAACTTCGGAGTTGCAATTCCACCACTGGTTGCAATCAGTCCTTCCAGATTTCCTTCTTCGACTCCCATTTTTACCATTTTAAAGGCCGGGTCCCGCTCTGATTTTCCCCGAAGTATAATCTTAAGTCCGATATGTACGACTCCACGAACAAATTTTCCAAACATTGAGACATTTACCACATCCTGATAGGAATCGTAAACCGTATACTCTCCACGCTTTTTTTCTTTGTCATGTTTCGGTTCACCGCCTAATAGCTGATAAAATTGTTCTGCACTGATTTCCATTCCATGTGGCTGCTCTCTAAAATAATCCGAAAACAGTTCTCTTTCATTTCTAAAATAACTATTTCCTACTACTTCCATATTCGCCTTTAATTGCAAATCATGTACCGATGCTCCGATACAGATCCGATATTTGCCGCTTAACATGGAAAAGGCTTTTTTCTCTACATCATAGACGGAAAAACTTCTTTCATCCAGCTCTAATATAACTTCTTTTTCTTCTCCCGGATGCAGATATATTTTTTGAAATCCCTTTAATTCTATATGGCTTCTGATAACATCTGATTCGTTCGGGCAGACATATAACTGTGCTATTTCTGCTCCACTCACCTTTCCGATATTTTTAATTTTAAAACCGATTTGTATCTTTCCACCACTATATACTTCCGGTACACTCAATTCCGAATAGGAAAAAGACGTATAGGAAAGTCCATAACCAAACGGATATTTTACCGGAACATGAAATGTCTCATAGTAACGATAACCCACAAAAATACTTTCCCTATATTCTACATCATCATTCGGAGGTGCAAAATATCTCCATGCCGGAGTATCTTTTTCTGAAAACGGAATTGTCTCTGCCAATTTACCGGATGGATTCACCTCTCCACTGATTAAGTCAGCAACAGATTCCCCTACAGCCTGTCCTCCGAGGTACATGTGAAGAATTGCTCCTACATTCTTTTCAAAACTAAAATCCATAGGCGCACCACCGAAACTAATTGCTGCAATATGATCTTTTCCGACAGTTTCTGCAATTTCAGCCAACAGCTCTTCCTGATTTTGAGGAATTTTAAGATTTTTCCTGTCGTATCCTTCTCCTTCGTAAGATTCTGTAAGACCGATAAAATATAGAATCACACAATCCTTTTTTCTATATTCCTGTTTCAGTTTTTCTATCGTATCCTGTAGTTGCTTTTCTCCTAATTCTTCCTTTTCATTCTGATATCCCTGTATATAAGTTACCTGATATCCTTTTTCACGTATTGCTTCAATCGCATTTGTCATCTTCGTCGGCTGGATATGACTGCTCCCACCTCCCTGAAATCGCATCTGCCTGGCAAGCTCTCCAATAATGATTACCTTCTTCTCTTTTCCAATTGGCAAAACACTATTATTTTTCAAAAGCACTGCACTTTCATTTTCCAGTTTACGTGCCACCTGATTCTGTTCTTCCATATCTACCTCATAATTTTCTTCTATATTTTTATGAAGTGATACAAAATTCTGCAGAACATTCTTAGTCCAGTTATCCAGTTCCTGATCCGTAATCCGGCCATCCTTATACGCTTCTTTTAACACATCTGTGTGGAAGCCTTTCGGATCTGGCATTTCCAGTGTCAGACCATTTTTCATACAGCTTACAATATCATTTGCTGCTCCCCAATCCGACACCACACCACCTTGATATTTCCATTCTTTTCTCAGAACATCTGTCAGTAAGTATTTATTTCTTGCTCCAAATTCGCCATTAATCCTGTTGTATGAAGCCATTACAGAAGTCGGTTTTGCTTTTTTCACAACTTCTTCAAAAGCCGACAGATATATTTCCCTAAGAGTTCTTTCATCAATCTGGCTATTGGATGTCATTCGTCTTGTTTCCTGTGAATTAACAGCATAATGCTTTAAACTCGTACCTATTCCAAGGCTCTGTACACCTTCGATATATCCCGTTGCCAGCTTTCCTGTCAAATACGGATCTTCACTGAAATATTCAAAATTTCTTCCGCATAAAGGAGAACGCTTGATATTGATTCCGCAGCCTAGCACAATGGATATCTGCTCTTTTTTTGCTTCTTTCGCAATCGCTTCACCCATCTTTTTAACAATAGCAGGATTCCAACTGCAGGCTATTGCACTTGCAGTTGGAAAACAGGTTGCTGGCTTACTGGTTTCAATATCCCCAACCTTTTCCTGCTCCAGTTTTCGAATCCCATGTGGTCCGTCTGTCATCATAATAGAGGGGATTTTTCCATTACAGTCATAAGTATGCCAATCACCAACACCGCCTAAAAGCCGGATTTTTTCATCTATTGTTAACTGTTCACATATTTTATCAATGTTCATCTCTTTTCCTCTCTTTTAATCTCTTAATTGCATTTTATCTTTTTCCGGCATATAATTATATTGATTTATCGTGTTTTATGTCAATTTATCGTGTTTTTGACAGGAGGAATCACCTATGTATAAAATGAAGTCAGACATCAATTTTTCACTCACACATGAAATGTTGGAAAATGCAGAAAATGAACGGATACATACATCTTATGCACAGGAAAAAGCAATTCTCGAATGTGTTTCAAACGGAGATATTCACGCATTGGAGAATACCTATTATTCACTCCCAACAACTGTTTACGGAAAGATGACCTCTTCCAATTCCAAATTAAAATTACTTTTTTATGCAAGTATTGCTAATACAACTTTAGTTACCAGATATGCCATCGAAGGAGGACTTAATGAGGAAACTGCTTTTTCCTTAAGTGATGTATATATACGAAAAATGGAACAATGTACCGATGTTGACGCTTTAATGAAATTAAATGAACAGATGGCTATTGAATTTACGCTTCGTGTTGCAGAAGCAAAAAAGACGCCAAAAAACTACTATTCACCAGCTATTTCTCGCGTCATTGATTATATCTATCATGGTAAAAATAAAACTTTAACCTTAAATCAACTGGCATCTTTAGTTAATTTAACACCTAAATATCTGTCTGCCCTGTTCCATAAAGAAACCGGACAGACGCTTACTGTTTTTATCCATAAAGTTCTTATTGAAAAGGCACAGAATTTACTGGCACATTCCGACTATAGTCTGGGTGAAATCAGTAATTACTTGAATTTTTCATCTCAAAGTTATTTTATTTCTATTTTTAAGAGATACACTGGTATAACTCCCGGACAATATCGTAAAATGCATCGCCAGATTAGTTGGTAAAATAGAAAATAAAATAAGAATAAAGATGATTAAACGTTACTATCGCCAGAACTTTTCTCGTCTTGAAGATAAAAGAATCGTCAGTAGTGACAGTATGGAACCGGAATTTCACAGCGGAGAGATTGCGTGGGTATCACAGCAGGATACCCTATGTGATGGTGAGATAGGTATATTCGGACTGAACAATGAGGCTTATATTAAAAAGCTGAAAAGATATGCAGACAGACTCTATCTCGTATCACTAAACAGCAAATACTCTCCTATTGAGATAAAAGAGTCTGACCGTCTGGATGTATTCCGAAAAGTGGTCGGCAAAATTAATTCTAATGATGTACCAGATTACCGGTTTTAATGAATTATAACGAAAGAAGTGATTAAATGAAAATAATTAATAATCTTAAGGGAATACGGACACAGCGAAAAATCGCCCAAAAGCAGCTTGCCATGGACACTGGATATGATCCCCGCACTATCCGCCGCGTTGAGCTGGGCGAATGCTGTCCGTCCGCAGAATTCATGTTTGATATGTCCGACTATTTCGGAGTCCCGATCGAGGAAATATTTGCACTTGATAAATCTACAGAATCAGTACAGAGAGGAAAATAAAGATGAGCGATGCAGAGGTCAAAGATTTAAACCAGATAAGTAAGAAGGATATCTACCACACTCCATCCGGAAAATATATCCAGTTCATCCATGATCATTCGGAAAAACATTTGATGCGTGGGAACTCCTACCGGACGGAAGTCATCGGCTACTCGAGAGCCAGAGCACTACTATTGAGACATTTGATGAATTTAAAGAAAAAATTATAGGTAAAAACTAACATTAATCGTTATTCTTTGCTTATTCTAAACTCTAAAATGTATATACATGTGTATATCAATATTAATACATATGTATATACATAAATTAACAAATAACAGAACATTAAAGCAGTCGATTAGTGGCAACCGGCTGCTTTAATGATTTTTTAGTATGATGTCTTTTATAGTTACAATAATTTTTTGTATGAAACAATTATAAATAAAGTAACTGTCTCTTAGTATATCACTTTAAATAGGAAAAACAAATAATTTTATTTAAAATAAATACCAGCCGGTTGCAAACGGCTGGCTTTTGGGAAGTTTAGTTTTTGAAAAAATGTTTAAAAAAAAGGGATAGTGAGTGCTATTTCGTTCCCACTCACATTCTTATAATAACATTAGTAAAGAAAATGTGCAAGACTACATTAGCCGACTGTTTTCATAAATTATTCCCTCTCTTTCTGAATCTTATTATATACGTTTGAGATGCGTGCTTTCTGCTCCGTAATTATTGTAGATTGTTCCTCGTCAGATAAATTGTCGATATCAGATAAATCCTCGTATGGAGAATCAAGACCAGCTTCGTATTTATCTAAAAGCTCATCTTTACTTGGGAATGGCTCAAAAAGATATTTATTTGATTCTTCTCTTTGCACTGAATAAATGCTTTCAATGTTATTAATAATGTCTTCAGCATCATGTTCAAAAAATTCTCTTGTTGTAATCATGTTGACCCTCTCCTTTACATTTTTATTATGAAATTAATTTTTGGAATAAAAATAACGTCTATTACTGTTATTGAAAAAAAAAAAATTATCATGTATAATACAAGCATAGAAAA
>ERZ826613.3584-NODE-3584-length-12724-cov-5.364906_pt1 | contig 12724 bp, 10 predicted proteins | sample MGYA00519925_ERZ826613 | MGnify/ENA primary metagenome ERZ826613 (study PRJEB31778, sample SAMEA3449236) | human gut metagenome | biome: human gut; feature: human-associated habitat; material: faeces | place: United Kingdom | collected 2010/2012 ... | reverse complement strand
CTTTCGAATTCACCAACCGTGGTGACTTTGCACAGGAAGTATTTGCTGAAATCGTTAAATTCGCAGCAAAAGAATGCCCTGAAATGGCAATCGGTATCGGTTCTATCGTTGATCCGGCTACTGCTGCTATGTACCTGCAACTGGGTGCTAACTTCGTGGTAGGTCCGTTGTTCAACCCTGAAATTGCTAAGGTATGTAACCGTCGTTCGGTAGCTTATACTCCGGGATGTGGTTCTGTGTCAGAAGTTGGTTTTGCGCAGGAAGTAGGTTGCGATCTTTGCAAAGTATTCCCGGGTGATGTTTACGGAACTAACTTCGTGAAAGGTTTGATGGCTCCGATGCCATGGTCTAAGCTGATGGTAACAGGTGGAGTAGAACCTACTAAAGAAAACCTGACTGCATGGATTAAAGCCGGTGTATTCTGCGTAGGTATGGGCTCTAAACTGTTCCCGAAAGATAAGGTAGCAGCAGAAGACTGGGCTTATGTAACTGCAAAATGTGAAGAAGCTCTCGGCTATATTGCTGAAGCTCGTAAATAAGATTAGAGAGCGAAAGCTATCTATAATAAAAAGAGGTTGATGCGACAGTCTCTTTTAAAATATGCCTCGAGGGTTGGTTAGTTTAGTTAGTATATGAGGCATATTTTCATTTTGTTTAAAGGTGTTTAAAGGGGATAGGCCATCGGAATGAGTGACTCATTTCGGTGGCTTGTTTTTTTATTTCCTTTTTATATGTTGTCGATGTTCGAATATATAAATGGGCAGGAATATTAACAAGAAGCAGAGAACACTGATGAGGAGCAGATAACGGTTGTAGAGATACTCTCCCTCCTGGGGAGGAGCACTTAACAGGCATCTTAAGCAATCGCAGTCCATATCCTGACTGTCGTGCTGGCAAAGCAAAAAGCAGAAAGTAAAGAGGACAATACCTAATAACAGGCAGATGATTAGTAGATTTCTGCGATAATGTGTGTGTCTTTTGTCGGGTTTTGATAAAGAAGAAACCATGTTTTGTTCTGATAGTTATCAATGTAAAATGAAAGAAATAAAGGGCAGACAATGCCTGAATAGGATTGTCCTGCCCGATACTATTGATTATTGGTAGGAAATATACTTTTAATGGTTATTCCGGAACATAAATAATCTCACCGTTATCCAGTTCGTAGGCTATCCCTACTTTTCTTCCTCTTTTCCCTGAATCCTCCTCTTTCTGACCGGAAGGCTTGTAAGTGTTGATTTTCTTTCCTTCCTTGGAGATGATTTCCATATTTTCTTTACCAGGATTCTTCACGATGGTGAAATCTTCCTGTCCGAAAACTTCCGTCATATTCATGTGCATCACCATTGCTACCATCAATGCCACGGCAAATACCATCGCTACGTCGAACAAGTTTACTACTACACTTAGCGGGTCGGTATCCTCTTCTTTGAGGAATTTGCTGACTCTTCTATTTCTTTTCATTATTGGACTCTCCGGTTGTTTCGTTTAATACTCTTGATACATAATCGAGGTTGTTGACATCTTTGGCATACCAACGTTGTTTGAACTGCATGGATATCAGTCCCACAGCACTAATAACCAGACCCACAACGGTCGTTGCAAATACTACCTGCATATTATATGCCATTCCGGATATGTCTCCTGTAGAAAGTCCAACAAGTGCCGGACTCATGGAAATCAATGTTCCTATCAATCCGAGAACCGGACCTATCTTAGCCAACATTTTAGAAAGAGACACATCTTTCTCTGCTTCATTCTCGAATTTTGTTATCAGGAAGTCTGAATAATCTGCACTGGCCGGATGGTAGAGCAGATCGCGGAGATAACCCATATATAGTGAATTGTCTTTGTCGGGTAAAGCTGCTTTCAGATCGTCTATCCGTGCATCTTTAATGAGTTGGTCCAGTGCTTTGTCATTTTTACGTTTGGTCATGTACATGTTGTAGGTGCCTCCGATCAAAATAAGTGAACGAACGAACAGGCACAGCAAAATAATGATATCGGGTATAAGTAAACTGTTCGCTACCCAGAATAAAAGTTTAGAGATGAGTTCCATATAATATTTTATTGATTGATTTTACTTCTTTTTTTTAATTCTTTACGTTGTAATAAAGGCCATTTCAGCATGTTCCAGGCAAATCCAATGAGAAACAGGACAACGAACAGACCGATGGACAAGATAATCGCTTTCCAGTTGAGTGCCTCCTCGGTGGCAGCATAGGTTGTTTTTCCGTTGACTGTGGTCAGTAATCCGAGGATACAGATGAATAAGCTGACAAGGAAATGAACTTCCAACCGGAGATCGTCTTCGGGTACAAGATACTTCATCAGCCGGCTTAATAATGGGATGGCGATAACCACTATCCCTGCAAGTGACCAGGCTGTCACTGAAAAGTCTACGCCAGGTAACCGGAAGATAGCTTCTGTGAGATAGTAGAATAATACGGGGAAGAGCAACAAGCTGGGATACCAGCGAAGTAATTCCGCCCACCATAAATTCTTCTTACCATAAAGTCCGCGCAGGAAAGCCACGCAATAGCCGAAGCAGAGTGCTGACTCAAGCGTTATGATAATAGCCATGTTTTGCAATGCTTCCGTGTTCTGCAGATAATCAGCAATCTGTGTCTTTGACTGGAGAATAGCATACTGCCAGGTGCCGGCTACAAAAAGACCGGCTATCAGGCTGTATATTACGGTTTGCCAAAGTTTCCAGAAACTGAGTTTGAAACTGCAGTTAATCACGATAAACAGCATTAATATGTGAATGATTAACTCCATATTACATTACTTTTTCCGTTTCTTTTTAAGTATTAGCAACATGACAACAAATGCTACCAGAACAATACCTGCGATAAGGCCTCCATTCAAAGAATTTTGCTCTTCCTGTGCCCCTTGTACGGCATCGCTCGATTGTTTCTTCAATACCATGCCTCCTTTGGTCGCTTCTCCGTCCAAGGTGGCTTGTTTCATTTGTTTCAGTTCCTTGTTGTAGTTGGCTGCGGTTTGCGCATCTACTTGAGAGGCGATGAACTGCTGTAATTTGGCATTGTCTCCGGTAAATCCGCTACCCGAAGGACCGAATTGTCTGACAAGGTCTGTATGCAGCTTGGCAATATTGGAGAGTTGTTCCGGAGAAGCTTTCCAATATCCTTTGCGGGCAGTTTCCATCATAACGGCAGTCACTTCCTGTAAAGCTGCGGGATTCTGTTTTTCAAAGAAGTCTTTTACATTCAGTTTGTATTCGTCTTTGACATATACATCATATATATTATCCCAAAGTTCCTTGTCGATAGCGGCAGGTTTCATCACGTTCCAGCCATACGTATTGGTTACAGTCTGGGCAACTTCGCTTGCTGCAGAAGCACCGCCTTTCATTTTCTCTTTGATATAAGTAGGATTCAGAATCGTTGTACGGCTTTCTACGCCGACTGCTTCTTTAAGTTCCTGCATTTTCATATTGTTGCGGTTCCGGTAGTCGCTAAGATAAGCGTCCGGGTCTTTACCGGTAACGTTGCGTACGGCAAGATTCATACCTCCCATAAATTCATATACGTGGTCGAGGCTCAATGCTCCCCAAGTGTTGCTTTGGCGGGGCTGAACGACAACATCAGTACTGTTCAATGCTGCTTCAAAGGCAAATTTCTGAAAGACTTCCCAGTGTTCTTCGTCACCGTAGAAGGCTCCCATATTGTTGAGGTAAGTATCTGCGATTTCCGATTCACTTTCCCAACGGTCGCCGGATTCCACCATTCCCTGGATTCCTGTACCATACATGCCATTAGCACCTCCGAATACTCGGAAAGAAGCCATCTCGCGTGCATCTTTCGGACTGACACCTTTTTCAGTCAGCACTCTTTCAGCTTCTATCACACTGGCGGCTACCTGATTTTCAAACTTGTCGTCTTTCGCTGTCGCAGCCATTTCTACTGCACGGTTAATCAGGAAGAGGCGGGAAGCGGCGATATCACGGAGTTGTCCGGAAGTCTGAACCACTACGTCGATACGTGGACGTCCCAGTTCGGCTGAAGGAATCAGTTTCAAATCGCTGACACGACCGAATGCGTCACGGACAGGTTCTACTCCCAGCATATAAAGTACTTGGGCAATAGTAGCTCCGCCAGTTTCAATAAATTCGGAAGACCAGAGCGTATAACTTACTTTGCGTGGAATAGAATCATTATGACGTTGTTTGTAGGTATCAATTGTTTGTTTAGCTAAAGCAATACCCTTTTCCCAAGCAGATTCTGTTGGAGTTGCTTCGGCATTGATAGCATACATATTACGTCCGGTAGGCAAAGCGTTCGGATTAGCTATTGGGTCACCGCCCGGAGTAGGAGCGGTGTATCCGCCTTTCAATGCATTGATCAGACTGTTTAGTTCCTCTTCGGGACTTGTCATGAGTGCATTTTTATAATTACCTACATTCTTGATTGTACGTTCTACTTCCGCTACGGCAAGTGCTAGTTCAATCTCTTCTTTGCTGTATTCTTTCGTCGCTTTCCCCATAGCGGCCATCATGGCTGACATGCCTTTCGGTTTTTCTTGTTTGGAGCCTTTCATCTGTTTATCTGAAGACCCGGCAGGCTGCTCTTTATCCTTGTTGGATTTCATGGCAGCTTCCATCTTTTTCAGAGCTTCGGGATTTGCTCCCATAGATTTAGCCATTTCCATAGCTTTCTCGGGGTCCATATTGGCACCCATCTTTTTCATGGCTTCCTTCATGCTGTCAGGCATATTGCTATGAGGAGTTTTTCCTTTGCCTGACATAGCCGGATGATCCTTGCCGGATTTCTCTTTATCAGCATTTTCATTCTTTGCAGATGCAGCCATCATCATTGCCATCATACCTTTCGGAGCATTGCGTTCGGCTTCTATCTGACGTGCTTTGGCAAGTTCTTGCGGTGTGATGCCAGCTGTACGGCAAATCAGTTCATCCGTGGCTAGTGAAGGATTGGCAATTAGCTTTTCTACCAACTGACGGGCAGGGGTCAAATACTGTTGTGTAAAAAGGCTGCGATGCTTGCTGACGGCATCTGTCGCTTTGCCACGCTGCTTGTCAAGAGCCAGCAGACTGTATGCGATAGGTTCTGTAGCCATTGCATAGACGGAAGAAGTGATCCGTTCCGGTTCATAAGGAACTCCCATTGTATAGAGTTGCCCCGTGATTTTCTCGGTAGCCAGTTCTTCAGCGAAGTTTTCTACCCGGGCGATTTCATCTTCTGTATATGGTTTGTTAGCAATGCTGTCCAAACCTAAATCACGGTGAATTCCCATCTTCACAGTCAGCGTTTTGATCGCTAATGATTCTTGATCTTTATTCTCTTTTTGAGAGTTATTGTAAATCTTGATTTTTTCCATCAACTCCCGATAAATACCGCGTACGCTGCTTTCAAGGAAAGGAGGAGTGAGGTATGATTGTATAGTTGCGTAAGAACGACGTTTAGCCATCATCCCTTCTCCAACATTACCGATGGAATAGATGTAGAAGTGCGGAACTGCCCCTACCAGGCGATCCGGCCAGTCGTTGCTGCACAATGCCACTTGTTTTTTGGGAGTAAATTCAAGACTTCCGTGTGTACCGAAATGGATCAGTGCGTCAGCCTTGAAGCCATGTTGCATCCATAGATAGGAAGCAATATAGGTATGAGGAGGTGCCATATTAGTGCCATGAATCACTTGGAAGGAGTTGTCACCACTTCCGGCTGCATTTTGTGGCATTAAGACAACATTTCCGAATTGCAGACGGGCAATACCCAGTTTGCCGTCATTGGTTGCCATATAGTTTCCGGGAAATTCGCCGAAAGCATCCACTACTTCCTGATATTTTTCAGGGCGGAGTGACTCTTTCACCCAACTTTCATATTGATCTTTGGTGATAAGTTCGGGATGTCCTTTTTGCATAAAGTCATTAAAGGCTCCCTCTGCGTAAGAATTGAACACAGCGCCTTGAGCTTGTATCATTTTACCCAGTTCTTCGGCATTTGCAGGTAGACCGGATATGTTGTATCCTTCCTGTTTCATGCGGACCAGAAGATTGTATAGGGAAGGTACCACCTCCATACCGGCAGCGGTCAATGCATTTTGTCCCGGACCTTTATAATAGTAGATAGCTACCTTCTTCTCACTGTTCGGCTTGGTATTCAGATTCAAATAATTGTTGATTGTGGATACGAAAGTCTTCAGGCGTTCGGGTACTGCATACGAATGGCGCAATCCTTCTTCATCCTCATATTGTGCAAAGAGAGCGAAAGGACGGATGGCACCGTCGATTTCCGGAGTCACGATGCTCTGTGACATAAATCCTCCTGCCATTCCCATCGGATCTTTCTCCCATTCATCTACTAGGCTGTTAATGGTGAGCGGAGCAAACAAGAGGATATTCTTAGCTTTCAGATAATCCACCATTTTGTCTCCCATGCGTCCGTGTGCCATGTTGATGATTGCGTCGGGCTGCACTTCGTCAATAAATGACATGAATTTCGTCATTGACTGAACCGGATAAACATTGTAACCTTCTTTTTCAAGAGCCTCAATAAGTCCGGTGGCATCAGCCATTTGTCCGGTAATCATGATTTTACGTGCTCCTTCTTTATAAAGACGGTTGTCCTTCATGAATTTCTCATAATCTGCCACGGTGAGGAACTCCAGTTCATCATCCGGGTTGGTGAGTCCGGCGTGATAGAGCATGTCGCTGGGCCTTTCTGCCGGGTCTTCCACTTCCGGTATGGAAGAGATTTTACCGTCAATAGCTTTACGGATATAATTCAGCATATTCCGGTAGTTGGTCTTTCCTCCATTAGTCAGATAACCTCGTATCAGATTCTGTTGTACGCTGTCCAGATTACAAATGTTGTTGGCCGGGTTGGTAGCCATGGAAGTATATACAGGAATACCTTTGTCGGCAGCCTGTTGTATCTGTTGACGTTGTTCCTCGACGATACGCAGACCCATTCCGTTGATGAATACCATGTCGTAACCGGTCAGGCGGTCGAGGTTGTCGAGCGATACTTCACTGAGTTTGATGGATGAATTGTCGTTGGCTTTCGATATACTTCCCTGCTGTATGGTCTGGAAGTTGATGAAAGCAATCTTTGTAGGACTGAACCAGGTATTCCATACAGACATCCCTATCAGAGCTGCAGCAACGATGCATACACCTAAGATGATTTTACTTTTCTTTTTCATTTCTCTTATTTTTAGCTTTGTATGTAGTTTTATTGTTGTTATAGTCTGAACAAATCAGCAAGATTAATTGAAACAGTTCCGATAAAACCGATACCTTGCTGTGGTAACTGTATTCCATAATCTGCAGATTTATCTTTGTAATTGAATAAATTGTCTATGCCTAAACCAACAGAGATGCCACGAGGAAAACTTGCACTAGTGTTTAGGGTACAAACTGTACGTGGAGAGTAATTATATTCGGTAATTGTATTATCAACAGAATAATATGAGTATGTGTGTAATTTGGAACTCCACTGTCCGTTTAGCGAAACAGAAGTGTTAATTCTGCCAAGTTTACGGTTAAAGGAAGCGTTGAATGTTAAACTATGAGGTCGTGTCATAGATAAATTATATCCTTTATATTCTTCTTTCTCATGGACATATGCATAAGAACTTTGTAGCATCAGCCCACAATCCATCTTTACTCGTGCAATAGCTTCCATACTTATACTTTCAGCATTGTCGGAATTCATATATTTCATATCCGGCATGTTTTTCCCGTTTTCAATATTGTCAAGATATGCTAATGTTATTTTATTTTTGAATTTATTGTAGTAGCCGGATACTGAGGCATAGAAAATGTCTTTATTGATTTCTGCAGATAGTGAAAATTGTTGACTGTTCTCAGCTTTTAAGTTCTTATCTCCATGAATGGCAAACATTCCCAGACCTCCCATATCATATTCTTCATACAGTTCTTTTAAAGTTGGCGTACGATAGCCTTGTGCGTAGCCGGCACGTAACGTTAATAGTTCGACAGGTCTATACATTGCTGATATTTTAGGAGTCACATGAAAGTGATATTTGGAATGATAATCTGTTCGTATACCTGCAATTAGATTAAGCTTTTCAGATATTTTCCAGTCTTCTTGTAAATAGAGCACATAGGATTGCTGGTTATAGTTAGTACTGTCTTTGAACATGTAATGTTTTAAATATTCTAAATTAGCTTCAAGTCCTGCTGTAAATGTATGTTGGTCATTGAAATTGCCAGTATAATTCAAACGTGCTGTTTGCACAAAGTTATCGTAGTTTTTTTTAGTATATCCTGCTACAAAATAGTCTATATCCTTTCTATAGTTATCAAAAATGTAGGAAAGATCTAACCTATGATTGACATTAAATAAATATTTTAATTTATCATTTACAGAATAATTTGAAAATATATCATTGGTTTTCGCGTTGGCCGTAGCATTATCGCGTTTATTTCGATAATATGTTCCTTTTATTTCAGCGCTAAATTGGTCAGTAAAAGCATAACCAAATTTCTGAGAGGCATCCCAAATCTGATATCCTCGAATGGTACTGCTATTGGTGCTTTTATCTATGGTTATTGAACCGTCTGGATTGATGACTGTTCTTTCTGTTTCTTTATCATCAGAAATTGTGTATGTATCTCTTCTTCTATGGGATATGGTAGTGAAAGAAGAAAAACGATTTTGTTTGGTTCCACCTGAAACAGTATATTTTTGTCCACTGTTATTGCCATAACGTGCGTTTACGTTTCCTGTAAAAGGTCTGTTGGCACTTTTGGTGATGATATTGATCACAGCACCCAAAGCATTTGAAGCGTAGAGAGTAGATTGGGCTCCTTTGACGACTTCAATGCGTTCAATATCATCTATATTGAAACGACTAAAATCGGGGTTATGATCCGAGCCTTCACCACTTATACGTTCGCCGTCAACCAAGAATAATAAATATTCACCACTCATTCCCTGATAAGTGATTTCCGGCAATTTACTCATAGAATTGTAATTGAATTGTATACCGGGCAGCTCATACTGTAATAAGGTCTCTATATCCATGGGATTTAAAGCTTGAATTTCTTTTTGTCCGATAACCCTGGTTAATACCGGAACATCCTTTAGCGGCTTTTCTGTTCGTGTACCTGTAACGACAACTTCTTCCAATGAACTTTGGGTCGGTTTTAAGCGTATGACAATATTATTGTTGTCATTGTTTTGTATTTTGTATTCCACAGGGGTATAACCGATGAAACTAGCCCTTAATATAGGAAATCCTTTATCTCTTAAACTTAATGTAAATTCGCCTTGTGTATTAGTTCCAGCACCGATTGTCGTGCCTATTACAATAATGGAAGCTCCAGGTAGGGGAGTACCATTTTCATCTAACACAACTCCTTTGAAACGTCGTATAGTAGAGTTGTCATCTTCGTAGTTTTCGTAGAAACGTCCCGCCTCCGCTGTTGTATACAACGTAGACAGGACGCCCAATAGCATCATAAATATTCTTTTCATGATTAATTATTTAACAGGATACTCGTAATTAAAAGTGACATGTCCTTTTACATTATCCGCATTTGCAAAATCTGTGAATTGCAGCTTTGCATATGTTCCGTCTTTACATTTTAAAACAAAAACTTTGTTTGTTGTTGCCAATGTTCCATCCATAGCTGAACCTTCTGTCCATTCCATTGTACTATTAAAATGGGTTGTAACATAACAATCAGGTGTTGGAGGCATAACGAACTTGACGAGTATACTCTGATCACTTTCATCTGCAATATATCCACTTGTTGGAAGCGTAGTAACCTTGCTCATATCTGTCATGTCTGTTTTTACAACAGAACCTCCGTTTGTTTTCACTTCCGTATAGCGATGTATGGCAATTTGCCAGTCAATGGTTACTGCAGACTCATCATCAGTTCCTTCCATAGTAACAGTTTGGGTTTTACCATCTTTAAGATTTACATATACCCATTGATTATAAGCTGTAGCGTCAACGGTCAGCGTTTGTGCATTTGTCCCTTCTTTCTTTTCGTCGTCATCACTGCAGGAAACAAATGTTGTTGAGAACGATAGTGCCATAAGAGCAACCATCCAAAAGTTTAAGATTTTCATACTTAATTTTGATAGATAATGATTAATTAAATTTTCAGCTGCAAAGTTACGGGGATATATATACAGGGGAAATACCTAAAAGAAATGAAAAAATGAGAGGGCTTTAATTATAAGTAGGTATTGGGAGGAGTGGATTAACTCGTTATTTTTGCAGTCTTTTACTAAATAGATGATTAAAAAATTAAAATGAGAAGAAAATGAAAGGCGGCTACAGTAGAAAAAGTGTATTGACAGGGATTACTTCTTTCCTGATTGTATTGTTTACTATGCCGTTGGGGCATGCATTAATGATTTTTATGGAGCATGTGCTCTCATCCACAGCTCTTCACTATGCGGCTTTCACGATGGGAGCAGTAGGGCTGGTGATGGTGATTATTGGAGTGTTTGCAAAGGGAGATACACGACAGACGTTATGGGGATTATTCGGAGGACTACTCTTCTGGACCGGATGGGTAGAGTTTATCTACGTATATTATGCACATCGCTATGAAGTGCAACCATTGCTGAACGCTGCCGGTGAAGTCGTGACAAAACCGGAATACTTAATCATGCCTTCTTCCTTCGGTTTTTGGGTGATGTTTATGTTGATTTACATTTTCAGTATAAAAAGCGGATGCGACTTCTTTACCTATCTTCAAAAAGTCTTTTTCCGTAAGAGTACCACCACGATTGTAGTACGGCCGATGACACGTCATACATCAATTGTTACTTTTATGGAGTTAAATCTCATCATGTGGACGAGCTATCTCGTGCTGCTCTTCTGTTATGATGAGAATTTTGTCGGCGAGCATAGCCCTGTTACTGCTATAGTTGCTTTCGGCTGTCTGGCAGGTTCATTTTTTATGTTTAAACGCCTGTTGAAAATCACTCAATGGGGATATGCCATGCGCTTTTCTATTGCTACGGTAGTAGTGTTCTGGACTTTTGTAGAAGTATTGGGACGCTGGAATATCTTTCATGAAATATGGGTAGAACCAATGGCATATACAACAGAGATGATTACGATACTTTTGGCTTTCTTAGCTCTGTTGGCCTTTCTGTTCTACCAGTCTGCTAAAAAAAAGAATAGTCATAACTAAAATATAGAATCAGAAATTATGTTAGAAAAAGGATTGCAATTTATAAAGGAAGTAGTGGTTAAACCGGAAAATCTGGCAGTGGCAATGGGATCGGGGGATCTCCCTGTTCTTGCTACTCCCGCTATGGTAGCATTCATGGAAAATGCAGCTTTGTCTGCTGTTGAAAATCAATTACCGGAAGGCAGTACAACGGTAGGAGCAATGATTCAGACTACACATCTTAAACCCACTGCATTGGGAGACACGGTTCTTGTAACAGCCACACTTCTTGAGGTAGAAGGACGAAAGTTGACATTTTCTGTAGTAGCCTCTGATTCACAGGGTAAAATTGGTGAAGGAACACATATACGCTATGTGGTAGACCGGAATAAGTTTATGGAAAAACTTGCCAGTCGTTAATACTGCTAAAAGTGGAAAGGGATGAACTAATCTCCTGGTTAGATGTTTTTTATATAATTAGATATAATAACAATATATAATATGGAACCTCATCATCACCACGAACATAGTCACCGGTTGACATCGCTCAATAAAGCTTTTATCATAGGCATCGCTCTGAATATAACTTTTGTCATAGTAGAATTCGGAGTAGGGTTTTATTATAATTCTTTGGGGTTACTTTCCGATGCCGGGCATAATTTGGGTGATGTAGCCAGTCTGGTACTTGCCATGTTGGCCTTCCGGTTGGAGAAAGTTCACCCTAATAGTCGTTACACGTATGGATATAAGAAGAGTACGATACTTGTTTCTTTATTAAATGCAGTTATACTGTTGATTGCTGTTGGCATTATTATTGCCGAGAGCATAGACAAATTATTTCATCCGGTTTCGGTTGATGGTTCTGCTATCGCATGGACAGCTGGGGTGGGAGTGGTCATCAATGCGCTTACTGCATGGCTTTTCATGAAAGATAAAGATAAGGATCTGAATGTGAAGGGAGCCTACTTGCACATGGCAGCAGATACACTGGTATCTGTCGGTGTAGTTGTTTCCGGTATTATTATTACGTATACAGGATGGAGCATCATTGACCCGATTATCGGACTTGGCATTGCTGTTATTATTATTGTCTCTACCTGGGGATTGCTTCATGACAGTCTCCGGTTGTCTTTGGATGGAGTACCAGTGGGGATAGACGCTCAAAAGATACAGCAACTTATCGTGGAACAACCCGGCGTGGAGAATTGTCATCACTTGCATATTTGGGCGTTAAGCACAACGGAAACCGCTCTGACTGCCCACGTTGTCATTGATGACATAGAGAGAATGGAAGAGATCAAATGTTCAATTAAAAACAGGTTGGAAGAAGCGGGTATTCATCATGTGACACTCGAATTTGAAGATAAAAGTATCTCCTGTGAAACTAAAAATAACTATTGTTAGGTATTACTAAGAAATAATATAGCAATTTGTTGTGATTGTCCGGGCTGCATTAAGTATTTAATTTTGCGGTCCGGATAATTGTTTATAACAAAACGCTAAAATGAGAGCATTTATTATTTATGCGAATCAGTATTTGATTCCTTAGTTAAAAATTAGAGTAATTAATGCGATGGC
>ERZ826613.3578-NODE-3578-length-12744-cov-4.212467_pt1 | contig 12744 bp, 9 predicted proteins | sample MGYA00519925_ERZ826613 | MGnify/ENA primary metagenome ERZ826613 (study PRJEB31778, sample SAMEA3449236) | human gut metagenome | biome: human gut; feature: human-associated habitat; material: faeces | place: United Kingdom | collected 2010/2012 ... | reverse complement strand
CTGTAGAAACACTTGGAGCGGTCAGTGTGGTTTGTTCTGATAAGACCGGAACGTTGACGGAAAATAAAATGAAAGTGTTGAAACTTTATGCGGAGGATAAAACCTTATCGGTTTCTCAGGTTCGACCAAGAGAATTTTCCCGTTTGATGCAGGGATTTTTGCTTTGTAATAATGCAGTAATCGGAAAGACGGAACTGGGGGATTCCACAGAACTTGCACTTCTTTCTATGGGAGAACAGATGGGGATATCGAGAGAGCGGTTGGAAGAACGTTATCCGAGATTGGAAGAAATTCCGTTTGATTCAGATAAAAAATACATGGTTACGCTGCATAAAGATCAGAGTCAAGTATGCGCTTATATAAAAGGTGCCTGTGATTATCTGTTGGAAGTCTGTAGTTTCTGGTGGATAGGAGGAAAGATAGAACCGCTTGGACAGATTCAGAAAATGAAAATCAGACGAGTAATGGAAGGGATGGCAGAAGAGGGACTTCGGGTGCTGGCACTGGCTTTTAAAGAACATGTATCAGACTGGAATGAAAGCAGTATTATGAAAAATCTGGTATTTGCAGGACTTGCCGGAATGATGGATGCGCCAAGAAAACAAGTAAACCAGTCAGTCTATCAATTAAAACGTGCAGGAGTTCAAGTCGTAATGATTACCGGTGACTATCAGGAAACGGCATTTTCAATCGCAAAAATGACCGGTATTGCAAGAAAAAGAGAGCAGTGTGTGACCGGAGAAGAATTAGATGCAATGAGTGATGCAGAATTTTCTTCTAAAATGAATGACATCCGTGTGTTTGCAAGGGTAACACCGGCACATAAAGTAAAAATTGTAAAAGAATTTAAGAAAAATGGAAAAATTGTGGCAATGACAGGAGATGGGGTAAACGATGCACCGTCCCTTCATGCAGCAGATATCGGAATTGCGATGGGCGCAAATGGAACAGATGTGGCTAAAAATGCGGCAGATTTGATTTTGGCAGATGACAATTTTTCCACGATTGAAAAAGCAGTGGAAGAGGGGCGCAGTATTTATGTCAATATTAAAAAGTCGATTTTATTTTTATTGTCCTCAAACTTTGGAGAAATTATGACGATGTTTGTGTCGATTGCATTTTCGATGCCATCGCCATTAAAAGCAAGCCATATTTTATGGGTGAATCTGATTACAGATTCCCTTCCGGCACTGGCGCTTGGTGTAGATAAAAATGATACCGGATTGTTGATGGCAAAGAAGTCAAGAGATGAGAAGGAAAGCCTGTTTGCTCATGGAGGATGGCTGCTTACGATTGGGTATGGGCTTTTGATTGGTGCGATTACTTTGTATGCGTTTCTGACAGGCGGACAGACTTATGCATTTACGGTGCTTGGAATTTCGCAGTTATTTCATGCAATCGGAATGAGGGATTGTGAGAAATCTATTTTTCAGATGAATCATCTGGAAAATCCGGTTATGATTTTTTCTTTTTTTACAGGGCTTGCACTTCAGGTGGCAGTGACAGAGATTCCGTGGCTGGTGGAAGCATTTCAGACCCGTCGCCTTTTGATGGGAGAATGGCTGTGGCTGTTGGGAATTTCGGCGGTTCCGCTTGCGGTACATGAAATAGTGGTGCTTATAAAACGATTAAAAAAAGGGTGACGGTGTAAATATGCAAGATTTTATATAAAAAATTGCATTTAAAACACAAAAATTCGTGTATAAGAGATAAAAAACGATGAAAATGCAAGAAAGACTTGACAATCAGTCATAAAGTAGCATACAATACTGCTTAGTAAGCCGAAGAAAAATGAATTGGATGGCAAATTGAAAAAATCAGGAGGAGAGCCATGACACCGTACAGAGAACTCAACAAAGAACAGCTGCAGGTGCTGAAAGCCCAGTTAGAAAAAGAATTTGAAGAAGTAAAAGCAAAAGGTTTAAACCTCGATATGTCCAGAGGAAAACCGTCAAAGAAACAGCTTGAACTTGCTATGGATATGCTTGAAGAATTAAAGAGCACAGATAAGCTGAAATGTGAAGCAGGAATTGACTGTCGTAACTATGGTTTGTTAGAAGGTATTCCGGAAGCAAGAAGACTTCTTGGAGCAATGACAGAGGTAACTCCTGATAAAATTATTATTTTTGGAAACTCCAGTCTGAATGTGATGTTTGATACCATTTCCCGTTCTATGACACATGGTGTCTGTGGAAATACTCCATGGTGTAAGTTAGACAAAGTAAAATTCTTATGTCCTGCACCAGGATATGACCGTCACTTTAAAATTACAGAATACTTTGGAATCGAAATGATTACTGTTCCGATGACTCCAACCGGTCCGGATATGGACATAGTAGAAAAACTGGTAAGTTCGGATGATGCAATCAAAGGAATCTGGTGTGTACCGAAATATTCCAACCCGCAGGGCTATACCTATTCCAAGAAAACTGTAGAGCGTTTTGCAAGACTGAAACCAGCTGCACCTGATTTCCGTATTTACTGGGATAATGCATACAGCATCCACCATCTTTATGATGACAATCAGGATTTTCTTGTTGAGATTCTCGGTGAGTGTGTGAAAGCCGGAAATCCGGACCTTGTTTACAAATTCACCTCCACTTCCAAGGTAAGCTTCCCAGGCTCCGGTATCGCAGCTGTTGCAGCTTCTAAGGCAAACCTGGATGATTTCCGCAACTATATGCAGATTCAGACAATCGGACATGACAAGCTGAATCAGCTTCGTCACGTGAGATTCTTTAAGGATCTTGAGGGACTTCATGCACACATGAGAAAACATGCAGACATTCTCCGCCCGAAATTTGAGCTTGTACTGGATACTCTGGACAAAGAGCTTGGCGGACTTGGAATCGGTGAGTGGACAAAGCCTCACGGCGGATACTTCATTTCCTTTGATTCCTTAGACGGCTGCGCAAAAGCAATCGTTGCAAAAGCAAAAGAAGCAGGCGTAGTTCTTACTGGTGCAGGTGCAACCTACCCATATGGCAAAGATCCGAAAGACTCTAATATCCGTATTGCACCGTCCTTCCCTACCCTGGAAGATCTGGGCAAAGCGGCACAGGTATTCGTGCTTTGCGTGAAGCTTGTAAGTGTAGAGAAACTTCTGGGTTAATAGTAAACCTTGCGTTATACGAGGATTTTAGCGTGTAACCTTGCATAGACTGTAAAAGTGCCAGATTGCATAAGGTCTGGCACGTGAATGAAATCTTTTATCTATTCAGTCAGGGAGGAAGCTATGTCAAAAAATAAGGAAAAAGCAGGCACAGGAAGAAAAATCGTAATCTCACTGGTGGTTTTGCTTTTGCTTCTCACAGCAGGAGCTTACGGATATGGCGTTTACTATTTTTCCAGTCATTTTCTCCCTGGCTCTACGGTAAATGGTTTTAATTGCTCTTATATGACCCGGGAGGACACAGAGAGCCTTCTGGATCAGCGTGTAAAAGCTTATGTACTTGCAGTAGAGACGATGAAGAACGGACAGGAAGCCATATCTGCAAAGGATGTGGACCTGTCTTATGTTTCTACAGGAATTATCAGGAAACTAATTAAAGACCAGAAGCTTTTCACCTGGTTTCTGGCATTTAACCAAAACCAAAATTACGACATATCAGAATCTCTTAGCTATAATACTAAGCTGATGTCTTTGGCAGTAGATAATCTGAAGTGTATGCAGGCGGATAATATTGTACAGCCTGTGGATGCACAGATTCAGGATACAGGTGATTGCTTCGAGATTATTCCCGAAGTAACAGGAAATGCCCTGGATCGTATCAAAACAGAAGAAGTGATCGCAGGTGCTATGCTGCGTGGCTGGACTTCTGTAAATCTGGAAGAAGAAAGCTGTTACCTGAAGCCCTCTGTATACAGTACAGATACACAGCTTCAGGCTAATTGTGAAAAAATGAATCAGCTCTGTGATATCATCATTACATATGATTTTGCTGACCGTACAGAAACAGTAGACCGTACCGTGATCAAAAACTGGTTCGGCTATGATCAGGATGGAAATGTGATTCTGGACGAGAACCTTGTGCGCCAGTATGTTTCCAATTTAGGGCTGATTTATGATACCATGGGTCAGACAAGAACTTTTCAGACCTATGACAATCGTGAAGTAGAAATCAAAGGCGGCGATTACGGCTGGGTAATTGATCAGGACGCAGAAGTTACGGCACTGATCGAGGCCATAGAAAGCGGTGTTACCCAGGTACGTGAGCCTGTTTATCTGTATTCAGGCTACAGCCGTGGTACCAATGATATTGGCTCTACCTATGTAGAGATAGATCTGACAAACCAGCGCCTTGTTTTTTATATGAAAGGCACCCCTATTGTGGATACCCCTATTGTAAGCGGCAATCCCAATATTGACGGCTGCGCTACGCCGGAAGGCTGCTACGCATTGGATGCCAAGGAATCCCCGGCCGTGCTTACGGGAGAGGATTATGAGACAAATGTGACTTACTGGATGCCTTTTGCAGGAGATGTAGGAATCCACGATGCCACATGGCGCACGGAGTTTGGCGGGAATATGTATCAGTGGGACGGTTCCCACGGATGCATCAATGTTCCGTATGATAAGGCAGCAGCCATTTATGCCAATATAGAAGTGGGCATGCCGGTGGTTGTATACGAATAAATCGAAGTCCGCAGATAAATGGGGACGATCATAACAAAATTGCGCACAGCGCAGACAAGGAGATGCAGAATCATGAAGATAGTAGTTTTGGCTGGAGGAACCAGTACGGAAAGAGAGATTTCCATTGTTTCCGGTACCGGAATCTGTGGCGCACTGCGCCAGAAAGGCCATGAAGCAATACTGGTAGATATTTTTTGCGGAGTAGAGGATGTAGACTGGGAGAATCCGTTCCCGGCTGAGTATGATGTGGAGAAAGCTGCAGAATACATGAAGAGTTTTAACCCGCAGATCAAAGAGATGCAGAAAACCCGCAGAAGCTTTTTCGGCCCAAACGTGCTGAAGCTCTGCGAGGCATGCGACATTGTTTTCCTGGGACTTCACGGCGCCAACGGCGAGGACGGCAAGGTGCAGGCTGCCTTTGACCTAATGGGAATCCGCTACACAGGAACCGGATATCTCAGCAGCGCAATGGCAATGGATAAGCGCATTACAAAAGAAGTATTCCTGATGAACAATGTTCCGACACCAGGCGGTTTCTCTATGTCCACAGACGCTCTTGAGAAGGATATTGCAAAGCATGGCTTAAGTTTCCCGGTAGTGGTAAAGACCAGCTGCGGTGGATCCAGTGTAGGCGTTTATATTGTAAATGACCAGAAGGAATACGAGGAAGCACTTGCGGATGCAAGCCAGTATGAGGCAGATATTGTAGTAGAAGAATACATCAAAGGCCGTGAGTTCTCTGTTGCGGTAGTAGATGACAAGGCTTATCCGATTATTGAGATTGCACCGATTCAGGGATTCTATGACTATAAGAACAAATATCAGGCAGGCTCTACAGTTGAGACCTGTCCGGCTGAGATTTCCCCTGAGCTTACTGCTAAGATGCAGGAAAATGCAGTGAAGGCAGCCAAGGCTCTTGGACTTACTGGCTACAGCCGTCTGGACTTCATGATGAAGGAGAACGGCGACATGTACTGCCTTGAAGCGAACACTCTTCCGGGCATGACACCAACCAGCCTGATTCCTCAGGAAGCCAAGGTCCTGGGAATGGATTATCCTACACTTTGCGAGGAACTGATCCGTATTTCCATGAAGAAATACGAATAAAATCATAGGAGCCGGAGGCAGAACTGTCTCCGGTACTGTAATATATAAAGTAAGGAAAAATTTAAAATGAAAAATCTGACTCTTGAAAATATAACCAAGGTCTGCGGCGGCGTTTACTTCGGCCCGGCTGACAAGCTGGACCAGGAAGTTTCCTCCATCACAACAGACAGCAGAAAAATAGAAGCAGGCTCTCTTTTCGTTCCAATTGTGGGAGAGCGTGTGGATGCGCATAAATTTATTCCTCAGGTAATGGAAGCAGGGGCACTTGCCACTTTGTCCGAGCGCACGCTGGAGAACGCAGATTTCCCATACATTAAAGTGGAATCTTCCCTTCAGGCAGTGAAGGACATTGCGGAGTTTTACCTGAAGCAGCTTCAGATCCCGGTAGTGGGAATCACAGGAAGCGTTGGCAAGACCAGCACCAAGGAAGTGATCGCGTCCGTTCTGAAGGAGAAATACCGTACTCTGAAAACCCAGGGAAATTTCAACAATGAGCTGGGGCTTCCCCTCACTGTTTTCCGTCTTCGTGATGAGGATGAGATCGCAGTTCTGGAAATGGGAATCAGCGATTTCGGTGAGATGACCCGCCTGGCGAAGATTGCAAGACCGGATACTTGCGTGATCACAAACATCGGTACTTGCCATCTGGAAAATCTGGGCGACAGAGACGGTGTCCTGAAGGCCAAAACCGAGATTTTCAAATACCTGAAAAAAGATGGTCACATTGTGTTGAACGGTGATGACGACAAGCTTTGCACGGTTAAGGAATATGAGGGCATCAAGCCTGTATTCTTCGGCATGGAAGCGGATAAAGATATTTATGCAGACGAGATTGTAAGCAGAGGCCTGAAAGGCATGACCTGCCGCATTCATGTGGGAGGAGAGTCCTTTGTGACCGATATTCCAATGCCGGGACGTCACATGGTGTACAATGCGCTGGCAGCTACTGCAGTGGGAAGAATCTATGGACTTACCCTGGAGCAGATCCGCCATGGAATTGAGACCTTGGAGGCTATCAGCGGCAGATTCCATATGATCGAGACCGACCGTTTCCTGATCGTAGATGACTGCTACAATGCCAATCCTATGTCTATGAAAGCATCCCTGGATGTGCTGAAGGATGGTGCCGGCAGAAGAGTAGCAATTCTTGGAGACATGGGTGAGCTTGGTGAAAATGAAGTGCAGCTTCATGCAGAGGTTGGAGAGCATGCTGCACAGTGCGGAATTGATGTGTGCATCTGCACCGGGGCTCTTTCTGCAAATATTGCAAAAGAAGCAAGAAAGAATCCGCAGCTTACTGTTATTGAAGAACCGGACAGAGACAGCCTTCTGGCTCATCTGGATTCTTATGTGAAAACAGGTGATACGATCCTTGTAAAGGCATCTCATTTTATGCAGTTCGAGAAAGTGGTTGCGAAGCTGCAGGAGATGTAAAGCATATACATTTGTAATATAAGCAGCAGCCATATGGAATGACTTGAGTTTGGTATGTAGTATTTTGGCCAGCGCCGCAGCTGCCGATGAGAGATCTCGTGGGAAAACGTCAGATTTGCAAAGCAGACATGGAAAAAGCGCAGCTTTGGCAGGAATTTGACGAACGAATTATGTTTCCCATGAATGTACATAGAGGTATAATGTTCTTAAAGCTTATCTGTGAAGGAGGACATTATGCTGGAAAAAATCATGGACCTGCATATATTGCTCTACAGTATGGCAGCCATTGGGGCTGTGGGAGCAATTGGAATGCTGGCAACAAACCTCACCTACAGAAGAATGTTAAAAAGTACTGGAAGCAGGAAAGCAGGAAGTAAAAATGGGGGCATCACAGGCAAGGTGAATCTGAAAGAGAAATGGCTAAACCTTTGGAAAACCAGGGACAGGCTTTTGCATAGGATGAACCGTCTGGTGTGGTATCCGGCGCTTATATCCATAGCGCTTCTTGGACTTGCCGTTTATTTTTCCACAGTTCTGAAGCTGGAGGAGGGATTGCCCCTTACGTATCTGTATGTGGGAGCCACGCTTCCGGTGGCGCTTTTGCTTTTGCGCCAGGCACTGGACTTTTCCTACAAAGAAGAACTGGTGATAAACACCCTTGCAGATTATGTGGAGCAGATGCGCACCTGGGCAGAGGAAATTCCGGCAGGAAAGAAGACAGATCCGGTTCTCCAGGAAGAGGTGATCGACCGGATCACAAGCAGCATTAAACAGACTGCCGCATCCGGCAGCCATTTCAGCAAAATGCTTACACCTGAGGAAGAGAAGATCATGAGAGAAATCATTCGGGAATTTATGGCATAGCAATCAGCAAAGGCGCAGGAGTTACATTCCTGCGCCTTTTTAAGAGGTTAGATTCAAAGATTGTTCCGTTACAAATTGGTTTAGATATCGGAACGATTGCAGTATTATATGATCAAAACAAAAGAAAGCGAGGACAATGAGATGAAAATTGTAATTCTGGAAGCAGACAGCTTGGGCGAGGATATGGTATTCACTCCATTTGAAGCTCTTGGAGAAGTGGTAATTTACCGCACAACAACCGCAGATGAGATGGAAGCGAAGACTCTGGATGCAGATGTGATCGTAGCCAATAAGGTGCCAATCTGTGAGGAGACCATCGGGAAAGCGAAGAATCTGAAGCTGGTGTGCCTGACTGCCACTGGCTTTAACAACCTTGACGGGGATTATCTGAAGAAAAGGGGAATTGCCGCATACAATGTTGCAGGCTACTCCACAAACGGAGTTGCGCAGCATACCTTTGCCCTGCTGTTCTATGTGCTGGAGAAGCTGAACTACTACGACAATTATGTGAAATCCGGGGAGTATTCCCGTGGAAACTGCTTCTCCCATTTTGCCCAGAATTTCTTTGAACTGGATGGAAAAACATGGGGAATCATTGGCCTTGGCGCCATTGGAAGGAAGGTGGCACAGATTGCGGAAGCCTTCGGATGCCATATTCTGTGCTACTCCGCATCCGGAAGCAAATACAATACCACCTATGAGCAGGTAGGCCTGGACGAGCTTCTTTCCCGGTCTGATATTGTGTCTGTACATGCACCACTGAATACTTATACAGAGAATCTGATGACCTTGGAAAAATTCCGTAAGATGAAGAAGAACGCCATTTTTCTGAACCTGGCAAGAGGCGCGATTGTCAATGAGGCAGATCTGTATACCGCTCTTACAGAAGGTTCTATTGGGGCAGCAGGCCTGGATGTGCTTTGCAAAGAGCCCATGGACCCGGAGAATCCTCTTCTGAAAATCCAGGACAGCAATAAGCTGATCATCACCCCTCACATTGCCTGGGCAGCCAAAGAAACCCGCTTCCGCGTAGTAGATGAGGTAGTTAAAAACATTCAGCGCTTCCAGAATGGGGATGCAACAAACCGGGTTTATTAAGAGAAAAATACACATGCAGCGATTCCTTCTTGAAGAGAGTGAAAGGGACAGTTATAATGGGGGAAAAGATGTGAGAAGTTTTGGTTACTGGTCACGAGATGAACAGTAACCGATTTTAAGCTGGAATCAGGGAGGCTACATGGCGAAGAAATACTATGCAGTGAGAAAAGGAAGAAAAACAGGAGTGTTTGCAACCTGGGCAGAGTGCCAGAAGCAGGTGACCGGATTTTCCGGGGCGGAGTTTAAGAGCTTCGGGACTATGGAGGAAGCGAAGGCCTTTGTCGGCGGTGAGAGCGCGCAGGCAGCGCCCGGGAATAAAGGTGATGCAGCAGGTAGTGGGGCGTCAGATGTGATAAGTGCAGCTGGAAGACAAGGAGACGCAGCAGTTGGCAGTGGAGCGTTTGGAACGAAATATGCAGTCAGAAGCAATGCGTCTGCTGATTGCGGTGTTGCAGCTGGCAATAGAATACCCAGCCAAAATTCATCAGGGGGTGTGATAGCTTACGTAGACGGAAGCTACCGCTCAGACACTGGCGAATTTTCCTACGGAATGGTGATTCTTCAGGATGGCGAAGAGCATACCTTCTGCCAGAAAATGACAGACAAAGAACTGGCGCTGATGCACAACGTGGCAGGAGAAATCAAAGGCTCCGAGGCCGCCATGCAGTACGCCATGGATCACAACATTCCCGAAATCACCATCTACCACGATTACGAGGGCATTGCCAAATGGTGCACCGGCGCCTGGAAAGCCAACAAATCTGGCACCCAGGCTTATCAGGCCTTCTACCAGGCCGCCTCTAAGAAAATAAAGATCCATTTCGTGAAAGTAAAAGGCCATTCCAATGACAAATACAACGACATGGCCGATCAGCTTGCAAAATCAGCACTGGGGATATAGGGATGAAATTTAAAACACGTTGGCTGTGGGTGGAAGTATTGACAATGGCTGGAGTTTGGGCAGTTACTGTCTGGTTATTTGTTCATGGGGCAGAGGATCCAAATTATATTTTTGCAGGAAGTATTTACGCCCCGTTGTCTGCTTTTTTAACTGTTTGGGTAATCAGTGAATTTAGAGTTGTTTATTTAACTCCAGAAGGATGTACGGTTGTATTATTTTGGATAAAAAAAGAATATAAATGGGAAGACGTTCATTTGATTTATGATTGCATACGCGAAAGATCTTATCATGGATTACTTTTTTCCACCAGAACTGTAAATTGGCGAGGGAAGCAAATTACGAACGAGATGCGTAGAGTGCAATTATTTGAAATTCATTGTTTCCAGGATTTCCATATTGTATGGAAAGATAAAGAAGAACGAAGCAGAACACTTAAGCAATTAGAGCAATGGGGCGTAAAAGTTAAAATAAGTGACATGGTAAAGTATAATGAAGTGGTAGAAGCTCAAACCAAAGCCCGCAAGGAACGCCGCCGCCTCTACGAAGAAAGAAAACGCCAGGCAAAAAACAAAAAGAATTCAAATTCATAACCAAAGGGGATTGCAGATCATATATCTGCAATCCCCTGCTGCACTTAATCCTCCTCAATCACCTGAATTTCCAGATAATCGAAGTCAATTTGCTCAATGAAGTTATCCTGATAAAACCGTGTCTTGCTGTGCTTTTTGAAATCCCGGACAGTGGTTTCAAGCCAGATAGGATTGCCAAGATCCAGCTCATAACAAATCTGTTCTAGGCAGTAAAAAACCTTATGTGTCCTGGTTTCCTGGCGGTCATCACAGATTACAGTGTCTTTTAACATATGGTTGTCTTTCCAGATCCTTCCCCACAGGCGGAACATATAGAACACCTCCTATTGTTTTGCAATTAATAGTTATTACCATAACATTGATTTACACAAGTTGCAACCGGAAAGTAAGAACTGCAAAAATACTTTTTAGCGTACTAAAGTGTTTGTGCTTGATTCTTGGTGAGAAATCTACTATAATTACGGTAATATTCGTCATCTATCAATCATATTCACATTAGGAGGAGCTTTATTATGAAATTATATGATACAGGCGTGTATCTTAATAATGGACTGGAAATTATTCCTGCAGCCGAGGCACAGCTTCCGGTTTCCCAGGAAGAAGCAGCCAGAAATACCATTGCGTATTCCATTTTAAGTGCCCACAATACCTCAGGTAATATGGACAAGCTTCAGATTAAATTTGACAAGCTGACATCTCATGATATTACCTTTGTAGGAATTATCCAGACTGCACGAGCTTCCGGACTGGAGCGTTTCCCGGTTCCTTACGTTCTCACCAACTGTCACAACTCTCTTTGCGCAGTAGGTGGAACTATTAATGAAGATGACCATATGTTTGGTCTTACCTGTGCGAAGAAATACGGCGGTGTCTATGTTCCGCCACATCAGGCAGTTATCCATCAGTTTGCCCGTGAAATGCTCGCTGAGTGCGGTAAGATGATCCTTGGTTCAGACAGTCATACCCGTTATGGTGCACTGGGAACCATGGCCATGGGCGAGGGCGGACCGGAGCTTGTAAAGCAGCTTCTTTCCCAGACCTATGATATCAACATGCCAGGTGTTGTGGCCATTTATCTGAAAGGCACACCACGCCCAGGTGTTGGACCGCAGGACGTTGCGCTTGCTATTATCGGCAAGGTTTTTGGAAATGGCTATGTGAAGAATAAGGTTATGGAGTTCGTAGGACCTGGTGTTGCAAGCTTAAGCGCAGATTTCCGTATCGGTGTGGATGTTATGACCACAGAGACTACCTGTCTTTCCTCTATCTGGCAGACTGATGAGAAGATCCAGGAATTCTACGAGATCCACGGCAGAGCAGAGGGCTATAAGGAGCTGAAGCCAGGCAGTGTTGCATATTATGATGGCTGTGTGGAAATCGATCTCAGTGAGATCAAGCCAATGATTGCAATGCCGTTCCATCCAAGCAATACATATACAATTGATGAACTGAATGCAAATCTGGACGATATTCTCGCAGATGTTGAGAAGAAGGCACAGATCAGCCTGGACGGTAAGGTTCCGTTCACATTGAGAAATAAAGTAATAGACGGCAAGCTCTATGTAGAGCAGGGAATCATCGCAGGATGCGCAGGCGGCGGATTTGAGAATATTTGTGCAGCAGCTGATATTCTCCGTGGCACCAGCATCGGTGCAGATGCATTCACCTTAAGCGTTTATCCGGCAAGCACACCGATTTATATGGAACTAGTTAAAAATGGTGTAGTTGCCGACTTGTTAGAGGCTGGAACAGTTGTGAAAACAGCATTTTGCGGGCCTTGCTTTGGCGCGGGCGATACTCCGGCGAACAATGCGTTCTCTATCCGTCATACAACAAGGAATTTCCCGAACCGGGAGGGCAGCAAGCCGGCGAATGGTCAAATTGCCTCGGTGGCGCTGATGGACGCGCGTTCCATTGCAGCGACAGCAGCAAATGGCGGAAAGCTTACTTCAGCATGGGAGTTAGACTGCTGGAATGATATTCCGGAATATAACTTTGATGATAAGTCTTATAAGAACCGTGTATACCAGGGATTTGGAAAAGCAGAAGAGGAGAAATCCCTTGTATATGGTCCAAATATTAAAGACTGGCCGGAAATGATCGAGAATATCATT
>ERZ826613.3577-NODE-3577-length-12745-cov-4.073207_pt1 | contig 12745 bp, 5 predicted proteins | sample MGYA00519925_ERZ826613 | MGnify/ENA primary metagenome ERZ826613 (study PRJEB31778, sample SAMEA3449236) | human gut metagenome | biome: human gut; feature: human-associated habitat; material: faeces | place: United Kingdom | collected 2010/2012 ... | reverse complement strand
AATCTTTGCTGACATTTGCTTTTCTTGGATCACTGTCAGGGAGAATTTCCTGCAATGTTTCAATAATAATATTGATGATTTCGATATTACGTTTTTCATTATGTCCACCAATATTATAAGATTCTCCTAATTTTCCCTGTTCCTGAACCATATCAATTCCTTTTGCATGATCGTCTACATATAACCAGTCACGAATATTTAAGCCATCACCATATACCGGTAACTTCTTACCATGTAATGCATTGTTAATGATAAGTGGAATCAGTTTTTCCGGGAACTGATAAGGTCCATAATTATTGGATGTGTTGGTAATATTAGCTGGGAAGTGATAAGTATCAATATATGCTTTTACCAACATATCTGAAGATGCCTTACTTGCAGAATATGGGCTGTGTGGCTGATATGGTGTTGTCTCATAAAAATAACTCTTTCCATCGTCTGGAAGTGAACCATATACCTCATCGGTAGATACATGAAGGAACTTCTTACCTTCCTTAAAACTTCCGTCTGGCAATTCCCATGCTGCTTTTGCACAGTTTAACATAACGGCCGTTCCAAGAACGTTTGTTTTAACAAAAACTTCCGGATTCTTAATACTTCTGTCCACGTGACTTTCTGCTGCGAAATGCACAACACGATCAATATCATTCTCCTCGAATACTTTCATAATAGCTTCTTTATCTGTGATATCAGCTTTAACAAAAGTATAGTTTTCACGGTTTTCGATATCTTTCAAATTTTCAAGATTTCCCGCATAAGTTAATGCATCCACATTAATAATGCGAATTTCATTGTCATATTTACGGAACATATAATGAATATAATTTGATCCAATAAAGCCTGCTCCTCCAGTTACTAAATACGTTCTCATCTCTCATCCTCCTAAAATGCGTTTATTCAGTATAACATCTATGTCATTATTTATCAATGCTAACCCTATATTTTACTGACACAGACATTAAATTCATCTACTAAAAGTCAAGTGTTTTCATATATACGTCCAATGCATCCTGCCAATCTGCCATCCTGAAATCACTGGTCAGACGTAACATATAATTATCTAAAATCGAATATGCCGGTCTGTTTGCTGACGCTGGATTCATCTTCGCATATTGCTCACTGGTCACGTGGTTTACTTTCGTATTCTTTCCTGCCCGTTTAAAGATTGCCTCTGCAAATTCCGCCCAGTTTGTATCCCCTTCACAGGTGGCATGAAATACTCCATAGTTTTCTGTCGGTTCTAAATAATGAATCATTTTTGCTAATTCAACCGCACTTGTCGGTGACCCCAGCTGATCTGACACGACACTGACTTCATCATGTGTCTCCGCCAAACGGAGCATTGTTTTAACAAAATTCTTTCCTTCTCCGTAAAGCCATGCTGTGCGTAAAATAAAATATTTGTCTGCAAATGCCTTTACAAAATTTTCTCCTTCCAGTTTTGTTTTTCCATATGCGCTCACTGGATTCGGTTCATCAAATTCTGTATATGGTCTTGTCCCATTTCCTTCAAACACATAGTCAGTGGACACATGTATCATTTTAGCTCCTGCTTTTGAAGCCGCAATACTTAGATTTCTAGGACCAATCGCATTAATTTTATAAGCAAGATCCCACTGCGTCTCACAGGCATCTACATTCGTATGTGCTGCACAGTTTATGATCACTTCCGGCTTTGTCTCCTCAACCATTTTAAGAACTGCATCTACATCTGTAATGTCGAGAGCTTTTACTCCTTCTCCCTCTGTTACATCTGTATTAACAAATTCCACGTCACTCCCTGCATATTCTTTTCTGATAGCACGTCCAAGTTGACCGTTACATCCTGTTACCAATATTTTTTTCATTATTTACTTCCTTATCTATTTTAATGATATTATAATTGTTCCGATTTTTATTTACATAATTTCATCTGTTTTTTCTTTTCTCTCTAAATCAATGCATGTTTCTGACATAATATAAATCGGTCTATGCTTTATCTCCAGATACATCTTTGAAAAATACAGCCCTAATATTCCAATGGAAAGCAACTGTATTCCTCCAATTAAAATCACAATACATGCCATAGACGGCCAGCCGAATGCAGAGCCGCCAAATAATAGCTGGCGTACAATAATAAATATAATTGCCAGTAGTGCTACACCGCACATTCCTCCGCCAAGAACGGAGGCCATATAGAGTGGTGTTTCCGAGAATGAAACAATTCCCTGCAGTGAATATTGTACCAGTTTCCAAAAAGACCATTTTGTCTCTCCTGCGCTTCTTTCCACATTTTCAAAGGCAATCCACTTTGTATGAAATCCCACCCAACTGTAAATTCCTTTCGTAAATCTGTTATATTCGGCATCTTTCAAAATAGCATCCACCATTTTGCGCTTCATTAATCGGAAGTCTCTTGCGCCATCTACAATTTCTGTTGATGACATTTTATTGATTATCTTATAAAACATTCTCGCAAAAAAAGACCTGATAGGCGGTTCCCCTGCCCGGTTAACTCTTCTCGTAGCAACGCAATCATAATCTTCTTTACCTTCTGACTCTTTAATTGTTTTCCACATTTCCGGCAGCAGTGACGGTGGATCCTGCAGATCCACATCCAATGTTGCAACATAATCTCCTGTTGAAAGCTGTAATCCGGCATATAATGCAGATTCTTTTCCAAAGTTTCTTGAAAACGAAACGTAATGAACTCTTTCATCCTTTACTCGCAAATTTTTGAAACACTGTAATGTTCCATCTTTACTTCCATCATCCACGAAGCAAAACTCAAATTCAAACTCATCTTTCAACTGTTCTATTACTTTCAAAGCTTCTCTATAAAAAATAGGAATTGCTTCTTCTTCGTTGTAACAAGGTACTACCAATGACATTTTCATGATTTTATTCCTCCAAACTACACTTAAATAGTTGTATGATCCGTTTCCACGCTCGGTCCTTCATGACTGATTCGTCCCAGACTCACCAGTTCCTGAAAAGCTTCACTATCTCTCTTCTTATCTTCCGGTCTGATATGATACGTTGAAATGATTCCGGCAACTATTTCTTTAATATCCGGACTTTCTTCCATCGCCGCTTTTTCAAGCTCTCTTAACTGGCTTAAGAAATGTACCTCATCAAACTCCAACGGTTTCCCAATAAAAATCAAATCATTCGCCGTCTTCTGAAGCCCTTCTTCTTTCGTCAGTAACTCTTCATATAGCTTTTCACCTGGTCTTAAGCCCGTATATTTAATTTCCATATTCACACCAAGCGTATATCCGGAAAGCCGAATCAAATTCTTTGCGAGGTCGGCAATCTTTACCGGTTCTCCCATATCCAACACAAAGATTTCTCCACCATGAGCATAAGCTCCAGCCTGTAATACCAACGATACCGCTTCCGGAATCGTCATAAAATAACGAATAATATCTGGATGCGTAACTGTAACTGGTCCGCCTGCTTCCATCTGCTTCTTGAAAAGTGGTATTACACTACCATTACTTCCAAGTACATTTCCAAACCGTACAATTACATATTCTGTTCTGGAATACTTACTAAATGTCTGCACGATCATCTCACACATGCGCTTCGAAGCTCCCATGATATTTGTTGGGTTTACGGCTTTATCTGTAGAAATAAGTACGAATTTCTTTACACCATACTTGTCCGCTGCTCTTGCAGTTTTATAGGTTCCAAATACATTATTCTTAATTGCTTCATTCGGACTGTCTTCCATAAGCGGCACATGTTTATGTGCTGCTGCATGAAATACAACATCTGGACGATAATATTCCATTACACTTTCAATTCGGCTTGTATTACGAACAGATCCAATTAATACTTCCAGCTTCAGATTGGGATATTTTCGAATCAGTTCCTGCTGAATCTCATATGCATTATTCTCATAGATATCAAATATAATCAGAAGCTTCGGATTGTGTGCAGCAATCTGGCGGCAAAGCTCACTGCCTATCGATCCACCGCCACCAGTAACCAGTACTCGTTTATTACTTACATACTGTCCAACGCTTTCCATATCAATATTGATGGTATCCCTTCCAAGCAAGTCCTCAATGGATACTTCTCGCAGGTTTGACACCCCAACTTCATCATTGATGAGCTGATACATTCCCGGCAAAATTTTAAGTTTACAATCTGTAAGATTACAAATTCTCAAAATATCACGGGTAGCTTTATTTCCTGCCGATGGAATCGCAAGGATGATCTCTTCTGCATCATATTTTTTTGCTGCTTCCTGAATCATATCCCTTCCACCGACAATCCGGATTCCGTGAATATATTTTCCCTTTTTAAACGGGTTATCATCAATCACACATACAACTTTCTGATTCAGGTACTTACTGCTTTTTAGCTCTTTAATGATCATATTTCCCGCTTCACCAGCTCCGATTACGATCGTATTCCGGGAATGCTTTGCTGATTTTTTAATTCCATTCTGCATCGTGTGTAAAATTCGATACGAAAAACGAGTAATTAGTGTAGTAATACTAAGCAAAATAAAGTAGAAGAAATAATAGCTTCTTGGGATCGGTAAATACAATAAACTAAATCCAAACGCCTGAAACGCTGTTGAAAGCATTGCCGCACACACAATCAATAGCATCTCATATAAGCTGGCATAGGACCACACTCGGTTATACAGATTTAACAGTAAAAAGATAATTACCGTCGTAATCACATTTATAATCATGTAGTGTTCTACACTGCTCATATACTCCTCTGGTACCCAGATATTATCCAATTTAAAGCGCAATATAATCGCTAAGTAAGAATCCAAAACCACAGTAAGCATGTCCACGATAAACAAAGCAATCATTCTGCTTCTGGAATTTTGAAGTCCCCATCCTTTTTTCATACTCAACCTCCATTTGTACAATATAAAATTGTTACAAAATATTACATCTTTTTTAACTCTAACCTATAGCATACCAAATTTTACTTCAAGATACAATGTTTATCGCCTATTCTTCACATAAAAATAGGATTTTGCATGTTTTTCTCTCATGCAAAATCCTATTATAACTTATTATTTACTTGTGTTCAATAATGGTTTTATATAAAGATTAACTATGTTATAACCATAATTTGCACCTGTAGCCCATCCTGCTCCAGTTGGACTTTCTTTCTGTCCAAGCCATTCCACATATGGTGAAACACCTTTTGTCACAAGACTATATCTTCCATCTACACATGTCTGTTTCAGATTTTCTGTTGATGCGTATGCCTTCAAATGCTGTACCTGCGCTCGAATTCCAATCCGAATAGATTTAAATCCATTACCTGAAGCTCCATTTCCAGTTGCTCCAAGACCGGCAAAATTATACTGCTCTTTTTTTACATCTCCACCAAATCGTAAAAAACCAGTTTCCATCATTGCCTGTGCAAATGCGACTTCAGCTTTTACGCCCTCCACCTTGCATTCATCAATATAAATCTGACAGAAATCTTTAATAGTCGGTGCATCTTTGTTATCAGAATACGGATATTTTCCACCTTTAGCAGTGAAATAATTTGCCATCTGGCTTGCTGTCGTAGATGTAGTACCCATAATAGCGTAAAAATCACTCATATCTGATTTCTTTACTAATTTCCATTTCTGCTTAGTGTTCTTGCCCCATGTGGCAATTTGAACATTTGCACCGTTATTTGTACTTCCATTAGCTACTTCCAATACATTACCAAGCTTTGATTCAATATAGTAATAACCATTTCCCGCATCAATAAATTTCCATGTTTGCGTATTTGAGTTATCTTTACTATATTGCCATACATTCGTTCCTGATTGGTTTGTTTTTCCAGCCAAGTCTAATGCTTTTCCCGATTTCTGTGAAACAATTTGATATTCTTTATCTGCAACTTTCTTTATCATAAAGTTCTGTGCCAGTGTATCATTTTTATCAAAAATCTGAAGATTTGCTTTATCATTCGCAGAGGCATTATCAATATCCATTACTTTTCCTGATGACAGTGAGGTTTGAATCACATAAGTTCCATTTGCTATATCAACATAATTCTTCGTAGATACGGATGAAAGTTTCCATTTTTGTGCATTTGTTTTATTTAATTCAAATGTCTGTATATTATTTTGTGCTCTAATTGTACCATTTTGAATATCTAAAACCGTTCCCAATTTTGACTGGATATAATAATTACCATTTCCAGCATCTACAAATTTCCAACACTGTGCTGCAGATCCATTCCATGAAAACTGCTGAACATTTGTGCCCGAAGCCATAGATCCATCTGACACATCAAGTACCTTGCCTGTTGCTTCGCATTGAATTTTATAGTAGCCATCTCCAACTGCTTTTATACTAAACTTCTGTGCTGCCGTATTATTCGAATTAAACAACTGAACATTTGCACCGTTATAAGTATTTGCATTATCAATATCCAATACATATGCATTATTTGCAGCTGAACAAATTGTATAAACGCCTTCTGCTACATTGGAACCAGTATAACTATCAAGCTGTACGAAGCTCCATCTCTGTGCATTTGTTGCATTCCAAGTAAATGTTTGTACATTTGTACCTGCATTAAGTGTACCGTTCTGAATATCAATAACTCCACCATTTTTTGTCTGAATGTAATAATTACCAGCTACACTAATAACCTTCCATAACTGGTTATTTTTCCCATTCCATGCATTTTGATATACATTTGCTCCATTGACATCTGCTCCAGAATTATATTCCAATGCTTTTCCAGAATTTTTCGATATAATTTTGCAGTATCCATCTTTTACATGTGTAATTTGAAATTGCTGAGCATTTGTTCCATTTACATTATAAATCTGCACATTTGCTCTATCAGACTTACTGCCTCCACTGATATCTAATACCAACTTTCCAGTACTGGCTGATTTCAAATAGTATGTTCCATTTCCAACAAGACTTTCCGATTGTATCTGCAAATACCATTGTTGTGTACTCTTTCCAGAATTATCCGTCATCTGGACATTCACACCTGCATTTGCACTGTTTCCTCTTAACCCGATTGTTTTCCCAGTTTTAGAAATAATATAATAACTTCCATTACCAACCGAAACAAATCTCCACAGCTGTGCATCTGTTCCATTCCACGAGTACATCTGGACATTTGCTCCTGCTGACTTCGAACCATTGGCAACATCTAAAACATTACCAGACAAATCAGAAATGATTCTGTAATATCCATTTCCGACATACGCAATTCTAAATCTCTGTGCCGAAATTCCTTTTTTCGTATAGATCTGAACATTTGTTCCACTTGACATACTTTCATTTTGAACATCAAATGTCTGATTTTTATTCGCCATATTTTCAAACAAATAAACTCCGTCTTTTACCGGTTGCTCACTCTCATTAGCTCGATTTGAATCTAAGATCCATTCCTGCGCATTTGTAAAGTTTGCGTTGTAAATTTGAAGATTTGTTCCTGATGAAATCGTACCATTCGCAATATCAATCACCAGTCCTACCTTGGAACGAATATAATATTTTCCATTTCCGGCATCCACAAATTTCCACAACTGAGCATCTGTTCCATTCCATGAAAATGTCTGTAAATTTGTGCCATTCGTACTATTACCATTATATATATCTAAAACTTTTCCAGTAGATACTTCACTTATTTTGTAATATCCATTGCTCACATATTTTATATCATATTTCTGGTTTTCAGTTCCAACATATGTATCCAGTTTTGCATTTCCACTATTCTCTGTTATAGCTAATGTTATCGAGCTAGCACTCGCAATTACATACTTTCCATCCTTTACCGGTTTGTTTTCCGTTTTGGAAATTTGCCACTTCTGCGCATTGGATTGATTTGCTGTCTGCATATTAACATTTGTTGAAGAAGTTTGTATTCCAACTACTGTTCCAAGCTTTGATCGTATATAATAGCTTCCATCTGATAACTTGACAAATTTCCAAAGTTGCGCGTTATTCTGACTATAATCATATTGTTTTAAATTTGCCCCACTTTGATTACTTGCATTATCAATATCTATCGATTTTCCTGAATGTTCTGCAATCACTTTATAATACCCATTGCTAACATAAGTCAGTTCAAATCTTTGTGACGACAAATTTTGATTACTTGTCACACACACATTTGCAGAATTTTCTGTTGAACCTCCATTTACACTCAGCACCTTGTTTGATGATGTATTAGTAATCGAATATGTACCATTTTCTAATGGTTTCGACTCTGCTTTTGTAAGTTTCCACTTCTGTGCATTTGTCCCATTATACGCATAGCAGTCTATCATCGTTCCGTTTGCTGTATTAGCCGACCACACATCCAAACATGTACCTAATACTGAATGAATCGTATAATACCCATTTCCAGCATTTGTAAAATACCATAACTGTGCATTCGTTCCATTAGACATATATTGCTGTACCGTTGCTCCCGATGCCGTCGACCCTCCAGCCACATCCAGAACCTTTCCTGAATGTTCTGCCGTAATCGTGTAATACCCATTTCCGGCACTTCTGACCTCAAATCTCTGTCCTGATGTATCTTTTTTATCATTCAGCACTGCGGCTGTCTGATCTGCAAATCCATCATTCTGAATCGAAAGAACCTTATTCGCATTCAATGCGCTGCTAAATACATAAGTACCTTCCGCAACATTCACTCTTTCACCCGTCTTGGCAAGTCCCAGATATTTTGCAATTCCTGTTGCATCCGCAACACCAAGTTTTTTCAGACCTGCTTCATTATTTAAGAAGTTATTGACATCTCCACTGTTTGTGAGGAAAGCATGCTCAACGATAATTCCCGGGATTCCATTTCTCTTATTCGCAACCTGAACCGTAAACCAGTCTTCCAGTGAACCATCCGGGTATTTGTATTCTGGATCTGTTCCCGTTTTATAGTACAATCCACGGTTATACAATCCGATTGATGAAAGTTCATTCAAAATCTTGGTTGCAAGTTCTCTTCCCTGTGCACCTACCTCTGATTTCCAGTTATAGTTTGGAATAATAACCTCTGCACCTTTTGCTGCTGATGATGCTGCATTCAGATGAAAACTGACAAATATCTTCGCCCCTGCTTTTGCCGCTGCATTTGCTCTCGCCGTAATACATCCACCTGCCGGTGATTCATTCGGATAAGGACACTTCGAAGATGTCCTTGTCATGTACACCTCTACTCCGACATGTTTTTCAAGCTCTTCCTTACAATAATTAGCAATCTTCAAGGTGAGTGCCTCTTCTCGTAAACCGTAATAGCTTGCTCCTGCATCTCTGTCATCATGTCCTGGATCCAGTGCCACAACAATCTTGCCTGATCTTGCAGCCTGTGTACTGATTCCAGAATCATCATCAAGCAACATCATCGCCGGAGTTGATGCAAGGACATCTGTCCGTGCAGCATCAAGTGCATCCTCGATACTGTTCTGTTCTTCGATTGTTCCATTTTCATTCAATGTAGAAACCGAAATACCAACTGCATCTTCCGCTGCCGCTTCTTCCTGTTCTTCATCAACCGGCTGAAGTTCATCGATTCCATCATATTCCTGATTAACTCCGAACTTCGCTTCCATCTTAAGGTCTGCAAGCGCATAATCTGTAGTTTCTCCATTTTCTGTTACACTGATAGAAACAACTTCATAGGTTCCACTCTGATACTCATCTTCGTAATACTTTTCAAACAGATACAGATTTCCTTCCGATCTACTGATACACCAGTCTTCCCAGGTATCATCATCTTTTCGTACATGAAGTACCATCTGCTCTATGTACTCGTCTTCTGTTCCCCAGGATACAACAATTCGCTGTGTCTCCGGTGTCTGCAGATATGGACTTTCCACGTAAGCATAATTCATGCTGCTTTCTTCTGGTTGGGCTTCCTGTTCTGTCGTTTCCTGCTCTGGCGCTTCCTGCTCCTGAACATCCTGTTCCCCTTCAACATTTTCATCAACTGATTGTTGTTCTTCCGAAGTTTGTTCCTGCTGCTGTGGTTCTTCTACCTGTGATTCTTCTGCCTGTACTTCAGACTTCGGCTCTTCTGTCTGGTCCTCTGTTGTCGTCTGTGTTTTTGCAGCTGGCGCATCCGCCGCATATACCGGCATTGTTGTACCAATCATTGAAAAGACCAGCAATGCCACACTACATTTTTTCAACCAGTTCTTCATTATATACTCCTCTTCTCTTACTCATCTGCTGTCATGTATCCTTTGAGTACGGTATGTCCGGTTTCTAAAGGCTGCCCGTTTTCCGTAATCTTAAGTCGTTCACATTCATACGTTTTCAGGAAAGACTTTTTAATACATGTGAGTATTTGTTCTTCTCCTGTCGTCCCCATGCTTCTGATGTAAGAACCAGTTCCGGAATCTACATCGAGATCAATCGTTTTCTGTTCCTGATCAACATTACAGCTGTTCATCTTACACTCACTGCTAAGAACGCCTTCCCCTATTAAGCCGTTCCAGATATCGGTTGTCTGAAGCAGATTCGTTCTGATCTCTGCGCATTCGATTTCTTCACTGTCGGATATATAATATAATTTCAGAATCTGATCCTGAGCTTCATGGTTTCCGCTGTCTTCTTCTTTGCTGTCATTTTCTTCCACCTGCTCATCCTTTTGTTCTGTTTTGTCCTGCGTTGGTTCTGCCTTTTCCTGACTGGTATCTTGCTTGTCCTCCTGGCTGGTATCCTGCGTCGTATCTTTTGCTTCTTTTGAAGTATCTGTACCACTGCATCCCAAGAGCATAACACTTAGACTCAATGCCATTACAAATACCAATACTTTTCTCATCTCACACCTCCTTTCTTAATTTTATCTATTATACAATAGTTCACAATTTTTGTCTATTTTCTTGTCTTAATTAAATAATATGTATTTGCATAATTTTCGACCTGAAGTGGTGAAATTTGATTTCCATCTTCCAGCGAATGCCAGAATTTATTATCCCATGCTGTGTCTCCCCAGAAAAATGCAAGGTGACAGTCTTCTCCGCAGTTCCAGTTTTTTGGTTCTTTATACATAATATCACCTTTTTCCGCACGTCCATTTCGGAGTAATTCAGCAATAGAATTGTACGCATAACACTCTACATTAACAGATTTCAGATATTTATACCAGTTAGAACCATTTGTATATCCACCATTTCGTCCCATTCTTGCAATCATTCCAAGATCTCCACCACATTTTCCTACAACAAATGCAATAAATCCTGTGCAGTTAAGTCCTGTATAATTGTTATATCCTGGCGATCCATTTGGATGCATACATCGGTCGGGAATCGTGTATTCTCCACAATAGTGTGTCCCTAAATAGTATCTGTCATTTACATGTGCCGCCAGTTCTTCCTGAATTGTCCTTCCACTAACTCCAAGCGTACTGTCTAATGTTTGTTTTGTATATGCCTTCTTCAAGCTCCAGACCTGAGCATTAGATTCATTTTCCTGATAAAGCCATACATTTGCACCATTGTAGCAATTTCCTCCTGACACATCAATGTAAGTCCCAAGTTTTGACCTGATCATTATTTTACTATCACCGGCATCGTAAAATTTGAATTTCTGTGCAGAACTTCCATTTTTTTGCCACTGTTTTAAATTCGTTCCCGATGCTGCATTTCCATTATCTACATCCAGATATTTTCCTGAACTATTATTTTTAATGCTATACCATCCATCACTTTCTTTACTGATATAAAAGCTCTGAGCCATCGTACCATTATCTGACCATATCTGTACATTTGCCCCATTATTTCTGCTTCCGTTCGATATATCCAGGACCATTCGGTTAGCTAATGAACTGAAAATCCGATAATTACCATTCGATACACTAATTTCTACTCCTTTTGGGATAACCCGTTTCATCTGCCATTTCTGTTCATTTGAAAGTACTGCATTTCCAAGATAAATATTGGCATTTTCTTTATCCGCAGTAATCATCGTTCCAAGCTGTGATTTCAAATAATAGTTTCCGGTTCCTGCCGAATAAAATCTGAATCGCTGTGCCATACTTCCATTTGCATCAACCTGCTGCAAATTCGTTTTATCTGCGTTGCTTCCATTTGTTACATCCAAAACCTTTCCACTATTAAGATTCTCAACTTCATACCAGTTATTTCCTTTATTTGTGATCTTAAAAATCTGGTGTTCTCCCTCATTTGCAGTTCCAAGTCCAACATTTGCCTGATTATCCTTAGAAGCATCTGTAACTTCCATACACAAATCTCCGGACTTGAACAAATAATATCCATCTGCAATATTAGCAATCTGAGATACAGATAATACAACCTTTTCGACCATCCACTGCTGTGCCGCTGTTCCGTTGAATGCGTAGATCTGAAGATTGGTTCCGCTTTTCAGACTACCGCCTGCACAGTCAATTACTCTTCCCGTCTTTGCCATAATATAGTATCTGCCATTCCCATTCTCATAGAAACGAAACAACTGACCCGCGCCACCATTTGTTGACCATTGCTGCAAATTTACTCCGGATGCTCCCGAACCATTTTTAACATCCAGGACTTTGCCTGAATTTACATTTTTCAGATAATACCATTCTCCGTTAGGAATAATTTTCCATTCTTGTGCACCCGTACCATTTGTCGAATAAATCTGTACATTACCGCCGTCACTATTTGATGCACCCTGAACATCTATGCTAAGACCTGATGCTGCTGCCGGATAAAGGCGATAATTTCCAGCTTGTATTGCCTTGTAATTTCCTGGTGCCTTCCAGGATTTGATCACAAAATTCTGTGCATTGCTTCCATTATATGTATAAATTT
>ERZ826613.3569-NODE-3569-length-12769-cov-2.840963_pt1 | contig 12769 bp, 9 predicted proteins | sample MGYA00519925_ERZ826613 | MGnify/ENA primary metagenome ERZ826613 (study PRJEB31778, sample SAMEA3449236) | human gut metagenome | biome: human gut; feature: human-associated habitat; material: faeces | place: United Kingdom | collected 2010/2012 ... | reverse complement strand
TTCGGCATGGCGCTTTCGTTTAAGCTGCAGACGGTCTTTTTCCTGCCCGCGCTGCTGCCGCTGTGGCTGCGTAAGGATATCAAGCTGCGCCATCTGGCGCTGATTCCGGCGGCCTATATGGCGATGATGATTCCGGCGTTTTGGGGCGGCAAATCGCTGCACCATGCGCTGACGGTCTACACCGCACAGGCGAGCACCTACAATTTCATGACCGTCAACGGGCCGAGCCTGTATAATTTCCTGCCCGCCTCGATGGACAAGGGCACGCTGTATACGATGTTCAGCGGCATGGCGATGGCGTTGGGCATGGCGATGCTGGCGATCGTCTGCCTGATGGTTTGTCTGCACCGGGAACACATCACGCGGGAAGGAACGCTGCTGACCTGCCTGCTGGTGCTGGGCGGCGTGCCGTTTTTCCTGCCGAAGATGCACGAGCGCTATACCTTTGGCGCGGATGTGCTTGCGCTGGCGATTGCGGCTTACAATCCAAAGCGCGTCTGGCTGCCGTTGCTGTTCGGGCTGTCCTCTTACATCTGCTACACGGCGGGCCTGCCGGGCGACGCGATTTTTGATCTCAAGTGGGCGACGGTGTTTCAGGGCGCCGCCGTCGCGCTGACGGCCGCGGCGCTTTACAGAAGCCTGAACGAAGAAAAGGCGGAAGCCGCTCTGGAGGTGAAGGCATGATGAATCAAAATGTGATGCGCGACCCGCTGCGCGCCGGGATGGAAGCGCGGGCGCATGGCCTGCCCAAACTGTTGCTGGGCGTGGCGGTGGTGCTCGTGTTTTTTGCGCTGGAAATGAAGAACTGCGCCGGAATGGAAGGCGCGGCCGCGGTTGCGCTGATCGGCGCGGCCTGCATGGCGCTCCTGACCTTTGGCGCGTGGCGCGCGCTGAAAGAGCAGCCGGTGATGGTGCTGCTGTGCGCGGCGATGCTGGCGATGCTGGCGGTGGCGGCGCACCTGGCGATGCTGGATATCAAGCCGGGACGCGTGAGCAAGGTGCTTGCGCCGATGCTGGAGGAGATGTGGAACTATGACCTCGGCACGGCGATGGCGTGGGAAGACGGCGCGTGGTCGGGCGGCTACCTTATTGTGATGGCGCTGATTTCCCGGCTGGAAAACTTTTCGCAGTTGTACGCCGTCAAACTGGTTGACATGGTCTGCCAGACGGCGGCGGCGCTGGCCGTTTTGAAGCTGGCGCTCACCCGGAACGCAAAGCCGGGCACGGCGGTGGGCGCGATGTTTGCCTGTGTGCTCGCGCCGACGATGCTGATGAACGGCGGCTGCTGGGCGCAGTGCGACGCGATGTTCGCCGCGCTGACGCTCTGGGGACTGGCGCTGCTGCTGGGCGTCCATCCGGTCTGGGGCTGCATGCTGTGGGGGCTGGCTGCGGCGACGAAGCTTCAGGCGGCGTTCCTGTTCCCCCTGCTGCTTGTGTTTTTCATGAAGGGGAAAGTCTCCATTCGCCATCTGCTCGCGGGACTGGCGGCTTTTGTGCTGATGCAGGCTGCCTTCCTGATGGATGGACAGGGCCTGGCGGCGGTCTTTGGCCGCTATGCTCAGCAGATCGAGGCGATTTCCTACGAGGGCGCGGGCCTGGCGGATCACGCGCCGGGGGTTTACAGCCTGATGACGGTCGCCTCCGTGCGCGAGTTCAGCGGCATGGGCATGTATCTGGGCTTTGCCTGTGCGCTGCTGGTCGCCTTTGCGCTGATCCACGCGCATGCGGATGTGGACGCGGATACGCTGCTGCTGGCGGGGCTGCTGCTGGCGGCGGGTCTGCCGCTGATTCTGCCGCAGATGAACGCGCGCAGTCTGTATCTGGCGGGCATGCTGGCCTTTGCTTGCGTGGGCAGCGCGCGGCGGCTGGCGATTGCCGGGGTGCTGGAATTGATTTCGCTGTGCAGCTATATGGAGGCGATTTTCAACTGCACGATCATCCCGATGAACGTGCTCAGCCTGATGGCGATTGCCTGCGCGACGGTCATTCTGCTGGAACTGCTGGATAAGTTGGGCATCAAGGGGGCGCTTAGCCGTGAAAGCAACGCTTGACGCGCTGGACGAGCGCCTGCACGGTCTGCTGACGCGGCCCTGCGGCCGGGCGGCGCGGATCGTCTGCGCCGCGCTGACGGCGTTTGGCTTTGCGCTGGTGATGGCAACGCGTACCCTCGCGCTGGGGCATCCCATGGCGACGGCGGCGGCGCTGTGCGTGCCGCTGGCGGCGATGCTCATCTTTGCAATGCGGATTGCGAAGGAACATGAGCAGGGCGTGCTGGGGGCGCTGCTGCTGTGCGCGCTTTGCGCGGCGGCGATGCTGGCGCGGGTCAGCTTTTTGGAGCGTTCCTCCGGCGATTACGACATCTATCTGGCGGACTGGCTGCAAAAGCTGGCGGGCGGATCGTTCGCCGAGGGGATGCGCCAAAACATCGGCGAATACAATGTGCTGTATCAATACATTCTGTTTATCATCACGCGGCTGTCCGTGCCGTCGCTCTACGCGGTGAAGGCGGTTTCCTTCATCGGGGACGCGTTTCTGGCGGGCGCGGCGGCTACATTGGCGCAGAAGGACGGCAAAAAGAGCATGGCCGCGTTCGGTCTGGCGCTGCTCCTGCCGACGATCGTCTTAAACGGCGGCATGTTCGCCCAGTGCGACAGCCTGTACGCGGCCTGTGCGCTGTGGGGACTGGCGCTTGCGCTGGAAGGAAAGCCCGCGCGCGCGGCGGCGAGTTTTGCGCTGTCGCTGGCGTTTAAGCTGCAATCTGTGTTCATCCTGCCTATCGTCGTCGTGCTGTGGGCGGATAGGAAACTGCGCCTTTCGGACGCGCTCGTCTTTTTGGGCACGCTCGTGCTGACGGCGCTGCCCGCACTGCTGGGAGGCAAGAGCATCGGCGCGCTGCTTTCCATCTACACGGCGCAGACGGGGCTGTATACGGGGCTGACCTACAACGCGCCGAGCTTCTTTGCGCTGATGAATACGACCGGGCTGGACGTGTATGCCTACGGTCATTTCGGCATGGCGCTGGCGTTTGGCGTGTGCGCGCTGCTGGTGAGCGCCGGCGTGAAGCGCGCGGGCAGGATGACGCGTGCGGGCTATCTGCGTCTGGCGCTGCTGCTGCCGCTGGCGATTGTGTTTTTCCTGCCGCGGATGCACGAGCGGTATTTCTATCTGGCGGATATTCTGAGCGTCGCGCTTGCGGCCTATGACAAAAAGGCCGCGCCCGTCTGCGCGCTGGCTGTGTTCGCGTCGTTTAGCTGTTATTGGGAAACGCTGTTCAGCCTGCCCGTCTGTGCGCTGATGATGCTTGTGGCGCTGATTTTGACTTTGAGGCATACCCAACGGGACGAAAATGTGATATAATGGATTAAAAGCAACAGAATGTCACTTTTTCCCGGCGAAAAAAAGGTCAGCCGGAACGTTTTCAGTTAGAAAACAAAACAAACAAAATGAAAACCCGCATGCTGCGGGACGGAGGACTTTGACATGAACCGGGAAGAAATGCTCAATTTTTTGAAAAACGAGGCGCGGGGCATCTCCGTGATGTTCGGGCCGAACTGCGAAACCATCGTGCACGACATGACGAGGCCGGGACATCCGATTCTGGCGATTTTCAACGGAACGGTGACGGGGCGCGAGGTCGGCTCGACGGCGGATATCTTCGGCGACATCGGCGATTACGACGAGAGCATCTACCAGAATAAAGACTATATCAACCAGCTGGTGCTCTCCCGCGACGGGCGCACGCTTAAAAGCTCGACCTTCAATATCGTCGGCGAGGACTATCATTTCGCGCTGGGCATCAATCTGGATATCACCAACATGGTGCGCGCCGGGCAGATGCTCAGCGAGCTGACCGCCACCAGCGGCGATTTGCAGCAGACGCTCATGCAGGACGCGAGAAGCCAGCTCGAAGAGCTGCTGCGCGAGTGCATCAGCGCCGTGGGCAAAGAGCCGGAGGCGATGAAAAAGACCGACCGCATGCGCATCATCCGCATGCTCTATAAGCGCCGCGCGTTTACGTATCAGAAATCCGTGGCGATTGTCGCCGAGCGGCTGAATGTGTCGCGGTATACGGTTTACAAGTATATGCACGAGCTGGAGGAAGCCGAGGCGGCGGGGAGTTTGGTGCAGGACTGAGTTTCGCGGAATACTCCATTCAACAAAAACGCATGAGGATACGCCGAAAGGCACTCATGCGTTTTATTTATAGCTTGTAAATATAAAATGCGGACGCTCAGCTGGGTTTGCGGTTATTTTGCCTTCGCCGTCGTCCCCCGCACCACCAATTCCACCGGCAGGTTGAAATCCTTCGGATCCGGGTTTTCTCCGTCGATGAGGGCGAAAATCGCTTCCGCCGCGCGGCGGCCCTTGCCGATGCCATCCTGATGAATGGTGGTCAGCGGCGGAAACGTCATGCGGGCGATATCCACATCGTCGAACCCGACGATGGAGACATCCTCCGGCACGCGCGCGCCGCCTTCGCGCAGCCCCGTGATGAGCGGCGGCGTATTGATCGCCGCTGACGCAGATGCCCGTGAAATCCCGCCGTGCGGCCAGCTGACGCCCCAGCGCAATGCCGCGCTCGGCGTTAAAGGGGAACAGATTGGTCATCAGATTGTCGGGGTTTGGCGCAATTCCGGCTTCCTCAAGCGCGTCGCAGTAGCCCGCATAGCGCTGGTCGTTGTTCATGAAGCCGCAGTGTACCGCGCCGATGAACAGAATATTTCTGTGGCCCAAATCGATGAGGTGCTTTGCGGCCAGATAGCCGCCCCGGCGATCCTCGGCGCGCACCTGAATGAGCGTCGGATCGTCGAGATAGGTGTTGATGGTCACGCACGGCTTGCCCTGCTTTTTGACGAAATCCACGAGGCTCTGCGGAACGCGGTCTTTGAAGATCACGCCGTCGGGATTCCAGTTGTTGAGCATCAGGCGGAGCACGTCTTCGTCCGTGCCGCGCCGCGTCATCAGAAAATAGCCGTGGTCGGTGACGACGCTTTCCAGCCCAGAGAGCATCACGCCCGCAAAGCCGTTGCCCGCGTAGGTTTCCTGCGGGCTGTGGGTGTCCACATAGGCGATGATTCGGGAGGAGTGGCTCACCAGCGCCCGCGCGGACATGTTGGGCACATAATGCAGCTCGTCGATGGCTGCCAGAATGCGCTGCACCGTCTGCGGGGAAACGCGGTCGTAGTTGCCATGAACGACATTGGAAACGGTCGTCAGACTGACGCCGACGAGCCCGGCGATATCCTTCATTGTAGCCATGAACAAGTCCTCCCTGATCGATCTGATAACTGATTATACCATGTTGAGCGCTAAACTGCAAACAGGCAAAGAAAAAAGAGGCTGCGTGAACAGCCTACCAGACTGTAAATAAAAAGCTATTCTCCCCCGAAGTGGGGAGAATAGCTCTTTCCGCAAATGAAAGAAGAACGGAATTTGTTGATTCTGCCATTCAAGCCCGGTCTGCTTATGTCAGCAAACCTCCTGATGAAGGGCAAATCAGTATTTGAGTTTCTGGGTGGCCGCCCAGCCCTCGTTGATGGCTTCCTGATGGCTCGTGGCATACGGGCCGATGCTCTTGGCTTTGTCTATGGAGATCGGAAAATGCACGCACAGGTGGCCGTTGAAGTTGTTGTTGGAGAGGTGCTGCGGGGAGTGCGGTACGTCGTGGGTGGAGCCGATGTAGGTCTTGCCATCCGAGAAGGTGACCCAGACCGCTTTCGGCGTCCACGTCGTCTTGCCGCCAAACGCCTTGAGCATGATGGCCGTATCCTCCGCCGTGGCGGGTTCGGCGTCCATATGCGCGTCCTTGGTCATGATGCGCAGCTTCCAGGAATAGCCGGTGGAGAAATCATACACCGTGCAGTATTCGCCGTTCTGATAGTTGCGCCGCCAGTTGTAGAAGTTGTCGTAGATGACGTTACCGGCGACCTGTGCGCTCGGCGTGGTCGTGCCGTCGGTCGAGCCCGCGCTGCTGTTGCCGTTGCCGGAATAATCCGCGTTGATAGCGGCGAGCGTCCGCTTGCCCGCAATGCCGTCCGCTGTCAGCCCCTTGGATTTTTGATAAGCCGTGACCGCATCGGCGGTCAGCGCGCCAAAGTTGCCGGTCTTGTTGCCGGTGTAGAAGCCCAGCGTCGTCAGCATGTTTTGCAGTTTGAGCACCTCGTCGCCGGAAGATCCCTGCTGGAGCATAACACTCGTGTTGAGGGTCGTGGACGAGGAAGAAGAGCTGCCGGAACTGCTGCTGCTTGAAGAGCTGCCGGAATTTGTATTGTTGCTGCCGGAGCTGCTGCTTCCGGAAAGTTTGCCCGTGATGGCGGCGAGCGTCTTGCTGCCCGCCACGCCGTCGGCGGAAAGGCCGTTGGCCTTCTGGAAGTTATAAACGGCCTCCTTGGTCAGACGGCCGAAATTGCCGGTGACGGAACCGGTGTAATAACCCAGCGTTTTAAGGTTCTGCTGAAGGGTGCGGACGGCTTCCGAGTTGGTGCCGTATTTCAGCAGGCTGCTCGACGACGAGCCGGAACTGCCGCTTGACGACGAAGACGACGAGCTGCTCGAAGAGGAAGAGGACGACGAGCCGTTGACCGCTTCCGCAATTTTGGCCAGCGTCTTTGCGCCCGCAATGCCGTCGGCGGAAAGGCCGTTTTTGCGCTGGAAATTCATAACGGCGGCTTCAGTGATGCTGCCGTAATGGCCGCTGATCGTGCCGGAATACAGGCCGAGCGCGGTCAGGTTCTGTTGGAGCTTCATGACCTCGTCGCTGCGCGTGCCATAACGGAGGATGGAGCTGTCCGACACGGTGGAAGAGGAGGAAGAAGACGACGAGGATGAAGACGAGCTGCCGGAGGAGGCGGTATAGGTGATGCCCGCCGCCTCATACAGCGCGGCGCGCGTGGCCTCGTTCACAATGCCGTTGTCCTCAAGCGCGTATTTCTTCTGGAATTTCTTGACTGCGGTTTCCGTCTTTTCGCCGTAGTGGCCGGTAATGCCGGCGCTGTACAGCTTGAGTTGCGTGAGCGCGGTCTGAATCGTCGCGATTTCGTCCTCCTCATCGCCAAGGCTGTAATCCTGCGCGCAGGCGCTTGCACAGACGCATACCATCAAAGCGGCGGAAAGCGCCGCAATCCATCTTTTGTTAGACGCACGAATTGACATAAGGGCATGCGTCTCCTTTCATTTCAAGTCTGTGACTATTTTATTACGGATTGTAACATTTGTCAAGCGAATTTTAATAAACAAGCCGTCACAGTGAAACAAAGGAAGCGAAATCTGCGCTGAACAGCGGCGTATAGCGCAGCGCATCCGCGTCATCCCGCGCGCTCAGAAAGAGGTGCGCCGATTTCGGCGCAAAGGAAAGCGGGGATACGGAAACGGCGGCCAGCGCTTCAGCCGTGGTCTGCGCATGCCGTGCGAGGGTGATGTGCGGGGCGAACGGGCCGGGATCGACAGGCAGACCGCATGCCTGCGCGTCGGCCGCAAGGGCGTTGTGCAGCGCGTCCAGCGGCGGATTGCACAGCGCCCGCAGAATCAGAATGGCGTTTTCCGCGTGGCCGAAAAAATCGACAGGCCCCAGCGTGATGGTCGGCGCGGGCATTTGGGCGATATGCCCGGCCAAAATGGCCTGCGCGTCGGGGAGGCGTTCGGGCGCAACTTCACCCAGAAACGCCAGCGTGATGTGATAATTGGAAGGGACGCCATATCGGCCGGGCATCCGCGCTTCGGCTCGGCGGGCGGCGAAGGCGGCTTCCGCGCGGATGTCGTCGGGGAGAGAAAGACCGTAAAACAAACGCATGATCAGCACCTCAAAAAAGAAAGTCGGGATTATTGTAACGGGTTTTCGCTTGCGGCGCAAGTGTGCTATAATCAAAACAGAATGCGAAAGCGGGGGGACAAGCGCCTTGATGCGAATGGAAGATGTTTATCAGCTGGTGGGCAACCCGACGACGATGAAGAAAGCGTTTGACTATGTGCAGGATGGACGCGTGATAACCATTCATGCGGAAAATGAATCGGACGGCGTGCGCTATACGGCCAGGGTACGCGGACGGTATGACCTGTATCAAACGTGGTATAAGGAGACGGATACGCAGATCGTGGTCGGCTGCACCTGCCCCGCGTTTGAACGCACAAGAACCGCCTGCAAGCATATCGCCGCGCTGATGATCGAAAATATGGCGCGGCAGGAATATGAACGCGAGGCCAGGCAGAGACAGCAGGAATACGAAAAGAGAAGGCGGGAAGAACAGGCGCGCGAAAACGAAGCTTTCATCAACCGGATGATTCAGCTGGGCGAAAAGGCGCGCATGCCCGCCGAACAGACGGACGGACGCAGAATCCGCCTGTATCCCGTGCTTGAGCGCGCCGACATGCAGTGCGTTGAGCTGGAATTTAAAGTCGGCCGGGAAGGCGCGAGGGCGTACATTGTCCGTAACCCGTGGGATTTTGCGCAGCGCGTGGCAAACGGCGATTACTTTGCCTACGGCAAAGGGCTTGCGTTTGCCCACGACCGGGAGATGATCGACGAACGGGATCTGCCGCTGCTGGATCATGCGCTGCTGCTTACGCAGGCGATGCCCCGGCAAAACGCGCAGACGATTCCACTGACCGGCGCGCTGCTGGATCAGACCATGCGCCTGCTTTTGGGCGGTATGGCGGAGATGAAGCGGGAGGGGGAAACCCCAATCCGCGTTCGGGTGAGCCGGGGCGAAATTACGCCCGCCGTCGCGCTGGAAAAAAAGGGGGACGGCGCACGGCTGCGCGTCAGGGCGCAGAGCGTGGCGCTCGGTTCGGCGGGCGCATATGAATTTCTGCCGAGCGGGATCGTCTGCGCGTTTGACGCGGATTTTCGCCGGATTGCGGCGCTGCTGAAGAGCGCGGCGGAACGCCCGGACGGCCTCGTCATTCCGAAAAAGCAGATTGCGCCCGTCTGTTCGCAGATCATTGCGCCCGCGCGGGCGACGGTGGTCAGGGGGCGTGAGCTGGTGCAGAAGCACACCCCGATGGAGATGACGGCGCGCTTTTACATCGACTGCGGCGAGGAAAACGCGCTGCTGTGCCGTCCGGAATGGCTGTATGGCGCGGCGAGGGTGCATCCCGGCGAGGATGCGCCGCATATCCGCCGGGACACGTTCCGCGAGAATCAGCTGCTTTTGCGCGTACAGCAGATTTTTCCGCAGAAAAAGGCGGAATGGGAGTATGCCTTTGACGGGGAGGACGACGCCTGCTACGAGCTGCTGACGACGCGCCTGCATGAGCTGGAAAACGCGGGCGAAGTGATGATTTCCGACCGGCTGGCGCGCATGAATGTGAAGACCAGCCGCGCGATGACCTTCGGCATGAGCAGGCAGGGCGCGCAGCTGCTCGTTCACGCCGATCTCGGCGGGCTGACGCAGGCAGATCTGGACGCGGCCTATGCGGCGTATCGCCAGAAGCGCAAATATGTCCGGCTGAAAAACGGCACGTTCCTTTCGGAAGACGCTTTGGAGCAGGCGGCGCAGATCAGCCAGGTGCTCGACAGCGCAGGCATGACCGCCGAAGAAGCGCAGAAAGGCGGCGCAATGCCGCTGGAACGGGCGATGTATCTGGAACAGGCGCTTGCGGATCGCAAGGGCGTTTCGCTGGATATGCCCAAAGCGCTGGAAACGTGGATGGAGCGTCTCAGCGCGGCGCAGAAGACGCAGGCCGAGCCGCCCAGGGCGCTTCATGCGGAACTGCGGCCCTATCAGAAGACGGGGCTGTCGTGGCTGAGCGCACTCAGCGACGCGGGCTTTGGCGGCATTCTGGCGGACGACATGGGCCTTGGCAAGACGGTGCAGACGCTGGCGCTGTTGCTGCGCGAAATGGAGCAGGAACGGGCGGTCTGCGCGCTGGTGGTCTGTCCGGCTTCGCTCCAGCTGAACTGGCGCGGCGAGGCGGCGAAATTCGCGCCCGACCTGCCTTGCGAAGTGCTGATGGGGACGGCGGCAGCGCGGCAAAAGCAGATTGAGGCGTGGCACGAGGGCATTTTGGTGACCTCCTACGATCAGCTCCGCCGGGACGTGATGGCCTATGCCGGAAAACCGATGACCCACGTGCTGCTCGACGAGGCGCAGAACATCAAAAACGCCGCCTCACAGGCGGCCAAGGCGGTCAAAACGCTGCAAGCGGCGCACCGCTTTGCGCTCACGGGCACGCCGATTGAAAATCGACTCAGCGAACTCTGGTCGATTTTTGATTTTCTGATGCCGGGCTATCTGCATGCTTATAAGCGCTTCCGAGAACGGTTTGAAGCGCCGATTGTGCAGGATGCGGACGAGCAGGCGCGCCAAAACCTGCATCTGATGGTCGCGCCGTTCATTCTGCGGCGCATGAAGCAGGACGTGCTGGACGATCTGCCGGAGAAAATTGAAACCGTGATGACCAGCGAGATGACGCCGGGGCAGGCCAAAGTCTACCACGCTTACGCCGAAAAGCTGATGCAGGAGGCGGAAAGCGAGCTGGCCGACCCGCAGGGACGCATGAAGCTGCTGGCGGGGCTGACGCGGCTGAGGCAGCTCTGCTGCGATCCGCGGCTCTGTCTGGAAGAATATGCGGCCGGAAGCGGCAAGCTCGACCAGCTGATCGAGCTGGCGGGCGGGCTGGCAGCCCAAGGGCGCCGCATGCTGGTTTTTTCGCAGTTCACCTCGATGCTTGCGCTGTTGGAGGAAGCGCTGCACGACGCGGGACTGCAAACGCTCAAGCTGACAGGCGAAACGGATAAGATTGAGCGCATGGCGCTGGTCGAGCAGTTTAACAGCGGCGACATCCCGGTGTTCCTGATTTCGCTCAAGGCGGGCGGAACGGGCCTGAATCTGACGGGCGCGGACGTCGTGATTCATTACGACCCCTGGTGGAACACGGCAGCGCGGAATCAGGCGACCGACCGTGCCTACCGGATCGGGCAGACGAAGGGTGTGCAGGTGTTCGATCTGATTGCCGCCGATACCATCGAGGAACGCATCGTGCTGCTTCAGCAGGAAAAGAAAGCGCTCAGCGACGGCGTGCTTCTGGGAGAGGACTCGCTGTTCACTGTGGACGCGTCTGCGCTTCGGGCGATCCTGAAAGGGTAAAATTCGCCGCGTCGATCAGGCCCGCGCAGGCAAGCGGCTGTTGGCGGGCATACGGCGCGGCGGCGGCCCAAAGGGCGTGCGCGGCCTCGCGATAGCCCGCTTCCGGGCGGAAGCCGTCGGCCAGCGCCAGCGCGTGCAGCAAAAGCGCGGCGGGCGAGGGCAGTTCCGAATCAAAGATCGCGGGAATGCGGGGAAAGAAGGCGGCCGAGTCCTGCGGGGTGTGCATCGGCATGCCGTTTGGGGCGATGAACAGATGCAGCGCCGCGCCCAGCAGACGCAGACCGCTTTCCCGGTAAGCATACAGCGCTTCGTCCTGCCCCAGCGTCAGCAGCGCCAGCGCCAGCGCCGCACCCGCGCCGCAGGTGAGCTGGGCGTTGAGTGCGCTCACGGGCGTATACGACGGGGGCAGGCCGGGCGAAAGCGCGGTCAGCGCGCCGACGGCCCGCTGGGCCAGCTGAATATAGCGGGCTTCGCCGAGCCGTCTGCCGCACAGGGCGAACACCGTCGCGGCCAGGGCGCAGTCCTCCGTCAGCACGCAGGGCGCGGCGGTCGGCGGCGTTCTGGCCGCGCGGACGCGCAAAAGCTGAGGCATGACCCGGCGCAGAAAGGCGGCGTCCTCCGGCACATCCTCCAGCTGGCCGCTGGCCGTGAGCACGGCCAACAGCAGGGGCAAATCGTACACCGGGCCGGTCTTGCGCACATCGGCGGGGGCCAGGTTGACCGTGATGCGCCGGTCCGGGAACTTGAAGCCCAGGTTCTTGATGGCGGCACGCACGCGGTCCGCACTTTCCCGCACGGCGGAATCCGGCAGGCCTACGATGGAAAAGGCGGGCAGCCCGCCCGAAACGTCGGCCTCCACGGCCACGGCAAAGCCGCGCAGGCCGTTCAGGCCAAAGCTCTTTGTTACCGAATACATGGGTGCACCTCGCTTGCATTTTCTGCGCGAAAACGGTCGAAAATTGGGTGGAAAAATTTGGGAGGAACCGTCAGCCTTCGACAGCATCTCCCGGTCGATTTCATTATAGTAAAGGGCAGGAAAGATGTCAATGCAGCGGAAAGGAGAGCGACAAACGATGACAGGCAAGGAATACTGCCGGTACATCCGTACTTATTCAGAGCTGGAGGGGCTGCAGCGAGCCCACACGGTGGTGTACTGCGCCCAGACCGTACCCGGGGGCGTGCTGGCCCAGCTGCGGTGGGAGCAGGCGGGCCGGGTACAGTGCAGTACGGTGCTGGCTCCGCAGGGCAGTTTTGCCCGGATGATGCAGATCATGCGCTATCTGTGCGAGAACAGCATCGGCCCGGAACAGTGGCTGGAGGTGCTGGAGGACGTGCACCAGCCCTACCGGCTGCTGCCGGAAGCACAGCAGCCCGCCGACATCCACCCGGAAAGCGGCTGTTTTTGTGGCATTTGCTGATTTTGTACCGGTAAGATTGTGGCAGAATATGCAATTGACATGATGGACACAAGCGTTTATAGTATAATTAGGTTTGAATAAACTGTCTCCTTTTTTGGGAAAAAATAACAAAGGTAAGGTGTGCAACATGTATCTGGATGAATATAAGCGCTGGCTGGCAGCGGAGCTGGACGATGCGGATCTGAAGCCCGAACTGGCAAAGATCGAGGGCAACGACGACGAGATCAAGGATCGCTTTGCTGTGGCCCTGAAGTTTGGCACCGCAGG
>ERZ826613.3531-NODE-3531-length-12885-cov-8.497428_pt1 | contig 12885 bp, 10 predicted proteins | sample MGYA00519925_ERZ826613 | MGnify/ENA primary metagenome ERZ826613 (study PRJEB31778, sample SAMEA3449236) | human gut metagenome | biome: human gut; feature: human-associated habitat; material: faeces | place: United Kingdom | collected 2010/2012 ... | reverse complement strand
TGATGACGGCCCCGGTGCGGGCGTCACGGGGCAAAGGCAGATCGCAGTCCGTGCCCGCCAGCGTTTCCAGCTCCTGTACCATGCGGTCGGTGCGGGCAGCGTCCAGCCGGTCCTCGCGGCAGCAGGCGTGGAAGTCGGTGTCCTCCAGCAGGCTCTCGGCCTTGGCGGGGAACTGCCCGGTGAGCTGGCCGCTCTCGTTGTGGCAGAGCATCCACCCCTTGCGGAACAGCTGGAAGTTCAGTCCTCTGCGGCCCATCGTGGAGTAACACACAGTGGCGCAGTGCTCCCCGGGCATCCGCCGGACTTCCAGGTAGGCGTCGTTGCCGCAGAGATCCTGCAGGCGCACGGCGGCCAGAAGCTGCGCCCCCGGCAGACGGGATGACATGGCGTTGTGCATGGCGGTAAAGTAGCGGTTGGCATCCATGATACGTTCCTCCCTGAATGGTTCGACTGACAGCAAAGTGTTGTATTCAAAGGACTTCCAACGCGGGCCGCCGCCGTGCACTGCGGGGGACATCGCGTGTTCCTGTGGTTCGTCTGAACATAGTATAGCATAAACCATGACAAAAAACAACTAAAAGTTTGCAAAAACAACCAGATTTTTGCGAACACCTCAGAACTGCTCCAAAATACAACGCGACGGTTGGTTGTAAAATGCCCGAAGCGGTTGTGTGCCGGACAACAAAAAAGCCTTCCCCCAAAAGGGGAAGGCAATCTCTCAATCTCCCAGCTCCCGGATCTCGTTCTGGATCAGGCGGCCGGCGGCGCGGGCCAGCTGGTCCATGCCGCGGATGCGGGCCATATTTTTACCATAGATGCGGGCAGCGTCGGCGGCGGAGCGGTCCTCGCCCATGAACACTGCCGACACCCGGATGCCCTTGCGCTGCAGCACGCGCACCTGGGCGGCCGCGTCGGCCACACCGGCGGCGTCCTCGTAGCCGCAGCCCAGCGGGTTTTCCGGGCTGGGCGGGATGCGGCGGCTGTCGTTGGGGGAAGCGTCGGTCAGCAGGATGAGCAGGTGCCGCGGGGCGGGGCCGGGGGCAAAGTCCAGCAGATCGCCCGCCGCCAGCAGGGCCAGGCCGTCGCGGTTCCAGCCGGAGGCAAAATAGCGGTTGATGTTCTGACGGTTTTTGTCGGCAAAGTCCTTGAGCACCCGCAGCACGGTGTAGCCCCGCAGGCTGCTGAAGGCGCTCACCCGCACCGGGATGCCGCAGTTGGCCAGGCTCTCGGCCAGGATGGACCCCTGCGCCGCGATGACCTCCTGACAGTGCAGGCGGGAGGCGGAAGCGTCCAGCAGCAGGTCCACCGTAAAGGCGGGGTGATTTTCTTCTTCGGCGCACAAAAACACCCGGTCATCGTTCAAAAGCGGGGCGCGCCACACCCGCCCGGGGTCCACATTGCCGCTGCGGGCCACCCGCGCGTTGGGCTGCTGATGCACCAGAATGCAGTTGCGGATCTGCTCGGTGAGCCGCAGCACCACGCTGCGGTGCAGCTCCTGATTTTTGGCGTAGTAGGCGCGGTTGCGGTCGGCCTGCAGCTCGGCCTGTTCGGCCAGATGCCGGGCCTCCGGGGTGGGGGCCTGTTCCGGGCTGGGCACGCCCGCGCTGAACCACAAATGGCACCCCAGATGCACCCCGGTGCACAGCTCCTGTTCGGCCTTGCGCAGCCGCTCCGGCGGGTAGAGGGAGCGGCCGAAGCAGCTCTCAATGTAGGCGCGGTCCTGCGCGGCGTTCTGCTTCAGGGTGATGTGGGCCTGCCGTTTGTCCACGCTGGGGCCGCTGCCGGCGGCGTCCACGGCGTTGGAGTGCTCCACGGTCACTCGGTCGGTCTTGATCATCTGGGTGGGCAGGGCCTTGGTGGCAAGGGTGGCCAGCAGGCCGTCCAGATGCAGGTGCAGCGCCGCTTTTTGATGCACGGTGCCGTCGAAGAGGTCAAACTTTGCGTACACGGCCAGCAGGGCGTCCTGCAATTGGTCCGGCTGCGGGGCGGTGTCCGGGGCCAGCGCCCGGAACAACCCGCTCTCGTAGGGGGTCATCACGGGCAGATTGCGCCCCAGCACGCTGCGCCAGCGGGCCGCCTGCATGGTGTACACCAGCTGGTTCCTGGCCATCCACTCCTGCCGGGAAAGTTTGTACTGGATGGCAAAAAAGTAGTCGGCGTGAGAATCGCGCAGCGCTTCCAGCACCGGGCGGTGGGGCAGCTCCAGCCGGTAGGCCGCGTTTTCGAGGTACAGCCACGCCAGATCGTCCAGCATGGCCTGCCGCAGATCGCCTGCCCAGCGGTCGAAGATGCTGTTTATCAACTTGTCACCGTAATATTTGTGCACAAGGCCCACGATGGTGTTCATGTAAAAATCCACCGTGCCGTCGGTGTTGTGGGCCAGAAACAGCGGCTCAAAGCCATAGGCGCCCGCAGCCGCCCAGACCTGATTGGCCGCCCGCCGCTCCTGTGCGGTGTAGCTCTGGGCTTCCATCAGGCAAACAGCCTGGCCGCATCCAGTTTGGCCGGGATGCGGGCCGCGATCACGTCGCGGATCAGGCCCTGCTCGTAGCTGTCAAAGGCCTTGTTGGTGATGCCCATGTCCAGCGCAGGCCCCGCAGCCACGCCCCGGCGCATCAGGCGCAGAGCGTCCAGCATTCCGCGCAGATCCAGCGCTTTGGTGGAAATTTCGGCGCTGTCGCATTTCTTTTGCAGGTCGAGGAAGAGCAGAGCAAACTGGTGCACATATTTGTCCGTCAGGTCGGCAAACTGGGCCCGCAGCAGCTTTTCAAGGTTTTCCTCCGTGATGGTGGGCATCTGGATGACTGCAAAGCGGGAAGTCAGGGCCTCGTTCAGCTCCCGGGTGCCCGCGTAGCCATAGTTCATGGTGGCGATGAAGCGGGTCTCCTCGGCCAGCGGGATGCGCTCGTAGCCGGGCACATCAATGGCGCGGCGGAAGTCCAGCACGGCGTGGAGGACGGCCAGGGCCTCGTTTTTTGCCATGTTGATCTCGTCCAGCACGCCGAAGCCGCCGCACTGGGCACAGCGGTAGACCGGCCCGGGCCGGAAGGTGACCGCCCCATCCACAAAGGTGTCCATGCCGATGAGGGAGGCTGCATCCATGTTCACATGGAACGAGATGTCCCATGCGGGGCGGCCAAAAGCGGCGGCCAGATTCTCGGCCAGCACATTTTTGCCGGTGGCCTTGCCGCCGGCCAGCAGCAGGTTTTCGCCGCAGAGCAGGGCCGCCAGTGCCTGCTCCCAGACCTCCCGGCCATAATAGGTAAAGCCGGAAACGGGGATGCGGGGGCGCAGGGCCTCGGGCAGAGCGTGGGCGGCGCGGTATTCTTCCACAGCGCGCAGCAGGTCGGGGCTGATGCCCTCCTGCCGTAATGTTTCCATCAGATCAGACATCCAAGACATCTCCTTGCGGTTGGCTTTGCCAAACCGATTTTTCAGCCTTATCATAGCACAACCGCTCCGGTTTGTGTAGGGGGCGCGGGGGCATTTTTTGCCAAATTTTTGCCCGGGAAATGCCGCAGGGTGGAACGGATCTGTGTGCTGCCGTGCGGACGAAGGCGTTTTTCGTGCCCGGGGATCGTGCGGCAGCGGATATTTTGTGGAAAGCTGTCGAAATGGCAGGTGTTCCGCGTTGTGGGTATCCACTTTTGGCTCAGAATGGTAAAAATTCCGGAAATTCGATTGACAAATCCGAATATTTATCGTATAACCTATATATGGGAACAATTCCGGAGGGAATGCGGAACTCGTGCCCCTGCCCGTTCCTGTCGGAGGAACCACGGTCTGGTTCTGGTGCCGGTGCACTTGGTTTGGTGCAGACGGTAAGTATAGATTGATTTGAAAGAGAGGAATCCCCGTTATGATGAATAATGAGATCAAAATGCCCGCTAACTTTGCTGCGATCGATGAGAACGAAATGGTGTACCTGCAGGGTGGCGCAACCACCGAGGCTACCGCTTGGGACGTGTTCCTGAACGTTGGCAAGCTGTTCAACTACATCGCCCGCGTGTTCTCCGCAGGCAGCTCCATCGTCAACAACATCAATGTTATCGTGACCACCTTCCAGACCCTGAGCACCTTCAGCCTGACCGCTAAGAACTAAGGTTTGGGCCAAAACCGAATCAGCATTCACAGGGCATCCGCTCCGGCAGGCGCGGGTGCTCTTTTTTGCTGTACAGGGCGGGAAGGCATTCGCCCCCAAATGCAGGAAAGCAGCCTTTTTTCTGCAAAGCGGGCGGATTGTCCATTGACAAGGCTCAAGAGGGTGTCGTATACTAACGATGCCTTGCAAGAAACCCCGCATCCGCGGAATAAAAGAGGAGAGAGAATATGAAAAATAACAACAGCAGCATCAAGCCCGTTGTCGCTGTCGGTATCGGCGCGGCATTGTTCTTTGTTCTGGGACGTTTTGTGGCCATTCCCAGCCCGGTACCCAACACCAACATCAGCCTGCAGTACGCCGTTCTGGCCCTGCTGGCTGCCATGTACGGCCCCGTGGTTGGCGGCCTGATCGGCTTCATCGGCCACACCCTCATCGACCTGTCCTGGGGCGGCAGCCCCTGGTGGAGCTGGGTCATCGCCTCCGCCTTTGTGGGCGTTGTGGTGGGCCTGTTCTCCAAGAAGCTGAACCTGCAGGAAGGCGAGTTCAGCAAGAAGCAGGTGGCTTTCTTTGCGCTGGCCAATATCGTGGCCCATCTGCTGGCCTGGATCCTGGTGGCCCCCGTGCTGGATATTGCCATCTACGCCGAGCCCGTCAAGAAGGTGTTTGCACAGGGTGCATTTGCCGCAGTGTCCAACAGTATCACCGCTGTGGTGGTGGGCGGCCTGCTGGTGCTGGCTTACACCAGAACCATTGCCAAGAAGGGCTCTCTGGATCAGGAGTGATCCCCGCATGAAACCCGGCCTTTCCATCTGCGCCGTCCGGCCCGTTGGAAAGGCTTTTTTGATGAACAGCTGAGGTACCATACCCATGGCAGAACGTAAACCCATCATCTCATTCCGCAACTTTTCCTTCCAGTACCGCGCCCAGAAGCGCCCCACCCTGACCGATATCAATCTGGAGATCTACCCGGGTGAGCGGGTGCTCATTGCGGGCCCCTCCGGCAGCGGCAAGAGTACGCTGGCGGGGTGCATCAACGGGCTGAACCCGTTTTCCAACCCCGGCGCGTGCACCGGTACCCTGACCGTGGACGGTGTGGATGCGCCCCACAGCAGCCTCTTTGAGCTTTCGGCCCATGTGGGCACGGTGCTGCAGGATCCGGACGGCCAGTTCATCGGGCTGACCGTGGGCGAGGACATTGCCTTTGCACTGGAAAACAGCTGCACCCCGCAGGATGAGATGCACGCCATCACCCGCCATGCCGCCGAGCTGGTGGGTATCGAGAACCATCTCGGCTATGCACCGCACGAGCTTTCGGGCGGGCAGAAGCAGCGGGTGAGCCTGGCGGGCGTGATGGTGGATCAGGTCAAGATCCTGCTCTTCGATGAGCCGCTGGCCAACCTCGACCCCGCCACCGGCAAGCAGGCCATTGAACTGATCGACGAGATCCAGAAAAAGACTGACACCACAGTGCTCATCATCGAGCACCGGCTGGAGGATGTGCTCTGGCGGAACGTGGACCGCATCGTACTGGTGAACGGCGGCACCATTCTGGCAGACCTGCGCCCGGACGAGCTGCTCTCGGGCAGCCTGCTGGCGGAAAACGGCATCCGGGAGCCGCTGTATGTCACGGCTCTGCGCTATGCCGGGGTGGAACTCACTCCGGACAAGCACCCCGCCCATGTGGACAGCCTTGTGCTGGACGATACCGACACCCAAAAGCTCCGGGACTGGTTCACGGCCCGGCCCCGGCCCGCCGCGCAGCCGGAACGGGAGTCGCTGCTGGAGGTAAAGGGCCTGAGCTTTGGTTATCAGAAGGGCCAGCAGACCCTGCGGGATGTCAGCTTCTCGATCGGCAAGGGGGAGATGGTGAGCATCGTGGGCCGGAACGGCGCGGGCAAATCCACCCTCTCCAAGCTCATCTGCGGCTTCGAGACCCCGGATGCGGGCGAGATCTTCCTGAACGGCAAGCCGCTGGCTGAGGAGAACATCCGCCGCCGCGCCCAGCACATCGGCTATGTGATGCAGAATCCCAACCAGATGATCTCCAAGACCATGATCTACGAGGAGGTGGCTCTGGGTCTGCAGCGCTCCGGCCTGACTGAGGAGCAGATCCGGGAAAAGGTGGAAGCGACCCTCAGGGTCTGCGGCCTGTATCCTTTCCGGAACTGGCCCATCTCGGCACTGAGCTTCGGCCAGAAAAAGCGGGTGACCATTGCCAGCGTGCTGGTGCTTGACCCGGAGCTCATCCTTCTGGATGAGCCCACCGCCGGGCAGGATTTCCGGCACTATACCGACATCATGGAGTTCCTGCGGGGCCTGAATGCCCGGGGTGTGACGGTGGTGATGATCACCCACGACATGCACCTGATGCTGGAATACACCCGCCGCGCGCTGGTGTTCTGCGACGGACGGCTCATTGCCGACCGCACCGCGGCCGCCGTTCTGTGTGACCCCGCGCTGGTGGAACAGGCGGCCCTGAAGGAGACCAGCCTGTACACGCTGGCCAACCGCTGCGGCATTGCGCCCGCACAGGAATTTGTAGAGAGATTTATTGAGCAGGACCGGGAGGTGAGAGAGGGTGGCCGCTAAGACTGTTTTGAATTATCTCCCCCGGGAGAGCGTCATCCACAAGATGACCGGCACCACCAAGCTGGCGTTCTTCCTGCTGTTCACCTTTGCCAGCATGATCACCTACAACACCTGGGTGCTGCTGGGCCTGTTGGTGGTCAGCCTGCTGGCCTTCAGGCTGAGCCGGATCAAATTCCGGGAAGTCCGGTTTATGATGACCTTCATGCTGGTGTTCCTTCTGCTGAACAACCTGTTCATCTTCCTGTTCGATCCAAATCAGGGCACCACCCTGTACGGCACCCGCACGGTGCTCTGCCACCTGTTCTGGCGGTATGACCTGACAGCGGAACAGCTGTTCTATATGATCAACATCAGCCTGAAATATTTTGTGGCCCTGCCGGTGGCCATCCTCTTCATCTCTGCCACCGACCCCAGCGAGTTTGCTGCCAGCCTGAACAGCATCGGCATCTCGTATAAGGTCGGCTATTCGGTGGCCATTGCCCTGCGCTACATCCCCGATATCCAGCGCGACTACCACAGCATCAGCCAGGCCCAGCAGGCCCGCGGCGTGGAGTTGGGCAAAAAGGAGCCCTTCTTCAAGCGGATGAAGAACTCTGTCAACATCCTGCTGCCGCTCATCCTGACCAGCCTGAACCGCATCGACACCATCTCCAATGCGATGGAGCTGCGCGGCTTCGGCAAGAACGGCAAGCGCACCTGGTATACCCAGCGCCCCTTTGCCCGGCGGGACTTCATTGCCCTGGGCGTGGGCGTGGTTCTGCTGCTCATCAGCCTGACCGTGACCATCCGCTTTGGAAGGTTCTATAACCCATTCCTCTGAACAAAAAGGCATCCCCGCACTTCCTGTTTCGGCAGGCCGTGCGGGGATGTTTTGCTTTTACAGACCGTTGGTTCAATGATGCCGCAAGAAAAAGAAGGGGCTGTGTTACGCCGCGTCCACGAACTTCTCCGGGTCTTCCACGGCATCGGTGATGGTCTCCTCCGCGTCATCGGAGGAGTCGGCAGGCTGCTCCGGGTGGAGCAGGGCGTTGAGCAGGTCACGGAAGTCGATCAGGCTGTCGTCCACCTGCTGATTCCGGGCCAGCAGGTCCTGCACCATGTCGGGCTTGTCGGTGATGAGGTCGTCCACACCCAGCTCCAGCATGTGGGTGGCGACCTTTTCGCGGTCGATGGTCCAGGCAGACACAGTCTTGCCCCGCAGATGGACGGCGTTGACCATGCCGGAGGTGATAAAGGTGGTCTCCACGCTGAAAAAGTCGGCATCGGGCAGGTCGTAGTAGTTGCCTACGCCCAGAGCCAGAATGTAGCCGGTGGGGTACTCAGGGGCCAGCGCCTTGACCTTGTGCAGGGTCTCGTAGCTCTGGGAGGTGATGACGCAGTTGGAGCTGTCGAAGCCGTATTCCCGCAGCAGGCGTACAGTCTCAGCCTCCAGAGCAGGGGTGGCGGCGCTGGGCTTGATCTCCACGTTCAGGCCGATGCGGCCCCGGCAGAGCTGCAGCACCTGTTCCAGGGTGGGGATCCGGGTGTCGGCAAAGCGGCTGCTGAACCAGCGGCCTGCGTCCAGCTGTGCCACTTCGGCGTAGGTCAGATCATAGACTTTTGCGTTTTTGCCGGTACAGCGTTTCAGGTTTGAATCGTGGGTCACCACGACCACGCCGTCGCTGGTCATCTGCACATCCAGCTCGATGCGGTCACCGCCCTTGAGGATGGCCGACCGGAAGGCGGGAAGGGTGTTTTCCGGGGCCACGGTGCAGTCGCCCCGGTGGAAGGTGACCAGCGGGGTCACGCCGCCCACGGCGGTGAGCAGGGCATCGTCCTGAGGCAGAGCGTAGAGGTAGACTGCCATCAGCCCGGTGGCCAGCGTGACCCCGGCCACCGCAGCGGTGAGCAGCGGCCAGCCGCCAAAGCGGTGCGGTTTGCCCTCCGGCAGCTCTTCCGGCGGGCAGTCACGGAAGCGATCGTAGAGGAATGCGATGATGGTGCACTGGGCCGTGGTGACCTTGCAATCCAGCAAAAAGCCGAAGAAGGGAATCTCCAACAGATACAGCGCACGGGCGAGCAGCAGCATGGCGCGGGTGCTCCGTAAGCCGATCAGCGCTGCCGCGCTGTAAACCAGCAGGGAAGCTCCGAAAAAGACCAGAACAGACCGGACCAGCGCACTGAGGTTCCACCGCAGCAGCACACCGGCCAGCCGGGGCAGCTGTGTTTTGACATGGGCTGCGCTCTCCTGAACGGCATCCCACAGGTTTTTGCGTTCCAGCGTAAAGAGGGGGAGCACCAGGACCCAGAACAGGGTGAACAGGAACGCCGCGCCCAAAATGAGAAGAAAAAGCACCAGATAGAGCGGCTTTGCCCGGACAAGCCCAAGGATGTACTCCGGCACGGCCAGCTGAGAGATATAGTTGTAAGCCACGAATACATCTGTAAAGGGGATGAGCAGGGCGCAGTAAAGCAGGATGGGCCAGTTTTGGGGGAGCAGGACATGACGGATATCCCCCAGCGACCGGACGAACAGGGAAACAGGACGCAGTGTTTCGCCCCGGCGGGCCAGCGCAAACCCGTGCAGGAGGATGGAAAAGCCGTACAGGTTCCAGAACGCCGCCAGAAGGACGATGAGCACGATCCCGCCTAAAATGGTCGGTGAAGTAAAGATCTGATGTGCGTTGTTGTTGGTCAGGTAGTTCACCGGCGAGCAGCGCAGTGTCAGCGACCAGATGCCATTCATGGCGGGCAGAAACAAAAGATAGGTCAGGGCTTTGTACACCAGCACGGCTGTCAGAACGGCAGCGGAGGCCCGGTGCAGCAGGGTCAGGGCATGGTTCCGGGTGTCCTTGTAGGCCCGGTGTGCCCGCGTGAGGGAGCGGAAGAGATGCTTCAATTTGGATTCCACCTCGGTACTGGGATATGGTTCTGTCATTTTACAGTAGTATATCACAAAGCCGGGAAAAATGGAAACGACACGGATCGACAGTTTGTTCCAGAGGGCACAGGCGCTTTTCAGCGGAGCAAAAGCGTGTTACAATAGGGGCAGAGTAAAACAGACAGGGGAGGAACACCCAATGCAGATCATGGATCAATTCGGTGCAGCACCGGGGGCAGAGAGCGTCCGGATGCCCGATGGCACCGAGCGGACACTGGCGGCAGAGCACGCCGCGGCCATTCTGGTCAACGAACAGCCAGCCTTCCGGGTGGTCTGCACGCCGGAGCTGCTGCCGCAGCTGGCGCTGGGCCGCCTGCTGACCGAGGGTTGGATCACCTCTGCTGACGAGGTGGAGCGGGTGGCCGTCTGCGCGCAGGGCCTCAAGATAAGCGTTCAGCTGCGCCACCCGCTGGCGGCAGCGGAACAGGCCGGGCAGGAGGTGCCCAGCTGCTGCACCGATAACCTGACGCTGGCCAGCCCGGTGCGGCTGCCGCCGCTGGTCCCGGTGCCCCAGCGGGAGATCCCCGCCGCATGGGTGGATGCGCTGGCCGATGCCATGGGGCAGGGCCTTCCGCTCTACCGTGCCACCCATGCCGTGCACAGCTGCCTGCTGCTGCGTGCGGGCAAGATCTTGTACCGCTGCGAGGATCTGGGCCGCCACAACGCGCTGGACAAGGCCGTGGGCTGCGCCCTGACAGAGGGTGTGCCGCTGGCGGAATGTGTGCTCTTTACCAGCGGCCGGGTGCCGGTGGATATGGTGCGCAAGGCCATCCGGGCCGGTGTGCCCGCGCTGGTGAGCAAGAGTATGCCCACGGTACAGTCGCTGGAGCTGGCAGAGGAATATGGATTGAAACTGTTTATCCGGCAAAAGAAATGATTTCACCAAGAGGCAAGAGCTTTTGAGAGAAATTGTAGGGCTTTATTTGTGCGTATACGTTGACTAACCGGTGGAAAAGATGTTATTCTTATAACGAAGAAACCGTTCCGCACTGTTGCAGCAGGTGGAACGGCTGTTTTCGTGCCCGGGAGTTCCGGGCACAGCTGAATCAAACAGGCAGGTGATACAATTGAAGCAGGCAAATCATGCGCCGCAGTCCTTGTGGCGCAGGCGGCTGCCCGGCTATGCGGCCATGGGTGCGGCAACGCTTGCCATGGCGCTTGGCCTTGGCGGGCTGATGCACAGCCGCACCACGGTGGCCGGAACGGCTCTGCCGCTGGCAGATGCCGACGCTGCCACCTATGGTGTGAGCGCGGTGTACCAGCTGGATGACACCACATATTATGTGGTGGGCAGCAAGCAGGGCTTCCAGAGCGAGGTGCAGGCCGGTGTGACGCTGGACCGCGACGGCAATGTGCTGGATGTGAAGATCCTGGCACAGGCCGAGACAGACAGCCTGGGTGCCCAGTGTGAGAACCCGGAGTTCACGGCCCAGTACCAGGGCGCAGCTCCCTTCACGCTGGCAGGCAAGCGCTACACTGTGACCGACCCGGCCACCGGCACGGCTTTTGCTGCCGCAGGCAGCGCCGAGACCGACGCTGCCCCCGCTGAGGCCTTCGACCCCGCCGCATGGCGTGTGGGCGATACCTCCCCGGAGGCCGAGGCTACCCGGAAGATGTATGAAGCCGGGCTGACCCTCTCGGCTCTGAACGGCCAGCCGATGGACGACGCGCTCATCCCCCCGATGGACAACAGTGCTGAGGCTGTGGCACGGCGCAAGCTGTACGCGGCGTGCCTGAGCAAGAGCGCGCAGGACGGCGAGGAACAGGCAGTGCCTTATGCAGACTGGTCCGCTGAAAAGCAGGCCGAGTACAAGCTGCAGGCCGCTGATCTGACCACCCAGGGCAGTGCGGCCGACACGGTCAGCGCTGACATGACCCAGGTGGATGCGCTTTCCGGTGCAACCATTACGTCCACGGCGGTCACGGACATCGTCAACAATTCTTATTTCTATGTAACCGAGGTGCTCTGCGCAGAGTGACCTCACGGAGGAATGGAAACCTATGGCAAAAACTGATTTTCTGACGGCTGACATGACCCGCCGTCAATTTATGAAGATCTCGGGCAAGAGCCTTGCAGGACTCACCCTTTCCGCATCTATGCTGTCCCTCTTCGGCTGCTCTCAGAAGCAGGTGGACGCCGGTGCTGTGGCGACCTGGGCACTGCCCCAGGGTCTGCTGGTGGTCAATGCTGATCTGTGCACCGGCTGCCAGCGGTGCGAGATCAACTGCACCCTGACCAACGACGGCGTGTGCTCTTCCTACATCAGCCGCGTCAAGATCCAGCGCCGCCTGAATCTGGACGGCGACGGCAACGGTCTGCTGTCCGGCACCGACAACTGCTTTGTCTACTTCCCGGATACCTGCCGCCAGTGTGAGGATCCCGCCTGCGGCAACGCATGCCCCCAGAAGGCCATTATCACCAATGAGCAGGGCATCCGCGTGGTCGATACCGACAAGTGCATCGGCTGCGGTGCCTGCGTGGAGGCCTGCCCCTGGCACATGCCCACCGTCAACCCCGAGACCGGCAAGTCCTCCAAGTGCATCGCCTGCGGTGCCTGCGTGGCGGGCTGCCCGTCCGGCGCTCTGTCCATCGTGGACTGGGATGCCGTTACCAGCGCAGCACAGGCTGCTTACAAGGATCTGTAAGGAGGAACAACAATGGCTGAAACCTATGGCTGGGCAGGCAAGATCCTGCGCGTCAACCTGACCACCGGTGAGATCACCACCCAGGACGACGCAAAATACCATAAATATATCGGCGGTATGGGCATGGCCTACCGCATCATGTACGAGGAAGCTCCCATGGAGCTGGACCCCTATGACGAGAAGGCTCTGGTCATCTTTGGTGTCGGCCCCCTGACCGGTGCCGGCGTGCCCTGCTCCGGCCGTATGAACGTGACCTTCCGTTCTACCTGGTCCAAGGGCCACTCCATCATCGATGCACACATGGGCGGCCACATCGGCTCCATGCTGAAGTATGCCGGTTACGACGGCATCGTTGTCAGCGGCATCTCCGAAAAGCCCGTCTACCTGCGCATCGAGGACGGCGAGGTCTCTCTGGAGGACGCAAGCGAGATCTGGGGCAAGGGTACCTTTGCTGCCAACAAGTGGATGGTGGAGCAGAACGGCCGTGAGTTCGAGACTGCTTCCATCGGCCCCGCCGGTGAGAACCTGGTGGATTACTCCACCCTGAACACCAGCTTCGGCAACTCCGGCGGTGCCGGTCTGGGCGCTGCCATGGGCAACAAGAAGCTGAAGGGCCTGGCCATCCGCG
>ERZ826613.3526-NODE-3526-length-12907-cov-7.578743_pt1 | contig 12907 bp, 9 predicted proteins | sample MGYA00519925_ERZ826613 | MGnify/ENA primary metagenome ERZ826613 (study PRJEB31778, sample SAMEA3449236) | human gut metagenome | biome: human gut; feature: human-associated habitat; material: faeces | place: United Kingdom | collected 2010/2012 ... | reverse complement strand
AAATGACGAATGTTCTTTGACAGCTAAATGCTGTAAGAACATTCGTCATGGTGCGATGGAAGGGACTCGAACCCCCGGCCTACTGATTCGTAGTCAGTCACTCTATCCAGCTGAGCTACCAACGCATACGTTCCGTTCGGAACATGATGTATTTTATCACCGAACCGGGGTTTTGTCAACACTTTTTCGGAAATATTTTTGAGATTCCCGAAAAAGAACGTCTTTTCATCCACTTTTCTTTTATTTTCTATGCATCAGCCCTGCTCTGCGAGAGTCTGGGCGATGCGGACGCCGGTGGGCGTGGCGGCAAGACCGCCCTGACCGGTCTCGCGGAGGTCGGGGGAGAGCAGGCTGCCCACGCGGCCCATGGCGTCGATGACCTCATCACAGGGGATGGCGTAGTCCACCCCGGCAAGGGCCATATTTGCACAGGAGACGGCGTTCACCGCGCCAACGACATTCCGCTTGACGCAGGGAACTTCCACGAGGCCGGCCACGGGGTCGCAGACGAGGCCCAGCAGGTTGCCCAGAGCCATTGCGGCGGCAGCGGCGCACTGCTCAGGCGCGCCGCCCTTGAGGTGGCAGAGAGCGGCGGCGGCCATCGCGCTGGCAGCGCCCACCTCGGCCTGACAGCCGCCCTCCGCGCCCGCGAGAGTGGCGCGGGCCGCGATGACCTGACCGAACCCGGCGGCGACATAGAGGGCGTCGCAAATGGACTCTTCGTCGGCTTCACCGCTGCGGGCCAGCGGCAGCAGAACAGCGGGCAGGACGCCGCAGCTGCCCGCCGTGGGGGCAGCGACGATGCGCTTCATGCAGGCGTTGCACTCGGCGGTCTTGAGAGCTTCGGCAGTCACTGCGGCGAGGTAATCGCCGCCAAGGCTCTTTCCTTCTTGATGGGCCTGCTCCACCTTGGCCGCGTCGCCGCCCGAAAGGCCGCTTCGGCTGCGCTGGGCTGGGTCATAGTCCCGGCTGGTGGCCTGCATCACCTGCCAGAGGTGGTGCATCATCTCCCGGCTGTGGGCCTCGGTGAGGCGGCTCTCGGCTAAATCGCTGCGGAGGATGGCCTCCGAAAGGGAAATATTCTGGCTACGGGCAGCGGCCAGCATCTCTTCACAGGATAAAAACGACACTTCTCAGCCCTCCTCGCATTCTTCCGGCTCGTCGATGTTCAGGCAGGTGACTTTGCGGATGCCCGGCATCACGGCCATCTGCTGTTCCAGCACGTGGGGGATGTGGGAGTCGCATTCCAGCACCATAACGGCGTAGCCGCCCGTCGCGGCGCGGAACACCTGCATGGACGCGATATTGATGCGGCGCTGGGCCAGCGACATAGTGACCTCGGCGATGCAGCCGGGGGTGTCCTCGTTATGGATGATAAGGGTGTTGCTGTCACCGCCAAAGTCGGCAGGCACACCGTCGATCTCAGTCACGCGGATGCGTCCGCCGCCCACAGAGGCCGCCTTCAGGACGAGAATCCGGCCCGCCTTACTCTTTAAGGTAAGCACCGCCGTATTCGGGTGGGCGGCACGAAGCTCCACCGGATGGATGGTGAACTTCATGCCGGCCTCCTCGGCCAGCGCGAAGCTGTCGGGCAGGCGGGGGTCGTCCGGGCGAAGGCCCAGCAGACCCGCCACCAGCGCACGGTCGGTGCCGTGGCCCCGGCCTGTGGTGGCAAAGCTGCCGTAGAGTCCAATGTCCGCCTCGGCGGGGACGTCGCCCAGCAGCTTCTGAGCCGTATATCCAATGCGGGCTGCACCCGCCGTATGGCTGGAGGAGGGGCCGATCATCACCGGCCCGAGAACGTCGAACAGACGCATGAGGTGTACACTTCCTTTCGTTTTGCAGCGCCCGGGACCCCATTCGCTGACAAAAGAACAGATTTTCTTTCTTTTTATTATACCGCTTTTGAGCTTGTTGTGCTATAATAACTTCATAATGTTTTGAATCTTGCCCTTTCAGGGGGCAGCACGGAGGGTAGAACCTATGAAACTGGTAAGCGTGGAAACTCCCGAAAAGAGTGTCTGCAAAATGACTTTCAGCGCTTCGGCTGAGGAGCTGGAAGCTGCGTCCAACGCCGTGTACGAGCGCACCCGCGCAACATACACCATCAAGGGCTTTGCCAAGGGCGAGGCTGACCGCGCCCAGATCGAGGCCGACCGCGGCGAGCACACCTTCTGGTACGACGCCATCAACGATTTGATGGACAAGGACGTCCCGGCCCTGTACGACGCAGCGATGGCAGAACACGGCTTCCACGCTGTGGACGAGCCGGTCTACGACCTGGTCAGCGTGAAGAAGGACGAGGGCTTTGTGGCCACTGCCACCACCGCCCTGCAGCCCGAGCTGAGCCTGACCCAGACCACCGGCTTCAAGACCGAGTGCGTCACCCCGGAAGTCACCGACAAGGAGATCGACGCTGTGCTGGAGCGCCGCCGCGCCATGGCCGCTGAGCTGGTGCCTCACAAGGGTCCGGCCGTCAAGGGCAACATCGTCCACATCGACTACGAGGGCCTGCTGGAAGGCAAGCCCTTCAACGGCGGCACCGCCCAGAACCAGACCCTGCAGCTGGGCAGCGGCCGGATGATCCCCGGCTTCGAGGAAGGCATCCTCGGCCACAAGGGCGGCGAGGAGTTCGACATCTTCGTCACCTTCCCGGCCCGCTACCACGTCAAGGACCTGGCCGGCAAGCCCGTGGTCTTCAAAATCAAGCTGCACGACGTCTGTGTCCGCCAGCTGCCCGCACTGAACAGCGATTTTGCCAAGAAGGCTGCCAATGTGGACACCATGGACGAATTCCGCGCCCAGATCCGTCAGCAGCTCCACGACAACAAACACGCCGCCGCGCTCAACCGCGCCAAGGACGCCATCCTCACCCAGCTGGCCGCAGCCGCTGAGGGCGAGCTGCCCAGCGTTCTCGTCGAGAGCGCCTATCAGCAGGAGATGGAGCAGATCCAGCAGCAGCTGCAGATGCAGCGCCTGAGCCTCGACCGCTACCTGAGCCAGATCCATCAGACCCGCGAGAGCTTCACTGCCGCTGTCCGCACTGCTGCGGAGAAGAACACCCGCGCCCGGATGGCCCTGCTGCAGATCGCTCAGAACGAGAACCTCGTCCCCACTGAGGAGGACATCGACAAGACCCTGTCCGAGCGCGCTGAGCGCACCAAGAAGACCTTCGAGGAAGTCAAGGCTGCGTCCAACGTGGAGGCCATCCGCCGCAACGAGGGCATCCGCCGCGCTGCCGATTACGTCATCGAGCACTCCACCATTGAGGAAAAATAATTTTTCTGCCCTTTGCGCCTGCACCGCCGTGCAGGCGTTTTTTGTTGTTCATTTTTTGGCTCTTGACTTTTTCCCCAAGCTGCGGTATTTTTAAGGTGAAAAAGTTTGTCCGGGCACAGCCGGGTCCCGGGCAGATAACATAAAAATTTTGCGGGGCGATCCCCCCTCATCCGGTCTTCTCTTTGCGACAGGAGGTTTTCCTTATGAAAAAGTTTCTTCTCGCTCTTCTGACAGCTGTCACGGCAGCTGCGTTCTTCTGCGGCGCGGCAGCACCTGTGGCCACTTACAGCGCCAGCTATGACGCACCGGCCGGCATCAACGCCATCGTGGTGCAGGACAACAGCGCTGCGGTCATTCTGCAGGCCGCCGACATCGACCACATCCGCGCCGATTACACCTACACCTCGAGCTACGCCTTTGAAAGCTCCAAGCTCTACGACTTCACGGTGGCGGGCAGCACCCTCACCGTGACCAAGACCCGGGAGCCCAACGCTTCCCTTATCATCCAGAGTGAGGACACCCGCAGCTGCACCCTGACGCTGCAGGTACCCCGCCAGACGCTGGCAAACATCACCGTCAGCACCACCAACGACAGCATCACGCTGGCCGGCGTTTCGGCACAGACCGCCAGCCTCACCACTGACAATGGCCGCATCGAGGTATCGAACTTCAACGGTTCCACCCTGAGCGGCACCACCCGCAACGGCAAGATCACCATGAGCGGCGTCACCTCCCAGAATGTGGCTGCCACCATCCAGAACAGCGGCACCCTCAAGCTGGAAAACATCTCTGCCAACGTCTGCAACGCCAAGGTGCAGAACGGCAGCATCACCGGCTCCGTGATCGGCAGCGGCAGCTCTTACGGCTTCGAGCTGGCCGCAGGCGGCGGCAAGATCCGCGTCTCCGACGCCAGCGACAAGAACTTCGTCTTCTTCGGCAAGGACACCCTGCAGCAGAATGCAGATGCCCCCAACAAGCTGAACCTCGCCACCAAGAACGGCGACGTTGAGGTCGAGTTCGTCCGTTAAAAGAACATTAAAAATGCCTGTGCAGCATCTGCCGCACAGGCATTTCTTTTTGTCCGGATACGGTCAGCTGAGCCAGTTGAAGCCCATGACCACCACGCCGAGGATGACGAGGATGATGCCGGTGGCGCGGTTGAGGGTCTTGGCATCGGCCTTATTGGCAAAGACCGCCGCGATGCGCGCCCACAGCAGGGTGAAGACGACGCAGAGCACCCAGACGTGCCAGTCCGGTGCGCCGCCGATGGCAAAGTGGCTGACAGCTCCGGTCAGGGCCGTGAAGGTCATGATGAACACGCTGGTACCCACAGCTGTTTTCAGCTCGTAGCCGAGGACGCTGGTGAGGATGAGGAGCATCATCATGCCGCCGCCTGCGCCGATAAAGCCGCAGATGAAGCCGATGAGGATGCCGCAGACGATGGACTGGATGGCCCGCTTCTTTGCGCTGACCCCCTGCATGGCCTCTTTGGTGGTCATAACGGGCCGGACGATGAACTTGATGCCCAGCAGGAAGGTCATGAACACCGAGAAACTGCCCATCGTGGCCGAGGGGAGCAGGCTGGCCACCCAGCTGCCCACCACCGTGAACACCAGCACGCTCACCATCATGATGAGGCCGTTTTTGATGTCGAGGTTCTTGTTTTTATGGTAGGTGTAGGCCGAGACGGCGCTGGCCAGCACATCCGACGAGAGGGCGATGCCCACGGCCATATAGGGGTCCATATGCAGAAAGGTGATGAGCATGGGGCTGATGACAGCCGCCGCGCTCAGGCCCGCAAAGCCGGTGCCGAGGCCCGCGCCCATGCCGGCGAAAAAGGTGACGAAGATCGTAAATAAAATGTTCATGCTTCTCCTTCGAGAATGGCGTCCAGATTCTCATTTATAATGTCCATCGTCTCGAAGAACGCCTTTCGCTGTGCTTCATTGGTGTGTTCCAGCAGACGTGCGCCAAATTCCTCCTGCAAGGCCCGGCCCTGCTCAATGATGGGGCAGGCTTTTTCGGTGCAGCGCAGCAGGGTGCGGCGGCGGTCGCCGGGGTCAGCCTCGCGGACGAGGTAGCCCTCCTGCACCAAACGGTCTACGTTCACCGAGACGAGGTTTGCTTTCAGTTTGCGCACCTCTACCACGTCGCTGGCGGTCTGGTAGCCGGGGTTGTTGGCGAGGAACATCAGGATGTCAAAAGCCGTCTGGGGCAGATGGAGCTTCTGGCACAGGGGCTTGCAGAGGGCGGCGTAAGCCGCCGAGGTCTTCCGCCCGAATTCGATGCCCGGGGTATTCATGGGACGCCTCCTTGTGATTCAAAATTGTATCATTCAAATTTGAAGTAATAATAGCACAAAAACGCAGCGATTGTCAAGAGAAAAGGAGCGGCCCGCATCTTGCAGGCCGCTCCCTGTTTCCGTTTTCTTTACAGCATCATGATGAGCCGCGTGCCGAAGGCTGCCAGCCATGCTACGATGCACTGATTTGCCACCATGATAAACGCCCACTTGCCGCCCAGCTCCCGCTTGACCGAGGCCACCGCCGCGATGCAGGGCGTATAGAGCAGGCAGAACACCAGCAGGGGTGCAGCCGCCGCCGGGGACAGCGCGGCGGCAAAGGCCGCAGAGGAGCCATAGAGGATGGTGAGGGTCGAAACGACGCTCTCCTTGGCCATAAAGCCGGTGATCAGGGCCGTAGATACCCGCCAGTCGGCAAAGCCCAGTGGCGCAAACAGCGGCGCGATACCGCTGGCCAGCCATGCAAGGATGCTCTGCTGCGGGTCAGCGGTAAGGCTGAGCCGCAGGTCGAAGCTCTGCAGGAACCAGATGATGATGGTCGCCACAAAGATGACCGTAAAGGCGCGCTGGAGGAAATCGCGGGCCTTTTCCCAGAGCAGCTGGACCACATTCTTGAGGCCGGGCAGGCGGTAGTTGGGCAGCTCCATCACAAAGGGGACGGCCTCGCCCTTAAAGACACTGCTCTTCAGCAGGATGGCCATCAGAATGCCCACCGCAATGCCGAGGAAATAGAGGCTGACCATCACCAGAGCCGCGTGCTCCGGGAAGAAGGCCGCCGCAAACAGGCTGTAGATGGGCAGCTTGGCCGAGCAGCTCATAAAGGGGGTGAGCAGGATGGTCATTTTGCGGTCGCGCTCCGAGGGCAGGGTACGGCTGGCCATGACGCCGGGGACGGTGCAGCCGAAGCCGATGAGCATTGGCACGATGCTGCGCCCCGAGAGGCCGATGCGGCGGAGAAGCTTATCCATCACGAATGCCACGCGGGCCATGTATCCGGTATCCTCCAGCAGAGAGAGGAAGAAGAACAGGGTCACGATGATGGGCAGGAAGCTCAACACACTGCCCACACCGGTGAAGATGCCGTCGATGACCAGCGAGTGGACGGCTGCGTTGACGTTCCACGCCGTGAGGGTGGAGTCCACCGCGGCGGTCAGGGCATCAATGCCCACTTCCAGCAGGTTCTGGAGCGCCAGACCGATGACGCCGAAGGTGAGGTAGAACACCAGCGCCATGATGCCCACAAAGGCCGGGATGGCGGTATAGTGGCCCGTGAGGAACCGGTCGATCTGGGCCGAGCGGAGCTGCTCCTTGCTCTGGCGGGGCTTTACGACGGTCTGCTCCACCAGCTGGTGGATGAAGTGGAACCGCATGTCCGCGATGGCGGCGGCGCGGTCCAGACCCCGCTCCTGCTCCATCTGGACGATGATGTGCTCGATCATCTCTTTTTCGTTCTGGTCGAGCTTCAGGGCCGCCTCGATGCGCTGGTCGCCCTCCACGAGCTTTGTGGCCGCAAAGCGCACCGGGATGCCTGCGGCCTCGGCATGATCCTCGATCAGGTGAATGATGCCGTGGATGCAGCGGTGGACTGCGCCGCCGTGATCCTCCTCGCCGCAGAAATCCATCCGGCCCGGCCGCTCCTGATACTTTGCGACATGGAGCGCATGATCCACCAGCTCGTCCACGCCCTCGTTCTTTGCCGCAGAGATCGGCACGACCGGGATGCCCAGCATGGCCTCCATCTTATTGATGCGGACAGTGCCGCCGTTGCCGCGCATCTCGTCCATCATGTTCAGTGCCAGCACCATCGGCGTATCCAGCTCCATAAGCTGCATGGTGAGGTACAGATTCCTCTCGATGTTGGTGGCGTCCACGATATTGATGATGCCCGTGGGCTTCTCGCCGATGATGAACTGCCGGGTCACGATCTCCTCGCTGGTATAGGGCGACATGGAGTAGATGCCGGGCAGGTCTGTGACCTCCGTATTCGGGTTATTCCGGATCGCACCGCTCTTGCGGTCCACCGTCACACCCGGGAAATTGCCGACGTGCTGGTTGGAGCCGGTGAGCTGGTTGAAGAGGGTCGTCTTGCCGCAGTTCTGGTTGCCCGCCAGCGCAAAGGTAAGGGTCGTGTCGTCAGGCAGAGGGTTCTCGCCCTTTTTGGTGTGGTAGCGTCCGCCTTCGCCGAGGCCCGGGTGCTCCACCGGCTTTTCACTTTCTGCCGCCGCCTTTTTCGCCGCCGGGGCTTTGGCCAGAGTGACCCCGATGCGGGCGGCATCGTCCAGCCGGAGGGTCAGCTCGTAGCCGTGGATGCTCAGCTCCATCGGGTCGCCCATCGGGGCAAATTTGACCAGCGTGACCTCCTCACCGGGGATCAGCCCCATATCCAGAAAATGCTGCCGCAGAGCGCCTTCGCCGCCCACGGTCCCGACCACGGCAGTCTCGCCGATGTTCAAATCTTTCAACGTCATATGGAATGTTCCTCTCGAGCACGTTTGTTAGTTTGCATTAACAACAGTAATATAGGCTAACTTTCCGGCGTTGTCAAGAGAAACGGAGCTGTTCTGAACTGTTCTCTGAAAAAAATCATGTCGCTATCCTCGAATATCAGAAAAAGTGCAAAAAATAAGAGCCTGTACCCGGGAAGTACCCGCCGTACAGGCTCTTATCGTTTTTTATTCAGTTCGCGGTGTGGTAGCCGTCAGGGTTCTTCTTCTGCCAGTTCCAGCTGTCGGCGCACATCTCCTCGATGCCGTACTCAGCCACCCAGCCAAGCTCATTCCTGGCCTTGGTGGGGTCAGCATAGCACTCGGCGATGTCGCCGGGGCGGCGGGCCTCGATGACGTAGGGGATGGGCTTGCCGCAGGCCTTCTCGAAGGCATGGATGACATCCAGCACGCTGTAACCCTTGCCGGTGCCGAGGTTGCAGATGAAGAGGCCGCAGTTCGTTTCCAGCTTCTTGATGGCGCAGACATGGCCGCGGGCCAAGTCCACGACATGGATGTAGTCGCGGACGCCGGTGCCGTCGGGAGTGGGGTAGTCATTGCCGAAGACGTGGACCTTTTCCAGCTTGCCCACAGCCACCTTGGCGATGTAGGGCATGAGGTTGTTGGGGATGCCGTTGGGGTCCTCGCCGATGAGGCCGGACTTGTGGGCGCCGATGGGGTTGAAGTAGCGCAGCAGAGCCACGTTCAGGGTGGGGTCAGCCTTGCAGACATCGGTGAGGATGCGCTCGGTCATGGCCTTGGTGGTGCCGTAGGGGTTGGTGGTGGCACCCACGGGGAAGTCCTCGGTGATCGGCACACTGGCGGGGTCGCCGTAGACGGTGGCGGAAGAGCTGAACACGAAGTTGTGGCAGTTGTGCTTGCGCATCACATCCAGGATGACCAGCGTGCAGTTGAGGTTATTGTAGTAGTATTCGATGGGCTTGGACACGCTCTCGCCAACGGCCTTATAGGCTGCGAACTGGATGACCGCCGTGATGTCGGGACACTCGGCGAAGATCTTCTCCACATCCTCGTGTTTGGTCATATCGGCCTGATAGAAGCGGAAGTCCTTGCCGGTGATCTGCTTGACGCGGTCGAGGACCACAGGGGATGCATTATAGTAATTGTCCGCCACGACGACGTCATAGCCGGCATTCAGGAGCTCGATGCAGGTGTGGCTGCCGATGTAGCCTGCGCCGCCGGAAACCAAAATAGCCATGTCCAGTACCTCTCTTGTTCCAAATGTTGCTTCTCACAGAGCCCTTGTGCTCTGCCTGCCTAAAGGATACCGCTTTTTGCACAGAGAATCAAGTACCGGCTTTTTTATGAAAATGTATTTTTGTTGCATCTTTTCAGCCAGTCTGATGAACTGCAAAGATTTTTAGTCCGCAAGGCATGGAGAGGACACGCAAAAAACAGCAAAGGACAGCTCCCGCAAGAGAGCTGCCCTTTGCTGCGGCTGATATTTGCTTACAAACGGCCGCACTGACGGCCGGTGAAGAAGCGGAGCGTAGTGTTGGCTCGGAAGACTTTGCCTGCCCGCAGCACCGTCGTCGGGAACTCCGGGTGAGAGGGGCTGCAGGGGAAGTGCTGGGTCTCAAGGGCAAAGCCGCCGTACTTTTCCAGCGGGACGCCGCCCTTGCCGGGGGAGGGGCAGTTCTGCAGGAAGTTGCCGGTGTAGAGCTGGATGCCCGGCTGGGTGGTGTACATCTTCATGCTGATGCCGGTCTTGTCGCTGGACGCCCAGGCGCAGAGGCTCTGGCTGGCACCCCGGGGCCGGTCGAGGACATAGCAGTGGTCGAAGCCGCCGCCCGCCATGGTGGTCTGGTAGAAGCCGGTGTCGAGGTCGCGTCCCAGAGGCTTTCCGGTGCGGAAGTCCATCGGCGTACCGTCCACAGGCAGGATCTTACCCGTGGGGCAGGTCTCGTTGTTGCCCTCGAGGTAGTTGGAAGCGTAAATGCGGAGCTTCTGGCCCAGCACATTGCCGCCGCCGTCGAGGTTGAAGTAGGTGTGGTTGGTCAGGTTGATGATGGTGTCCTCGTCGGTGGACACACGGTAGTCCATCCGCAGGGTGTTGTCCGGCGTGAGGATATACCGCACACTGACCTTCAGATTTCCGGGGAAACCGTCTTCGCCCGCCGGGCTTTCGGTCTCCATCAAAAGGGTGTCGCCGAACATCTTCACATCGTAAATTTTGCGGGGGAAGGTGCCGTGCAGGTGATTTTTGCCATTGTTGGCTTCCAGCTTGTAGGTCTTGCCGCTGAGAGAAAATTCCGCATTTTCAATGCGGTTGGCGTACCGGCCCACGAACGCACCGCAGCAGGTGCTGCCGGATGAGTTGAAATCCGCCTCATAGTCGGCGAGGGTGTCGTGTCCGACGACCACATCCACCGGACCCGTTTTTGTAGGGACGAAGAGATTTTTGATCACACAGCCATAGTTCAGCACGCTGATCTCAAGTCCACCGGGATTGGAGATGATGTATTCATCCACCTTATCGCCGTTTTTGGTCACACCAAAGGGCTTGGAGCGGAACTGTGCCATAAGGCTCGCCTCCTTCTTCATTATTTTCGGTCAGGGCAGCGCAGCCCCGACCTCGTCCATAATTATGATTATAGCACAGTTTTCCAGACTTGTGTGAGAATGCTTTTAGATTTATCTTCCAAAATTTCGAGAGATTTTTTGGACATATTGCGAAACAGAAAAGGGAGCTGCTGCAAAATGCAACAGCTCCCTTTTGAATCTGTATAAAATTATGCTTCCGGCTGAGCCTCGGCGGCGTTCGACTGCGCGATATACTCGGCGGCATCATCGGGGATGTCGTCCATTCCGTCGTCACCCACATCGACCACCAGCGGCGGCTTCTTGAAGAGGATGTCGTAGAGGATGGGGACAATGTACAGGGTCATCAGAGTGGCATAGCTCAGGCCGCAGATGATGACGATGGCCATGCCGCTCATGAGCTGGCTCGCCATATCGTTGCTGAACACCATTTGCAGCATGGCCAGAACGGTGGTCAGGGTGGTCATGAGGATAGGACGCATACGGGTCTTGCCGGTGGCGACAAGGGCCGCACGGCGCTCCAGACCGCCCAGACGCAGCTGGTTGGCGTAGTCCACGAAGACGATGCCGTTGTTGACGACGGTACCCATCAGGACGATAAAGCCCATCAGGGAGATCATGGTCAGCTGCTGGCCGGTGACCAGCATACCCAGCAGGCCGCCAGTGAAGGCCAGCGGCACCGTGAACAGGACGATGAAGGGGGACAGCAGGCTCTGGAACTGAGCCACCATGACCAGATAGACGAAGGGCAGGGCCAGAGCCATCCACTGCACCATCTCGTCGACCATCAGGTTGACGGTGGAGGACTCGCCGCCCAGCGAGAAGGAGCAGCCCTCGGGCATCTCATCGGTGAGGGCGAAGGCGTCCAGCGTCTTCTGCAGCACGCGGGACTGGACCGTGGTGTTGTAGCCGTCCAGCGTGTCTGCCGTCACCGTGATATAGCGGGTCTGGTTCTCGCTGGTGATGGAGTCGGGGGCAGTACCCGTCGTCCAGGAAGCAATATCGCCCAGCGTGCAGGTGTCGGTGGTGGTGGTGCCGGTGGCGTCCATGACACTGGTGGTGAAGGTCATGTCCATCATGTTTTCCTTGGTCATAGGGTCAAGATTATCGCTGATCTGGACTTTCATGGTGGAGCCGTCTACCGTGACGGGCGTCTCCGCCGTCGTGGTGGTTGTGAGCTTGGCGGCGATCTGCTGGTAGACCTGCGCAACCGTCAGGCCATAGGCGCGGACCTTGTCGCGGTCGATGTCCAGATTGATGGTCGCATCGCCCTGACCGAGGCCGGTGGCGGCATTGGCGAAGCCCTCGGTGTCGTTGACCATCTGGACGACCTTATCGCCCAGTGCGGTAATGGTATCGGCGTCAGGGCCGTAGATCTTGACAGAGAGGCCGCTGCTCAGCTGGCTGGTCAGATCCTGCATACCGCTGATCTCGACGGTGCCGGTGCAGTTCTCGACGCCGGAAACGGCATCATTCAGGGCCTGCTCCACGGCGGCGATCCGGGTAGAGGACAGTGACTCGTCCAGCATGACGTTGAACTGGTAGCTGCCGTAGCTGTTGGCGGCGCTCAGCAGGTCGGTAATAGCGCTGGGCAGGCCCAGCTGGCCGATGTCGATGCCGGCCACAGTGGTATCGGTGGTGACGCCCACCTCTTCCACGCCGTCCACGGCCATGACGGCCTCGACGACCTGTCCGGCCACACCGTAGGATTCCTCTTTGGTCAGGCCGTCGTCGGTGGAGAGGGCGATGGTGGCCTCATTGCTGGAAATTTCGGGCAGAAGGACGACGCCCATGGAGAAGACCTTCCAGCCGCAGAAGGCCAGCAGCACGACCGCCGCCACCAGCGGCAGGGCGCGGTGCTGTAAGCACCACTCGAGGCTGTGGGCATATTTGTCCTGGATCTTCTCGAACCAGACCAGCCGCTTCGGCTCGGCCTTTTTCAGAACTGTAGAGGCAGCGGCAGGCACGACCGTGACGGCCACGATGAGGGAGGCCATCAGGCAGTAGCCGATGCACAAGGACATGGGTTCCAGCAGGCTGCGCACCGTGCCGGAGGAGAACACCACAGGCAGGAAGACGCAGACCGAGGTGAGGGTGGAAGCCACCACCGACATACTCACCTGACGGGCGCCCTGTACGGCGGCGCGGGCCGCCGGCACGCCCCGGCTGCGCAGACGGTAGATGTTCTCGATGACGACCACCGAGTTGTCCACCAGCATACCGACGCCCAGCGACAGGCCCGCCAGCGTCATGATGTTCATGTCGAGGCCGGTGAAGTACA
>ERZ826613.3520-NODE-3520-length-12922-cov-3.115101_pt1 | contig 12922 bp, 17 predicted proteins | sample MGYA00519925_ERZ826613 | MGnify/ENA primary metagenome ERZ826613 (study PRJEB31778, sample SAMEA3449236) | human gut metagenome | biome: human gut; feature: human-associated habitat; material: faeces | place: United Kingdom | collected 2010/2012 ... | reverse complement strand
CAACCAGTTTTTAGCCTTCCAGATCCATACCTCTGAAGAAATTTTCCATCATGGTAAAGGTCTTTGTATTTGCAACAACAGTTGTATCCGGATATGCTTTCATGAAGTTTTCAATGTTTGCCGCATGATCCGGCTCCATATGATTTACCACGAGATAATCCAAAGAACGTCCGTCCAAGGCATCCGCTACTTTTTTCAAGAAAATATCAGAGTAACAAACATCGACCGTATCGATCAATACGGTTTTCTCGTCTACGATCAAGTACGAGTTATAGGAAACGCCGTATGGCAACGGCCACATATTCTCGAAGAGGGCCTTTTGACGGTCATTAACTCCTACATAATAAACTTTATCCGCAATTTCTTTTAACTTGTACATCTTTTTTAATTGATAATTGATAATTGATAATTGATAATCACGAAGCGTGTGCTCTCTAATCTTCAATTTTCAATCTTTAATTTTCCATTTCTTAGTGCTCTCCAGACAAACCAGCACCCTGCCAAAACAAACGGGATACTTAGCCATTGCCCCATATTCAACATCATTCCAGCCTCGAAAGGCTCTTGGTCATTTTTCACGAATTCTATGAAGAAACGAGACCCGAATACGCATATCATAAATACGCCGAAGATAAGTCCTTGCTTTTTCCAAGCCTCTTTCTTGAAATATAGCCACATACAGATAGCGAACGTCACCAGATAACAAGCGGCCTCATACAATTGCGTCGGATGGCTCGGAGCGGTAAAAATAGGCTCCGCCCCCATTCTCCATGCGTGTAAATTATCGATAAAACGAAATCCCCAAGGCAAATCAGTGGAATGACCGTAAATCTCATGATTCATCAGGTTTCCCAGACGAATCATAGCAGCTACCAATCCTGTCGGAACCACCAACTTATCGAAAGCCCATAACATACTTTTATGGCTTACTCGCTTCGAGTAGAAATAAATGGCGATAATTATACCTAACGTACCACCATGGCTAGCCAAACCTCCCTCCCAAATCTTGAAAATCTCAATCGGGTTGGCTAAATAATATTCCGGCGCATAAAACAAACAATGCCCCAAACGGGCACCAATCACCGTACCGAGCATCGTATAAATCAAAAGGGAATCGATCCATGCGGGCGGCAGTCCCTCTTTTTTCCACATCCGCTCTACAATCATATAGCCAATAGCGAAACCAATCGCGAAAGCCAATCCATACCAACGAATCTCCCGGGAACCGATGGTAAAGATAGCGGGATCGGCAGTCCATGTAATAAAATCAAGCATAATTATTTCAGTTGGCAATTGACAATTGACAGTCGACAATCGCAAGTCAGGATTTCCCGAACTGTCAATTGCCTGCTGTCAACCATCAACTTATATTAAACGAGTCTTCTAATTAAGTTCTCTCTCTCGCCGTACAGCATATCGATTATCGGCAATTCGATCATCGTATATGCGCCCGGTTGTTGCTTCAAGCTCGCACGAGCGACAGAAACCAAGATTTGAGCGGTCAAGGCAGGGTTATTGATCTTCATATCGAATTCGATCAACTGGTTCTGAGTCTTGCCCGATACACCTTTACGAACCAAGTTCACACCATGTCCCATGTCCAACAAATTATCGACACATTCAACCTGCATTACATGAGTCTCATCATGAGCGAAATAATCATCCGCCTTGATAGCGGCAGACACTTGCTTGAAATCGTATCCGTCTTCTACCTCGATATAAACCATACGACGGTGTACACCTGTTCCCAAAGGAATCGTCATACTTAAAGCCGCTTTCACGCCTTCGATAGCCTTCACGGCAACCGTATGCCCCATACTCATTCCCGGACCGAAGTTCGTATAAGTAATACCTTTCGGCACCATCGCTTCTAACAAAGCACGTACCACTGAGTCGCTTCCCGGATCCCAACCGGCAGAAATTACAGCTACCGTATTATGAGCCTTCGCTACAGCGTCCAAAGAACGACGTAAATCCACGATACCTCCGTGGATATCGAAACTATCGACCGTATTGATGCCTAATGCCAGAATCTCTTTCGCATGCTCTTCCACGCTGCGTGTAGGAGTAGCCAAAACCGCTACGTCAACCTTATCTAACTTGGTGATGCTATCAGTAACCGTGTATGCCTTCAACTCGTCCGGAATATCATTCGGATTACGACGAATAATACCTGCTACCTCAAAATCCGGGGCAGCTTCAAGGGCCTCTAACACATATTTCCCGATGTTGCCATAACCTACGATGGCGGCTCTAATTTTCTTCATACTCTAGTTTTTACTTTTCAACCAACCGCAAAGTTAGATATAATTTAGAGCTTTAACAATAAGGAATACAGTTTTTATATCATTTTCAGAATGATATAGATCCTCACTCTTTCACGAATGAATCCGGATAGGTAGTAAGCTGCTCTACACCGGCTTTCGTACGAATCCAAGTCTTGAAGGTACGGGCTCCCTCGTTCAACTCGATCACACGTGCTCCATTTGGTATATGGATGTATTCCGTCGGACCACCCGTAAAACGACCGTAAGCCAATAATACGTCATACCAGCAAACCGCATAATCATCGTCATGATCATGGCCGACAAATACGCCCATCACGTCCCCGTTTTCCTTAATCGCCGTAAATAAGCCGGAATTCAAGGCCGGAGCGCATGCCTTTTCCCTACGTATGCCATAGAGTTGGGCATTCTCATCGGAAGCCGCTTGATTAAACTCCGGCAATGCGATATGGAAGAAAGCCAAAGAAGGAACCGGCTCTCCCCCGTTATTCCGGGTAAACTCTGCGCTTTTCTTACAATACCAATCGATCTGGTCACGCTTAATATAATCGTATCCTTTTACCCCTTTGATAGTTGAATAGGTATTCGAGTCGATGCAATACAAAACGCAAGCATCCTTCTTACCATCGGACGAACGTACGGTCAAGGCGTAATTACCAACACCAGAGATTTCGGGGACCTCATCCGCCGTCAAACTATACGGTAGGCTTTCGGCTACTTTCAGCAACTCCTCTTTTGTCGCCCCCTGCTCATTATCATGATTTCCGAAAACAATGGAGAACGGTATTTTACGGTCGGAGACTGTCTTCAATACATTCCGCATATTTTCCAACGCAGGTTTGCTATAGATAATATCTCCCGTAAAAATCACCAAGTCCGGTTTCTCGTCATCCAACACTTGGTTCATACGCTCAAAAGCGATGTCCGAGCGAGGGTCTTGCCATTTTACATGCAAGTCCGTAAACTGTACAATCTTAAACTTCTTATCCGGATTAAACTTCAACCCCGGTTTCTGGGCAAATCCCAAAGAACTCAAGCCGGCGGCCAATAACAAGGCCCCGGCAAACATCCACTTTCTCACACTCATCAAATCTCGTGTTTTTTGTAATTAATAATTATTTATTCCTTTCCGAAACAAGCGTCGAACGCATGTGCGGAAGGTTGGAAATCCACTCTCTTCACCAATTCGCAAGATTCCCGTGCCCCATGTTCCCGATCCATAGCGCTATCTTCCCATTCCACGGAAAGCGGACCTTGATAGCCAATTGAATTCAAAGCACGGATAATCTCCTCAAAATTAATCTTTCCTCGTCCTAAGCTACGGAAATTCCAATATCGGCGGGGATCGCCGAAAGTAACATGACCGCCAAATATACCCACCTGCTTGGGGGTATCACTCCAATATACGTCCTTCATATGCACATGAAAGATACGCTCCGGAAACTGATAGATGAAATCCACATAGTCCACCCCTTGGTATCCTAGATGACTCGGATCATAGTTAAAACCGAAAGCAGGATGGTTATTTACCGCCTCCAATGCTCTGCGTGCGGAAAAAGTATCGAACGCGATCTCTGTAGGATGTACCTCCAACGCAAAACGTACACCCAGTTTCTGAAACTCATCCAAGATGGGCGTAAAGCGACGGGCGAAATCATCATACCCCTTTTGTATCATCGCGTCCGTTACCGGAGGGAAAGAATACAAATAATGCCAAATAGAACTACCCGTAAAACCTACAACCGTATCGACTCCCAGCATCTTTGCCGCATGAGCGGTCCGGATCATCTCCTCGGTAGCCCGTTGGTGAACCCCTTCCGGATCGCCATCTCCCCAAATATAATCCGGCAAGATCGCCTTATGGCGCTCATCGATATTATCGCAAACAGCCTGTCCTACCAAATGGGTAGAGATCGCATAAAGCCGTAAGTCATATTTCTTTAACAGATCCTTGATTCCTTGATAATAAGCCGTATCCGTACGTCGGACATCCACATGATCGGGAAGTCCCAATTCCACACCGTCGTATCCGAATTCTTTCGCTTTTTGACAAACTGTTTCCAGTGATAAATCTCCCCACTGGAGGGTATACAATGTTACAGGACGTGCCATAATAGTATTATTTTTAGTCGATTATTTTTATCCATTTATTCTCTGTCGATCCGGTAGCTACAATCGTCTCGATAAACCGCATGCCACGGACACCGTCTTCGGCGGAAGGGAAATCCAAGGTCTCAAGAGCCGGTTCCTCACCAGCCAGAATCGATTGCAAAGCCAAGGCGAAATTCCGATACAAATTAGCGAATGCCTCTATATAGCCTTCCGGATGCCCGCCCGGTGTACGGGAATTATGAGCGGCGATACCCGACATATATCCATTGGAAGTACGGACGATCTCCGCTGGACGATCCGGCCAACGCATAACCATCGTATTCGGTTCTTCTTGACGCCATTCCAACCCACCTTTCTCTCCATACACACGAATATTCAAGCCATTCTCTACACCTACGGCGATCTGGCTAGCGGTCAGCACCCCTTTCGCACCTCCCTCATAACGGATCAATGCCGCCCCATCGTCATCCAAAAGACGATCCGGCACGAAGGTATTCAATTCACCGCATAATTCCACGGCCTTCAGCCCTGTTATATATTCCGCCAGATTAAACGCATGCGTCCCGATATCCCCCATGCAACCGGCCTTGCCCGACCGACCGGGATCCACCCGCCAAGCCGCCTGCTTATTAACATCAGCGCAGTCATTATATAGCCAGCCTTGAGGATATTCCACATAAATACGGCGTATCTTACCTAAATCCCCCCTGCGTACCCTTTCCCGAGCCTCCTTCACCATCGGGTAAGCGGTATAGGTATGAGTCAGCATAAACAATTTTCCGGTTTCCTTCACTTTGTCACGTAATTGTTTCGCCTCATCCAAGGTATATGTCATCGGTTTATCCAGCACGACATGAAAACCATGTTCCAACGCCATCATGGCCGGACCGAAATGCACATGATTCGGGGTAACAATAGACACAAAATCCATCCGTTCGCCTTCAGGCAGGGTGGCCTCTTTCTCTATCATTTCCTGATAAGATGCGTAAATACGATTATCCGGTAAAAATAAAGATTGTCCGGTAGCCAATGAATTCTCCGGGCGAGAACTGAAGCATCCACAGACCAACTCGATCTGTCCGTCTAAATTAGCGGCGATACGATGAACGGCCCCGATAAACGAGCCTTGTCCTCCACCGACCATTCCCATTCTGATTTTTCGTTTCATGGTATTATTCCGTTTTATTAAACTAAGGTAATTACATTGTTGATTCACAAAGCTATGAAAAATAACCCTGCGTACGCCAATTTAACAGCTTAATATTTTTTAATTCACAAAATATATCGTTCCTTTGCGTCAAACATTTACCAAAAATATCAACTATGAAGAAAAATGAATTAGTGGCTATCGCCTGTCTGCTTTGTTTTTGTTGTTGTAATGGAACGGAAAAGGAAGTACCTAACCCCGACCTACAAGAGGAATTATCACCCATACAGTTTACGATCGATTTACAAAAGGAAGTATTACCCTTCCCCGTAACCAAGAGTATTCCCGAGCTGAATATCCCTGAGCCTATTCCCCAAAATCCCGATGCCGAGGAAGATCCTTCTACACCAGATATCGATCCGGATAATTTATACAACCGGATCGATTATATCGTATACCAAAGCGGAAAACCGGACATTCTGGTAAAACATAAGCAATTCACGCCTCAATATCCGGATTTCACGATCATTTATGATTCACTGCCCTCCGGCGACTATCATATTTGTTTCCTAGCCCACTCAGACAAGAATATCTCCGTGTCCGGACAAACCGCACTATTCAGTAAAGTCTCAGATACGTTTCATCTTTTTCTCACCCAAGAAGTACAAACGGGAGAAAGAATCATTAAGGATATCACCTTACAAAGAATCGTCGGTAAAATAGAGTTCATATCCACCGATGCCGTACCTAAAAACCTAAAAAGCTTCACGATAAATGTCTCCAATTATCAAAACAAGATTGACTTAACCACCGGGAATGGCATTTCTCAAAACACGCCTTATACACAAACCGACACTTTTAACGACTCTGATATCGGGAAAACAAATTTCTCCCATTCCTTCTTCACGTTTATCCCGGCTCCGGAATTCATGCTCAAAGCACACCTCTCGGCCAAAAATCAGATAAATGAAGTAACCCGGGAAAGAGAGGTTAATGACATCCTGCCTCTCAAAAATCACATTATTCGTTATACTGGGATTCTCTACACCCCGAAGGAATCAGACGATACCTTCACCCTTGATATATTAAACGGTGGCAAATGGGATAGCCCCATCGACAAAGATCTAAAAGATTAATACAAAGCCGGTGTGCCAAATTTGACACACCGGCTACCTTTTTCCTAACCTTCACACTTATTTTGCGTCTTCTATCTTGAAGAGAGCGTTAAATCCCGTCAAACTAAAGGTCTCACGAACCACATTCCGCATACCGATCAAACGTAAAGACCCTTTCTTGGCAGTCGTCATTTTTTGTAATATTAAAAACAATCGGAGGCCCGCACTACTCACATATTCCAAATCAGAACAATCGACACATACTTTTACTCCCGGATTCTCCCATACCGGCAAAACCTTTTCCTCGCATTCGCGAGCCGTATTCGTATCCAATCTTCCTTTGATCTTAATTACAGTCTCTTCACCTTTTTGGTCAATAACTACTTCCATATCTTTATATTTTATTCGGTTATTTTTTTCTTCATGATAAAGACATTCCGCTCATCTACTCTCTGATAAGAGACCTCATCCATAATCTTCTTGATCAAGAAAATACCCAACCCTCCGATTGGACGGTCTTCGGCAGATAAAGTAATATCAGGGTCTTTTCTTAAAGTCGGATCGAAAGCAATCCCATGATCTATCAAAGTCACGATCAATTCCCCACCTTCCCTGACCAACGAAATGTCTACGGCATCCTCAACATCTCCCTTATACGCATAAAAAATTATATTTGAGACAGCTTCTTCCATCACCAGATTCAGGCTCATCATGAAAGCGGTGCTTAATCCCAATTCTTCTCCAGCTTCCTCCAAGAACTGATTCATCATGGAAAGCTCATGAATATCGTTCTTAATGCGTAATGTTTTTTGCATATATCTGAAAATTTTGCGCTAAAGATATAAAAAAAAGAAATATCCTTTCCTTAAATTTGTATCTTTACCTCCGAATAGTATTTAAAGGTATAGAGTTATGGCTAAAAGATATTTAATAAACATATTCTTATTGATCGCCGTCTTATGCGGGTTCAGTAGTTGCGAGGAGGATCCGTATTATGATCCGTATGAGGAAATCACCTATGATTTATGTAATTATGTATGGACTGATTGGTTTGTCGTAGACGGTTTAGATTGTGAGCAGCAACTTACATTTAATCCGGATGGGAAAGGATGGGATACAAGAATTTATCATTACCCAAGCGGACGCATAGATCGAGAGGAAATTCCATTCTACTGGGACTGGGACAATTACTATACCGATATACTTTATATGGACTATGAAGACGGCCAGACGGTCTTGAAGGACATATGGATAAGCGGCCGAACTTTTGAATGTCAATACAATGGCGAATGGGTGACGTTTAAAGCCTATTAAATGATACTCACCTCTGTTGCGATCATATTAAGGGTATTATCGAATCCGCTTGGTAATGTTTTCCAAAAGCAATTAACCAATCGGTATAACCACCCTTTATTAATCAACTTCTTGACATTCCTACTATTGAGCGTATTCTGTATCATCCCGGCGATCCAAGTTCGCTGGCTTGAGTTGCCTTTCGAATTCTGGAAATATTGTATTCTAGCCGGAATCGTGGGAGCTACCGGGAATGGATTCTTAGTAAAAGCTTTACAATGCGGGGATCTATCGGTACTGGGCCCCATCAATTCCTACAAATCCGTAGTAGGTATTATTGTCGGTATCTTCTTATTAGGGGAGATCCCGAACCTATGGGGTATCGCAGGAATGTCACTGATCGTATATGGGAGCTATTATGTTTTGGATACGATGGATGAGCATTTTTCCTTGGCTCTTTTAAAACGGAAAGAGATTCAATACCGGATATGGGCTATGGTCCTTACAGCTATCGAGGCGGTCTTTATCAAGAAAATCATCTTATATTCATCCACCACCATCTCGTTCATTGTTTGGTGTTGGTTTGGCGCGATTTTCTCTTTCGCTCTTTTATTCGCTTTCAAGGTCCATCTTGTCAAAGAATTCAAGCGAATCAAAATACGGGATATTTCCTCCTACTTTTATTTGGTCCTTTGTATCGGCACCATGCAATACACCACCAATTACGTATTCGATCATATGGAGGTAGGTTATGCGTTAGCCTTGTTCCAACTCTCTACGATCGTAAGTATCTTCTTAGGATACCGTATATTCAAAGAGGAAAATATAACGAAGAAATTGATTGGCTCCGTTATCATGGTAGCGGGATCGGTCATGATCATCTTATTAAAATAATACATTGAGCTTATTTACAGATCAACCGTTCTATCTTATCCTTAAGCGGAAATAGATCTGTTTGAATGGTTCCCCACACTATCTCATCCCGAATCTGATAATACCCATGCACTAACACATGGCGCATGCCTATGACCTCATTCCATGCGATCTCTTGATGTTCCTCCCGAAATTCCTTTGTAATCAAATAAGCCGCCTCCCCTATAATCTCCAAATTCTTGATGACCGCAAAACGCAATATCTTGTTCCTGGAATACTCCTCAAAAGTCACATCTGTCGTGAACTCAATGACATTATTTATCGCCTCCAGCATATGCCGTAGACGTGTATTGTCTTTAGGCTTCTCTCTCATATACCAATATTTTATCCCGATCTACAGAAGAAACGGCAAAATCCTTCAATTGTCCTTCCTCCACCAAATCAACCTTACGATGCAACAATTGGCTTAGAGCTTCCACCATACCCGCATACTTGAATAATGTAATACGAGCGTGGGAGTCAAAACGAACCAGAATATCAATATCGCTATCCTTCGTCTCCTCTCCACGTGAACAGGAACCAAACACCCATGCTTTCTCTATTGGTTGCAAAGAGAAAAAGCCTCTTAGCTTATTAATTATCTGTTGTTTCATCTTTTAGTGATTACCTTGCGCAAATATAAACAATATTCTCACCACAAGAAACAACCTGCAGTAAGAAAACGCTTATTTTATTTACTCTCTCTTTATACAAGAGACAAAAAAACGTTTAACAATAAGGAGATCAACTTACTTGTTTTGACCAAGTTTGATAAAAAAGAGAGGAAATAAAAGTAGTCTCGCCGGGAATCGAACCCGGATCTAAAGTTTAGGAAACTTCTATTCTATCCGTTGAACTACAAGACCAACTCTTTTGAGATTGCAAAAGTATAATCTTTTCCTCAAATAGGCAACCGTTATCGGATGTTTTTCCCGCCTATCCGGAAGCTTCTCATTATTTCCGAAAAAACATGTACGTGTTTCCGGAAAAACATGTACGTCTTTTTCAAGAAACACGTACGTGTTTTCAAGAGCTAATATAACATCAAATAGATCAATCAAATAAGCTTTGCATCACCGATAACGATTTGATTTCCGGAAAATCCGGGAGATGTAGACGGTAATACTCAAGAATACGATGAATAATACGGACCCGCTCTTGCCGGGAAAAACCATAAAGCGACATATTCTCAAAACTGATACGCAGCAAACGGGAAAAGAAAGCGCTCTCCACCTTATTTAAATAATGCCGATGCATCGGGATATGATCCGTAAACACCCCATTCAACATATCGAAATAATATCCCACCCTATGCGATTCCATATTCGGGAAAATACCGAGATGGTGGAGAAGACCTAACAAGAAAACCATATGAAAATTAGCGATACCCTTATCCGCATACTCCAATAGATGTATGGACTCGTATAAATAATCAAATAAACGGGGATCCGACTCCGTATCTTTCACGACCCTAAAAAGAACCTCCGAGAGGAAAAGCGCCAATACATTCTTAACCGGATCACAACAAACATCATTCAGCGGAAAACAAATGCGGGTCTCCTTAATCCGGTGCAAGTCCCGCTTATTCAAGTGCTCCACCTCCATTTCCAGAACGGACAAAGGTATAAACAAAGCCTTCGACACCGTGCTTTTCTTCCCACGGCTACGACTAACCAGATACGAGGCCCGGCCAAACGCCTCCGTATACATATATATAATAGAATATTTATCATTGTAAGGGATCGTATGCAAGACAATCCCCCTCGTTTTACACAACATAATTCGTATCTTTGCGACGATGATTAAGAACAAAGATACTCAAATTAACGTTATACATATAATTAAAGTATAGAATTATGTTGGACTTAACGACCCCTTCTTTATTATTTTCCGCCATATCATTGATATTGTTGGCCTATACGAATCGCTTCCTTTCATACGCCAGCGTAGTGCGTGCCTTGAAAGAAAAGCATCAGCAAACCCATGACCCCAAGGATATCGCCCAGATAGCGAACCTGCGGAAAAGGCTCTATCTGACCCGTTCCATGCAAATATTAGGAATACTCAGTTTGCTGCTCTGCGTGATCGCTATGTTCTTCATTTATGTATCGTGGCAGATTTTCGCCGCATGGATATTTGGCATAGCCTTATTGCTATTAGCGGCGTCGTTATGTGTATGTATCTGGGAAATAAATATTTCCGTTAAAGCCTTGGAAATTCATCTGGAAGATATAAGTTCTAAAGAGAAGTTAAAACAGTGAGTAGTATTAAATTTTCCTTCGAAATGTTTTGCCAGTTCGGAGAGATCGTCTATCTTTGCACTCGCAATCGGGAAATCACTTTCTTAGAACGCTATAAGTGAGAGCTTTGACATTTTGGCCCATTCGTCTATCGGCTAGGACGCAAGATTTTCATTCTTGAAAGAGGGGTTCGATTCCCCTATGGGCTACAATAAACAGGATTAAAAAACAATAAAGAGAAGATCTAGAAATGGCAAATCATAAGTCATCAATCAAGAGAATCAGACAGACAAACGCAAGACGTTTGCGTAACAGATATTACGCAAAGACAGCTAGAAACGCTATGAAAGTTTTGCGCGCTACTGAAGACAAGAATGAGGCACAAGCTTTATTCCCTAAGGTATGCTCTATGTTGGATAAGCTTGCAAAAAAGAACGTTATCCACAAGAACAAGGCCGGTAACTTGAAAGGCGCGCTCCAATTGCACGTCAACGCGCTCTAAGCCGGATCGGGCGGGATACGCCGCGGAAAAGAAAACGGGAATCGTTTCATAGGAAACGGTTCCCGTTGTTTATCGGGGGGGGCGTCGTGCCGGTCGGAACGGAGCGGGACGGGCGGAAATCTCCTGCTTGAACGAACTTTTCGGGAATTCACGGAGCAACGTGCCGTGCAGGCCAGGTTTCGGCCTTGCGAAACCCCACAATCCGGCTTGAAATATTGCGGACCTTTGCGCCGTGCGGGTTGAAGTCTCCGCCTGCGGAGGCCCGCCACCGTGGGCGTGTCCCACGGCCTTCGGCCCGCAGATACGACGCAGCCGATCTTGACGTCGGAATTCTTTCCGGAGAATCGATTTCTTCTGTCGTGCATTTTCTTTCTTCTTGTGCTTTTGTCTTGATCCAAAAGCACCAAAAGATCAAGCACGGCGAAAAGCAGCGGGTGACGACACCTGCGCTCACTGAGCGGGCACAAAAGACTCCGCTTTTGCGGCGCAAAGGATTGCGCCGCTTCGACTGCGGCGGCTCGGCAAAGTCCGCAAGCGGCCTCTGCACTCGCCTGCTGCCCGTCGTTTTCACGCCCGCTCCGAGCGCTCGAACCGCCGTCCGATCTGATTCCTCCTCCGGTGCAATGCGGAGACAGTTGTGCGCTGTGCGCAATGATAATCATTCGTTTGCGTCCGCACATGGCAGGTCTCCGGCCTGCCGGATCGCACTGCGAAAAGAGCGGAAAGATTCCTACGCTCCACTGCATTCCGCCCGGAATGACAAATCCTGTCATCCTCAGGAGGAAGTCCAAACCAATTCCGACACAGGCATCGCCCCCTGCATCGCCCAGCAAACAGCGGAGAAAAAGGCCGTGTCCGATCGGTTTTCGGCACATTTGCCCGAAAACCGAAAAATAATTCGTAACTTTGCCGGTCAATCTATCAATTGTCGGGCACGAATATGAAGATCAAGCTCTTTACCATTTCCAACCTGCTCACGCTCTCGAATCTGCTCTGCGGGATGATAGCGACGGTGGCGATACTCACCGACGGCGACCTGCATCTGGCCTTCTGGCTGCTGGTGCTGGCGGCCGTCTTCGATTTTTTCGACGGCTTCACGGCACGGCTGCTCCACCAGTCCTCGCCGATCGGGTTGCAGCTCGATTCGCTGGCCGACATGGTTTCGTCGGGCGTCGCACCGACGGCCGTCATGCTCACGCTGGCATGGCAGGCCGGCAGTTCGTGGTGGGCGGCCGATACGGGAGGCCCTTGGAGCTGGATCGTACTGCTGCTGGCCGTCGGGACGGCGCTGCGGCTGGCGAAATTCAATATCGACG
>ERZ826613.3519-NODE-3519-length-12923-cov-6.942726_pt1 | contig 12923 bp, 10 predicted proteins | sample MGYA00519925_ERZ826613 | MGnify/ENA primary metagenome ERZ826613 (study PRJEB31778, sample SAMEA3449236) | human gut metagenome | biome: human gut; feature: human-associated habitat; material: faeces | place: United Kingdom | collected 2010/2012 ... | reverse complement strand
GCCGCTACGGCGTCTTCTGCCAGGGCTGCGACGAGGTCGCCCTGACCCTGCTGGACGTGCTGGACTACATGGAGAAGATCCCCATGGTCACTGCTTACAAGCTGAGCGACGGCACCATCACCACCCGCTTCCCCATGGGCGAGGCTCTGGACACCGCACAGCCGGTGGTGGAGTATCTGCCCGGCTGGCACTGCGACATCACCGCCGCCCGCAAGTGGGAAGACCTGCCCAAGGAGGCCCAGAACTACGTCGAGTATCTGGAAAAGGCCGTGGGCTGCAAGATCACCTATATCTCTGTGGGCGCAGAGCGTGAGGCATACATCCACCACGTGGTCTAAACCCTGAATTCACCGGAAAGAAGGATGCCGCTAATGTTTGACATCATCGCCGACAGTGCCTGTGACTTTACGCCAGAAATGGCGCAGAAGATGGGTGTGGAGATCGTGCCGTTCTATGTTTCGCTGGACGGTGAGCACTACCGCAAGGAGGGCAAGGAGATCGCTGTGCGGGATTTCTACCAGTTCATGGTGGACAACCCCTCTGCCTATCCCAAGACCAGCCTTGCCTCCATCGAGGATTTCGAGGAGGTGTTCCGCCGTCAGGCTGAGGCCGGCCGCCCCACCCTCTGCCTCTGCTTCACCGGCAAGATGAGCGGCTGTGTGGGCAGCGCCCGCAACGCCCGGGAACTGGTGCTCGAGGACTACCCCGACGCGAAGATCGAGGTGATGGACTCGGCAGCGGCTACTGTCACTGAGGCGACCATGGTGGAGAACGCTGTGGCCATCCGCGACGCAGGCTGCACGCTGGACGAGGCGGTGACCTGGCTGGAAGCGGAAAAATCCACCAACAACATCTTCTTCACGGTGGGCAACCTCGATTACCTCATCAAGGGCGGACGCATCGGCAAAGTCTCTGGCCGGGCGGCGAACTTCCTGGGCATCAAGCCGATGATACTCTTCAAAGACGGCGAGATCTTCTCGGGCGGTGTGGCCCGGGGCCGTCAGAAGAGCTTTGAGAAGGCCCTTGAGCAAATGATGAACTATCTGGACGCCAACGGCGGCACGCCCGACGACTACCGCATCATCGTGGGCTACGGCTACGATGAAGAAGAGGGCAAACGGCTCTGGATGCAGACCCGCGCCGCCCTGCGTGCCAAGTACCCCGCCGCACAGTGCGAGGTGGGCCTGCTGCAGATCGGCTGCACCATCGCGGTCCATACCGGCCCCTATGCGCTGGGCATGGGCATCATGCGCCGCTGGAAAAAGCAGTAATCGCTGGATCAAAAAAATCCTCTCCCATCGGGAGAGGATTTTTTTGTGTATTATAGAGTGTTATCGGCCCTCGGTGCGCTGCGCCAGACGGGAAAAGCGCTTGTCTTTGTCCTTTTCGTCGTCCTGCGGGGCAGGTGTGGTGTGGGTGAACCGGACTTCGGTGACGCGGCGGCGGGCCGTGCGGGTCACGACGCCCTCGTAGTCGTTCAGCTGGAAATGGTCGCCCACCTTGGGCAGATGGTGGGTCTTTTCCTGCACGAGGCCGTTCACGGTGTTGGAGTCGATGTCTTCATCCTCGGGCAGGTCCAGCGTCTCGTAAAGGTCGTCCACGCTGGCCGAGCCGGACACGAGCCAGCTGCCGTCCGACTGCTGGCGGAAGTCCTCAGTGGCCTCGTCGTGTTCGTCCCAGATCTCGCCCACAAGCTCTTCCAGAATGTCCTCGAGGGTGATGATGCCCTCGGTGCCGCCGTATTCGTCCACGACGACTGCCATGTGATGGTGCTGCTCCCGCAGGGTGCGCAGCAGCTGGGAGATCTGGGTGGAGCCGGTGGTGTAGAGGGTGGGGGCGATGAGGTCCTCCATCGTGACGGACTTTTTCAGACGGGCGATGTAGAAATCCTTCTCATGGACGACGCCGATGATGTTGTCAACGGTGTCGTGATAGACGGGCAGGCGGGAATAGCCGGATTCTGCGAATGTCTGCGCAAGCTCTTCCAGCGAAATATCGTCCTCCACGGCCACCACGTCTACGCGGGGTGTGAGGATCTCTTCCACCTCCACGTCATCGAACTCGATGGCGCTGCGGATGAGCTGGCTTTCCCGGTCGGTAAGCTCACCGTCGTTCTCAGCCTCGCTCACCATGGTGATGAGCTCACCTTCGGTGATGGCGTCGCTCTCGCTGCTGTGGACGAAGCGTCCCAGCAGCTTCTTCCACTGGCTGAACAGCCAGGTCAGCGGGGTGAGGAGGGTCATCAGCAGGTTCAGCACCGGCGATACAGCGGTTGCGATCGTCTCGGGCATCTCCTTGGCGAGGGTCTTGGGGGTCACTTCGCCGAAGATGAGGACGACTACCGTCAGCACGATGGTGGAGGTGGTGGCGCCCCGCTCTGCACCCAGCCACTTGGTAAAGAGGACGGTGCCGATGGAAGCGGCGGCGATATTCACGATGTTGTTGCCGATGAGGATGGAGGAGAGAAGCTTGTCGTACTTCTCGGCCATCGCCAGCACCCGGGCGGCGGAAGTGTCGCCTTCCTCAGCGCGGCTTTTCAGGCGTATCTGGTTCAGGGAAGAAAATGCGGTCTCGGAGGCGGAGAAGAATGCGGAAAACGCGATCAAAACGATCAGCGCCACCAAGAGCGTTATACTGCCATCGTCCATAATAAAGGTTGATCAACTCTACTTTCTTATAATAATATGTTAACTAAAAAGTGCTTTCCACCGTTGCCTTCGACGATGAAAAGCACTTTGTTCAACGCCTATAATATCATATTCCACCCGCCGGTGCAAGCGTTCCTGTCAGGAGGAGGGATAAAATAGGTAAAAAGTTTGCGGTTTTTAGCGGAGCACAAGGCCCGTGCCGTCGTAGTCCACTGTCAGGGTCGCGCCCTCGGTGTAGCTGCCCTGAATGATGGCCTTTGCGATGAGCGTCTCCACACGGCTCTGGATGAATCGCTTGATGGGACGTGCGCCGTAGACGCTGTCATAAGAGGAATCAATGATGAAGTCCTTGGCTGCCGTGGTGACGTCCAGCTTGAGGTGCTTGCCCTCGTCCATCCGCTTGCGCAGATCTTCGAGCTGCAGGTCCACGATCTTGCGGGTCTCGTCCTTGGTGAGGCTCTTGTAGTAGACGATCTCGTCCAGACGGTTCAGGAACTCGGGACGGAATTTGCTCTTCAGCAGCAGATCGATCTGCTTGCGGGCATCCTCACTCAGCTCGTTGGAGCCCTCGGCGCGGCGCTGCTCCAGGTCGTTCAGGATGATGTCACTGCCGAGGTTGGAGGTCAGGATGATGACGGTGTTCTTGAAGTCCACCGTGCGGCCCTGACTGTCGGTGATGCGGCCATCGTCCAGCACCTGCAGCAGGATGTTGAACACATCGGGGTGGGCCTTTTCCACCTCATCGAACAGCACCACGCTGTAGGGCTTGCGGCGCACAGCCTCGGTCAGCTGGCCGCCCTCTTCATAACCGACGTATCCCGGAGGCGCGCCGATCAGGCGGCTGACGCTGAACTTCTCCATATACTCGGTCATGTCGATACGCACCATGTTCCGCTCGTCGTCGAACAGAGCCTGTGCCAGAGCTTTTGCCAGCTCGGTCTTGCCGACGCCGGTGGGGCCGAGGAAGAGGAAGCTGCCGATGGGGCGGTTGGGGTTTGCGATGCCGGCGCGGCTGCGCAGGATGGCTTCGCTCACCTTGGTGACGGCCTCATCCTGGCCGATGACTCTCTTGTGGAGCACATCGTCCAGATGCAGCAGCTTCTCGCGCTCACCCTCCACCAGCTTCTCCACGGGGATGCCGGTCCAGCGGGCCACGATGCGGGCGATCTCCTCGTCGGTCACGCGGTCGCGCAGCAGGCTGTCTTCCTTCTTGGCGGCGGCGATCTTCTCTTCTTCTTCCAGCTGTTTCTGCAGCTGAGGCAGCTTGCCGTATTTCAGCTCAGCGGCCTTGTTCAGATCGTATTCGCGCTGTGCCTTTTCGATGGCGGCGTTGGTCTGCTCGATCTGCTCGCGCAGAGACTGCACCTTGCCGATGGCATTCTTCTCGTTTTCCCACTTTGCCTTCATGCTGTGGAACTTATCCTGCAGCTCGGCCAGCTCTTTTTCGAGGTCGCGCAGACGGCTCTGGCTCAGAGCGTCGGTCTCCTTTTTCAGGCTGACCTGCTCGATTTGCAGCTGGGTGATGCGGTGGGCGAGGTCGTCCATCTCGCTGGGCATACTGTCCATCTCGGTCTTTATCATGGCGCAGGCTTCATCCACCAGGTCAATGGCCTTATCGGGGAGGAAGCGGTCGGTGATATAGCGGTCAGAGAGGGTGGCGGCGGCGATCAATGCATTATCGCTGATCTTCACGCCGTGGAACACCTCGTACCGCTCTTTCAGGCCGCGCAGGATGGAGATGGTGTCTTCCACGGTAGGCTCATCCACCTGCACCGGCTGGAAGCGGCGCTCCAGAGCGGGGTCTTTCTCGATATACTGGCGGTACTCGTCCAGCGTGGTCGCGCCGATGCAGTGCAGCTCGCCGCGGGCCAGCATGGGTTTCAGCAGATTGCCGGCGTCCATTGCGCCGTCGGTCTTGCCGGCACCCACGATGGTGTGCAGCTCATCAATGAAGAGGATGATCTTGCCCTCGCTCTTCTTCACCTCATTCAGGACGCTCTTCAAACGCTCCTCAAACTCGCCGCGGTACTTTGCGCCAGCCACCAGAGCACCCATGTCCAAGCTGAACACGGTGCGGTCTTTCAGGTTCTCCGGCACATCGCCCCGGACGATACGCTGGGCCAGACCCTCGGCGATGGCCGTCTTGCCGACGCCCGGCTCACCGATGAGGCAGGGGTTGTTCTTCGTCTTACGGGACAGGATGCGGATGACATTTCGAATTTCCTGGTCACGGCCAATGACGGGATCCAGTTTCTGCTTGCGGGCCAGGTCAACGAGGTCCTGACCATACTTCTGCAGGGCATTGTAGGTGTCCTCGGGGTTGTCGTTGGTCACGCGCTGGTTGCCGCGCACGGCGGTGAGCTGCTGTAAGAACTTATCCTTCGTGATGCTAAAGGCGCGGAACAGCTCGGAGGTGTTCTGGGTCTGCTCGTCCAGCAGGGCGAGGAAGACATGCTCGACGCTGACGTAGTCGTCCTTCATGGCCTTGGCCTCGCGGGCGGCGGCGCTCAGCACCTTGTCGGTGGCCTGCGAGATATAGACCTTGTCGGGGTCACGGCCAGAGCCGGACACCCGGGGCATTGCGGAAAGCTTTTCGGCCACAGCGGCGGAGAAGCTGCCTGCGTCCACATTCAGTTTCTGGAGCAGCTGGGGGATAAGGCCCTGCTCCTGTGTCGCCAGAGCGTGGAGCAGATGCTCCGGCTCCAGTGCATTATGCTGATACTCCACAGCCAGCTGCTGCGCCGCCTGCAGAGCCTCAAGGGTCTTCTGGGTATATTGACTGGTATTCATAAAGTCAAGCCTCCATTCATACCGGAAGTTGAGATCTGATGTCGGATGAGAGATTACATTCTATTGATTTAGCACTCTTACTCATCGACTGCTAAAAATATACTCCAAACACGCTGCAATGTCAATAGGCAAAACCCGGAAGAATCTCAGATTCACAAAAAGTTTGCAAAAATGAAAAAAATCACACCATATCGTCTCACAAAGGCAAACAAAAGGCCCCTGCCGGGCGGAAAGCCACAGCAGGGGCGGAAGGAATGAGAGAATCATTCAGCAAACAGCGGGGTGGACAGATAACGGTCGCCGGTGTCAGGCAGCAGGACGACGATGTTCTTGCCTGCGTTCTCGGGACGCTTTGCCAGCTCGATGGCAGCCCAGACAGCAGCACCGGAAGAGATGCCCACCAGAACGCCTTCCTTATGGCCGATCAGGCGGCCGGTGGCAAAGGCGTCGTCATTTTCGACGGTGATGATCTCGTCGTAGACCTTGGTGTCCAGCACGTCGGGGACGAAGCCTGCGCCGATGCCCTGGATCTTGTGCGCACCGGCGGTGCCCTTGCTCAGGACAGGGGAGGTAGCGGGCTCAACGGCCACGACCTTGACGCCGGGATTCTTGCTCTTGAGGTACTGGCCCACACCGGTGATGGTGCCGCCGGTGCCGACGCCGGCCACAAAGATGTCGACCTTGCCGTCGGTGTCGTCCCAGATCTCGGGGCCGGTGGTGGCGATATGAGCCTTGGGGTTGGCCGGGTTGACGAACTGGCCGGGGATGAAGGAGTTGGGGATCTCTTTTGCCAGCTCGTCGGCCTTGGCGATGGCGCCCTTCATGCCCTTGGCACCCTCGCTCAGCACCAGCTCTGCGCCGTAAGCTTTCATCAGCTGGCGGCGCTCGACGCTCATGGTCTCGGGCATCACGATGATGATGCGGTAGCCCTTGGCAGCTGCCACGGCAGCCAGACCGATGCCGGTGTTGCCGGAGGTGGGCTCGATGATGACGGAGCCGGGCTTGAGCTTGCCGGAAGCCTCGGCGTCATCGATCATGGCCTTGGCGATACGGTCCTTGACGGAGCCGGCGGGGTTGAAGTATTCCAGCTTTGCCAGAAGCTTGGCAGAAAGGTCTGCATCCTTCTCGATATGGGTCAGCTCCAGCAGCGGGGTGTGGCCGATCAGCTGGTCTGCGGAAGTATAGATCTTGCTCATAATAGTAAACCTCCCGATTGCGGGCGATGCGCCCGGCTGCACCGGATAAAGCCGGTGTCGTCTCGATGTCCCTCATATTCCCGTTAAACCAATGTGATTTGTGGGTTTGACTGTATTATAGCCTCCTTTGGGGCAGTTGTCAATGAGAAATCGAAAATTTCCGATTGAAAAGTTATAAACCCTGTTGTATAATAGGTTAAAACGAACGGAGGCGTGTTTCGCAGCTGACCCAGCTGCATCACAATAATAACAGGAAAGAAGAGAAAGGAATGTCTATGATCGTTTCCACCAAGGGGCGCTATGCGCTGCGCGTGATGATAGATTTGGCTGAGCACCGCTCTGAAAAATATGTCCCGCTGAAAGAGGTCGCCGCCCGGCAGGAGATCTCCGAAAAATACCTCGAAAACATCCTCAAGGTTCTGGTGCAGAACGGCTTCCTCGAGGGCCTGCGCGGCAAGGGCGGCGGCTATCGTCTGACCCGCGAGCCCGACCAGTACACCGTGGGTGAGATCCTGACCCTTACCGAGGGAAGCCTTGCACCGGTGAGCTGTCTTGCACAGGGCGCGGCATCCTGCCCCCGGATGAGCAGCTGCCGCACGTATGATATGTGGAAGGGCCTCGATGACCTCATTGAGGACTACTTTGGAAAGATCACCCTTGCCGACCTCGCCGCACCCGATGAGGCAGGCAACGACTATGTTATCTGAATGATGAGCAAAAGAAAATCCCTGCCATCGGCAGGGATTTTCTCATGTGCAGATCAAATCAGGAAACGACAGCGCCGCTGGTCAGCGTGCTGGTGACAGCGTCCATCAGGGCCACCATGGTGCAGTAGTTCTGACCGTAGGTGTCCTTATAATCGGAGTAGGCGTCCAGCTGCTCCTGCGTGGGGGCGATGTCCAGCGACTCAGCCACGGCTTGATAGAGCAGAGCTTCCTTGGAGTAGTTTTCCAGACTGCTCTCGAGGTGGGCCAGCATGGCGTCGGTGTTCTCGTAGCCCAGCAGATTCTGGACGAGGCCGTCGAGGTCATAGCCGTAGTAGCCCGCCAGCGTGCTGTAGTAGTTCAGGCACTGGTTGACCTGATAATCCATCACCTGCTGAGGGATGGACTTGAAGGTGGAGTTTTCCAGCAGGTAGTCCATGACGGCGGTGCTGAGGTTCGAGGTGTAGAGCTGGTCCTGATAGTAGGCGCGCAGGGCCTCCACGGTGTAGATGTTGTTGGGGGTGCCGAAGGCGCCGAAGGTGTCGGCCACCCAGCTGTCGGTGAGCTCGGGCAGGACGCTCTCACTGATGTAGTTGAGGGTCACGGTAAAGACGGCTTTCTGGCCGCTGAGCTTCACAGCATTGCCGCTGGCGTCGGTGGAATCGCTGTAGCCGTCGGGGAAGGTGACGTTGACGTCGAAGGTCTCGCCGGGCTTGTGGCCGATGATCTGGTCTTCAAAACCGTCGATGAAAGTGCCGCTGCCCAGCGTCAGATCGTAGTTCTCGGCGCTGCCGCCGGTGAACTCCACGTTGTTCACAGAGCCGACATAGTTGATGTTCACGGTGTCGCCGTCGGCGGCAGCGCGGTCGGTGATGTGCTCGGTAGAGGAATACTGGTTCAGCAGATCGCTGATCTGCTCCTCCACTTCCTCGCTGGTGGGCTCGACGTCCGAGCGCTTGATGGCGACGGATGCAAAGTCTTCGGGCAGGGTCACATAGTCCAGAGCGCGGATGCCCTCCCAGTAGCCTTTCTCGTCCAGACCATCGCTGTAGTTGAAGTTCTGGTAGTCGTAGTCGGACGCGCTGCCGAGTGCGGAAGAAGATGCCGTGCTGGATGCAGCACTGTCGGCCTTGCCGCCGCAGGCAGCGAGGCTCAGCGCCAGAGCGCCGACGCAGACAAGGCAGAGAGCCTTGGTGAAAATACGCTTCAAAAGAATTCCCTCCTGTTGGTAGACCGGTATTTTGCCGGTGGTTCGAAAAACAACCTCTATTATATCGGGTAAAAATGAAAAAGAAAAGTTTTTTGCAAAATTTCCACACTCTCCCCGCCCTTTGTCGGACTTTTGGGGCCGGAGAGTGCGAAAAGGCGGAAAAGATATGGAAAAGCGGGGGAGCTTTTGCTATTATTATAATAATGTTTTAAGTATGCCCGGCGAAAAAGTTAGGAGGATAAACCCATGGATTTCAACAAAGCAGCTCTGGAAATGCACGAGACGCACCACGGCAAGGTGGGCATCGTGAGCAAGGTGGAGGTCAAGACCCGCGATGACCTGTCCACCGCCTACACCCCCGGTGTCGCTGAACCCTGCCGCAAGATCAGGGAAAACCCCGACGACGTCTACAAGTACACCTTCAAGAGCAATATGGTGGCTGTCGTCTCCAACGGCACCGCCGTGCTGGGTCTGGGTGACATCGGCCCAGAGGCCGGTCTGCCGGTCATGGAGGGCAAGGCTGTGCTCTTCAAGGAGTTTGGCGGCGTGGACGCCTTCCCCATCTGCATCGACGCCCACGATGCAGCCAGCGTCATCGCGGCCTGCAAGGCCATCGCCCCCACCTTCGGCGGCATTAACCTTGAGGACATCAAAAGCCCCGAGTGCTTCGAGATCGAGGAGACGCTGGAGCGTGAGCTGGACATCCCCGTCTTCCACGACGACCAGCACGGCACGGCCATCGTCGTCACCGCTGCCCTCATCAACGCCCTGCGCGTGGTGGGCAAGAAGATGGAAGATGTTCACATCGTCCTGAACGGTCCCGGCGCTGCCGGTACGGCCATCATCAAGATGCTGATGACCGCCGGCGCGAAGGACATCATCGCCGTGGATCAGTTCGGCACCCTGTACAAGGGCTGCAACAGCGCCGAGGCCCACAAGAACTGGCTGGGCGAAGTGACCAACCCCCGCCAGATCAAGGGCGGCCTGAAAGAAGCTCTTGAGGGCGCAGATGTCTTCATCGGCGTGTCCAAGCCCGGCATCCTGACCACCGAGCTGTGCAGGACCATGAACAAGGATGCCATCGTCTTTGCCATGGCCAACCCCACCCCCGAGATCATGCCCGACGAGGCCAAGGCGGGCGGCGTCCGCGTCATGGCCACCGGCCGCAGCGACTTCCCGAATCAGGTCAACAACGTCCTCTGCTTCCCAGGCCTCTTCAAGGGCGCTCTGAGCGTCCGCGCCCGCGACATCAACGACAAGATGAAGCTGGCCGCCGCCTACGCCATCGCTGACCTCATCACCGACGATGACCGCAGCGAAGAGAACATCATCCCCGGTGCCTTCGACCCCCGGGTGGCCGAGGCTGTGGCGAATGCTGTGGCAAAAGCTGCCCGCGAGAGCGGCGTGGCCCGCCTGTAAACGGAGGGAGCTCCTATGAGAACCATTTCCGCGCAGCAGATCACGGACACCGTGGCCCGCCTCTGCATCGAGGCCAACACCCGCCTGCCCCGGGACGTGCAGGAAGCACTGGACAAGGCCCGGGCCGAAGAGCCCTGGCCGCTGGCAAAGAACACCCTCGACCTGCTCTGGTCGAACCTCGCGGCGGCGAAAGAAGAGGATCTGCCCATCTGTCAGGATACCGGCATGGCCTGCGTTTTCGTGGAGCTGGGTACAGACGTCCATATCGACGGCAGTTTTGAGGCTGCTATCCATGAGGGCGTGCGGCGGGGCTACACCGACGGCTATCTGCGCAAGAGCATCGTGGCCGACCCGCTGCGCCGGGGCAACACCGGCGACAACACCCCCGCCGCCATCACGGTGCATCTGGTGGACGGCGAGGGCTGCCGCATCACCGTGGCCCCCAAGGGCTTTGGCAGCGAGAACATGAGCCGCATCCAGATGCTCAAGCCCGCCGACGGCGTGGAGGGCTTCAAGAAGTTCGTCATCGAGACGGTCAAGCTGGCCGGCTCCAACCCCTGCCCGCCCATCGTGCTGGGCGTCGGCGTGGGCGGCAGCTTTGATAAAGTGGCCTATCTCGCCAAGAAAGCTCTGCTCCGCCCGTTGGACGTCCCGAACCCCGACCCCTATTACGCGGACCTCGAGAAAGAGCTTCTGACGGCCATCAATGAGCTGGGCATCGGCCCTCAGGGCTTCGGCGGCAGGACCACCTGCCTCGGCCTCGCCATCGAGCAGATGCCCACCCATGTGGCTGGTCTGCCGGTGGCCGTGAATGTTTCCTGCCATGTCACCCGGCGGGCAAGTGCCGCATTGTGAGAGGGCCAGGACGCTAAAGGAGAATACAAATGCAATACGAACTGACAACTCCCTGCACGGCGGCAGACCTCGCACCCCTGAAAGCGGGCGATACCGTGCTGCTGTCCGGTGTGGTGTACACCGCCCGCGACCAAGCCCATAAGCGGATGCTGGAAGCGCTGGACAAGGGCGAAAAGCTGCCATTTGACCTCGAGGGCAGTGCCATCTACTACGTCGGCCCCACGCCGGAGCGCCCGGGCGAAGTCATCGGCTCTGCCGGCCCCACCACCAGCGGACGGATGGACGCCATGAGCCCCCGCCTGCTGGACCTGGGCAATAAAATTATGATAGGCAAGGGCAAGCGGGACGCCGCCGTCAAAGAGGCCGTCGTCCGCAACGGCGCGGTCTATCTGGCTGCGCTGGGCGGTGCCGGTGCGCTGATGGCCCAGAGCGTCAAGACGCTGGAAGTCATCGCGTGGCCCGACCTCGGCTGTGAGGCCGTCCGCCGTCTGACCGTGGAAAAAATGCCCCTGACGGTCATCCTCGACGCCCACGGCGGCGACCTCTACACTTCCGGCCCGGCGGCCTATCTCGAGACGGTAAAGTGACGAAATTACGCGGGGTAAATTTGGTTTGAATAGACAAACTTTCTGCGAATGGCTTGCAACACGGTACGGAATGTGGTATCCTATAACAAACCGGACCGGAACGCCTGTGTGCCCCGGACAGGGAATTTACGAGGCAGGAGGCCGATAACATGCAGATCCACCAATCCGCAGAAGATTATCTCGAGACTATCCTTATGCTGACCCAGCGGATGGGCCGTGTGCGCTCCATCGACGTGGTCAACGAGCTGGGCTATACCAAGGCCAGCGTCAGCATTGCCATGAAAAAACTGCGGGAAAATGGCTATATCGCGGTGGACGGCGAGGGCAACCTGACCCTGCTGGATCCGGGCCGTGAGATCGCGGAACGCATTTACAGCCGCCACCGTCTGCTGACCCACTTCTTTATGCAGCTGGGCGTGGACGAGAAGATCGCTGCCGAGGACGCCTGCAAGGCAGAGCATATCCTCAGCGAGGAAACGCTGGCCAAGATCCGCGAGCAAGCGCTGCTCCACGATGCAGAGGAATCCGCCAAGAACGGGTAAACAGAAGATCTTCCACAAAACAACAAATGCCGCCCTCATCCAGACCGGATGGGAGCGGCATTTTTGTGCCTTTTTCGTCTGTTGTTTTTAATAGGAATCCAGCCCCAGGCTGACATCCAGTGCCTGATTGACCCGCCGCTGGTCCTCCGGGGTGATCTGCCCGGCCCGCTCCCGCAGGCGGTGTTTGTCCAGCGTGCGGATCTGCTCCAGCAGCACCACGCTGTCCTTGGCAAGGCCTGTGTCCTCTGCCCGGATATTGATGTGGGTGGGCAGGCGGGCTTTGTCCAGCCGGGATGTAATGGCGGCCGCAATGACGGTGGGGCTGTGGCGGTTGCCGATCTCGTTTTGCACGATGAGCACCGGGCGGATGCCGCCCTGCTCTGAGCCGACCACGGGCGAGAGGTCGGCGTAGAAAACTTCTCCTCTGTGTACCTCCATGGAATCTCCCTCCTTGCAGTTGGGGAGGCAGCGCCGCTATGTGGTGCGCAGGCCTCCCTGCTGCCCTTAGTATGGGCGGGGGAGAGGGCCGCTATGCACGCGGCGCGGTTTATTCCATTGTATGCACCAGGTGCGGTCAGGTTTCCGGGGGCAGCTGTTCCAGCGTGCAGAACGCCAGTGCCATGCCGCCGTCGTGGCTGAGAGAGAGCTTTGCGGTCAGGTGGTGTGCCGCCACCCACTCCGCCGTTTTGCCGGAGAAACGATAGTTCGGGGCCCCGGAAGGCAGGCGGACGGCTTCGATCTCACACAGGGAGAACGGCGCGGCAAGCCCCGTGCCTGCCGCCTTGAGGAATGCCTCTTTGGCGGCAAAATCAGCCGCCGCGCTGGCAGCCTTATGGGCGGAAGCCCGCCCGGCGGGCCAGGGCTCAGCCTCTGCACCAAGGCCCAGCGCGGCCTGCTCTGCCGGGCCGAACACCCGCCGAACAAAGGCCGGGCCATGGGCCCCGGAGAGGCTTTTTTCCATCCGGGCGACCT
>ERZ826613.3516-NODE-3516-length-12949-cov-3.503257_pt1 | contig 12949 bp, 10 predicted proteins | sample MGYA00519925_ERZ826613 | MGnify/ENA primary metagenome ERZ826613 (study PRJEB31778, sample SAMEA3449236) | human gut metagenome | biome: human gut; feature: human-associated habitat; material: faeces | place: United Kingdom | collected 2010/2012 ... | reverse complement strand
GGCCCCTGGATGGCCCACCAAAGAAAAGCTTCTGCCGTAAGGTGGAAGCTTTTTTTATAAAAAGGCCATGCAGGACTTGAAAGGACGGCCGAGCGAGAGCGAGGTAATGAACAGTCCAGTGGACTGTTCATTAGTCCGTGGGTGTTGGGCCCCTGGATGGCCCACCAAAGAAAAGCTTCTGCCGTAAGGTGGAAGCTTTTTTATAGAATGGCAGACAGGGATATAAAAGCAACGACTTTGCCCCTCCCTATGAAAGCGATTGTTTGTGGCGTAGATTGCAGTTTTTTGGCGGTTATGCTACACTAAAATAATAGCGTGAAAATAATAGTGTGAAAATAGTTAGGAGAAAAAATAAATGGAAACACAGCACAGCGGCCGGAGCTCATTTTCCGGCAAACTTGGCTTTGTCCTGTCGGCAGCCGGCGCCTCGGTTGGCTTGGGCAATATCTGGCGGTTCCCATACCTGGCGGCAAAATATGGCGGTGGAATTTTTCTGCTGATTTACATTCTGCTGGCGGTCACCTTTGGCTATACAATGATTATGGCAGAGACAGCGCTGGGACGGATGACCCGGAAAAGTCCGGTTGGGGCCTTTGCAGCTTCTGGAAAGGGACGCTGGCGTGCATTTGGAGGATGGATCAACGCGGTAATTCCCATTTTGATTGTGCCGTATTATTCGGTTATTGGCGGTTGGGTTATCAAGTATCTGGTGGGGTATATTACCGGTCATGGCAGTGAGCTGGCACAGGATGGGTATTTTTCCTCTTTCATCGCCAATGGCGCTTCGGTGGAAATCGTATTCCTGCTCTTTACCCTGCTTACACTGGGCATCATTTTTGCCGGTGTCCGCAATGGTGTGGAGCGTGTTTCCCGGATGATGATGCCGGTACTGGTGGTGTTATCAGTAATTATTGCAGCTTATTCAGTAACACGGCCCGGTGCGCTGGAAGGAGTGAAGTACTTTTTGGTACCGAATCCGGCCAATTTTTCATGGATGACAGTGGTTACAGCCATGGGCCAGATGTTCTATTCTTTGTCCATCGCAATGGGTATTTTAGTAACATTCGGCTCTTACATGAAAAAAGATGTGTCCATTGAGGGATCTACCAAGAACGTTGAGATTTTTGATACGCTGATTGCAATGATGGCCGGGTTGATGATCATTCCGGCGGTGTTTTCGTTCTCTGGTGGTGACCCGGACACCCTGCAGGCCGGTCCCGCACTGATGTTTATTACGATCCCGAAAGTTTTTGAAAGCATGGAACTTGGTTCGCTGGTGGGCGTGCTGTTCTTTGTTCTGGTGCTGTTTGCAGCGGTGACAAGCTCTATTGCATTGACAGAAAGCGCAGTATCGACTTTTGAGGATGAACTGGGATGGAGCCGCAAAAAGGCTGCGGCAGTGATTGGGATTATTATGGTGCTGCTTGGAAGCTTGTCGGCGCTTGGCTATGGCCCGCTGTCGGGCGTGACCGTTATCGGGATGCAGTTCCTTGACTTTTTCGACTTCCTGACAAACTCAGTTATGATGCCCATTGCGGCCATTGCAACCTGCCTGCTGGTGACCAGCGTGATCGGCGTGGAAAAGATTGAGGAAGAGGTGACCCAGAATGGTCAACCTTTCCGCCGAAAAAAGGTTTTCAATTTTATGATCCGCACCCTTTGCCCGGTGTTTGCTGCCATCATTCTGGTAAGTTCTGTGGCGAATGCCCTCGGGTGGATCTCGATGTAAAAGAATTTGATATTATCATACCATATGGGAAAATGGATTTACACCCCCTCAATATGATTTACAGGCGAAACCTTTGGCGGCCAGCGGTTGAAAAAGGTGTATACCAGAAAACCGCTGAACACCGCTATGCCGCTGCTGCCGCTGATGTGTACCATTTTATCCTGGATAAGATGGTCGATACCCGCCCCGGCAGCGAATGGTTCTGGCAGACGGATGAATATGGCACCCCCCGCCCACAAGCCCATTGTGGAGCCGTGGAAGTGCCCTTACCGCAATGGCCGGATGTGCATGGAACTCATGAGAAGGAACCCCGATGTCAATGTGTAAACTGCACTCTGAATTTTACCGCCAGCAGGCAAAGCTGGACGCCCTGCTGACCCGCCGCTGCCACACCATCACCGAAGGCAAGAACGGCGAGGGCGCGACCTACATCAAGACGGCCAGGGGCTGGCTGCACATTGCCCATGGCGTGCGCAACACTGCGGAGGGCCTGCGCTATGTGATCTACCTGTTTGTGACCGATTTGAAAGAGCCCTGGAAAGTGATTGCCGAACCGGCCGGATTTTTGATCGCGCCGCGTGGCTGGGAGCGCGTCAGCGATGTTTCCAACGTGGTATTTACCAATGGTGCTATTGCGGATGATGACGGTAAGGTGTATATTTATTATGCCGCCAGTGATACGCGCCTGCACGTTGCTTCCACGACCATTGGCCAGCTTTTGGACTTTGCATTCAAAAACCCCGCAGACCCGCTGCGCAGCCGTGACTGCGTGGCCCAGCGTGTGGCGCTGATCGAAAAAAATCAGGCATATCTCAATCAGCAAGACCGGTAATATCGCGTGCCCGTGCCCCGGCGGGGGCGTCCACCCTGGCGCACCCTGGCTGCCCATGCTGGCGCTGCTGGCTTTGCTGGTGTTGGATGTCAGCGTCGGCGCGCAGTTCCCGGTGCCGTGGGGCGGGCTGCTGACCCTGCGCGGTGCGGCTAGCTTTTGCCTGGATTTCGCCCCCGCCCGGAAATTGTGGACGGCATCTGGCAGCGCCCTGAATGGCCGTGGAAAACCCTGCCCGCGTCTGATTCTGCAGGGGCTGGAGGAGGCTGCAGCCTATCAGGATGAGGCAGGGAAACGGTACACCGGCTTTATGCTGCAGACCCTTGGTCTGCCTCTGCCCGGCGATTACGGCCAGGTGCCCGCAAAGCTGTGGTACCTGCACAAAGTGTAATGCGCAAAAATTGTGCGTCAACCTGAAAATGATTCCGCGATATGACCCTATCATTTTATAATGTGCTGTGATATAATGAGGTAAATCGACAATGTCAATTCTAAAACTGACCCCTTCCTGCAAGGATTACCTTTGGGGCGGCAGCCGCCTGCGCACCGACTTTGGCGTGCAGAGCGATTTGAACCCGCTGGCGGAAGCCTGGGTGCTTTCCTGCCATCCCGATGGCCCCAGCTATCTGCCGGACGGCACCATGTTGGCGGACTACCTGGCCGCCCACCCGGAAGCGGCGGGAACAGACTGCAAAAAGTTTGAAATGTTCCCCGTTCTGACCAAGTTCATTGACGCCAAGAATAACATTTCCATCCAGGTACACCCCTCCAACGAGTATGCGCTGGAGCACGAACACCAGTACGGCAAGACCGAGATGTGGTATGTGCTGGACTGTGAACCGGGCGCGTTCCTGTATTACGGCTTTGACCATGAGATCAGCCGGGAAGAACTGGAAGAGCGCATCCGGAACAATACCCTGACCGAGGTGCTGAACGCCGTGCCGGTGAAAAAAGGCGATTGCTTCTTTATCCCGTCCGGCACGCTGCACGCTATCTGCAAGGGTGTTGTGGTGGTTGAAGTGCAGCAGAACTCCAACGTGACCTACCGTGTGTACGATTACGGCCGCGTGGGGGCGGACGGCAAACCGCGCGCGCTGCATGTAAAGCAGGCGCTGGAGGTAATGCGCCGTACCCCGCCGGAACAGCATGATTTCAGCCCCCATCTGGCAAAGTGCGATTACTTTACCGTGGATGTGGTGGCAGGTGGTCACACCGGCATAGCGGACGAGACGTCCTTTGTTTCGCTCCTGATTACCGAAGGGGAGGGGCGCCTGACCTGCGGCGGCGAAACGGTGCAGGCAAAAAAGGGCGACAGTTTCTTTATCACGGCGGGCAGCGGTGCCTATGCTTTAACGGGCAGCTGCAAAGCCCTGCTGACAACCGTTTGATTATTACCAAAGCAGAGTGAACAAGAACCCCGGCCTGCTGTGCAGCCGCGTATGCGGAACGCCGGCTGCGCCAAAACGGAGGCAGGGGAACCATGAACACAATAAGCTGCGTTTCTCCTTCAAATCCCTGTCCGGATGGTTCCCGGGCAGGGATTTATTGTAGTTGGAAATAAAACACAAAAAATACAATTTGTATATTTATCGAAAAACAAAACAGAATGAGCGATACGCGCGGCGAAACGATTCGTCACAATATGCAAAAAAACACCTGCATATTTGTCAAACATGTCGAAAATTGACCTTGCCCCCGGTGGGGGAGTCTGCTATACTTGTGAAGCATGAAAAAATGAGAGCCGGGCTGTCTGTGCAGCCCGGGAAAGCAAAAAAAAGATAACGATAAGGCGTCTTGTTTTGCGCAGGGCGGTAGTGGGGGCACTGCCGGACAAAAGGGGAAAGCATAAATGAAACTGATATTTGAATTTGCCCGCATTGCGGCGTTCTGCTTTGCGGGGGAGGTTTGCCACCTGGTGTTGCCGCTGCCCATCCCGGCCAGCGTGTACGGGCTGATGCTGCTGCTGGCGGCGCTGCGCTTTGGGGGGGTCAAACTGGAGCAGGTGCGCACGGCGGCGCTGTTTCTGACCGGCATTTTCCCGCTGCTATTTGTTCCGGCGGCTGCGGGCGTGATGGATCTGTGGGCGGATTTACAGGCCATGCTGGTGCCGGTGCTGCTGGCCTTGATCCCCATTACCATTTTGGTCATGACGGTGTCCGGCTGCGTGACCCAGCGCCTGGCAGAGCGGAAGGAGAAAAAGCAATGATCACACAAGTTCTGGAATCTTCCGCCGTATGGGGCGTGCTGCTCACGCTGGCTGCGTTCGGCCTGGGGGTGCTCATCAACAAGCGCACTGGTCAGGCAATTTTCAACCCGCTGCTGTTGGGCACGGCGTTTGTCATCGTGGTGCTCAGCGTGTTGAAAATCCCCTATGATACATACGCTGCCAGCGCTTCGCCCGTCAGCTACCTGCTGCTGCCCGCAACGGTCAGCCTGGCAGTGCCGCTGTATGAAAAATGGGATCTGCTGTGCAAAAATCTGGTAGCCATTGTGGCCGGTGTGCTGGCCGGAGTTATGGCCAGTCTGTTCAGCGTGCTGGCACTGGCCCTGCTGCTGGACCTGAACCATGAGCAGTACATCACCCTGCTGCCCAAGTCCGTTACCACTGCCATCAGCATGGATGTTTCCCGCGAGCTGGGCGGCATTGCCACCCTGACGGGTGCCATTGTGATTTTGACCGGCATTGTGGGCGCGCTGGCGGCGGAAACCGTCTGCAAGGTGTTCCGCATTACCAACCCCATTGCCAAAGGCATCGGCATTGGTACGGCGTCCCACGCCGTGGGCACCAGCAAGGCGCTGGAAATCGGCGAAGTGGAAGGCGCGATGAGCGGCCTTTCCGTTGCTGTGGCCGGTATCATGACCGCCGTGCTTTGCCCGCTGTTCTCGGAATTGATTCACTAAATACAGAAGGCCCGCCCGCGCATCACCTGGTTTGTGGTGCGCGGACGGGCTGTTTGTATGCCGCCGGACGGCGGGAAACGGCATTTTTTGCAAGTTTTTTGCCCGGCAGCGGGGGCAGCTCTTGCCGCGCGGCGGGTTCTATACTATAATAAATAAGCTGTTTGTATGTGCAAAATACAGAGAAAAAAGCGCAGCGCCGCCCGGCAATAGAGGGCTGGAATGTGCGACGCTGACGGAGAGAGGATCATAAAATCATGGGATTTTCGTTTGTGACAGAAATTCCTTCCCCGGATGTCATTCGGGAAAGGTTTCCCCTTGCGCCGGAACTGGCCGTCCGCAAAAAAGAGCGGGATGAAGAAATCAAAAAGATCATTACCGGCGAAAGCGACAAGCTCCTGGTCATTGTCGGCCCCTGCTCGGCGGATAACGAGGAAGCCGTTGTGGATTATGTGTCCCGTCTGGTCAAGGTGCAGGAGAAGACGAAGGACCGCCTGGTGATCGTTCCGCGCGTGTACACCAACAAGCCCCGCACCACCGGCGAGGGCTACATGGGAATGATCCACCAGCCGGACCCGGAAAAGAAGCCGGATATGCTGGAGGGAATTCTGGCCATCCGCCATATGCACATGCGCGTATTGCAGGAAACCGGCTTTTCCACTGCGGACGAGATGCTCTATCCCGAAAACCTGCGTTACCTTTCGGACATTATGTCTTACATCGCTGTGGGTGCCCGCTCGGTGGAAAACCAGTTCCACCGCCTGGTGGCCAGCGGCTGCGATGTGCCCGTGGGCCTGAAAAACCCCACCAGCGGCGATTTGACCGTTATGCTCAACTCTGTTGTGGCGGCCCAGGTGCCCCATGACTTTATCTTCCGCGGGTGGGAGGTCCAGTGCCCCGGCAACCCGCTCAGCCACACCATTCTGCGCGGCGCGGTGAACAAGCACGGCCAGACCATCCCCAACTACCATTACGAGGATCTGCGCCTGCTGTATGAGCTGTACATGAAGCGCAACCTGAAGAACCCCGCCTGCATTGTGGATACCAACCACAGCAACTCCGGCAAGCAGTATATGGAGCAGATCCGCATTGCGAAAGAGGTTCTGCACAGCCGCCGCCATTCGGACGACATCAAGAACCTGGTCAAGGGCCTGATGATCGAAAGCTATATTGAGCCGGGCAGCCAGAAGATCGGCGAGCACTGCTATGGCAAGTCCATCACGGACCCCTGCCTGGGCTGGGACGATACCGAGCGACTGCTGTACGATATCGCAGAGCTTTCTTAAGGCAACGCCGCACAATTCAAAGCTATCGTTTTGGGCAGGGCGGGGATTTATTCAGAAACGCCTTAGCCAACCTCCAAGACACCCCACCAAAGGTTCCCGCATCGGCGCACAGATGCGGAACCCATTCGCCCTGCCGCCGACCCGATACATTTCGGATATGACGAACCATTATAGTGAAAGAGAATTTTAAGAAAACCAAGAAGCGTTTCTTGCCCCTGATGTCGGCGCTTGCGCTGGCCGTCCGCATAGCAGTTACGGAAAATCTCAAAAAGATTCCCAACCATATGAAACAAAAAACCATCGTTCCAGCCCTTCCCTTTCTCCTGCCCAGCCTGTTCGGGGTGGGGGTGTTCTATGCGGTGCCGTTTGCGGTCAGCGTGTTTTTTACGTTTACACAGGGGGTGGCGCACCCGCACTTTGCGGGGCTGCAAAATTTCCGGGAGCTGTGGGGCACTGCCGTGTTCCGGCAGGCGCTTGGCAACACGGTGCTCTTTCTCACCGTTGGGCTTTGCCTGCTTTTGGCGTTGGCGTTGTTTGCGGCGCTTGTGTGTGCCAAGGGGCGCTTTGCGCCGCAGGAGCTGGCGCTGCTGCTGCCCATGGTGATCCCCGTCAACAGCTTTGCCCTGGGCTGGCAAAGCCTTTGGGGGCAGAATGGGGCTGTGAATCGTCTGTTGGGTCTGGCCGGGCGGGAACCGGTCGATTTTTTGAACGGTGCGGCGGCTTTTCCGCTTCTGGTGGCGCTGTACCTCATCAAAAATACCGGCTGTGTCAGCCTGATTTTGGCCGCCGTCATCCGCGCCGTCCCGCAGGATTATCAGGATGCCTACCAACTGGACAGCACCAGCGAATGGGGGTATGTGCGCCGCGTTTTGCTGCCTCTGCTCACACCGACGCTGCTGATCGGAATGCTGTTGGGCATCAGCAATTACTTTTTGATGTTCCGGGATGTGTATGCGCTGTACGGCAGCAACCCGCCCGCACGGCTGTATATGCTGCAGCATTTCATGAACGGCAATTTCTACCAGTTAAACCATCAGCTTCTCAGTGCCGCTGCGCTGGCAACGGTGCTTTTGATTACTGGCACGGTTTGGTTCGGCAAACGCTGCACTGTGGAAAAAACGGAAAACGGGAAAGGGCGGCGGCAATAATGTGGAAAAAAGGCGTGCGGTTTCGCCTGCAAAAGCTGGGGCTGAACCTTTTGGCGGCGTGCTGCCTACTGCCGGTGATCTTTCTGCTGGCAAATTCTCTTTGCGTTGGCGGAACCGTCAGCTTGACACAGTATGAGGACATTCTTTTGTACCAGCGGCCGTTCTACGTCTGGTTCTGGAACAGTGCTGCCTACACGGCATCCACCCTTGCGGTTTCCCTGCCCGTCAGCGTTTTGGCGGGGTATGGATTCAGCCAGTTTTCCTTCCCCGGACGGAATTTTTTGCTGGGATTCTATGTTCTGCTGATGCTGATGCCATTCCAGGCAACGGTCGTATCGCAATATTTGACGCTGAACGCCCTTGGTCTGCTGGATACCCCGTGGGCTGTTATCTGGCCGAACGCTTTTCAGACGTTCGGCGTATTCATGATGACACAGTTCATGGCGTCCATTGACCGGGAACTCCTGCAGGCGGCCCGGCTGGACGGTGCAGGACATGGAACGCTGTTTTTCCGCATTGTGCTGCCGCTGTGCCGCCCGGCTGTTTTCTCCCTGCTGTTGCTGCAATTCCTTGCGTGCTGGTCCCTGATCGACCAGCCGCTGCTGTTTTTGAAAAACGGCGCGCTGTACCCGCTGGCGCTGGAGCTGAACAGCCAGACCTTTGGCAGCTCGGCGTATGCGGCAGGGGCGATTTACGCGGTGCCGCCGGTTTTGGCCTATGGCCTGTGCCGGAAGTATCTGACACAGGGGGTAAAAAGCCTGTGACGCAAAATGTGAAGCGAAACACGATTGGCCGCCTGGCGCTTGGCTTTTTTGCGGCGATGCTGGTATTGACCCTGCTGAACCAAAAAATTGATGCCCTGCGCACCCCGACCGTGGCGACGGTATGGCCCAAAGCGGGGCAGATCAACGGCGCGGAATATTCGACGGTGCTGCCTACAGAAACGCTGCGGCAGGAGAACGGAGAAACCTTTGTTTACATCGCAGAGGAAAGCACCTCCTGGCGATATGAAACCACGGCCCGGCGCGTGCGCGTGACGGTGCTGGAGCAAAACGAAAGCTGGACGGCAGTCAGCGGCCTGTCCGGCGATGCCCCGGTGGTGCAGTACGCCACGCGGGCGCTGAACGCAGACGGCGGCCCCGTGCGGCTGTGGGAGGGGACAGCATGAAACCATTCCATATGGCGCGGAAAATTTTGCTTCCGGCCGTGCTGCTGGCCCTGGCGATCGGTTTGGCATGGAAACAAACGGAATTGGCCGCATCACTGCCCGCTGATCGGGTCGAAATTCTGGCAGACGGCGGAGCGTCCTATCTCGTTCCTGCGCGTGCGGCGCTGGAACAGGCCGGTGCAGACGGGGAAGCCTTTGTAGCTACGCTGGAAAACGACCGTCTGGTACTGGCCGAAGTCACCTTGTTTACGGCCCAGCAGGCCGACGCCGCCCTGACCCATGCGGGGATCACTGACGTGCGGGTCCTGGATTACAGTTGGGGCAAAGAGCTTTTGCGTCAGCTCGTCACATTGCGGCGGATGGGGATGGCACTTGCCGCCATTGCCGCACTGCTCTGGTGGCTGGCGTGCGGGGTGCGCAGGGAACTGCGGTGTGCCGGGGCGGCCTTGCGGCATTCCTATTGGCAGGAATGGCTGCCCGACCATGCGGCCGCACTGCTGGCCTGGGGCATTGCGGCACTCCCCTGCCTATTGGCGGTCGCTTTGTTGGCACGTTGGCTGTGGCAGGTCGAAATCGTTTTGCCGGCAGGGCTGATTCCTGCAGGCAGCCTGTTTGACCGCGCCCATTACGCCGCGTGGCTGGAAAGGACGTTCCCTGCAGGGCATTGTTCCGCTTACGCCGCCGCTTTGCGCCAGACCATTGTGCAAAGCCTTCGCCTGGGGACAGCGTCCGGGCTGGCGTTTCTTGCATGGCTTGGTTGGGGGCGCTGCATGAATACGCATCAAAAAAAGTGATTTTGGAAACGGGTTTGCGCTGTGCATTTTGAAAGCGAGAGCGAAAAGAGGTCGGCCAACATGAAATCTTCTCCTTTCCATAACCGAATTCGCCTGCTGGCTTTGCTGGCCGCATTTGTTCTGGCTTGTGCCGGGTGTGTTTGGCTTTTTCTGCACAGCGGGCGGGCGAACCGCCGCCAAGAAGCAGAACCGGTTTCCGCCTCCGCACAAACGGCGGAAGCTGCCGCCCTGCCTAACTTTGCTGCGCCGGTGCTGTACGACGCACAGTCGGAAGTGACCGAAGAGCTTCCCGATGACCATGCCTGGCAGCAGGAAATCTTTCCCTATGGCGATGATCTGGTTCAACTGAATTACGGCGGGGATGATGCCCTGTTTGCTGCGGTGTCTGCCTTGACCGGGAGCACGGTTCTGGCCTTCCCGGCGCAGGATTTTCCCAACTTGGGCACGCTTCGCTGTGCCAGCGCTGCCCTTGCCCCGGACGGGACGCTCTGGCTCCTCGGCTATGACGAAACGACGCAGGAATTTGCCCTGCAAGGCTCCGGCCAGGGCGAACCGGCACGGTTGGGTGTCTGCCCCTTTGACTACGCCAGCCCGGATGCCTTTGCGGTGTGCGGGGACTATGCCGCTGTGCTGGGCAGGATCGGCACAGAGCGGATTTTGGTGATGTACGACCGCGCCACGGGACAAAGTACCAGAAAAACCGGCGTACAGTCGTTTTGCTTTGGGGCGGATGGTACACTGTATTGCGTCAAAACGGATGGCACCCTCTGCGCCGCCGACCCCATGCAGACCAAAAGCCTTTGGCAGCAGGAGCTTCCCAGCGGGTCTGCATATCAGCAGGTGTGGTACAGCCCGCAGGTTGGGCTGTTCAGCTGTGCCAGCCGCGGGGGAACGGTTCGGCTGCATGACGCGGAAACAGGAGAACCGACAACGGCGTTTTTTACGGCGGCGGAAAATGGGCTGGATTACACGGCGGAGGGGATGGCGAGCGCCTCCTTTGCCGTCGGGGCGGACAAACGGGTGCTGTTCTGCCAAATCACAACGGACTATGACCAGCAGCCGATAGAAAGCCGCCGCATCACCCGCGTCTTTTTGCCCCGAACCGCAAGCAACGCTGCGGTGACACTGACCATCACTGCGCCCTACCCGGCGCAGGGGTTGCTGTCCTGCGTGCGGCTGTACCAAAGCCGACACCCGGAGGTGGAGATCGTCTGGGACACCGCCTACGACACCGTGAGCGATTATAGCGCCCACTGGGAGCAGTACGCCGAACAGCTGTCGCTACGGCTGATGAGCGGTGACGTGGGCGATATTGTGCTGCTGAACGGTTCCGGCCTGGAGGTGAGCGCCGTGCTGGAGAGCGACGCCATGGCCGATTTGACGCCCTATCTGGAACAATGCCCCTACCGTGACGAGCTGGACGAGGAACTGTTGCAGCCGCTGACCAACAGCGCGGGGCGGCTGTGCGGCGTTCCGCTGGGGGTATCGCCGCAATATTTGATCTACAACGAGACGTTGGGCCAGTCGCTTGGCCTGACATGGGACACCGATGCCCTGACCTGGAAGGACCTGCTGGACTTAGCCACCGTCTGGCAGGCAGCGGGGGAGGCAAGTCCTTCGCTGTTCTGCACGGGCACGGCGCGGGACCCGGATTCGATTTTGGAGGACTTTCTCCTGGCCAATCTGGACAGCTTTTCCGATGCGGCTGCGGCTGCCGCACTGGAGCCGCAGCTTGCGGCGCTTCAAGCGCTGTGGGACGGCGACACCCTGATGCGTGCCGGTACGGACGGCCGCTTTTGGAGCGACGGCTTTTTTGAGAATGTCCTTTTCACCATGGGTTCCGCCGCCAACTATGAAAATTTGCTGGAAAACCTGACGGCGGCGGAGCAGGCCAGCCAGTGTACCCTGCGCCTAGTTCCCATCCCGTTGGGCGAAAATGCAAGCAGGCGCCAAAACTACGCCGTCAGTTGGGGGATCTCCGAACGATCCGGCAACAAGGAGGCGGCCTGGGCGTTGCTGGAAGCCACGCTTGGCGAGGACGGCTTTGTGAACGATATTTACAGCAAAGATTACGCGCTTGTCAACCGCGTGGCCGACCGCCAGCGGTATGAAGCAATCTTCGCCGCACGGCACAGCGTCCAGCCGCAGGAGCGCCACTATGCGCAGTACCGCGCTGTCTGCCTTCAGCCGACCAGCCGTTACAGTGAGCCAAACAACTGGAAAGCCTGCGTTCTGGCACCGATCCAAGAGGCTGTCACAGGCACCGCCCCGCTGGACGAGGCCATCCAAACTGCCGTGACCAACTGGAATCGGGAACGGGTAGAGTAACCAATTTCATATGCTTCATTGCGCCAAAAGCGCTGTGATGAAAAAACTTTGGTAAAATTTGCTGCATCGTTTTCATCAATTTTATACCGAAGTTTATTGAAAAGTTTCCGAATGTCGGCTTTCTATAAGGAGGTGATTATTTGAAAGGCTATTTTGTAGGTACAATTTCAGCGAAAAAAGTTAGAAGAAAACAGATCATCAATTGACAGCACAAGCTATGTTTATGCATCAACAAGAACAAAGCAGGCGCAGCCGAGAGGCGTGCGCCTGCTTTGCCTTGAACGAAAGATTCTGCTTGAAACAATGGATTGTTATTTGAATGCAAATTATCCAAATCAGTTGAATGGTGCCATGTCAGTATTATCTGAAATGAATTTCAGATATTTGGCATGGCACTGTTTTATTGATAATACGACATCGCATCCACTCTCTCTCCGTTTTCCCTCACCTCAAAATGCAAGTGGTTCCCCGTGGCGCGGCCGGTGTGGCCGACGTAGGCGATCACCTGCCCGGCCTGCACCTGTTGGCCTTGGGTGACGCAGATTTGACTGCAATGGGCATAGAGCGTTTGCAGGCCGCTGCTGTGGTCGATTTGGACGTAGTACCCGTAGCTGCCGCCCCAGCTGTCAAGGGCGTTGGCCACTGTGACCGTTCCGTCCGCGTCGGCAAGAATTGGCGTACTCTCCGGCACAGCAATATCAGTACCGTCGTGGTAGCTGGTTTCGCCGGTCAACGGGTCGGTGCGGTAGACGAACGGCGAGGAGATGCT
>ERZ826613.3509-NODE-3509-length-12980-cov-6.319845_pt1 | contig 12980 bp, 10 predicted proteins | sample MGYA00519925_ERZ826613 | MGnify/ENA primary metagenome ERZ826613 (study PRJEB31778, sample SAMEA3449236) | human gut metagenome | biome: human gut; feature: human-associated habitat; material: faeces | place: United Kingdom | collected 2010/2012 ... | reverse complement strand
ATGATAGGGGTCTCCAAAACCTTTGGTGGGAGTTCGATTCTCTCATCCCCTGCTAATAAAACACCGTATTTACGGTGTTTTTTTGTTTTGTGTATTATTAAAGTAGTCAATAGAAGAACCGGGAGATAATAATGTCTTCCGGTTCTTTATTTTCGGCTTTTTAGGTAATAAAAGAAATTCCCTTACCTCGATTGATATCCGTTTTAGAGATATTATTCTTCCTGTATAACTGGCAACATCAAAATGTATATTTTTGATCATTTAAGAATATACAAATTTGACTATTATATAGCAATATTAAATTGAATCATTAAGCCACCGAAATTGGTTATAAAATAATCATATTGTAAAGGATGGGTTTCGTGGAGTCTTTTGTAGCGATTTTTTTCAGGTGGTTCCAGATGAACGCCAAAACCGCAGTACATACAACCATTTCTCGTATATCCCATGCTATACAGGTCTGGTATTTTTACATTGTATTTTTTGATATATTCATTAATATCATCGTCGGTCCAAAAGGAGAGAGGTTTACATTGATTGTCTTTGAATTTATAAAAGACATTGCAGCCATATTCGAGCCAAGCTTTTTCGCGTTGAAAACTTTCTGATGCTAATATTCCTAAAATAACGCATTCCATACCAAGTTCTTTTGCTTTTCGACGAAGAGGTTCCTTTTTGAGTTTATCACAGCATTTATCAGAAATAGGTAATTCTATATATTTTTGATATTTCTTAAAATTTCGTTCGATATAGTCGATTGAGTTTTGCTTTGTAAGAGAAGTTTTGGCATGTTGATATGTCCTGATAGCATTTGATACACGTTTAGAAAACATGGGATAGCCATAGTGTTCTACCACTTTCTTGAAATTCCACATTTCGCCTTTGGCATCAATAGGGTATACAATGATGATATTTGTATGATTTTCATTAAGCTCCCATTGGATGTGCTTAAGGGTTTCGGGATATTCGTTTGTTGTATTTGCAAATAGATGTAGAATGTTTGGGTATAACTGCTTAGCAATGTGGGATAACACAGTTGAATCTTTTCCGCCAGAATAAGATATATAGCAATGATCTTCGCCAAAGGTTATAACTGCTTGTCTAATAAGAAATTTTGTCTGAATTACTTTATCTTCAAGGGGCATTGAACGCAATGAAGCCAAAGTATTACGTCTGAATGAAAGATATTCAGAGTGCTTTTTACCACATTTTTTACAGTATCTAGAACCGCGACTATAACGCATGTTTTCGGCGTATTCTTCATTACAAATTTTACAAATAAACATTGTTTTATTCCTCCTTATTTAATTTTGAACTAACAAAATATTTGTATTTCTATTATAATACAAATATTTTGTTGATTCAAGCATCATAATACAAAATTTTATTGTGAAAAATGCTGTATTATAGTACAATTAAAAATCGGAAAGGTGGGCATTTCTATGGAAATTGGAAGTAGATTATCTGAATTGAGAAAGAAACATGGATATACACAAAAACAATTGGCAGAAGCTCTCAATTTGTCACAACAAATAGTAAGTAACATAGAAAGGAATACCACGGCACCAGATGTAGAATTTCTGCATGGTGCAGCTGATTTATACAAGATTTCTTTAGATGAACTTATTGGCAGAAAAACACTTATCACTGAGGAAAGCAGCTATGAACAGCAGATATTAAATGTCGTTGAAATGATGGATGACACAAAAAAAGAGCTTAGTTTACGGTTACTAAGTGAAGTGGCTCAACAAAGAGGTGATAAGGATGGCGAATAGTTATTTTAATGAAAATACACTTGAGGAGTTGATTGAAGAAATTAAGTATGTATATAAGTCTGATAATAGACCTTGGATTATTGGATATAGTGGAGGTAAAGACTCAACTACAGTTGTTGAACTTGTATATAAAATGCTATTAGGATTAAAACCCGATGAAAGACACAAGAATGTTTATATTGTATCATCTGATACACTTATTGAAAATCCACTTATAAAGATTTATTTGAGTAAAATGAATGATTTATTAGGAGAGGCAGCAGATAGAGATGGGATACCAATTAAATCTGCAATGGTTACTCCGGTACCAAATAATTCTTTTTGGGCAAATGTGATTGGCAGAGGATTTCCGACTCCTAGAATGAATGGAACATTTAGATGGTGTACAGATAGATTGAAAATAAATCCGAGCGGAGAATATATCCAAAAGGTTATAGATGATGAGGGTAAGGAAGTAGTAGTTCTTCTCGGGGTAAGAAAGGCTGAGAGTATAGCAAGAAAGAGAAGAATTGAAGGAAGAGAATTGGCAAATAGACTTCTTAATCGCCATGAAACAATCCAAAAGGCATATGTTTACAATCCAATTGTAGAACTTACAACAGATGATGTCTGGGATGTTTTACTCAGGTGTGATGGTGGAAGAACGCCGTGGGGGTCTGATAACAGTGAATTGGTGTCACTGTATGCGGATGCCGATAGTGGAGAATGTCCATTTGCAGGAATACATGAGGGAGGGCAGACACAGAGCTGTGGGAACTCACGTTTTGGATGCTGGGTGTGCACTGTTGTTAAAGAGGATAAATCTTTAAATGGATTTATTAAAAGTGGACATAGGGAGTTGATACCTCTTGCTGAGTTTAGAAGTTGGCTTATGAGTATTCGAGATAATGAAGAATATCGTGAGAAGAAAAGAAGAAATGGAACAGTTTATCGTGATAAGCAAGGAAATATGGGGTTTGGTCCATTTAACTGGAAAGCTCGAAAACTTATCTTGAAGAAATTATTAGAGACACAGAAAATTATGGGATACGAATTGATTACGTTGGACGAGTTGAAAGCAATTGATGAAATCTGGGATCAAGAATTAGATTTATCTCGTAGAGTATTAGTGAATTTGTATGAGGAAATTACAGGAGAAAGACTTCCCTGGTATGACTACAAAGAAAATTTAATTGATGATGCAACTGTTATTGAATTAGAAAAGTTGGCAAAACAAAATGATGTGCCAGAGGAATTAGTTCGCAATCTTTTATTATCGGTTTACCAAAATAAAAATTATTCTAATCCTAAAATACTTAGAGATGGAATGGATAGACTGTTAAATCAACAATGGCTACATTATGAAATAATAGAGGAGATTGAAAATGAAAATCAATAAAGTAAAATTATATAATTTCAGCTCCTACGAAGGGAATAATGAGTTTGATTTTGAAATAACAGATGGCAATAAAAACATTATTCTTATTGGCGGAAAAAATGGTGCGGGTAAGACATCGCTTTTTACAGCCATTAAAGTTGCACTATATGGTCCTTTGGCATATGGATATGTTGGTGTAAATAGCCATTATGTTTCAAAAATTAAGGATTTGATAAATTCAAAGGCTTTTCAGCAAGAAGTTGTAGAGGCTGAAGTACAAATTACTCTACAACTCAAGAGTGAAAGAGAAATTAGAAATTACGTAATAACTAGAAAGTGGGATTTTACTAATCAAAAGCTTACTGAGGATTATACTGTTGAAAGGGATGGGAAAAGACTTAATGAGCAAGAGATATCATATTTTGAAAATTATTTGCGAAGTATAATTCCACCAGATTTATTTGAATTCTTTTTGTTTGATGGAGAGGAAGTTGGAAATATCTTTTCAACAAGCGCTTACAACACATATGTTAGAAATGCTGTTTTTACATTATGTGGAATGGACGTATTTGAAATTATTCGTAAATATACTCGTGGTTATGTAGTGAAAAGTAATTCTACGGATGATGGAGAAACTTATGAGGTTTATGAGGAAGCGAAACATCGGATAGAGTTGATGGAAGATGAAAAAGAGAATCTTGAACTTGTGGTAGGTAATCTGTCAAGAGAATTAGACAATGTCGATGTACAACTTACTGAATTGGCAACTGCGTTTAAAAATGCAGGTGGAATATCTCAAAAGGAAAAGAAAAAGTTAGAAGACGAGTTTAAGCAGGCAGAGAAAGTAAAAACAGAAACATTGACGAATATTAAGCTGTTTGTAGAAGGACTTATGCCTTTTTATATTTTGAAAGATTTTGCTAATCCTATTATGTCACAATTGGATTTTGAGGAAAAGGGAGAGATATTTTATTATGTACAGAGCAAATTGAAACGTAATACAATATCAGATTTATTAAAAGATGATGTGTCAGAAGAAAAAATAGATCAGTTAATGAATCATCTTCTTGATACCTTTAGACCTAAAGGCTTCCATGAAGGTATGGAAATGGTGTTCGATTTATCTAAAGAAGATGTTGGTAGAGTAAATGGTGTCGTATCAGCATTGGATGATTTTAATGTTTCTGCGATGATTGAAATGGTTAATAAAAGAAAAGCAGCTTCTGATAGAACGGCAGAGATAAATCGTATTCTTAAAAATTCAATGAGCGAAGAAGATGTTAATACATTTACTCAGAAAGAAAATGTGATTTTAAAGAAAAAAGATGAGCTGACTGTTCAACTTTATAATGCACAGCACAGACTGGAAGATATTGCGAAAGATTTGGAATCTCAGGAATTGATTAGAGATAAAGCAATGCAAACCCTTAAAGAAAACGCACAAAATAAGCATGTGTACGAGTTGAGTTCTGGAATCTCTTCCATGATGGAACAATTCCTAGAGAAAAAGACAATAAGTATTCGAAAACAGTTGGAAAAAGCTATTGTTCAGAAGTTAAAGGCTATTTACAGAAAAAACAATCTAATTACACATATAGAAATTGGGAAAGATTTTGATTTTAATCTGTATCAGGATGAAGAATATAGTGGAAAAGATCTCTTGACGCTATATAAGAATTTAGGAAACTCAGAGTTTACAAATCTTATTGGTACTAAGGGTGAAAAGAAGTTAGTAAAAATGCTGAAGGCTTCATCAATCAATATATTAAAGAATGCATCTGAAAATGATATTGGACAAGAGACCATTCAATTATATAAAAAGATAGAATTAGGGAGGTTGTCAAAGGGAGAACGTCAGATTTTTATTCTTGCATTATATTGGGCTATTATCGAAATATCAGGACAGAATATTCCTTTTGTAATTGATACTCCTTATGCGAGAATTGATGCAAATCATAGACGTGAGATTTCTGAAAAGTTCTTTCCTAATATCAGTGATCAGGTAATTATATTATCGACTGACGAAGAGATTAATGAAGAATATTATAGGATAATAAAACCTTATATATCAAAAGAGTACTTGTTGGTTAATGATGAAAATGAAAATAGGACTACTATTGAGAACAATTATTTTTTTGAGGTGTAGCAAATGATATTTAGATTAAAAACATCAAAGAGGACGCAAGAAATTTTTGAAGAATTAGAAAACAGAACTAATTATAAAACATATACATTGGTTAAACATGCTATAGCTTGGTCGTTACTGGAAAATACATCAGTATTTGATTATAAATCAGATTCAGATGGAGTGGACTTAAACAGGCAAACTATTACAGGTGATAATGATACATATTTTAAAGTGCTTATTGAGCAAGTTGAAGGACGATATTTGCCTGATGAAGAGTATTTTCCGAAGTATGTAAAGGCACATATTGATAGAGGCAGTCAGCTCCTTTTAGATATGTATAATCATGCTGGAAATATGGATAAATACATTCTACAAGTATTGGGAGAGGGGGATACTGTATGATTTACTTGGATAATAGTGCAACCTCTCCGATTGACGAAGAGGTTAGAGATGCAATGCTTCCTTATTTGAATGAAGAGTTTGGCAATCCTTCAAGTAAATATTATTGCCAAGCAACTAGAGCTAAAGCGGCAGTAGAAGATGCCCGAGAAAAGGTGGCAAGGTTGATAGGTGCTAGTCCCGAAGAAATTATCTTTACAGCTGGTGCAACTGAAAGTACTAATTTTATCATAAAAGGGTACTTAGATTATAGAAAATTCTATGGTGATGGTAAAAATCATGTAATTACCTCACTTGTAGAGCATAAGGCAACACTAAATACCTGCAAATATTTAAATGGGGAACTATATTCTAATAATGACCCTACAATTTCTTTATTTGGAGAAAAAAAGAGAGTAAATAGAGGATTTGAAGCGTCGTTTGTGGGAGTTACTCCAAATGGAGAGATTAATATAGAAGATATAGCATTGAAGATAAAAGAAAATACAGCGCTGGTATCAATACTTTATGTGAATAACGAAATTGGGACGATAAGTGATGTGGAAGCTGTGTCTGCATTATGCCGGAATAATAATATAGCATTTCATTCAGATTTGACGCAGGCGTTGGGAAAGATGCAAATTGATATAAAAAAAATGGGTATCGATTATGCATCTTGTTCTGCGCATAAGATATATGGTCCTAAAGGAATAGGGGCAGCGTTTATGAAGTTTGATGCATATGGTATTGCACCTATTACAGCACTTATGCATGGAGGAGAACAAGAATTTGGATTTCGTGCTGGAACTCATGCAGTTCATAATATTGTAGGATTTGGAAAAGCCGCAGAAATAGCGCTTAGGGATTTAAAGAAGAATGAAGTGCATATAAAGCGTTTAGATGAAATGTTATTGAAAGGTATTGCGACCATAGATAACATACATACAACTGTTGATTCGTCAAAGCGAGTACCAGGTATTATCAGCTTAGTGGTAGATAAGTCAGATTTTCACAACGAACGATTTATAAAGAAAATAAGCAATGAAGTTGCTTTATCGACAGGGTCAGCTTGTAGCGCAGGAGAACCATCTTATGTGATTCAAGCATTAGGTTTAGGAGAAAAAGTTAACAAAGTGCTTAGAGTTTCCATCAATAAATATACTACAAAGGATGATATAACTAGTTTTTTGGAATTATTGAGAAGTATATAGGAATGGTGAATATATGACAAATAAGATTACAATTGTGGAAGCAATCAAACAGGTATTAAAAACAAGTACAGTTGGAATGACATCACAGGAAATTTATAATGAAATAGTTCAAAGAAAATTGTATTGTTTTGGAGCTAAAACGCCAGAGGCTGTTGTGCATGGCAAATTGCGGATACATTGTAAAGATTTAGATTTTCCAACTGCATCACCAACAAAATATTTTTATTTAAAAAAGAGAGTGGGTAGAAAGAATTATTATGCTCTTTTAGGTTCGGAGAATCAGGAAGATAATAATGTGTTAATTGAAAATGAAATTGAAAATGAAATGTTAGCGGAAGAAAAGATGTATAAAGCATATATACAATATTCAAAAGAATTGGAAAATAATATTCTTGAAAGAATATTACATTGCAAGCCAGAATTTTTTGAACGGTTGGTGGTGGACTTGCTTATTAAAATGGGATATGGATACGATAATAAGTCTGGTAAAGTTGTAGGAAAATCTCATGATGGTGGAGTAGATGGAATTATTCAGGAAGACAAATTGGGACTTAGCAACATATATATACAAGCAAAAAGATATTCTGGAGGAAATAAAGTTGGATCTCATGAAATACAAGCTTTTGTGGGAGCAATGCAAAAGGTTCAGAAAGGGGTATTTATCACAACATCAGATTTTACTAAAGAGGCATTAAAATTTTCAGAGGATCAACAACAAAAGCAGTTAAGATTGGTTAGTGGACATGAATTAGCTCGTTTAATTATTCAAAATGAAGTTGGATTGGAACCTATTCAGAAATATGCAGTTTATAAAATAGATGACGAATATTTTGATGATGAAATTTAGGAGGATAGATTTGTTATGGCAATAATGATGGATAATAAACCAACTGAATATAAAGGTGAAGCATTGGTATGGGAAAAGCTGTATTCATTATTGCCGAACGATGTTGTTATATATAATCATCGAGAAGTGGTCGATGATCGTGAGTTTGATTTTGCTTTACTTATAAAAGATGTTGGTATTTTAGTACTTGAAGTTAAAGGATGGCAAGCACAGTATATATTTGATGTAAAAAATCCTGACGAAATTGTTATTGAGGGAGAATCTAAAATATATGGTTCACCTGAGAAACAGGCGAGAGGATATAGATTTGATTGGCTTAACTTCCTTAATGATCAATTTGGAATTAGTCCCATTGTATTATCAATGGTGTGCTATCCATTTATTTCAGAAGAAGAATATAAGGACGTAAGATTGGACATTGTATCATCAAAAGATTTTACGATTTTCTCTGAAGATTTGAATTCGATAAGCAGATTGGGACAAAAGATATTAAATGCTTTTATTAAGAAAAAGCCATTGAATAGCACTCCTTTTGATGAGAAAGCTATGGCTATTGTACGACAGCATTTTGAACCGTCTTACAAGGCGAAAGATGATCAGGTTGTAGAGGTATCAGATGCATATTCTTTTTTGAAAGTATTTGGTCGAAACTTATCGGAATCTGACATTGAAGAATTAGTGTGTGCGTATTTTGCAGGAACAAAGATGGTTTTGTTTGTTAAAAGTGAAAATGATTTAAGATCTATCAGTATGCAATTGGCATCCGGATTTCGAGAAAGAGGCATTATTTCGGATAAGGGCAATATAAGACTGGCGGAGTCGGGGGAAGAGCAGATAGATTTTGTGAACGGCAATAAATCATTCCGAATATTTAACTTTGAAATATATGTGTATGAGTTGGATATAGAAAAGGATGAAACTATTATCGAAGGACAATATACAGAACAACAAAAATCAATTCTTGAAGATGTTGCAAATTCTACAAATTGGAATTTTGATCAATTTAAAGTGGAACACGCAAACGGGGACAAAAATATACTTGTTCAGGCTGGTGCCGGAACAGGAAAGACATATTCAATGGTGTCTCGTATTGCGTATCTGTGCTTGAGTAGAAAACCTTTTATAAATAATCTTGTGGATGAAATTGCGATGGTAACATTTACAAACGAGGCGTCAGATAATATGAAAGTAAGATTAAAACAGTATTTTATGAACTGTTATATTCTTACAAGAAATAAAAAAGTTTTACATGAAATTGAGGCGATAGATTTAATGCAAATTTCTACTATACATAAGTTTGCGAAAACTGTTTTACAAAGTTGTGCAATGGAGTATGGATTGGGTGCAGAATTTGCAATTTCTTCAAGTGAGTATGCTAAAGAACAGGTATATGAAAAGTATCTTAATAGTTTTATTGTAAGAAAACAGAAGGAAGAGGTGAATTTTGCGCAGCAATTAAGAATGCCAGTTCACAAATTCCGAAAACTAATAATGCGTTTTTCACAGCAGTTATATAACAAAAGTTATGGAGTTAAAGAACTTAAAGCAGAAAATCTTGGAAGTTTTGAAGAGTGGCCCTTTTTTAATGATGTCATAATGGAAGTTATAATACCGGCAGAACAAGAATATGAAGAGCAGATTTTTTCTAAAAATAAAATAGATCTTAAAGAGAGTATGTTGTTATTACATGATGCGGTAAATGTTGTTTTTCAAGATAAGTGTGGATTGAAGTACAAATACTTATTTATTGATGAATTTCAAGATACGGATGATGTACAGATAGATTCATTTTTGAAGTTACAAGCTGTAATTAAATATACAAAATTATTTGTTGTTGGTGATTTAAAGCAAAGCATATATCGTTTTAGAGGAGCGACAATAAGTGCGTTTGACTTGATTAGAACGGATGAGACAAAATGGGAGGAATTTTCTCTTAATATAAATTATCGAACAGATAAGAGATTGTTGGATGAGTTTGATGCGGTATTTTCAAAAATGGGAATTAAAGGATATTTGCCATTTCAAAAAGGAAAGGATTCGTTGACAAGTGACATAGATACTTATATTCAAACACAAGATTTGATAACAAAGTTAGAGTATGAGAGCGATGAGGAGAGAATGGAACTTCTTTTTGCAGAAATAGGCAGGCAAAAAGATATAATCAGATTCCTCTCTAAGAACCATAAGTTATCCACTAAAGATATGATGATTGCTATTTTAGTAAGAGATAACTGGCAAATACATAATATTTTAGAGGAGGCTAAGATACGAGGGGAAGTTATAGAAACACAGGTAGGTGGTGATTTATATCAACTTATGCCAGCGTTGGATTTATATAAGTTAGTGCTGGCTCTATTAAATCCAAGAGATCCGATAAGTCTGTATAATTTAATAGATTCGAATTACATTGGAATAAAATTAGATATACAAGGATTACATGGAATAAGTGTTCAGGAGCAGGTATTAAAACTATCAGATGTTCTTAATCATTTTTTTGAGACAACGATGAGCAGAAAATGGGAACAAATTATTTCAGATATTAAAGTGCAACCAATCTTAATGCTATTAAGAAATATCTATGAGGGATGTCAGCCATGGTATCGATATTCAGCCGTAGATAGTGAACAAAGATTTTATAAAGCAAATTATGAACTGGTATTGGAGAAAATCATAAAGACATATAGTGTGGACTTTTTAACGCTTAATGTAATCGAACATAGCATGCATATTAATATTATGACTAAACAGGAAGAATTAGCACGTAATATTGTAACTAAAACTAATGATATAAGAGTAATATGTACGACAGTACACAAATCGAAAGGATTGGAATATGGATGCGTGATTATGCCATATATGGGTATGGATATTGCATCGATGAAAAAAGCTGATTTAGATGTGTATGTCGAGAATGAAAAACTTGCATATGGAATTAGAATTGGAGATGATCCAAACAAAAAATATAACTCTAACTACGATGTATCACAGGAACAGAACGAGCGAGTGAATGAAGAAAGCAGAGTTTTATATGTGGCACTAACAAGGGCAATTAGAAATGTTGTGTGGATGAAGGATAGAAAATCCAAGAGCAAGATTTCATGGCAAAGTTTAATGGAGGTATAATATGTCCTTATCAATATATACTTATAGCAATCCATATGAAATAAGCAACGAACCATATTGGGATTCGATAAAAAATTGCGCTCATTTTTGTGTGTCACAAACAATGGTAAATGGATTGTCAGAAGTATACGATGAGTTGAAGAATGGACAATTAGCTACAGTTGAAGAATTGGTGAAAGCACTGTATCCAGGCTGGTTTGATACTAAAACATATATTGAACAGTATACGATTTTAACAAATACATTGGATAATGTAACTCCGAACATTGAGCAAGAGAGATGGAAAAAAATCAAGCAGTCACTACGATTTAATAAAAGTGCATTGCTTGATAGTATACGTTTGATGGTAGAAATGGGATTATTGTTAAAAAATCTCAAGATAAAAAAAATAACAGAAGAACAAACATATTTGATTGCTGCGTATAATGCGATTTTACATGGAGATAAAGCAAATAAATTTTCTTTAAGAAAACATTTTTCAGAGAAAGAAATAGATAGCGCTGTTCAAACAGCGCTGGTTGCAAAAGATCAAAGAAGAGGAAAAAAAATTAAATCGGTTGGAAAGGTAGATTGTAATACGGTAGTTATTCATGGAGTACATCAGTTTACACCAACCATATTATCTATGATTGAAGAAGTGTCAAAATATAAACGTGTAGTTTTATTGTTTAATTATCAGCAGCAGTACAGCGAAATTTATCAGACATGGTTAGATGTTTATTCTTGTTTTGATTTGAATATTAAGAGTCAGTTTAATAATGAGTTTAAACCTACAACATTATTGCAAACTAGTTATGAAGGAAATATATTGGCGGATCAGATAGGAAAACTTACTAATGGTACACTTACCGAAAAAAGTAAGGATATTAATAATGTTAGTGTAATTGAATTTGATAATATTACGGAATTTTCTGCATATGTAGCACAAATTTATGAAGACGCGGTAGAAAAATATTATGCTGATGAACAGAAAAAGGGATCGGTTTTATCGTATATGAGAGAACAGTTCTACTCTGCAAATAGTTCAGTTAATGATATTTTAAAGGTATATTTTCCTGAACAATTTGGCGAGAGACATTTTTTGGCATATCCGATAGGACATTTTTTTGTTGCAGTAACAAAGATGTGGAACAGTGAAAATGGTGGAATAAAAATTGAAGATATGAATGATATAGCTGAGTGTTTGTGTTCGGGTGCATTATATGAAAAAAAGATAGGCTCTCTTATCACCACGTTTAATCAGACAAGAAATTATTTTTCAAGAGCTTCTATGCTAGAGGGTGACGGCGGGGCAGAAGGAGTTATTGATCTTTTAAAGAAATTGAAGAAGCAGATATCAAAATTAAATAATGGCAAGATAGAGTATGAAAGTCAGCTCAATAAGTTATCGTATTATAAAGTTTCTATTGATGAAATAGATGAATTGATTGAAGCGTTAGAATCACTAAATGTAATTACAAGACTATTTTACAAAGACTTTGAGGATGAAAAAAATAATTTTAGACATTTTTATGAGAAGTTAAAAGATTTTGTTGAGACGCAAATTCTTCCGACAGCTGATGCTGAAACAGAGTTTCAGGATATCTTATTAAGACTATTAGCGAGATTGGAGGAGGTTGAGAAAATAGAAACGACAAGTACGTTTGATTGTTTAAAGGATACAATGGCATATTACCTTAAGCAGGAAAGTCAGAAAGGAGAAAGTGCAAACTGGATTGTCAGGGATTTCCAACAAATAGATGGTGATGTATTAAAAAGTTCAACTCAAGAATCTGAGATTATATATCATTTTGCGTGTGTTTCTGATTCGGATATGAATGTAAAGAGAGAAGATCAATTTCCGTGGCCATTGACCATTGAGTTCTTTGAAAAAGCCTATGAACCTCTGGATTGGAAATATCAGGTTTATATTAAGTCGAGAAAAGAATTTAAGCATTTTAAAAGGTATGCCCTGCTATATGGTCTTGAATTTAATAGATGCAAATTCAAGCTAAGTTATATAAAAAATAATGATGATAAAGAAAATGAATTGTATTACATTTTGAAATTATTAGGGATCAAGACAGAAAGAAATGTACATGATACAACTGCACCTCGACAAACACGGGAATTGAGATTTCATATATTCAAAGGGATTTAATAACTGTTATATTTTATTATC
>ERZ826613.3505-NODE-3505-length-12992-cov-3.787972_pt1 | contig 12992 bp, 10 predicted proteins | sample MGYA00519925_ERZ826613 | MGnify/ENA primary metagenome ERZ826613 (study PRJEB31778, sample SAMEA3449236) | human gut metagenome | biome: human gut; feature: human-associated habitat; material: faeces | place: United Kingdom | collected 2010/2012 ... | reverse complement strand
AAGAACCGCGGGACACGCGGGGATAGCCTGTTTTAGCTTTGCCCTGAAGGGCAATCGAGCAGGAAGCCCCCACTTCAAAATCTGTAAGATTTAAGTGGCGGGAGTATGTCACCTGCAAAATAATAACCGAATCAGGTAAGCCTCTTGTGGAGGTTGCGAAAAGCAATAAGCAAAAATAAAAAATCAACAGTGAAAAGCAGGCAGATGATCACACAGAATCATCTACCTGCTTTTCGTTAAATTTATCCATCATTTCTTTGTGAGTTTTATAATTCTTCGGACTCATTCCAAACTTCTTCTTAAAAGCCTTGGAAAAAACAAGCTGGTCTTCATAGCCCACATTATTAGCAATCTCTTTAACAGACAGACTGGTGCTGACCAGAAGACTGGCTGCTTTATGCATCTTATAATCAATGAGGAAGGTCTGTGCGGACATTCCAAGCTCTTTCTGAAAGGAACTGTTCAGATAGGCACGGCTGATTCCGATATTATCTGCAATATCAGAAATCCCGATTCCCTTTTGATACATATCTTTAATATATTCAATGGCAAGCTCCACGTAGACACTGGTGCTGTAGGCATATTTGGCATTTCTTTTGTTCTGTGCAGACTGCTTTTCATGAAAGCCGGCAAGCTCGGCTAACAACAGGATCAGATAAGCCTGGCGCCTTAGATCATTGGCTTTGGAAAGCTGCTTATGATTCAGCATATAATCGATGTGTTTCAGGATTATTTTCTGATCCGGTGCAGGAAGTACTAATTGATTTTTGGAAAATCCACATTCTTTTACCATTGAGTGAGCTCGGATTCCGCGAAAACCAATCCAGGCATAAGTCCAGGGATTGGTTTCATCAGCACCGTATGTGACTGGTTCATTTGGATAAATTACAAACATCTGTCCGGGAGTAAGGCTCCAGGTCTGACCTCCGGCAGAATAGAATCCGGTACCGTCCAGCACAAAATGGATGATGAACTCATCTCTTGGCATGGAACAGATATGTCCGGGCGGGCAGTGTTCTTTGCCCGTATGGATCAGACTGATATCAAGGGAGCCCTCTTTCAGGTTTTCAAGACAGCGGAAAGTAGCGCTGTCCGTATATTTTACATTTGGCATTTGGGTAATTCCTTTTTCTATTTTCTTTGATTGCAGATATTGTTGATATAAAGACATAAGGACTGATATCCTGCAAATACGCATAAATTCAAGTCGTTGTTGACATTTTACCATAAATTCAGCGGTTTTTCCATAACGATTATGACATAAATTCATTTCATTAGTCCATTTAAAAAAATAGACAAAAACGTATAATAAGAATCACAAGGAACACGTCGAAACGACGAATAAAGGAGGATGTATATGAGAAAAAACATGAAAAAACTCACAGTCGCAACAGTGATCGGTGCTATGACAGTTACTGCACTTGCACCAGTAGGCGCACAGGCGAAAGACAAAACTCTGACAGTTGCAATCTGGGATAACGGACAGAAAGCCGGACTTCAGGAAATTATGGATGAGTTTACAAAAGAGACCGGAATCAAAACTGAACTTCAGGTAGTAGAGTGGAGCAGCTACTGGACACTTCTTGAAGCAGGTGCATCAGGCGGAGACATGCCGGACGTATTCTGGATGCATTCCAATGAAGCTGTAAGATATATGTCCAATGATATCTTACTTGATCTGACAGACAAGATTGCAGACAGCGACAAATTGGAAATGGACAAATTCCCGGAAGATATCAAAGAAATGTATCAGTGGGACGGAAAAACATACGCAGTACCGAAGGACATCGATACAATTGCTATGTGGTACAACAAAGATATGTTTGATGAAGCAGGAATCGATTATCCGGACGGAAGCTGGACATGGGATGAATTCTATGATATTGCAGAGAAACTTACAAAAGAAGACGGAAGCCAGTACGGTTTTGCAGCAAACCCGTCTAACGAGCAGGATACATGGATGAATATTGTTTACTCCATGGGCGGACGTGTACTGACAGATGACAACAAATCCGGTTTTGATGATCCAAACACTATCAAAGCAATGGAATTCGTTGACAAATGCGTTAAAAATGTAATGCCTCCTGCATCTACAATGTCCGAAACAGGTACAGACGTACTCTTCGGATCTGGCAAGGTAGCTATGATTTCTCAGGGATCCTGGATGGTATCTGCTTTCAAAGACAACGATTACATCAAAGAGCACTGTGATGTGGCAAGACTTCCGAAAGATGCTGAAACAGGAGAGAGCGTATCTCTTTACAATGGTCTTGGATGGGCAGCATCTGCAAACACAGATATGCCGGACGAAGCTTTCCAGCTTATTGAGTGGTTCGGTTCCAAAGATATGCAGAAGAAACAGGCTGATCTTGGTGTAACAATGGCAGCTTACGAAGGAATGTCCGATGGATGGGTTAACAGTGTTGATTGCTTTAACTTACAGCCATACATGGATGCAATGGACAATATCGTATTCAGACCACACACAAATGCAACACTTGCATGGTGGAACCCAATGTGCGAAGAACTGAAGAAACCATGGAATGATGAGGAAAGCATGGATGATGCATGCAAGAATATCGTTACTATTATGAACGATGCCATCGCAGAAGAGTCCTATTAATTAATGTTTAACAAAACCATTCATAAAAAATAAGAAACGGAAAAGCTGCCGCAGAAAAGATTCCGATCATGTGATAACCACAGGAGTCACAAAGGGTATGCTCATATGCGGCAGTTTTCCATTCAAATCAGCAACAAAATTCTATGATAAGAAGGAGTGAGAGCCGTGGCAAATCCAAAAAAAGGTACCAGTCAGGCGCGGAATGAATTCATCTGGGGATGGGCGTTCATTCTTCCTACAATGCTTGGTCTGATCATCTTAAATATCTATCCGATTTTTAAGACCATTTATGAGAGCTTTTTCAAGACCGGAGATTTCGGTAAGGGAAATATCTTCATTGGTTTTGACAACTATGTAAAGCTGTTCCACGATGCGGAAGTATGGCAGGCATTATTAAATACATTTAAATATGCCATTGTGGAAGTTCCGTTTTCCATTGCTATCGCACTTGTACTGGCAGTTTTATTAAACCGTAAAATGAAAGGCCGTGCTGTTTACAGAACTATTTTCTTCCTGCCTATGGTTGCTGCTCCGGCTGCGATCGCCATGGTATGGAGATGGCTGTTTAACTCAGAATTCGGTCTTCTCAATCACATTTTTCACACAAAGATCAACTGGATCTCTGATCCGAAGATCGCAGTTTATGCGATCGCAGTGATCGGTGTATGGTCTATCATCGGCTACAATATGGTTCTTTTCCTGTCCGGTCTGCAGGAAATCCCAAGAGATTATTATGAAGCAGCAAGCATTGACGGAGCAACTGGTGTGAAACAGTTCTTCCATATTACAATCCCGCTGCTTTCACCGACCATCTTCTTTGTAATGGTTACCCGTGTCATCGGTGCCATGCAGGTATTCGACCTGATCTTCATGGTTATGGACAGAAACAGTCCTGCACTTTACAAAACACAGTCACTTGTTTACCTGTTCTACCAGAATTCCTTTGTACAGAATAACAAAGGTTATGGTTCAACAATCGTCGTACTTCTTCTGGTTGTAATTATGATCATGACAGTATTCCAGAATATTGCGCAGAAGAAGTGGGTTCATTATAACTAAGGAGGGATAATTATGTCAGCAAGAGATAAAGCAAACAGAGTTCTGATCCATGTTATCCTGATACTGGTATCTATTACCATGCTGGTTCCTTTCTTATGGATGATTCTGACAGCTTTCAAAACTATGACAGAGGCAACCTCTGTCAACCCGTTCGTAATCCTCCCGTCTACATGGAGATGGGACAGTTTTAGAGAAGTAAGCGCAAATATGGATTTCTTACATCTGTATATCAATACCTTACTTCTGATCCTGGGTCGTGTTGTATGTGCGGTTCTGACAGCAACCCTGGCAGGCTATGCATTTGGACGTCTGAACTTCAGGGGGAAAAACCTGATGTTCTCTCTGGTACTTTTCCAGATGATGGTGCCTGGACAGATCTTCATTATCCCACAGTACTTAATGGTAAGTAAAATGGGAATGCTCAATACCATTTTTGCCCTGGTATTTCCCGGTATTGTTACTGCATTTGGTACATTTCTCCTCAAACAGGCTTATATGGGACTTCCAAAAGATCTGGAAGAGGCAGCACGTCTTGACGGATGTAACATCGGTCAGACCTTCCTGTTCATCATGGCTCCTCTGACACGTTCTTCCATGGTGGCACTGGGAATCTTCACAGCAGTATTTGCATACAAAGACCTGATGTGGCCTTTGATCTGTAACAAGGATGTAATGCCTCTGTCAGCAGCACTTGCAAAAATGCAGGGACAGTACACCAACAATTATCCGCAGCTGATGGCAGCATCTCTGCTTGCATGTATCCCGATGATCGTACTGTATCTGATCTTCCAGAAACAGTTCATTGAAGGTATTGCAACATCCGGTGGTAAGCTGTAAGTTAAAAAAATAAAAAGAAGAATCCGGGAGGTTCGGGACATTTCCCCTGAACTATACAGGCAGAATTTTGTTATACAACTGGAAAGAGAAGAATAACAGAAGGCTGCCTGAAACTGGATATCTGATTGCTGAATCATCTGTAAAGGTGAAAGTCAGGACAAAATCATTAAGATAGAAAAAGGAAGGGGTAATAAAAAATGAAACCAGGAAGTCTTTATGACAGGATATTTGGATTTTTAGGTCAGTTAATTGCATTGAATTTACTATGGATCGTGTGCTCTCTTCCTGTTATTACAGCAGGGGCATCCACCACTGCTTTGTATTATTGTACATTAAAACTCCACAAGGATGGAGATATCCGGGTATTTCATGATTTTTTTAAAAGCTTTAAGCAGAACTTCAAACAGTCAACTCTGATCTGGATCTTGATGGCAGCAGTTGCAGTATTTCTTTATATGGAGAAAGAATCGTTGGTAACTATGCCTGGTTCCATGCCACAGATTTTCAATTACGTGATTCTGACGGTATGTATTCCGCTGATTGCCATTGCACTGTACATATTCCCGACAGTTGCAGCATTTGAAAACAAAACAATGACTTTGATCACAAACGCATTTTATTTTGCGGTTAAACATATAGGTTATGCGATAGTAGTGGCAGTGATCACGATACTGCCAATGACCATGACACTTGTAGATGCAAAACTTTTTCCGGTATATCTGCTGATTTGGCTGATGGTGGGATTTTCCCTGACAGCCTATGCAGATTCCTGGTTTATGTGGAAACTGTTCAAACCGTATTTCAAAGAGGACGAAGAAGAACATCACTATGTAGATACAGAACCGGATCAGTATGCTTTTTACCCTGTACGACATCTACATCCGCCAAAGCGGTTCCACCGAGACTTTCGATGAATTCCTGTATTGGGGCGAGATGTTGCTCAACGACTTCGACGATATCGATAAGTACATGGCAAATGCCCGCATGCTATTCAGTAACGTGACGGACCTACGGGAGATAGAGAATGATTTCGATTTCTTAAGTGATGAGCAGATCGCCGCTATCCGTAGTTTCTGGTCCAGTTTTTATCCCCGGGGCGATACTCCGAACCAGCAACAGTTCTTGGCGGTCTGGCAAGTGCTATACGATCTCTATGAGGAATTCCGTGCGACCTTGACCGCCGAGGGAAAAGGCTACGAGGGCATGATCTTCCGGGAGGTCGTGGAAAGCATGGAACGGGGTGAGTCTCCGGATTTACCTTACGAGCAAATTGTCTTCGTCGGTTTGAACGCCTTGTCCGTATCGGAAGAACGTTTCTTAGCCCAGTTGCAGAAGCGGAAGATAGCGGATTTCTATTGGGATTATGTATCCGATAAGGTAACCGATCCGGATAATAAGGCCTCTTATTTCGTCTCCCGTAACCGGAAGAGCTTCCCTTCCTCGATGAAATTACCCCCCGAGGAGAAGGTAAAGACCGAGATCGAGGTGATCGGCATCCCTTCCGGTATCGGGCAGGCCAAGCACGTCTACACCCTGTTGAGCGATTGGTGCAAGGAAGCGGAGATGAGTTCGGAAGAAGCTTTGCGTACGGCGGTGATCTTGCCCGATGAACATCTGCTGATCCCGGTGCTGAACGCCATACCGGAGCAAATCCGGCGTATCAACGTCACGATGGGTTATCCCTTGGCGGGAACCCCGGTCGCCTCGTTGATCGAGTATATCTTGGCGTTGCAGAAGAACGTACGCTACATAGACCGGAATCCGTTGTTCTATTTCCGTGACGTGCTGCCGGTATTGAACCATCGCTATATCCTCTCCACCTCACCGGAGATTATTTCCTCCTTAGTGAAAGAGATTACGGAGAACAACAAGATCTATATCTCGCATACGGAGTTAGGGAAAACGCCTTTGCTAGAAATCCTGTTCACGCCGGTGACCGGGGTGGAGGCCTTCTCGGACTATCTGATCAAGGTGTTGGAAGAGCTGAACAAGGTTATGTCCGCCCTTTCCGATGAAGAAGAGGAGGACGCTACCCTACGGACGAACGATTTGGAGCAAGAGTTCATCTTCCATTATTTCACCACGGTAAACCGCATGAGAGAGGTAATGAGAGACGCTTGTGTAGAGATGAAAATAGATACCTTCTTCCGCCTATTGAAGCGGGTAACCGATACGATCACGATCCCTTTCCACGGCGAGCCGCTTTCCGGTCTCCAGATTATGGGTGTGCTCGAGACCCGTGCCTTGGATTTCGACCGTCTGATTATCTTATCCATGAACGAGGGTATTTTCCCGCAGCGGAAAGCGGCGAACTCCTTTATCCCTTATAACCTACGCAGGGGTTTCGGGTTGCCTACCTACGAGCATCAAGATAGCGTATGGGCCTACCATTTCTATCGTTTGATAGAGCGTGCCAGCCACGTGAGCCTTTTATACGATACCCGCAGCAACGGATTGCAGACGGGAGAGGTAAGTCGCTTTGTCCACCAGCTGCATTATCATTATGAGGTGCCGATGCGAGATAAATTGGTGGTCTATAACGTATCTTCCTCCAAGACCCCGCCATTGGCCGTGCCGAAAAGGGAGGATATCATGCGCCGTTTAGACGCTTACCGGAAAGGGGGGAGCAAGGCGATCTCGGCGAGCGCTATCAATACGTATCTGGATTGCCCGTTGAAATTCTATTTTTCCGTCGTGGAAGGCATTCGAGAGGAAGAGGAGGTGAGCGAGACGATCGAGAGCGATGTATTCGGAAGCATCTTACATAAAGTGATGGAGGAGCTTTACAAGCCGTTCCAAGGGAAGATGGTGACCGTGGATTTGCTGAAAGCGATCCGTAAGGATACGGCCTTGCTTACCGGAGCTATCGCCCGGGCTTTCGCCAGCGAGTTTTTCAAGACAGAGGTGGTTCGCTCCCTTACCGGACAAAACTACCTGATCGGCGAGATGATCCGCAAATACGTGGAGAAAATCTTGGAGCGTGACGGCAAGCTGACCCCTTTCGTTTACATCGAGTCCGAGCGTAAGATAAACGGTCTGATCAGCCTTTCCGACCATTCCGAGATCCGGTTGAAAGGCTTTATCGATCGTGTGGACGAGGTTCGGGACGCTATCCGTATCATCGATTACAAGAGCGGTAGCGGAACTACGACTTTCAGTAGTATCGAGAGCCTATTCAACAAGGAGGAGAAAGATCGTGCGAAAGCCGTGATGCAGGTATTCATGTATTGCTGGATGTACGCCCATCTCACCGAGAACAAGGGAAAGACGATACAACCGGGCATTTATTACGTCCGTTCCCTCTTTGCCGATCCGTTCGATCCATCTGTCTACCATCGTATCGAACGGGGGAAGTCGGAGAAGGTAGAGGATTTCTCCGGTTATGCCCAAGCGTTCGAGGAGGGGTTGCGGGGCTGCTTGGACGAGATCTTCAATCCAGAAATTCCCTTTACGCAAACCCCTACGGGGAAGGCTTGCTCTTATTGTCCGTTCAAGGGGATTTGCGGTAAGTAGCATTTGTCCCGGTACTTCTGGGAGAGTACCGGAGTACTCCTTGTAAAGTACTGTGGTATTTCTCCGGATAGTACTGGAGTACTCCTTACAAAGTACTGCGGTACCTCTTAGGCAGTACTACAGTACTTCTTGGGAAGTACTGAGGCGAGGCTTACTGATGAGGAAGCAATTCCACTATCTTTTCCAAAAAGATCTGATCTGTCTCATCGAAACTATCCGGTTGATCACTGTCTATATCAAGGACAGCGATTACCTTATCCTCCCATATCACGGGAACTACGATCTCAGAGCGTGACGCCGAGCTACAAACGATATGTCCCGGGAAAGCGTCTACATCCGGTACGATGATCGTACGGGTCTCCTTCCAAGCCGTGCCGCATACCCCTTTTCCGTATTTGATTCGTGTACAGGCGATAGGGCCTTGAAAAGGCGCTAATACCAACTGATTGTCTATGACCCGGTAGAAACCCACCCAAAAGAAACCGAAAGTCTGCTTGAGTGCTGCAGCGATGTTCGCCATGTTCGCTACCTGATCCGTCTCGTTACCTACCAATGAGGCGATTTGCGGGAGCAATGTCTCATACATCTCCTGTTTATCACCGTTTTTAATCCGTAGTTCCTCTGCCATATTTAAACTATTATAAGGTCGCGAATATAAAGAATAAATCGAAATATCCGTATCTTTGCGGCATGACAAAACAAAATTCTCCATTGGTATTAGGGACCGAGCCTATCGGTAAATTACTTACGCAATATGCGATTCCTGCGATTATCGCAATGACAGCTTCTTCTTTATATAATATGGCCGATAGCATTTTTATTGGCCATGGAGTGGGGGCGTTAGCGATTTCCGGCCTAGCCTTGACCTTTCCGTTGATGAACTTGGCGGCCGCCTTCGGTTCGTTGGTGGGAGTCGGCGCCTCTACGTTGGTGGCCGTGAAGCTGGGGCAGAAAGATTATGAGGGGGCGAATAAGGTGTTGGGGAATGTGTTGATCTTAAATGTGGTTCTGGGTGTCGCTTTCACGATCGCTTTCTTGTTCTTGCTCGATCCCGTGCTGTACTTTTTCGGCGCTAGTGAGAACACGATCTCATATGCCCGTGACTATATGCGGATTATTCTGTATGGCAATGTGGTTACGCATATGTATCTGGGATTAAATGCGGTCTTGCGCTCCTCGGGTTTTCCGAGGATGGCGATGTATGCTACGTTAGCGTCGGTTGTTATAAATTGCGCCTTGAATCCGTTGTTTATCTTTGGGTTTGGATGGGGTATAAAAGGGTCGGCTTGGGCGACGGTGATCTCGCAGGTGATCTCGCTTACCGGGCAGTTGATTCATTTCTCGGGACCGAAACAACTCCTTCATTTCAAGAAAGGTATTTATAGGCTGCGCTCGGAGATCGTGAAAGGTATCTTGTCGATCGGTTTATCTCCGTTCTTGATGAACCTTTGTTCCTGCTTGATCGTGATCCTTATCAACCGGGGATTGAAAGAGCATGGGGGAGATATGGCGATTGGCGCTTATGGTATCGTGAACCGTATCGCTTTTCTTTTCGTGATGATTATCATGGGATTTAATCAGGGTATGCAACCGATAGCCGGTTATAATTATGGTGCCCGGCTCTATTCCCGGGTGACGGACGTGACCCGGCTGACGATGCGCTGGGCGGTAGGAGTGGCTACGCTGGGGTTCTTGCTTTGCCAGTTGGTGCCGTCGTGGATCGTCCGTATGTTTACGAGTGACGGGGAGTTGATCAGTGCCGCCTCTTATGGCCTGCACATCGTCTTCGCCGTATTCCCGATCGTGGGCTTCCAAATGGTGGCGACTAACTTCTTCCTTTCCATCGGCATGTCTAAGAAAGCGATCTTTCTCTCCTTGACCCGGCAGATGCTTTTCTTGATACCCTGTTTAATCATCCTCCCCCCGTTATTCGGAACTCTCGGTGTCTGGATCAGTATGCCTATCGCCGACACGGTGGCGGCGATCGTGACGGCGATCGTGCTTGTGAAACAATTTAAACAATTCAAATATGGAACATAACGTGATATTACCTGCGGAATGGTATCCGCAAAGTGCCGTGCAGCTTACGTGGCCGCATGAGAATACGGATTGGGCCCCGATATTGGACGAGGTGATTCCTTGCTTCGTGGCTATCGCCAAGGAAGTGATCAAGCGAGAGAAGTTATTGATTGTCTGTCCGGACGAGACCGCCGTACGTGAACAATTGGGTGAGGTTGATTACGACCGTGTCATTTTCCGTGAGATGGATACGAACGATACGTGGGCACGGGATCACGGGGGAATTTCCGTCTTCGATGAGGGAACGCCCATGCTTTATGATTTCGTGTTCAATGGCTGGGGAATGAAGTTCGCCGCCAATCATGATAATTTGATTACCCGTAATCTTTGTCATATGAAGACCTTCTCCGATGAGGTGGTGCCCGCTAATATGCAACCTTTCGTGCTGGAAGGCGGTAGTATCGAATCGGATGGGAAAGGTACGTTGATGACTACCGTTGAGTGTCTGGCATCCGTAAACCGTAATGAGTATTTGCAACAGGAGGAATTGGAACGTTATTTGAAAGACGTATTTGGCTTGGATCGTATCCTTTGGATTACCAGCGGTTATTTAGCCGGAGACGATACGGATAGCCACGTGGATACGCTCGCCCGTTTCTGTAGCGAGGATACGATCGCTTATGTCCGTTGCGAGGATGAGGAAGACGAGCATTATGAGGAATTGAAGGCGATGGAGGAGGAGATCAAGGAGTTTACTAGGGCGAATGGGGAGCCTTATCGTCTGATTCCACTTCCGATGGCCGATAAGGTGGAATGGGAAGGGGAGCGCTTGCCCGCTACCTACGCTAATTTCCTGATCATGAATGGGGCCGTATTGGTTCCGTTCTATGACTCACCGAAAGATGAGATCGCTAAAGCTGCTTTGCGGGAAGCGTTCCCGGACCGTGAGATCGTGGGTATCAATTGCCTTCCGCTTATCAAGCAACACGGTTCCCTGCATTGCGTAACGATGCAGTATCCGGAAAGCTTTATCGAATAACAACTACAACCAATTAAATATGAAAGTAGGATTAATACAACAAAAGAATACCGCTGATAGAGCGGCGAATATAGAGAAGCTAAAGGTAAATATCCGTAAAGCTGCCCGGGAGGGAGCGGAATTGGTCGTCTTGCAAGAACTGCATAACGGCCTGTATTTCTGCCAGACGGAAGATACGAGTATGTTTGACTTGGCGGAGACGATCCCCGGCCCATCGACGGAAACCTTCGGTGCCTTGGCGAAAGAATTGGGTATCGTCTTGGTGCTTTCCCTTTTCGAGAAGCGTGCCCCGGGCCTGTACCATAACACGGCCGTCGTCTTGGAAAAAGACGGTACGATCGCCGGAAAATACCGCAAGATGCATATCCCGGATGACCCCGCTTATTACGAGAAGTTCTATTTTACCCCCGGTGATTTAGGCTTTGAGCCTATCAATACCTCTGTGGGGCGTCTTGGTGTGTTGGTTTGCTGGGATCAATGGTATCCGGAAGCAGCCCGTTTGATGGCTATGCGTGGCGCCGAGATGTTGATCTATCCGACCGCTATCGGCTGGGAAAGTAGCGATACGCAGGAAGAGAAGGACCGTCAGTTGGGTGCGTGGGTGACCATACAGCGGGGACATGCCGTGGCGAACGGACTCCCGGTCATTTCCGTAAATCGTACCGGGCATGAGCCGGACCCTTCGGGACAAACGGGCGGTATCCGGTTTTGGGGAAACAGTTTTGTGGCCGGTCCCCAAGGTGAGCTATTAACCGTATTCCCGAATGACGAGGAGGAGGTACGTGTGATAGAGATCGACAAGACTCGCAGTGAGAACGTGCGTCGTTGGTGGCCTTTCTTCCGGGATCGCCGTATCGATGCGTTTGGTGGTTTGACAGAACGATTTTTAGTATAATGACCGAATACACGCAAGAAGAGGCCGTCTTCCGCATGAACGAAATGGGGAAAGCGGGACGGCCTTTCCTTTTTATCATTGATTATAAACGAGAGCGGATCTACGTGGAGAGGCCGGAAGAGATCGCTCCCTCCGAGTTATTGTACGATTTGAACGGCTTTACGAATACAAATCATGAATGTAACTTGCGGGATTCCTCTCATCTTATATCCGGAGAACCTGTTGAATGGCAACCCTCGTATGTTTCTTTCGAGGAGTATGCCCATTCATTCGAGACCGTTTCCCGGCATATCCATGCGGGTAATTCTTATTTGGTAAACTTGACATGCGCTACTCCGATATATACGAACCTCTCCTTGAAAGATATCTTTTACCATTCCAAGGCGATGTATAAGCTTTGGATGCGGGATCGTTTCGTGGTATTCTCGCCGGAGATATTCGTGCGGACGCGGGATGGTCTCATCTATTCGTATCCCATGAAAGGTACGATCGACGCTACGCTGCCCGATGCCCGGAGACGTATCCTTGATGATCCCAAGGAAGCGGCGGAGCATGCCACGATCGTGGATTTGATCCGGAATGACTTGAGTATCGTAGCCTCCGAGGTTTGTGTTCCCCGGTATCGTTATATCGATGAATTGCGTACGCATAACGGAAGTTTGTTGCAGGTCAGTTCTGAGATAAGAGGCCGGTTGCCGGAGGGATGGAACGGCCATGTCGGGGAGATTTTGTTTAGCCTCTTGCCTGCCGGCTCCATCACGGGCGCTCCCAAGAAAAAGACCTTGGAGATCATCGCCGAGGCGGAGACCTATGAGCGGGGCTTCTATACGGGGGTGATGGGGTATTTTGACGGCCAAGATTTAGACAGCGCCGTGATGATCCGTTTTATGGAACAAGTCTCTCCCCGTTCGTTTATTTTCAAGAGCGGTGGGGGAATCACCTCTAAAAGTGAGGTGAGATCGGAGTATAACGAGATGAAACAAAAAGTATATGTGCCAATTTATTGA